>Ga0326727_10016334_pt1 | contig 15700 bp, 12 predicted proteins | sample MB2enrmetagenome_FD_207643 | JGI IMG/M metagenome (GOLD analysis project Ga0326727, IMG submission 207643) | Lab enriched peat soil microbial communities from McLean, Ithaca, NY, United States - MB29MY | ecosystem: Environmental > Terrestrial > Soil > Wetlands > Peat | place: USA: New York... | reverse complement strand
AATGCTGCACCGCGACAAACAGCAATCCAACCCGAACGCGGGTCCGCCGGTCAGGCGATGGACACGACCGTCCGGCCCGGATGACGCGGCGACAGGTCGTGGCCGGGGCGCTGGCATTCCTGTTCCGCAAACAGGTTTCGTGCGTAAACGGCGTTCCGGTTGTCCCGCTGACGGCGCCTCGTCACTTTCCCAGTCGGCAGACGCACTGCCGGTGCGCTCGCCGTCGAAACGCCGCCGGGCAAGAAGCGGTTTGTTGTTGCCATAATCGCAAAGCCGCGGATGCGCGCCGTCAAGGGATCAAAGCCCGACCAGCGCGGTCGAATTGCCGAGTGGGATGAGTGGGATGGACGGCCCATCCACCCCGGAGCGGTGGCACGCTGCAGCCGTCCAGGGGACTGCCTCAGCAGGCTCGGTTGAAAAGGCTGGGGACTTATATTTTCAGGCGATCACGATGTCGTGAGCCAGCAAAATGAGGCGCCAAGATGGGCAGCACCAGATGATGCTACCCTCTTGGACGGGTAAAATTTTCCGGAAACCGCGGTCAGGCGCGGCGGCGACGGATCAGGCCGATGCCAGCAAGGCCGGCACCAAAAAGCGCAAGCGAAGCAGGCTCGGGACTGGCAGTGACGGTGCCATCGAACGAAACTTCGCCGACCATGATCCAGGGAAAAGACGACTGGAAGAACTGGACATCGACGCTGGTGCCGGTGATGTCTAGGCCGCTGAACGTGTAGCCGCGCGGATCTGGATTGCTGTTGTCGGGTGCGATCGGGAAGTTGGTTCCGTTCACCGAAACGGACGCCGGCAGATAAACCCCGCCGTAACCGATCGTATTGTCGACCCAGACCGTGACGGAATTGACGGTCACTGATCCCGCGAAGTTAAAGGTCACGTTGGGGTTGGTTTCATTAGGGTACCCTTCGTACCAGCCGACCCAAGGCGTGTTCTCGCCATATTGATACCAGCTCAGGGCGGGAGATACTCCGTCGGTGAGCTTGCCGGTGCCACCGCTGAGGGGCGCGCTTGTGGTGTTACAATCATTGCCGGGGCACGGCAGATACGTAAAGTCCTGATAGTTATACGAGCCGGTGCCGCCATTGTACATCGAGTAGCTGGACACCGTGAGCGGCGCGGCGCCCGCACCGACGGGGGCTAGGAAGGTCGCGGCGGATGCCGACGCGCAGAGGAGGGTTCCAAGTGTAATATGATTGAACCGCATCAGGTTGGCTCCTATCTTGGTTGAGGGTTGACATCAGTTTAGCGTAGCCTCGTTGAGTTTCGCAAGCAAGCCTCATGCCAAACGAAAGACATACTTTTAATCAACAGCTTAGCCGCGCCGACCTCAATACGATTAGACAACGGTGTAAAAATTATTGACACCGACGCGCAGCGTTTCGAATATGATGGTGCGTCAATTGCGCTGCCCAGATGCCGGACAGAATCAACGCATCCGGCAAATAACCAGCAAAACCAGCCAGTTCGCGACCGGCATTTGCCGCCCGGACACCGTTCCACGACGCATCGACGGCGATCCAAATTGTGTAAAAAATTCCGACGCTTGCTGACGCTAATGGCTTGTGGCAGCCGTTCTGGGACTGGTGTCTCGCAATCACGGGGCTCGCCGCTATCCGTCAAGCCGATAGACGCCCGCTGCCATCACCCCCCGTACAAGCGCTGTTCGATGGGTCCGGATGCCGGGCGCAGACGCAATAAGCCCGCTGCCGGCCCGCCGGCCGCTCCGATGCGCGGGATTGATTCCCGCCCCGGCAGGTGACATTTGCTGTCCTGGGAAGGGACGGCAAGATATGGTTATGGGGCATAATGAATCGGCCATCACGACGCATCGGCACGCGGCCGGTGGCGCGCCTCGCCATCCTGGCCGGGGCGGACACGCCCGGGAGGTGCCCAAGGGGCGCCAGATCGATCCGGCCGCGCTGGCCGAGCTGGAAACGCTGCTCGCCGGACGTTCTCTGCAACGCGACCTGCTGATCGAACACCTGCATCTCATCCAGGATAGCTACGGCCAGATCTCGGCCGCGCATCTGACGGCGCTGGCCGCGCTGATGCGGCTGTCGGTCGCCGAAATGTTCGAAGTGGCCAGCTTCTACGCCCATTTCGACGTAGTCAAAGAACCCGCCCCGGCGCTGCCGAAGCTGGTGGTGCGGGTGTGCGACAGCATCGCCTGCGCCATCTCCGGCGGCGGCGAGGCCCTGCTCGCCGCCCTGCAGTCCAGCGTCGGCAGCGCCGCGCGGGTGGTCCGGGCGCCGTGCCTGGGCATGTGCGACCACGCCCCCGCGGTGGAGGTCGGGCATCATTTCGTCCGCCAGGCCAGCGTGGCGTCGGTGCTGGAAACCATCGGCAGCGGCGACACCCATCCGCATGTTCCGCCCTATATCGACTACCCCACCTATCTCGCCGCCGGGGGCTACCGGTTGCTGGAAAGCGTGCGGTGCGGCACGGTTTCCGCCAACGACGTGCTGGCCGTGCTGGACGATTCCCAGTTGCGCGGCCTCGGTGGCGCCGGCTTTCCGCTCGGGCGCAAATGGCGCGCGGTGCGCGGCGAGCCCGGCCCGCGACTGATGGCGGTGAACGGCGACGAGGGCGAGCCCGGCACCTTCAAGGATCGCCACTACCTCAACACCGACCCGCACAGGTTTCTCGAAGGCGCGCTGATCGGCGCCCATGTGGTGGAAGCCACGGATGTCTACATCTACCTGCGCGACGAATATCCGGCGGCGCGCGCGATCCTGACCGCGGAGCTGTCCAGGCTGCCGCCGGGCGGCCCGCGTCTGCATCTGCGCCGCGGCGCCGGCGCCTATATTTGCGGCGAGGAATCGGCGATGCTCGAAAGCCTCGAAGGCAAGCGCGGCGTGCCGCGCCACAAGCCGCCTTTCCCGTTCCAGGCCGGCCTGTTCGGCCGGCCGACGCTGATCAACAATGTCGAAACGCTCTACTGGGTGCGCGACCTGATCGAGCGCGGCGCGGCCTGGTGGACCGGCTTCGGACGCAACGGACGACACGGGCAACGCAGTTTTTCGGTATCCGGGCGGGTTCGGTCGCCCGGCGTGAAGCTTGCCCCGGCCGGCATTACCGTGCGCGAGCTGATCGACGAGCATTGCGACGGCATGCTGCCGGGCCACCGCTTCGCCGCCTACCTGCCCGGCGGCGCCTCCGGCGGCATCCTGCCGGCCTCGCTCGGCGATGTGCCGCTGGATTTCGGCACGCTCGAACAATACGGATGTTTCATCGGCTCGGCCGCCGTGGTGGTGCTGTCCGACCAGGATGATGTGCGCGCCGTCGCGCTCAACCTGATGCGGTTCTTCGCCGACGAAAGCTGCGGCAAATGCACGCCCTGCCGCATGGGCACGCAGAAGGCGGCCCTGCTGATGCAGCGCCCGGTCTGGGATCGCGCGCTGCTGGAGGAGCTGGCGCAGACCATGCGCGACGCCTCGATCTGCGGGCTGGGCCAGGCCGCCGCCAATCCGTTTCTGTCCGTGCTGCGCCATTTCGGGGCACCGGCATGACCGCCATCGTCTTCACCCTCGACGGCGAACCGGTCGAGGCGCACCCCGGCGAGACGATCTGGCAGGTGGCGACACGGCTCGGCACCGCCATTCCGCATCTGTGCCACTCCCCCGCCCCCGGCTACCGGCCGGACGGCAATTGCCGCGCCTGCATGGTGGAGGTGGAAGGCGAGCGGGTGCTGGCGGCGTCGTGCCAGCGGGTGGCCACCGCGGGGATCAAAGTCCGCACCGCCAGCGCGCGCGCCGTCTCCGCCCGGCGCATGGTCATCGAGCTGCTGCTGGCCGACCAGCCGCCGCGCGCCGCCGCGCCCGATCCTGCCTCGCGCTTCTGGCACTGGGCCGATGCGGCCGGGATGACGCAAAGCCGCTTTCCGTCACTGCCTCGCTGGGCGGGCGATGCCAGCCATCCGGCGATGCGGGTCAATCTCGCTGCCTGCATCCAGTGCGGCCTGTGCGTGCGCGCCTGCCGCGACGTACAGGTGAACGACGTAATCGGCATGGCCTTCCGCAATGCCGGCGCCAAGGTGGTGTTCGATCTCGACGACAAGATGGGGGAGTCCAGCTGCGTCGCCTGCGGCGAGTGCGTGCAGGCCTGCCCGACCGGCGCGCTGATGCCGGCCGCGTATCTGGACTCGCGGCAACAGCGGACGGTCTGGCCGGAGCGGAGCGTGGACTCGCTCTGCCCTTATTGCGGCGTCGGCTGCCAGGTGACGTATCACGTCGCCGGCGGGCGCGTGGTGTATGCCGAGGGACGCGACGGGCCGGCCAACCACAACCGGCTCTGCGTGAAGGGACGGTTCGGTTTCGACTATATCCACCACCCGCATCGTCTGACCCAGCCGCTGGTGCGGCTGGCCGGCATGCCGAAACACGCGCAGGACCCGGTCGATCCCGCCAACCCCTGGACCCATTTCCGCCCGGCCAGCTGGGAAGAAGCGCTCGACCTCGCCGCCGGCGGATTGCGGCGCCTGCGCGATGCGCATGGCGGGCGGGCGCTGGCCGGGTTCGGCTCGGCCAAGGGATCGAACGAGGAAGCCTATCTGTTCCAGAAGCTGGTGCGCACCGGCTTCGGCTCGAACAATGTCGATCACTGCACCCGGCTGTGCCACGCCTCCTCCGTCGCGGCGCTGATGGAGGGGCTTAACTCCGGCGCGGTTTCCGCCCCGTTCGAGGCCGCGCTGGACGCCGATGTCATCATCGTCATCGGCGCCAACCCGGCGGTCAACCATCCGGTCGCCGCCACTTTCATCAAGAATGCGGTGCGGCAGCGCGGCGCGCGGCTGGTGGTGATCGACCCGCGGCGCCAGGCGCTGTCGCGGCTGGCCACCTACCATCTGGCGTTCAGGCCGGGCAGCGACGTGGCCCTGCTGAACGCGCTGCTGCACGTGATCATCGAGGAGGGGCTGACCGACGCGCAGTACATCGCCGCCTATACCGACGGCTACGAGGCACTGAAAGCGCGCATCGGCGCGTTCGCCCCGGAACGGATGCAAGCCGTGTGCGGCATTCCCGCCGCGACGCTGCGCCAGGTTGCGCGCCTGTACGCGACATCCCGCGCCTCGATCATCTTCTGGGGCATGGGCGTCAGCCAGCATGTGCATGGCACCGACAATGCCCGCTGCCTGATCGCGCTGGCGCTGGTGACCGGGCAGATCGGCCGGCCCGGCACCGGCCTGCATCCGCTGCGCGGCCAGAACAATGTGCAGGGCGCCTCGGATGCCGGGCTGATTCCGATGTTCTACCCCGACTACCGGTCGGTCGAACGGCCGGACATCCGCGGCATCTTCGAGTCGGCGTGGGGCCGCGCGCTGGACCCGCAGCGCGGCCTGACGGTGGTGGAGATCATGCACGCCATTCACGACGGCCGCATCCGCGGCATGTATATCGAGGGCGAGAACCCGGCGATGTCCGATCCCGACCTGAACCATGCCCGCGCCGCGCTGGCGAAGCTCGAGCATCTGGTGGTGCAGGATTTGTTCCTGACCGAAACGGCCGGGTTCGCCGACGTGGTGCTGCCGGCCTCGGCCTTTGCCGAGAAGGGCGGCAGCTTCACCAACACCGACCGGCGGGTGCAACTGGCCCGGCCGGTGCTGCCGCCGCCGGGCGAGGCGCGGCAGGACTGGTGGATCCTCCAGCAGATGGCGCGGCGGCTCGGCCTGGACTGGAACTATGCGGGGCCGGCGGACATATTCGCGGAAATGGCGGCGCTGATGCCGTCTCTGGCCAACATCACCTGGGACCGGCTGGAGCGTGAGGGCGCCGTGACCTATCCGGTGGACGGCGCCGGCATGCCGGGCCACGACATCATCTTCACCGCCGGCTTCCCCACCGCGAGCGGACGCGGCCGCATCGTGCCGGCGAACCTGTCGCCGCCCGACGAACTGCCGGACGAGGACTATCCGTTGGTGCTGTCCACCGGGCGGGTGCTGGAACATTGGCATACCGGTTCGATGACCCGGCGGGCCGGCATGCTCGACGCCATCGAGCCGGAAGCGGTGGCGTTCATGGCGCCGCGGGAAGCCGGCCGCATCGGCCTGAAGGCGGGCGACATGATCCGTATCGAAACCCGGCGCGGCATGCTGGCCGTGAAACTGCGCGCCGACCGGGATGTGCCGGAAGGCATGGTGTTCATGCCGTTCTGTTACGCCGAGGCCGCCGCCAACCTGCTGACCAACCCCGCGCTCGATCCGTTCGGGAAGATACCGGAATTCAAGTTCTGCGCGGCTCGCGTGACGGCGGCGAACTGAGCCAAACGAAACCAGGCCGGGAGCGCTGCCCCTGAACCCGTCCTGCGTGCGGAGCGTGCCTTCGATGCGACGGAACAGTGGTTCCCTTGATTCCGTTTCGGAAGTAATGAGTTTCAAGCGACCCCTGTCCCGTTGCGCCGGAGGCGCGCCGCGCCCGCGGGGTGGGGGGCCAGGGGGCAAAGCCCCTGGCCTTGCTTAACCGGGCCTGACTGAACCGGGAGGATAACGGAATGAACATGGCCATGCCAAGGACCCCGGCCGGGCTGCTTGATCGCAGCCGGATCGTGGCGCAGGCGGGGTTCAACCGCTGGCTGGTGCCGCCCGCGGCGCTGGCGATTCATCTGTGCATCGGCATGGCCTACGGGTTCAGCGTGTTCTGGCTGCCGCTGTCGCGGGCGCTGGGCATCAGCAAGCCGCTCGCCTGTCCGGACATGACGCTGCTCGGCGCGCTGGTCACCACTACCTGCGACTGGCGGGTCGCCGATCTCGGCTGGATGTTTACGCTGTTCTTCGTATTCCTCGGCTCGTCGGCAGCGCTGTGGGGCGGCTGGCTGGAACGCGCCGGCCCGCGCCGCGCCGGCGTGGTGGCGGCGCTGTGCTGGTGCGGCGGCATGCTGATCTCCGCACTCGGCGTCTATCTCCACCAGCTCTGGATGTTATGGATCGGCTCGGGGGTGATCGGCGGCATCGGGCTTGGCCTGGGCTACATCTCGCCGGTCTCGACGCTGATCAAATGGTTCCCCGACCGGCGCGGCATGGCGACCGGCATGGCGATCATGGGCTTCGGCGGCGGCGCCATGATCGGCGCACCGCTGGCCAACTCGCTGATGAATCTGTTCCGCGGCGACGACACGGTGGGCGTGTGGCAGAGTTTTGTCGTGATGGCGGCGATCTATTTCGTCTTCATGCTGGGCGGCGCCTTCGGCTACCGCCTTCCGCCGCTGGGCTGGCGCCCCGAGGGCTGGACGCCGCCGGCGCGCAGTGCGAAGCCGATGATCACCCACGGCAACGTGCATCTGCGCAACGCCCACCGGACGCGCCAGTTCTGGCTAATCTGGGCGGTGCTGTGCCTGAATGTCAGTGCCGGCATCGGCGTGATCGGCATGGCCAGCCCCATGCTGCAGGAGATTTTCGGCGGCGCGCTGATCGGCCGGCCGGAGCTGGGCTTCGTGGCGCTCGATGACAGCCAGCGCCGGGCGGTGGCGGCGATCGCCGCCGGGTTCACCGGATTGCTGTCGCTGTTCAATATCGGCGGCCGGTTCGTCTGGGCCAGCCTGTCGGACCTGCTCGGCCGCAGGAACACCTACAGCATTTTCTTCGTGCTGGGCATTGCGCTGTATGCCGCCGCGCCCTGGGCGGCGCATGCCGGCAGCCAGGCGCTGTTCGTGCTGTTCCTGTGCGTCATCCTGTCGATGTACGGTGGCGGGTTCGCCACCGTGCCGGCCTATCTGGCGGATATTTTCGGCACCCAGTTCGTCGGCGCAATTCACGGCCGGCTGCTGACGGCGTGGGCGACCGCCGGCATCATCGGGCCGGTGGTGGTGAACTATGTGCGCGAGGCCGAGATCGCCGCCGGCGTGCCGCGCCAGCTGGTGTATGACGTTACTATGTACATCCTGGCGGGGTTCCTGGTGCTGGGCTTGCTGTGCAATCTCCTGGTGCGTCCGCTGGCCGACAAATGGTTCATGCGCGACAGCGAGATGGCGGAGATCCAGGCGCGGGCACAGAGTTTCGCCGCCGAGCATGCCGGGTCGTACGGCATCGGCCGCGGCGGGCTGGACGGCAAGGCGGCGCTGGCCTGGGGAATATTGGCCATTCCCGTGCTCTATGGCGGGTGGGTGACGCTCAGGAGCGCGCTGGTATTGTTCCACTGAGGCGCCGCGGAGAGCGCCCGGCAAACAAGCCCGGGGCGCTCGCTGGCCTTCCTTGCTGGCAGCGTGGCTGCCTCAGAAGCAGCTGAAATCCGCCTCCGCCTGCGCTTCCTCAAGCTGCCGAAGGATGGCGTTGCTGACCGGAATGCGGAATTCCTGCGCAAGGTAGCCGCCGCTATGCCGCATCCGCAGGATGGTCTCGGCCTTCTCGTAATCGCTGTAAGGCACCGCCGAGGCGATCACGTCGATCGCGCAGGCGCAGCGCCGCAGCGCTTCCTGGGTCCGGCCGTTGGTATTCATGCAGGCGAACACATAGTCGGCCCGCGCCGCGGTCGGGTAGTCATTCACGCCGCCCGGCAGTTCCGATAGCGACTCCGCACTATGGGCAGCGGCGGCGAAGCCGGTCAACAGCAGGCCCATGGCCAGCAGGCGGCCGGGGACGGTCATGACCGCGGCAAGCTCACTCCTGTCTTTGCGTAACCACCAGGGGCGCATTATCCGTCGAGCCGTCCGGCTTGTATTGCTTGAGGAAAGCAATGACATTGCCGACCTTCACGGGGTCCTTCAGGCCGATGAAGGTCATCTTGGTGCCCTTCACGACGGATTGCGGGCTGGCCAGGTATTTCTGCAGGGTCGCCTCGTCCCAGGTGATGCCGGAGCTCTTGTTGGCGTCGGAGTAATCGTATCCCGGATAGCTCCCGGCTTTGCGGCCGACCACGCCGTTCAGCACCGGCCCGACCGCGATACGCGCATTCGGCCCGATCTGATGGCAGGCGCGGCAAACGACGAACGTCTTTTCTCCCGCCGCGGCATCCTGCGCGCAGGCCCGGCCGGAAATGAGGCAAGCGATGGCCAGGGCCATGAGAACCCGGTGCGACATTGAACCTCCCTATGTGTCCTTGCAGTCGGACATATTCTCGCCGGCCGGGACGGGCCCGGCCTGGTCGGACTCTATCCTTCCACGCCGGGCGGTATCGCTGTCAATCCCTCAAACAGTGGGCCCTCCGATGGCGGGTCTCAGGCCGCCGGGGTCAGAGGCTTCTGCCTTCCTGCTCGGGCCAGGCGCAGCGCCACTTGGCGATGCGGTCATTCGGGTGTTCGCCGGCCCACTGCGCGAGATAGGGCTGTGCCTGCATCATGCAGGTGGTCAGCGTTCCGGCGGTCTCAAACAGAAAATGCTTCTCCGAGCAGACTCCTGGCGTCTGCATCGAACAAACCATGACGATCAACTCAACCATGCTCATGTCAGCCTCCGCGTGTCAGACAAAAGCTTAAAAAGCAAGAAAGGTGCCAACGACACATAAGGGACCCCGGCCGGCCTGCACCACACTCGTCGCGCAGCGAAACGACCGGACCTCGCCCCCGGCCCGGCCGAAGACATCCGCCTCCGCCAGCCGGCGATTTCGCGCCGCCGGCGCCGGGTAGTGTTGACCTGTCGCGAGCGCCGCTGTTATCGTCCCGTCGCCTGCAAACAAACACCAACAAGCCGGAGGAAAAAATGGCCTGGAAAACCCCGATCATCGTCGAAATCGCCCTGGGTGCCGAGATCAATTCATACGCCTGTGCCGGCCTGAAATAGCGCCGCACCGCCGCCCCGGGCCAGCACCGGGGCGGCCGCCCACCCGATCGCACAATAAAACATCACGCGGGCGAACAGCATGCGGGCGGTGGTGCTTGGCGCGGCCGCGGGGGGTGGATTCCCGCAATGGAATTCCAACGCCGGTGCCTGCCGGCGGGCCCGTGCGGGCGATCCGGCGGCACGCCCACGATCGCAGGCATCGCTGGCAGTGAGTGCTGATGCCGAAAACTGGTTCCTGCTGAACGCCTCGCCCGACCTGCGCCAGCAGATCGCCGCGTCGCCCTTCTTGCAGCCGCAGCACGGGCTGCGTTCCTCGCCGATTGCCGGCGTGGCGCTGACCGGCGGCGACGTGGATGCCATCGCCGGCCTGCTCACCCTGCGCGAGCGGCAGCCTTTCACCGTTTATGCCACCGCCCGCATTCACGCCGTGCTGAACGCCAACCCGGTCTTCGACGTGCTGGACCGCGACATCGTCGTCCGGCAGGTTGTGCCGGTCGGACAGAATGTGCCGCTCACCCTGCCCGGCGGCGGCGTCAGCGGGCTGACGCTTGAGCTGTTCCACGTCCCCGGCAAGCCGCCGCTTTACCTCGAACGTCCGGGCGAAACCCCGCCGATTGCCGAAACCGGCGACACCGTCGGCGCGGCGATCAGCGATGGCGCGCACCGGCTGTTTTTCATTCCGGGATGTGCCGCCATGACGGACCGGCTCGCCGGCCGGTTGCGCGCTGCCGATGCAGTGTTCTTCGACGGCACGCTGTGGTGCGACGACGAAATGATCCGTGCCGGGACCGGTACGAAAACCGGGCTGCGCATGGGGCACATGAGCGTCAGCGGCCCGCACGGCACGCTGGCGGCCTTCGCCGGGCTCGGCGTGCAACGGCGGATCCTCCTGCACATCAACAACTCCAACCCCATCCTGCTCGATGACACGCCGGAACGTGCGGCGGTCGAGGCGGCGGGGTGGCAGGTCGCGTATGACGGAATGGAAATATGCCTGTGACCGACCCTGCACTGACTCCGGATGATCTGGAGGCGGCGCTGCGTGCCATCGGCGCCGAGCGCTACCACAATCTGCATCCGTTTCACCGCCTGCTGCATGGCGGCAGGCTGAGCCGCAGCCAGGTGCAGGCCTGGGCGCTGAACCGCTATTATTACCAGTGCCGCATCCCGGCCAAGGACGCCACCCTGCTGGCCCGGCTGCCTTCTCCCGACCTGCGCCGCGAATGGCGGCGCCGGCTGGAAGACCATGACGGCGACCGGCCCGGGACCGGCGGCGTGGAGCGCTGGCTGCGATTGGCCGAAGGGGTCGGTCTGGACCGCGCCTATGTCTTGTCCACCGCCGGGCTGCTGCCGGCCACCCGCTTCGCCGTCGATGCCTATCTGGCGCTGGTGCGCGACCGGCCGGTGCTGGAAGCCATCGCCTCGTCGCTGACCGAACTGTTCTCCCCCACCATCATCGCCGAGCGTGTCTCCGGCATGCTGGCTCATTACGATTTCGTCACGCCGGAAGCGCTCGGCTATTTCACGCCCCGGCTGACCCAGGCGCCGCGCGATTCCGATTTCGCCCTCGCCTATGTCCGCACCCATGCCCGCAGCGCGGAACAGCAGGCCGGCGTGCTGGCGGCGCTGCGCACGAAATGCGATATCCTGTGGGCGCAGCTCGATGCGTTGCACCACGCCTATGTCACTCCCGGCCTCATCCCGCCCGGCGCCTTCGTGCCCGACGAGCGGACATGACCGGAACGGACATGACCGGCGAAGCCGCCGTCCCGGCCTTTCCCAACGGAACGAAATTCCGCTTCGACCGCGTGCGCGACAGCTGGGTGGTCATGGCGCCGGAACGGATATTCGTGCCCGACGCCCATGCGGTGGAAGTCCTGCGGCTGATCGACGGGCAGCGCAGCCTCGGCGCGATCATCGACGCGCTCGCCGCCCGCTTCGATGCGCCGCGCGATGTGCTGGCGCGCGATGTGGCCGGCCTGCTGCACGGCCTCATGGACCGCGGAGCCATCCGGCTGTGACCCGCGACCGGCCCGAGCCGCCGCTGGCACTGGTGGCCGAACTGACGCATCGCTGTCCGCTGCAATGCCCGTACTGCGCCAACCCGGTCGCGCTGGGACGGTCCGGCGGCGAACTGGACACCGCAACCTGGCGGCGCGTGCTCGACGAGGCCGCATCGCTCGGCGTGCTGCAACTGCATTTCTCCGGCGGCGAGCCGACCGTCCGCAGCGACCTCGACGTGCTGGTGCGGCACGCGGCCGGGCTCGGGATGTATAGCAATCTCATCACCTCCGGCGTGCTGCTCGATGCGGCGCGGCTGCGGCTGCTGGCGGAGGCCGGGCTCGACCATATCCAGCTCAGCTTCCAGGACGCCGATCCCGGCAATGCCGACCGCATCGGCGGGTTGGCCGGTGGCCACGCCGGAAAGCTCGCGGTGGCACGGCAGTTGCGCGCGGCCGGGCTGCCGCTGACGGTGAATTTCGTGGTGCATCGCCAGAACCTCGAACGGGTGCCGGACATGATCGGCCTCGGCGAGGCACTCGATGCCGGCCGCATCGAAATCGCCCATGTGCAGTACTATGGCTGGGCGCTGATGAACCGCGACGCCCTGCTGCCCACGCGCGCGCAGCTCGATGCCGCGACCGACGCGGTCGAGGCGGCGCGCGCACGCCTGCGCGGCCGCATGGTGATCGACTATGTCGTGCCGGACTATTACGCGGAACGGCCGAAAGCCTGCATGGGCGGCTGGGGCCGGCGCATCATCACCGTCACGCCGGCCGGCAAGGCGTTGCCGTGCCATGCCGCGGAGGGACTGCCCGGCCTGGCCTTCCCCTGCGTGCGCGAAACAACACTCGCCGCCATCTGGCAGGACTCGCCGGCCTTCGTGCGGTTTCGCGGCACCGGCTGGATGGCGGAACCCTGCCGGTCCTGCGACCAGCGCGAGACCGACTGGGGCGGCTGCCGCTGCCAGGCTTTTACCCTTACCGGCGATGCGGCGCGGACCGACCCGGCCTGTGCGAAAGCGCCCGATCACGCCATGATGAACGCCGCCACCGCGGCCAGTGCTTTGCCGCCGCCGGCTTTTGTCTATCGTCGGTACCGCAGCCCTTCTGAGCCGGCAAGCACGGTTGGGGCACTGCCCCAAACCCCGGCAGGGGGCTTTGCCCCCTGCACCCCCACCAGGGGCAGCGCCCCTGGACCCGTTATTTAAGGGTTATGGAGGCTCAGGCGGCCCGACATTGCACGGCTGCCGCGATGCGGCAAAACCGGCTGCGGCTGTTTGGCCTGGTGTCGTTGGTGGCCCATGCGGTAGGAGCGCTCGCGCTGGCCGCATCGCCCGGCACCCCCGTTCCACCGACGGCAGCGCGGGAATGGGCGGTCCTCCTGGAACCCGCGGCAACGACACCTTCATTGCCCCCCGGCGACCAGCCGCAAGAGCCCTCCCGGCCAGAGCCAAAACCGGAGCCACCGCCGATTCCTCCGGCGCCGCGCCGCCTGGCCCCGCCCGAACCGGCGCCACACCCGGTCGCGCCGCCGCGCCACAGCGATGTCCGCGCACCGCCGGCCGAGCGGCCCCCGCCCGCGCGTCCGGCCGAAAGCCAGGTCGCCGCGCTCGCCTCGCTCACCCAGGATGCTGTCATCGTGCCGCCTCGGCCGGTCGCCGGGATGCAAGGCAACCGGCCGCCGGTCTATCCCGAACACTCCCGGCGGCGGCGCGAACAGGGTCATGTGCTGCTGCGGGTGGATGTCTCAGCCGACGGCGCCGCCGTTTCCGTCAGCGTGGTACAGAGCAGCGGCTACCCCGCGCTGGACGAGGCCGCCGCCGCCGCGGTGGGGCAATGGCGGTTCGTCGCCGCCACACGCGGCGGGACGGCTATCGCCGCGGCAGCCGAGGTGCCGGTGCAGTTCTCCCTGGCGGAATAGCGGAGCAAGCCCGATTGCCCCTCACGCAACGGCGAACCCCAGCGCGTGCAGCGCCGCCTGTGCCGCCGCCCCTTGCAGCGTGGTCAGGAACGCCTGCACCGGCGCATGCTGGAGCAAGTGCTCGGGGATAAAGAAATCATAGGGCTCGTCGGCCACGGGGACGAACCCGAGGCCATAGCTGCGCGCCACCGTTTCGGTCGCCATGCCCCAGTCCGCCCGGCCTTGCGCGACGGCGGCGGCCACGGCGTTGTGCGAACGTGGCTGGTTGGCGTAGCCGGCCGGGCGGGTGCCGCCCAGCAGCCCGTCGATCAGGATGCGCGTGCCGGATCCCTGGTTGCGGTTCACCATGATGCAGTCCGGCTCCGCCGCGGCCTTCCGCACGCAGGCGGCGGCGTCGGCCGACGCGAACCGCGCATCGCCGGGGCGGAACACGATGCCCTGCCGGCGGCGCCAGCCGGGAACAAGCTGCAGCCCCGGTTCGAGGAACGGGGCATTGTACTGTCCCGTTGCGGGGTCAAACAGATGCGCCGGCGCCAGGTCGCAGGCGCCGCGCCGCGCCGCCGCCAGTCCGCCCAGGCTGCCCACCGCCAGCACGCGGGCGCGCACGCCGTGCCCTGCCAGCAGGTCGAGCACGGCGTCGAGCCCGACGCAGTGGCTGCCGATCACGACAAGATCGGGCAGGCGCGGCGTCGCGCTGCCGATCAGCCGCACCGAAACGGCAGCCCCGGCTTCCGCGCCCGGTGACAGCGCATCCACGGCGAAGAACCCGTCCGCCTGCCCGAACGCGGTCACCGAACCCGATCCTTTGCCCAGCGGCCAGGCGGCCAGGCCGCCTTCGGGCGCCTCGGCCAGCGACACCATCACATACTCCGTCCGCCCCAGCTCGCTTGGCGCCCGCACCGCCAGCCGCGCCGGCACCGCCGCCTCGGCCAGCTTCGGCAGCCCGGCCAGGGCGCGGATCACCGGCACCACGAATTCGTGGAACGTGAACACGGCGGAGGTGGGAAAGCCCGGCAGCACCACCACCGGCTTGCGCCCGCAAGCGGCGAGGCAGAGCGGCTTGCCCGGCTTCAGCGCCACGCCATGCACCAGGATGCCGGGCGGGCCGAGCCGCGCCAGGATACGATGCGCCACATCCCCCGCGCCCTTCGAGGTGCCGCCGCTCAACACCACGATATCGGCCAACAGCAGCGCCTGGCGCACCGCGGCCTCCAAGGCGGCCTCGTCGTCGCCGATGATGCCGAACGGTACCGGCTCGCCGCCATGCTCGGCCACCGAAGCGGCGAGGATGGCGCCGTTGCTGTCGGGGATGGCTGCGGCGGGCAGCGGCGCCGTGCCGGGCGGCACCAACTCGTCGCCGGTCGACAGCACCGCGACGCGCGGCCGGCGCACCACCGCCAGACCAGCTACGCCGCACGCGGCCAGCATGCCGATCTCGCGCGAGCCGATGACGGCGCCGGCGCGCAGCACTGTCTCGCCGCGCGCGATGTCGCTGCCGGCGAAGCCGACGAACTGGCCGGGCGGAACGGCGCGCCGGATCGCCACGACCGGATACCCGGACTCGTCCTCCTCCAGGTCTGTATGTTCTATCATCATCACGGCATCGGCCCCCCGCGGCATCGGCGCGCCGGTCGCGATCGCGGTCGCCGTGCCGGCAGCAACCGCGATCGCCGGCACCGCACCGCAGGTCAGCAGCTCGGCATTCAGCCGCAGGCGGCGCGGGGTCTGGTCGTCGGCGCCGCGCGTGTCGGCGGCCTGCAACGCGAACCCGTCCACCAGAGCGCGATCGAAGGGCGGCGCGTCATGCGCGGCGGCGACCGTCTGCGCCACCACCCGGCCGAGCGAAGCGGCCAGCCCGACAGTCTCGGCCGGCAGCACGCCGAGCTCGATGGCCGCGTGAAAGCGCTGCTCCGCCTCGTCGCGCGACAGCAGGTCAAGAAACTGCTCCTGGCGCGCGGCGCGGCGAATGCGGTCGAGCAGGAGGGCGGCGGGTGGTTCGGTCATGCGGGCCCCGCGGGGATTTGGGCTGTCCGGCGAAGTTGGGGCTTCGCCCCA
>Ga0326727_10016333_pt1 | contig 15700 bp, 15 predicted proteins | sample MB2enrmetagenome_FD_207643 | JGI IMG/M metagenome (GOLD analysis project Ga0326727, IMG submission 207643) | Lab enriched peat soil microbial communities from McLean, Ithaca, NY, United States - MB29MY | ecosystem: Environmental > Terrestrial > Soil > Wetlands > Peat | place: USA: New York... | reverse complement strand
GAAGGTTCCATCGGCCGGGCGTTCATGGGCGCGGGCGCCCGGCAGGCGCGGCAAAAGCACTGGGCCGTTCCGCCAGCAGGAATTCCGTGATGCCAACGTCCCGGGCCAGCCGGTACAAGCGCATCACGACCTCGTTTTCCGCCGCCTTGTCGGCCCACAAGACCAGCGTCAGTTTTTTCGAGGCACGGGAAGCCTCCTGCAAACGGCGGCGCAATTCGTCCTTCAATTCCTGCTCCTGCACCGGCCTGTTTTCGAAGAAGCATTGCCCGCGAAAATTGACCGCGACAATGACGGTTGGATTGTCCGTCCCCGTCAAACGGTCGCCGTCGGGAAGGCGCACTTGAAAAAGGCCGCGAACCTGTTCAACCAGCCTGGGGTCCGCGCCCGGCTCGACCTGAAGACGGAACGGTTGACTGCCCGGCGCGCCCTTTAATTCGCCGGCGCGAAGTTGCTCCAAGTCCGCCGCCTGGTTGGTCTTCCCCGCGAAGAGGATGTCGCCGGCGCTGGTGACGGTGATGGTTCGGGCGTCGGGGGCAGAGGAACCCTCAAAGTTGACCAACACACCCGGCGTATAAAGCAGGGAGCTTAGCAGCATGAACAGGACGAGCAAAAAGAGCACTCCCACCACCGGCCCCGCGTCCAGCGGCCCCCGGAAAATCGTCACCTGGCGGGCAAATCTCATGCGGGGCGGGATGCGGCCTCCGGCGGGGCGGCGACGATGTTGAGGATTTCGCTGGAGACCTGCTCCATGTCCAGAACAATGCTATTGACTCTGCCGACCAGATAATTATAGCCGGCGTAACTGGGGATGGCCACCGCCAGCCCGGCGGCCGTGCAGATCAACGCCTGCCAGACCCCGCCCGAGAGCTGGCCGACATGGGCGTTGAGTCCGCTGTCCTCGATGGCTTTGAACACGTCCATGAAGCCGAGGACGGTGCCGAGCAAGCCCAACAACGGGGCGATCTGCGCGATGGTGGCCAGCAGGTTCAGTTTCTGTTCCAGGCGCGGCACCTCCCACGCCCCGGCGTCTTCCAGCGCCTCGCGCACCGCTTCGCGGCCCCGTTCGCGATTGAGGATGGCGACCTTGACCAGGCGCGCCACCGGCCCGGGAGTGGCGTCGCAAATCGCGATGGCTTCCACCACGTTGTCCCGCTTGAGAACGTTGCGCACGCCGTTGAGAAATTCGGTCGAATTGATTTGTTCGCTGTGGTAGAGCAAAAGCCGCTCGAAAAAAACCGCCAGCGCCAGCGCGCTCGCCGCCACAATCACCCAAATCATCAACCCGCCCTCCGCCAAAAAGTGAGGCATGTCCCATTTATAAGGCTTGTGGCGCAGGGATTAAAGGCTAAAGTTTTCCGGCGCAAAAATTCACCCGGCACTTGACTCGCGCCGGAGGGCGCCCATCATGCTGTTATCGTTGGATATGAATTTGGATGAGACACAACAGAAAAAGGTGGCCGCCTGGATCAATCAGGGCCTGAAGCTTTCGGATATTCAGAAACGGCTGGAAACCGAGTGCGGCCTGCGCGTGACCTATTTGGATCTGCGGTTGATGGTGGACGATTTGAAGCTCAAACCCAAGGACCCCCCTCCGCCGCCCAAGCCTCCCCCGTCCGCGGCGGCGGAATCGAAACTGGGCCTGGCCCCGGAGGACGCCCCCGCCGGCAACGTCAGCGTCAGCGTGGATCAGTTGACGCGTCCGGGCGCATTGGTCAGCGGCAAAGTCAAATTCAGCGATGGAAAATCGGCGGAGTGGATTCTGGATCAAGCGGGACGTTTGGGCCTGGTCCCCGCCGTGAAGGGATACAAACCGTCCCCCGCCGATTTGCAGGAATTTCAAAATGCCCTGCAAACGGAGCTGCAAAAACAGGGGCTTTAGGGCGGGTCTCCTGCCTCACTCGACCGTGACGCTTTTGGCCAGGTTGCGGGGCTTGTCGATGTCGCAGCCGCGGGTGACGGCAATGTAATAGGCAAACAATTGCAAGGGGATCGTCGCCAGAATCGGATAGAGGGGTTCCAGGGTTGCCGGCAGATAAATCACATCGTCGGCCACGCTGCCAATGTGGGTGTCCCCCTCGGTGGCCACGGCAATAATGGGGCCTTTGCGCGCGCGGATCATGGCCATGTTGGCCATTGTTTTGTCATACATCGAGTCCTTCGGCGCCAAAAACACGGTGGGCGTGGCGGGGTCGATCAGCGCGATGGGGCCGTGTTTCATTTCCGCCGCGGAATAGCCTTCGGCATGAATGTAGGAAATCTCCTTGAGCTTGAGCGCGCCTTCCAGGGCGATGGGGTAGGTGTAGCCGCGGCTGAGGAAAAAGAAATCCCTGGCCTGCCCGTATTTCAAGGCCAGTCTCCTGATTGCTTCCGCTTGTTGCAGAAGGGCCTCGATCTGTCCGGGAATGGCTTCCAATCCGCGGAGAATCTCCAAGGCCCGATGCGCCGAGAGCATTCGCATCCGGCCCAGATGCACGGCCAGCAGCGACAGAATGGCCAGCATGGAAACAAATGCCTTGGTCGAGGCCACGCCGATCTCCGGCCCCGCGTGCATGTAAATGCCCCCATCGGCCTCGCGCGCGATGGTGCTGCCGACGACGTTGCAAATGGCCAGCGCGCGATGCCCGCGGCGTTTGGCTTCGCGCAACGCGCCCAGGCTGTCCGCGGTTTCGCCGGATTGCGAAATGACCAGCAAAATCGTGTTGCGTTGCAGGGGCGCGTTCCGGCCATAGAACTCGTGGGCAAATTCCACTTCGACCGGCAGACGGGCCAGTTCCTCGATGAGATACTCGCCGACCAGCGCCGCGTGCCAACTGGTGCCGGTGGCGGCAATGACGATGCGTTCAATGGAAAGCAGTTCCGCCGCCGTCATGTTCAACCCGCCGAATCTGGCCGTCGCTCCCTCCACATCCACCCGGCCGCGCAGGGCGTTCTCGACGGCGCGCGGTTGCTCGTAAATTTCCTTGAGCATGAAATGCGGATAGTCGCCGCGCTCTGCGTCCTCGGAGTCAAATTCCAGCCGGCTGATCTGCACCTTCGCCGTTTCCGTTCCGAGATTTTGCACATCGAACCGGTCGGCTGTGATGGTCGCCACGTCGTAGTCGTTCAGATAGACCACCTGCCGGGTGTGCGCGACGATGGCGTTGGCGTCGCTGGTCAGAAAATTCTCGCCCTCGCCGATGCCGATGATCAAGGGCGAACCGCGCCGCGCGCCGACGATCACGCCGGGGTGTTCCGCGCTGATGACGGCGATCCCATAGGTGCCGATGACTTCGCGCAACGCATCGCACACCGCTTGCGCCAGCGCCGACGCACTGGAATCTCCAGCGTAACGCTCAAGATGAGTTCCGATCAGATGCGCCAGCACTTCCGTGTCGGTTGCGGAACGAAAGGTGTGGCCGGCCTGGACCAGCTTCTCCTTGAGACGATCGCAGTTCTCGATGATGCCATTGTGAACGATGGCGACTTTCCCGGATTGATCCAGATGCGGATGGGAGTTTTCGTCCGAGGGGGGGCCATGAGTGGCCCAGCGGGTGTGGCCGATGCCGAGGAATCCGTGGGCCGGCCTCTCCCGCAACAGGGGAACCAGGCCTTCATCGAGCTTGCCCTTCTTTTTTCGAATCTCCAGCGAGCCGTCGCGCAGCACAGCAATGCCGGCGCTGTCGTACCCGCGGTATTGCAACCGGCGCAGCCCCTCAACCAGGACCGGCACCGCCTCTTTCCTGCCTAAATATCCAATGATGCCACACATGTCGTTTTTCTATCGGATGGAGAATAAGCCATCTTGACATAATTCCAACTCGTAAATGACAAATCGTCCAAGGTAAATTGAGGGCATGGGTTCGCTGTCATTGCATGAGTTTCATCAGGCCAGGGGCGCGCGGTTCCTGGACTTCAACGGCCAGGAAGCGGTCGCCCATTACGGCGATGCGCCGACCGAACACGCTACGCTGGGCGAATCGGCAGGCATCCTGGATCTCAGTTTTCGAAGCAGGCTCTGCATCCTCGGAACAGATCGCGTGAAATTTCTCAATGGGCAGGTGACCAACAATGTGAAGGACTTGCGGACTGGCGAGGGTTGTTACGCCGCGCTCGTCTCGGCCAAAGGCAAAATCCAAAGCGACCTTCACATTTATATTTTGGAGAATGAAATCCTCCTGGACTTCGAACCGGGGCTGGGCGGGGCCGTGCAACAGCGTTTGGAAAAGTACATCATCGCCGAAGACGTCCAAGTGGCGGATGTCTCCGCACCTTACGGGCTGTGGAGCGTCCAGGGACCAAAAGCCGCCGCCGTCATCAAAAGGTTGCCATGGAATTTCGCTCTCCCGGAAAAGCCAAACGCGCTGGCCAGGATCGACGATGCCGCCCCGGGCGAAATCTATGTGATGAACCACGCCAGAACGCACAGTGCCGGTTACGATCTTTTTGTCCCCAGCGCGGCCATGCAGGCAGTCGCGGATCAACTCCTCACTGCGGCCAAAGAAATGGGCGGGCGCATCTGCGGCTGGCAGGCCCTGGAAACCGCGCGCATCGAAGCCGGAATCCCCCGTTTTGGCGCCGACATGGACGAGACGAACCTGGCGTCGGAGGTTTTGGATACGGGGGCGATCAGTTACACCAAAGGCTGTTACATCGGGCAGGAAGTCATCGCCCGCGTTCGCACTTACGGCCAGCCGGCCAAGTCGTTGCGCGGACTTCGCCTGCCGGACAATTTGCGCGCCCTGCCGGTGAAGGGCGACAAACTGTTTCTGGGCGAAAAGGAAATCGGCTACATCACCAGCGCCGTTGCATCGCCGCGACTCAAGGCCAACATTGCGCTGGGCTACGTCCGCCGCGAGGCCAATCAACCCGGAACCGAATTGCTGCTGCAAATGCCCCCCGACAAAGTTCCGGTGAGGATAGTGGAATTGCCTTTTGTTCCGAAGGATCAGGAGACTATTTGGCGGCCAACTGGCGAGCGTGAGTGATTTCCCGGTTGCCGACAGGGCGTAGTTGCGCAGCTTCCAGAGTGGCCACCGCGGCGGTTTTTCCGTCCAGCGTTGTGAATTCCACTTCGTAGGCGAGTCCGTCTTTATCAACGTGAAGCACCGTGTCCACGTCGCCTCACTCCAGCCCTTCCGCTGGAACGCTCGCCGTCAACACCACCCGTTCATGTTCTGCGATCATAGTTTTTCATTCCTCAGTTCAAAATAAAGACACCCTGCCGATGAGGGCAAGTCGGGATGCGATGGGTGATGCATACAAATCAGATTTTGAGCAGGGAGGGGTAATTCAAGTTTCCCATTTCCCCGCTCGCATCAGCTCAAAGCGGGCTTGCCGCGCCGTAGCCGCCTCGTCCGCCATAGCCGTTGCGGCGAAGGCGGGTGCAAAATGTCCGCCATTTGCCTTCGGCGCGGGGCGATTTCGGGTTGTCTTGAGCTTCACTTCTCCATTCGCGCCGCGAGGATTCCGTGCCACGTTTCCAGGCTTGGACGAATCTGGGGCCTTGCGCGGCGGGGGCAAAGACGATAAACAGTCTGATGCCGGTCACGGCATCGGAATTGGAAATGGCAGCATAATATGGCAATGAAAACTGAGTTCGAACCAATGCAGCAGCCCATTCGGAAGGTTGTGGGGCGTCCTTTGACGATCTCACAGCAGCTTGTCAATTTGGAAGACTTGGCCAATTTTGTTGAAAGGCACGCCCATGGATCCCTCATCAGAACCGAAGGTGATTATTTCCCGGTTCGAAAAACTGTTGGCCAAACTCGTCGCCAGCGGCGTTGACTTTGCAGTCGTCGGCGGCCTTGCTGTCGTATTGAATGGTTACCCACGATTGACCATCGACGCCGATATCCTGGTGCAGGACGCGCCGGATAATCTGCGAAAATTACTGGCGTGCCTGGCAGGCTGGGGCGAAGGATGGGCGCGGGAGTTGAAGCCCGAAGACTTTTCAGCGGAGGAAGGGTGTATCCGCGTTGCGGACGAATTTGAGTTGGACATTTTTACGCGAATGATGGGCAAATCATTGGACGATTTTCGTCCGCGTCTGCGCCATGAGAAAACCAGCGGCGCCGGCATACCTTATCTGGCGCCGGAGGACCTTATTTTTCTCAAGAAGAACTCGTGGAGGGAAAAAGATAAGATGGACGTGGCCGCGATGCGGCAAATTCTCGAACGCGAAGGGCGGCGGGAGTGATGGGAAATTCAGGATAATCTCATGGCAGCCAAACACAAGAATCCGTCTCCACAAACCGAATTGTTGATTGACCGTCCGCCGCCGGCAAAGCCGCCCGACTCCCCTGCCCCGCCCAAAGAGGAGATAAATGGCCGCGGCCCAATGCATGTGCAAGCCGAACAGGTCGGGGTCATCGCCCATCGCCCGTTCGTGCCCGGAAAAATCGAGTTGCCCCTGCACAGGCGGGTGGACCGCGGCTTTCTGGATTACGCCTCCTACGTCATTCGCGACCGGGCCATTCCGAATTTGAGCGACGGCCTCAAGCCCGTGCAGCGGCGCATTCTTTGGGCGCTGCACGACATGGACGACGGTCGTTTCATCAAGGTGGCCAACGTGGTCGGCCACGCCATGAAGTTTCACCCGCATGGCGATGCTTCCATCGGCGATGCCCTCATCGGCCTGGCCAACAAACGTTACCTGATCGAGGGACAGGGCAACTTTGGCAATATTTTCACGGGCGATCTCGCGGCCGCGCCGCGTTACATCGAATGCCGGCTCACGGAATTGGCGCGCACCGGGCTTTTCAACGATGAAACAACCGATTTCGTGCCGACTTATGACGGGCGCGGCAGGGAACCGATCACCCTGCCGTCCAAGCTGCCCCTCCTGCTCATGCTCGGCACGGAAGGAATCGCCGTGGGCATGGCGTCGCGCATTCTGCCGCACAATTTTCCTGAATTGCTCCAGGCCCAGATTGCCATTCTCAAAAAGCAACCGTTCAAGTTGTTGCCCGACTTCCAAACCGGCGGCTTGATGGACGCGCGCGAATATCGCGACGGCGCGGGCCAGGTCACAGTGCGCGCCAAAATTAAAATCAAGGACGACTCGACGGTGCTGATCAAAGAAATCCCGCCAGCGACGACGACGGAGTCGCTGACCGCCTCCATTGAGGACGCCTCACGCAAAGGCAAGATCAAGGTCAGGAGCATCAACGATTTCACCTCGGAAGAAGTGGAAATCGAAGTCCGGGCGCCCGCCGGGGTGAGCGCGGAGCAAATGGCCGACGCGCTGTACGCTTTCACCGATTGCGAAGTGACCATCCCCAGCCGGATTGTGGTGATCAAGGACAATCGGCCGGTTGAAATGACCGTCTCCGAAGTGCTGCGCGAAAACACCGCCCAACTGGTCGTCACGCTCAAACGCGAATTGGAGTTGAAGGAGAAGCAACTGCAACAGGAACTGCATTACAAAACCCTCGTCCGCATTTTTATCGAGCAGCGCATTTACAAAAAAATCGAACAAGCCCGCACCAATGAGGCCGTGAGGGAAGCCGTCATCGAAGGCTTCAAACCGTTCCGCCGGCAAATGCGCCGCGATCTGGCCGGCGAGGACATTGAAATGCTGCTGGGGGTTCACATCCGCCGCATTTCACTCTTTGACATGAACAAACATCGCGAGGAAATGGACAGGGTCAAAGCGGATTTGGAGGAAACGGCCAAACACTTGAAAAATGTGACGAAATACGCGATCCATCATCTGGAAGGATTGCTGGCCCGCTACGGTCCTGTTTATCCGCGCCTGACAAAATCAAGCCGCTACGACGAAGTCGATGCCCGCGAAGTCGCGTTCAAGGCCTTCAAAGTCGCTTATGATCGTGAGTCGGGTTACATCGGCTGCAAGGTTTCCGGGGAGGAATTTAAATCGGAATGCACGAAATTCGACAAGCTCCTGCTCGTTTTCCGGGACGGCCACTACAAGGTCATGGAGCTGTCCGAGAAGATGTTTGTCGGGCCGGACCTGGTTTACAGCGCGGTGCCGGAGCGGGACCGCGTCATGACGCTGGCTTACACGAATCGCGACGCGACCTGGCTCAAGCGCTTCACCTTCGGCGGAACGATTCTGAACAAGGAGTATTTTTGCATCCCGCCCAAATCGAAGATTTTATTTTTCGAGCCTGATACGCCGCAGGAATTGTTCATTCGTTACAAGGCCGCGCCTTACCAAAAAATCAGCCAGCAGACCTGCCAGCCGGCGGATGTGGAAGTCAAAGGGACCAAAACCCGGGGCCGGCGGATTTCGATCAAGGAAGTTGCGGCGATCAACAGCAAGCCGCCGCGCGGCTGGGACCCGGAGGCGGCCACGACCAAATTGGAATTTCTCTGAGACATCAGAGCGGCTTGTTGTGAAACTGGGCGTGCGCGGCGGCAATGAAACCTTTGAACAAGGGATGAGGCTGGTCGGGTTTGCTCTGAAATTCCGGATGGAACTGGCAGGCCATGAAAAACGGATGCCCGGGAAGTTCGATCAATTCGACCAACTTGCCGTCGGGCGAGGCGCCACTGAAGACAAAGCCCGCCTTCTCAAATGCCTCGCGATAGTGGTTGTTGAATTCGTAACGGTGACGGTGGCGTTCGTTGACGATGAACGCGCCGTAGAGATGATTGGCCGCGGAGCCGACCACAAGCTGGCAGGCCTGCCGCCCCAAGCGCATGGTGCCGCCTTTGCAGGTGACATTCTTTTGCTCGTCGAGCAGCGCAATCACGGGATGCGGCGTGCTGGCGTCAAATTCCGTCGAGTGCGCGCCTGGGAGCTGGAGCACGTGGCGGGCGAATTCAATGGTGGCGATTTGCATTCCGAGACAAAGGCCCAGATAAGGAATCTTCTTCTCGCGCGCGTATTGCGCCGCCAGGATTTTGCCCTCGATGCCCCGTTCCCCAAAACCGCCCGGAACCAGAATGCCGCCCAGGCCCTTGAGTATTTTTTCCGCGCCAAACTTTTCGATTTGTTCGGCCTCGACTTTTTCGATTTCCACCGCGCAATCGTTGGCCACGCCGCCGTGAATGATGGCTTCATAGACGGACTTGTAGGCGTCGTGCAGCTCGATGTACTTTCCCACCACGCCGATGCGCACACGGTGGCGCGGCGCAATGAGCTTGCGGATGATCTCCTGCCAATGGGACATGTTGGCCGCGGGCGTGTCCAAATGCAGCAACTGGCAGACCAGATCATCCACCCGCTCGCGTTGCAGCATCAGCGGCAGTTCATAAATGGTGTGCTCGACGTCCTTCTCCTCGATGACGGCCTCGTAGGGAACATTGCAAAAGAGGGAAATTTTCTCGCGCAATTCCTTGTCCAAATGCCGTTCGCAACGGCAGACCAGAATGTGCGGGGTGATGCCAATTTCGCGCAGTTTGGCGATGGATTGCTGGGTCGGCTTGGTTTTCAATTCGCCCGCCGCCTTGATGAAAGGAACGTAGGTGACGTGCATGAAGATGGCGTTGTGGTAGCCCACCCGCAGGGCGAATTCCCGGATGGCTTCCAAAAAGGGAAGCCCTTCGATGTCTCCCGTCGTGCCGCCGATCTCCGTGATGACAACGTCGCTCTTGCTTCGCTCGGCCAGCAATTGGATGCGGTGTTGAATCTCGTCGGTAATATGCGGAATGACCTGGACCGTCTTGCCCAAATAATCGCCGCGCCGCTCCTTGTCCAACACGGTTTGATACACCTGCCCGCTGGTCAGGTTGTTCATGCGGGTGAGCTTGACGTGGGTGAAACGCTCGTAATGGCCCAGATCCAGATCGGTTTCAGCGCCGTCATCCAGCACGTAAACCTCTCCGTGCTGATAGGGATTCATGGTGCCGGGATCCACGTTGAGGTAAGGGTCGAATTTTTGCAGCGTGACCTTAAGCCCCCTGTTCTCCAGCAACGTGCCCAAGGCGGCGGCGGTCAGGCCTTTGCCCAATGAACTCACCACGCCGCCCGTGACAAAAATGTATTTCATGACGCTTTATCCGCCGCTCTTTTTAAAATTTGTTCGACGCGTTTGAGATCGGCCGGCACATCGACCCCGACGCTGTCGTAATTGACCCTGACGACCGCAATTTGAATGCCATTTTCCAAAGCGCGCAATTGTTCCAATTTCTCGGCCCGTTCCAGCGGCGAGACCTTGCATTTGACCAGGCGCAACAGAGTCGCCCGCCGGTAACCATAAATGCCCAGATGCTTCAAAAACGGAAACGCCGCCAACTGCTGCGCACCCGTGGCGGCGTCTCGGACATACGGAATGGTTCGGCGCGAGAAGTATAAGGCCCGCCCGGCAGCGTTGACAACGACTTTTACAACATTGGGATTGTCCCATTCCGCAACTTCTTCGATCGGCGAGGCCGCCGTGGACATTTCGTCGCCGGCCAGGGCGTCCGCCACGGCATCGATCACCCCCGGATCCATCAGCGGTTCATCTCCCTGAATGTTGACCACGCCGTCGCAAGCGCAATTGGCCACGACCTCGGCGATGCGGTCTGTTCCGCTGGAATGCTCCGGCGCGGTCATTTCGACGCGGCAAAAATCCTGCGCCACCTCCCAAATGCGGGTGTCATCGGTGGCCACGACCACTTCGTCCAGGCTTTTGGCCTTCTGGCATCGCTCCACCACATGCTGAATGAGCGGCTTGCCCGCGATGAGCGCCAGCGGTTTTCCGGGAAAACGCGTCGAGGCGTAGCGCGCGGGGATAAGACCAATAATCTTCATCGGGTGGCAACGGTTTTGGCCGCCGCTTCTGTTTGGAGTATCCACGCGGCGGCGGCCGCCAGATCGTCAACAACGATGGCCGCGGCTATGGCACCGCCGTCCGTTTGCTCCAGCTCCCTGCCGTAGCCGGTCCGGACGAGAATCGACTTTTTCACGCCCGCGTTCCAGCCGCATTGCAAATCGATCAACTTGTCGCCGATGAAGTAGCTTTGAGACAGATCGAGTTGGAATTCATCACGGGCATCGAAGAGGAATTGCGGCAAAGGTTTGCGGCCGCGGCTCGGCGCGCCGGGCGCTTCCGGCGCCACGTAAATCTTGTCAATGCGCGCGTCCTCCGCGGCGAGTTCATCCACCAGGCGCGCATGGACGCGGCCCACATCGGCCAGCGTAAACAAACCCCGGCCAACCCCCGATTGATTGGACACAATGAACAATTTGAAACCGGCCTGGCGGAGACCGCGCAAGGCCCGCCCAACCCCGGGAAAGAAGGCGATCTGATCAGGACGCGAGAGATACTCCATCTCCTGGATCAACGTCCCGTCACGATCAAGAAACACGGCGCGGTTCAAATTCAAGCGGGCAATATAAGGCGATTGGCCTCGGAATGGAAAACCGAAAATTGACATGAATCGCCGGCCATTCCACTGGTCGCAGCCGGGAGCCGTGGCTTATTATGCAACATGCTCATGATAAGTTATTTGTAGATACTTTGATGAATATTCACTTAGTTAACAGCTTTGCAAATCGCTTTGATCCACTTTGACTGACTTTGACCAGGATTGAACACGTCCGCGCCACTTTGTCCCTGCGCGTCCGGCCCAAACCGAAGGCTGATTAGCGTCATTTTGTCCCTGCGCAAACAACCACGCATTGGCCCGGATGAACAGCCGCGAGAAAGCGGAAGAAGGACAAGTTCGTTTCTGGATCCGGGTGTCCTTTTCATAACTTCAGCCTTTGGCAGCCAGCCTTTGGCCTTTCCATCATGGCCTTAATGGGTCATTCATTAGACAAACATTACAGTTAAAATATTCTTTCGTCAAGAGATTTTTGAAAGAATTTTAAAAAACCTGTGATTTTTACGGACACAGCGTTTAAGGTCTTGAGCGGCAGAGACTTAAGAATTTGATTTGAAGGGCGGGCTGGAGTTCGACCTCATGCCGCAATCAACGGGCTTGACAAAAAAATGAGCCCGGGAATAACTTTAAAACGAAGGGAGCCAACACCGGCCGGCCCATTCAGTCCCGGCCTGGCGGATGTCTGGCGGGCTGGGATGCTGTGTGAGTTCAGTTTGAAATGATGTCGTTTATGAAAAAATCTTTAGGCGCAAAAACCCTTGTTTACCCGACGCCGGTGTTTGTGGTGGGAACCTACGACAAAGAGGGCAGGCCGAACGTGATGACCGCCTCGTGGGGCGGCATCTGCTGCTCCCAACCCCCTTGCGTGGCGGTGTCGCTGCGCAAGGCGACGTACACCCACGGCAACATTCTGGCACGGAAAGCATTCACCATCAGCATCCCATCAGAGGGTCACGTCCAAGAAGCGGATTACTTCGGGTTGGTTTCCGGCAAAAGCGGGGATAAGTTAGCGGCCACGAAGTTGACACCGGTGAGAAGCGAACTGGTGGATGCCCCGTATGTAAAGGAGTTCTCTCTGATCGTGGAATGCAAGCTGGCCCACGTCATCGAGCTTGGACTGCACACGCAGTTCGTCGGCGAGGTGATGGACGTGAAAGCAGAAGAGAGCGTGATGGCAAAGGGCGGCTTGGTTGAAATCACCAAGGTCAAACCACTGGTGTTTGCGCCGGACACGCAGGCTTACTACGGGATCGGCAATTTCGTTGGTCAGGCGTTCTCGGTTGGTCGCGCATTTGAATAGCCGGGTTGTATTGTTACCGCTCACTTTAAAACCAAGCAGCCGGGGTCAAATCAAAGCCGGGCGCTCTGAGGCGCTTTATTCATATGAGGTTTTTTGATGCAAGCAAGGGGGCTTTCAATGTCTTCATATCGGAAATTGGTATTCGTTCATTTTGTTTGCCAATTTCCAAAAACTGACTTTCATGGCAAACTCGGCTTCGAAGGCGCTGGCGTCGTTTTTGGACATAGGGTAATACCCCATAGCGAAGAATCGGCGCATCCCTTAGACTGCCCGAATCATGAAACTCCAATTTGCATTGCTGGCGCTTGTCGCGGCCGGTTGGTGCGACACCCACGCAGCACCAGGTTCGACAAACTCCGCTTCGACCGATCGTGTTCTCATGATTGATCCCAGTTCCATGCCGGTTGCCGCGGGCAAAGCCACTCTGACCATCGGCGCGCTCCAGCGGGCGGACGGTGTTTACTCGGGCAATTACAAGATCAAGGTGTCTCCCTATTTCTGGAAAAACGAAAAGGGGAGGCTGGCCATCGTCGTTTCGGATGAGTCGATAGCGAAGATCAACCAGGGAAAGGTCGCGACGATCATCGGGACCGCCACGACGAGCGGCAAAGGCGGCATGATCCGGCACATTGATGCCACGGCCACGCCGGCCAACATCAATTGTGGAATGCTCAAGGTGTGGTTCACGTCGGGAGACAGAATAATGATATTCGAGCCGGCCTATCACCTGTCCGAGAAAGGGACGGCAGCAGTTCTGGCGCAGACGACTTTACGCAATTGAGGACATTGCACCCGGCAGGCACGGCTGGCTCATGAAGGGCCGGATAAGAGGGTGGGAAACCTCCTCTCCCCGACCCTCTCCTCCACAAGTGTGTGGAGGAGAGGGAGAACAGGCGGGCGGTTTCCCTTCATGAGCCAGCCGTGCCGGGCAAACGATTTATGCCGATTTATCTTGCGCGGCCCGGTTTATGGCGTACATTGTGGCTGCTAACGGAGCTAAGTTTACCAGGTGTGCCACTGCCTGTCTTATGGGCGGTCCCTCCCTCTTATTCCCTGCACTGCAAAGCCGGAGCCACAATCGTGGCCCAGAGTAAACAGAAAACAGATCCAGAAAGCATAAAATATGACTATAAACCCAGGCCGAACCAGGTCTCCCACTTCAAGCGCCCGGGACGTTAAGAAATCAACGCCGGTTGCGACTGACAGCGTTTCTTTGGTCAATCCAGCAGAGCCGCAAAAAGCGGTTCCAATGCGGGCGGTGATCGCACCCCCAATTACGTCCATCCGGCTGATCGCGGAACGAGCCACCATTATCCAAGAACTCTACGGCCAGCATTACGGCGCTTACTACCATTGGGGATTAAACGAGTGAAGAATTAGGAACGGCTTCCCAAAATCCAGCATCTCACTCATTCAATTCCGTTGATTGGCGGGGGCCAGTTCTTCCGGCGTGACCGTCAAGTCCAGTTTCTCCGTGTGCCGGAGGACGGTGAGACGCGCGGGGACGCCTATCGCAGCCGCAACGAGGTGACGGTGCAGATCATCAATCCCGGAGACGGGTTCATTGTTGAAGGCGACAATGATGTCTCCTTCGCGCACGCCAGCGCGGCTGGCGGGGCTGCCCGGCTCAAAACCGACCACCAACGCGCCGGAATTGACCGCCAGCCGGTGAAAGCGGACAACTCGAGCATGAATGGGCACGTTCTGGCCAGCAACACCAATCCAACTGCGCCGGATGCGGCCCTCCTTGATCAACCAAGCCGCCACGAACTCCGCCGTGTTGCTGGCAATGGCAAAACATATCCCCTGCGCCGGCAGAATGATGGCCGTGTTCACGCCGATGACTTGGCCGCGCGAATTGACCAGCGGACCGCCGGAGTTGCCGGGATTCAAAGCGGCGTCGGTTTGGATAATGTTGTCGATGAGGCGCCCCGACTGGGAGCGCATCGAACGTCCGAGGGCGCTGACCACTCCTGCGGTCACGGTTTGCTGGAATCCCAATGGACTGCCGATGGCGATGGCAATTTGGCCGACACGGACGGACCGGGAATCGCCCAGATGGACATGGACCAGATGGGAGGCGTTGATGCGAATGACAGCCAAGTCCGTTTCCGGATCGTCGCCGACGAGGGTTGCGCCGAAGGAGCGGCCATCGGCGAGCGCAACTTCGATTTTGCCGGCACCATGGACGACATGGCTGTTGGTGAGGATGTAGCCGTCGGGCGTGATGATGAACCCGGAGCCGCCGCCCCCGGAATCGGGCTTGCCGCCCCGTTCGCGGCTGGAACGGTGAACGCGGAGGTTGACCACTGTGGGCCGGACCTTTTCCACCACGCCGGACACAGTCCTGGAATAGCTGTCAAGCAATTCGTCATCGGTGGCCGGCAATGGCAACGGGCCATCGGCAACAACAGAAATGTTGTTGTCGTTCAGGGCGCGGACCAAAGCGGTCTTGCGCCGACCTTGAAATGCGGTTGAAATTTTCATCTCCCATCACATTGTAGCACAAAATCCGTCTTTAGTGAAGGGTGGTGTGCGTCTGCAGCCAGCGCTCGAAAGCTTCCGGCCCCAGAATTTGCTCCAGCGATTGCTGCTGCTCGACCTGTGTCTGGGACAGGGCTTCGACCTTTTCATCGCTGGTCATGTTGGTGTCTTTGCGAATGCGGTCCAGTTCAGCTTGCGTGGCGCGGTTGATTTCATAAACGGACATCACCGACGCATCCGGCACGCCTAATTGCTCCGCCGTGGCCTTGGAAGAGCGATAGAGCGGGTCCTGATTCAATTGATAGGCGGCATAGAGTTGCTCGCCCAGCGTCGCTTTTATGATCGCGTCACTTTGCGCGCGCAATTGTTGTTGCTGCCCGAGCAGGATGGGGTCCTTCCCGGTGTAATAGAAAACAGGCTGTCCATTGATCGAATTGATGGCGTTAAACAGATCGCGAAACTGGTCCTGGGTCAGCGCGATCGAGCGCATTTGTTCGCGCAACTGCTGCGCACTGGGCGAATAACGCAAGGCGTATTCCTCGTATTGCGCGGGGTTTAAAACGGAAACCAATTGCATCAAAGGCTCTTCGCGCAGACGCACCATCTCCATTGGATCGACCGCCTTGTTTTGCCCGAGTTGCGCCGCCTGGTAAGCCTCGA
>Ga0326727_10016332_pt1 | contig 15701 bp, 15 predicted proteins | sample MB2enrmetagenome_FD_207643 | JGI IMG/M metagenome (GOLD analysis project Ga0326727, IMG submission 207643) | Lab enriched peat soil microbial communities from McLean, Ithaca, NY, United States - MB29MY | ecosystem: Environmental > Terrestrial > Soil > Wetlands > Peat | place: USA: New York... | reverse complement strand
AATAATTTGCCGGTTTCGATTCCGGACTGCCCTCACCCCTCCCTCTCCCGCCAGGGAGCAGGAGAGGGGGAATAGACCGCCATCCCGAGATCGATTCTGGATGCATCAGGGTTGCGGCACTGAATGACCCCTCGTTGTTAACTCGCACTCAAGTTGAGTGTGGAATTAACGCTATTTTGGACAAATTATGATTTAGTATTTATGGGCGCAATTCCTGGTTCCATATACTAAATACTAGATACTAAATACTAAATACTTTCCCTATCCATAAAGCGGAAACTGTTTGCAGAGCGAATCGACCGCGGACTTGACTTCCGCACGGACCTCTTCGCTGTGGTCAGGACCTTGTAAATCAGGTCGCCGATCAGCTCCATCTCGGCCTCCTGCATCCCGCGGGTTGTGAGCGCCGGGGTTCCGATCCTGATTCCACTGGCCAAATACGGTTTGAGCGTCTCAAATGGTATCGTGTTCTTGTTGACCGTGATTCCGGCGAGATCCAGAGCTTCCTGAGCCTGCTTGCCGTTGACGCCGAGTTCTATCAGGTTCACCAGCATCAGGTGGTTATCGGTGCCGCCGGATACCAGTTTGATGCCTCTCGCCATCAGTCTGTTTGCGAGAGTCGTTGCATTAACTCTTACCTGTCGCTGGTAGGCTTTGAAACTATCGGACATCGCTTCCTTGAGGCAAACCGCCTTAGCCGCGATAACGTGCATGAGCGGGCCGCCCTGCATTCCGGGGAAAACCGCCTTATCCACCGCCGCTGCCTGCTCTGTTTTGCAGAGGATCAGACCGGCTCGTGGGCCACGAAGCGTTTTGTGGGTGGTCGTCGTAACGAAATCGCAATGAGGGACCGGAGACGGATGCTCGCCCGCTGCCACCAGACCGGCGATGTGGGCCATGTCCATCATCAGGAGCGCGCCGATCTCATCGGCGATTTCCCGGAGTCGCGCAAAATCGATGATCCTGGGATAAACCGATGCGCCGGCGACGATCAGCTTCGGCTTATTTTCCTGCGCCAGGCGGGCGACTTCATCGTAATCTATGGTTTCGGTCTCTTTGGAGACACCGTAAGGAATCACATTGTATAACTTACCGGAGAAATTGACCGCACTGCCATGAGTAAGATGCCCGCCGTGCGCGAGGCTCATCGCCAAGTAGGTATCGCCAGGCTGCATCACCGCGAAATACACGGCCATGTTTGCGTTTGCGCCGGAATGCGGCTGAACGTTCGCGTGTTCTGCTCCGAAAAGCTGCTTGGCGCGCTCGATGGCCAGGGTTTCGGCGATGTCAACGTACTCGCATCCACCGTAATAGCGTTTGCCGGGATATCCCTCGGCATATTTGTTGGTAAGGACGCTTCCCTGCGCTTCCATAACGGCACAGCTCGTGAAATTCTCCGATGCGATCATCTCGAGCTTGTTATTTTGTCGTCCGGTCTCAAGACGAATCAACTCAGCGATTTCGGGATCGGATTCGGCAAGGCTTGCCGTGAAAAGGGGGTCTTTGATTCCAGGTGTTAGCGTTGACAATTGTAAATCCTTCCTTGGACATAGAATCTAGAAGTTAGGAGTTAGAAGTTAGAACCCGGAACACTATCCGGGTGCGGGCGAGACGCCCGCGTTCCCAGGGTGTGGTGTTTGGCTGAGAGAAGTCCTGATTCCCGTCCGCACCTACGCCCTTAAGTCCCCAAGCCTTTATGTCCCTGTATCGAGCCTCTGCTCGATTTCCGCAATCTTGTCGATTCGCCGGGCGTGCCTTTCGTTGCCGGAGAACTCCGTGGTCAGCCATACATCGGAGATCTTGAGGGCCTCTTCAAATGGGGTGAAACGACCGGCCAGTACCAGGACGTTGGCGTCATTGTGCTCGCGAGAGAGGCGCGCGATTTCTGCCGACCAGCATAGAGCGGCCCTAATCCCAGGAACCTTGTTTGCCGCGATACTCATGCCGATGCCGGAGCCGCAGACCAGGATTCCACGATCATATTCCCCCCGGGCGACCGCCAGTGAGACGATCTCGGCGATGTCGGGATAGTCACTGGGATCCGTGGAAAAGGCCCCGAAATCCTTGACATCATACCCCTCCGCTGTGAGCGCCGAGGCTATGTCATTCTTCAATTGATAACCTGCGTGATCGGTGCCGATTGCTATCCTCATAGTCCGTGATTATATCATGCTGAGAGTCTCAATGTAAAGTTTAACGAGGGGGAAGCTATCCGGGTATTGGGTGTTTGAGAATCATGTTTTCGGGTGTTCAGGGATTCAGGTATTAGGTATTGGGGGTGTTTGCTTGATGGCTGGTCAGGCCGGTCCGACCTGTCTGACTTGTCCGATAGGTCTGACAGTTCCGGGAGCGCTGGTTGTAAAACTACACGATGTATGCTTACTGCAGCGCCCTACAGTACCTTCATGCTACAGTGGTTGCGTGGTATAATCTGGGAAAATGGTACGGCGTGGAGGGTGGAATGAACGAACAACGCAATACAGACAAACCGGGTGGGCAGATGGTCTGTCCAGCTGAGCACGGGGGGGCTCTGGCGAGTCCTATACGCAAGCTGTTGCAGAATCCAACGAAGATTCTCCAACGGTATATCGAGCCTGGCCAAACTGTGGTCGATTTGGGCAGCGGGCCGGGTTTTTTCACCCTCCCGATGGCCGAACTGGTCGGCGAAAGTGGAAAGGTGATAGCCGTTGACCTTCAGCCAAGATGCTGGATATGCTCCGCGACCGGGCGCGCAAGGCTGGCCTCGAATCACGCATCGAATACCACCTTAGTTCGCCGGACAGCATCGGGTTGGATGCCCAGGTGGACTTTGCGCTGGCGTTTTACATCATTCATGAGGTTCCAGATCCCGCCATTTTCCTATGCGAGGTGCGTAACCTCCTTAAACCCGACGGTCGGTTGCTGATGGTCGAGCCGAAAATGCACGTGTCGGAGAGCCATTTCAGCAAGACCGTCGAAATAGCCGGACAATGTGGACTAAAGATCATCTGCGAGCCGAGGATTCTCCTAAGTCGGTCTGTGCTTCTTGGAGTGGAGTAATGGAGTACTGGAGTGGTGATGGGCGGAATCTTCATCGGTGGCTTTATCATTACTCCAACGCTCCTCTACTCCAATACTCCCGCTTCTCGTCCCCTATGAGGTAAACCGATATCCTACGTTGCGCACGGTCTCGATGAGGGTGTCCGTTACGGGGCCGAGCTTCGCTCGGAGTCGGCGGATGTGCACATCGACCGTTCGAGTTCCACCGTAGTAATCGTAGCCCCACACGTGGTCGAGGAGGGCTTCGCGCGTGAACACCCTACCGCGATGAGTGGCGAGGAACTTGAGGAGTTCATATTCCTTGAACGTAAGCTCAACCGGGACTCCATCCACGGAGACATCATAATTGGAAAGATCGATCATGAGATCATCGATTTTGATCACCTGGTCGGTGCTGATCTTTCTGGTACGCCAGAGGAGCAGTCTCAGGCGTGCGACCAGTTCATCCCCGTTGAATGGCTCAAGCAGGAACTCATCGATGCCGGTCCAATCCATGGAGGATTCCTGGCCGGGTGAGAGGAGCGCGACCACCAGCAGCTCCTTGAGGTTGCACTCAACTGCGAGGAACCGCCGGATTTCCGCGGCACGAGAGGCCGAATCACGGCAGTCCACCAGCGCCACCTCGGCGGTCAGTTCGCCGCACGCCTCCAGCATCGACTCCTCATCCGGCGCGGTGAGCCTCACGCGGTGGCTTTCACGAACCATCGCACTCTGCAGGGCGACCATCCCCCGGATGTCTTCGGTTATAACCAGGATTCCTCTCATCACAAGATCCTTGTGCGTAAGGGCATACGGGCATAGGTTGCCCGGAGTCGGACAGGTCTTACAAGTCCGACAGGTCAGACCCACGCCAAGCCCCAACGCCTAACGCCAAACGCCTATAAGACCGACAAATTCTGCTCCAACTCCCAAGGCGTCACCTGGGATTTGAAGCGGTTCCACTCCGCCGTCTTGTTTTCGATCAGTTTGGTCAGCACGTGTTTGCCCAGGGCTTTTTGGAGAAGTTCGCTCTTCTCCGCTCGGAGGATTGCCTCATGCAGGTTCTCCGGCAAAACCTCGATGCCGGTCGCCACTCGTTCCTCCTCCGTCATCTCATAGGCATTGCGCTCGAGCGGCTTCGGAAGCGGGTATTCGTTTTCGATTCCATCCAATCCCGCGGTCAGCATCACCGCGAAAGCGAGATAGGGATTACATGCGGGATCCGGTGATCGGTACTCTACGCGAGTTGCTTCTTCGCAGCCTGGTTTGTATGCCGGAACGCGGATGAGGTCGGAACGGTTTCTCAACGCCCAGGATACGTAAATCGGCGCTTCGTATCCTGGAATCAGGCGCTTGTATGAGTTCACCCACTGATTCGTTACCAGCGTGATCTCCGGCGCATGCTTCAGGAGTCCGGCGATGTATCCCTTCGCCACTTTGGATAGGTGGAATTTGTCCGCTTTGTCGAAGAAGGCGTTGTTCGCGCCCCGGAACAGCGACTGATGGGTGTGCATGCCGCTCCCGTTAATCCCGAATACCGGCTTGGGCATGAATGTTGCATATACGCCGTATTTCATCGCTACTTCTTTGACAACCAGGCGATATGTCATGGTGTGATCCGCCATTGTAAGAGCATCGGTGTATCGGAGGTCGATCTCATGCTGGCTCGGCGCAGCCTCGTGATGGCTGTATTCCACCTCGATGCCCATCTCCTCCAGCATCAGGACCGTGTCGCGTCGGATATCGCTGGCGAGATCGAGGGGGGTTTGATCGAAATACCCTCCGTTGTCCAGCCCGACCGGAGATCCCTCGGCGGATTTGAAGTAGAAGAACTCCAACTCCGGGCCAACGTAGAAAGTATATCCCATATCCGCCGCACGCTTAAGTGTCTTGCGTAGAATCCAGCGAGGATCGTCCTCATACGGCTTGCCGTCGGGGTTGATGATATCGCAGAATATCCGTGCGACCGATCCATCCTGCCGTGAACGCCAGGGAAGTAGTTGAAAGGTGCTGGGATCCGGCATGGCGATCATATCGCTCTCGTCAATGCGCACGAATCCCTCGATCGATGAGCCGTCGAAGCCCATCCCTTCCTCCAGCGCCTTGGAAAACTCATTGGATGTAATGGAGACACTCTTCAGGAAGCCCAGGATGTCGGTAAACCAAAGGCGGATAAACTTTACATTCCGCTCTTTGGCCATTTTCAGCACATATTCTTTATCTTTCATCATCGTCTCCCCAAAAACAGGAAATAGGATTCAGGATTCAGAGCTTGGAACCCAACGTCAGCACCCGATACCAGATACCTGACACCCGATACCCGATACCTAAGCTTTCGCCTAATATAGCAAAGGATTGAAGAAAAAAGCAAATCCCTCCCTGCGTTTGCGGCTGCGTTTGTCAAAAACGAAAACGGGAGGTATAATCTACTCAGAGGTTGATTTAATGGATTCGGCGACTCACAGGTATCCCTGGTACACATATCTCGGCTTCGGGTTGGTGGTTGCGGCGCTTATAGGGTTCCTCTATCTGGTGCGAGACATCCTGCCGCCGTTCGTCGTTGCGTTGGTGGTGGCATGGTTATTCGATCCGCTTCTCACCAGGCTGGAGAAGCGGAATGTCCCACGCGGCGTCGCGGTGCTGTGCATCTTCATCGTGTTGATAGGGGCAGTCGTGGTGGGGCTCATGTATCTCTTGCCGGCGGTAAGAGGTCAAGCCAACGAATTCGAGAAGGACCTGCCGACCTATAAGCAGAGCCTGAGGACTGATTACGATAATTTCGCGGACGGTCACAAGGCAGTGTTTAACAATCTGGGCGTGCCTCTTACTTTTGACAAAGCCGTAGCCAGTTACGGTGACAACATGAAGAAGGGGGCTAAGCCCGCCTTCTCAGTCATCACCAACTTTGTAGTCTCCAACGTTTCCAAGCTCCTTTGGATTATCCTGACTCCCCTCATCACCATTTATCTGATGTTGGATCTCGACAGGGTGCGCCGAAGGGTGCCACTCCTGCTTCCCGAACTCTGGCGTGATGACATAATCCGCATGATTTCCCGAATGGCGGTTATATTCAGCAATTACCTTAGGGGACTGCTGCTTGTCTGTGCGATGTACGGCATTATCGCCATGGTCGTCCTGAGCATCTTCCATCTCAAGTATGCGATAGTAGTTGGTCTGCTTGCCGGGATTTTCTATGCGATTCCGTATATTGGGCCTTTGTTCAATGCTTTGATGGTCTTCTTGGTCGGTTTGGCTACGTTTAGGAGCGGAGTTCTCCATCCACTGGTGGTGATGGGGGTCATGGTTGCTGTTGGGCAGGCTTTCGATATGTTGATCACGCCGAGGGTTCTCGGGAAGTCGGTAGGGCTGCATCCCGTGTTCAGCATCTTCGCACTGATGGTCGGAGGCAAACTCTTCGGGGTGCCGGGGATGATCCTGGCGGTTCCTGTTGCGGCGTGCATTCAGGAGATTATCCTGGAGTTCTATCCGGGGCTTCGTTCCCAGCCTGCTCCCGAGGTCCTGCAACCTGAAAAAGAGGAATCCCAGACTGAACCACGCCGCCGCAAGCGAAAGACCGAGTAGCCAGTGCGCCGATTCTTCTCCCAACGCGATGCTTCGGTCGCAAAGCGAAGCGGCGCTGCCGAAGCTAAGTAGTTGGCTCTCAGAATCCGGAAGGGCACGGAAATCCCTTCCCTACACCTCTGTCCCCTTCACTGATTACTCCATTACCCCGCATAGACCCTCGGAATCCGGCTTGAGATGGTAACGCGCCGGGCGGGGACTATCACCTCATCGCCGACCTCTACGCCGGGGATATCGGTGACATCCACCGAGCACATCTGCATCGAAACCCGCCCCACGACCGGCGCGCGTTTGCCCCGCAAAGTCACTTGAGGCGCGCTCGACCTCCGAAACGCCAGATTCGCAATCAACTTGGCCGCCGAAAAAGCTCTTCGCGCGGCACTCTCGGGCATCACCGTGAAACCATCCGCATATCCGATCGCCAGAATTGCGATCACGGAGTTCCTTGCGGTCGTGAACTCCGATCCGTATCCGATCGTCGATCCTACCTGGAGCTTTCGGATAGCGACAACCCGTGTTTTGAGCGTCCAGGTGTCGTGCAAATCGATCTTGCATTGGATGTTTCGCGAAGGATACTGGCCGTAAAGGATGGTCCCGGGCCGAACCATGTCATAATGTGACTCCGGCATATTCAGGATTGCGCCGCTGTTGGCAGCGTGGCACAAACCGGTCGGGATGTCCTTGGAGTGAAGGAGCTTGATCAACTCGCCGAACTTTCGGTTCTGCTCACGCGCGCTCGCAAGGTTCCTGCCGGATGAATCGGCGAAATGGGTATAGACGCCCGCAACCTCGATGCCCTGGAGCTTGAGCGTTTCGTACATGAAATGAGGGCAGTCGTCCGGCATGATTCCAAGTCTTCCCATGCCGGTATCGACCTTCACATGCACCAGCGCCCGTTTGCCGGTCTTTTCGGCGGTCTGAGAGACATGGAGGGCGGTCGGGAGATCGAAAAGCGTGAGGTTGAGATCATTGAGAAGGGCGGTTTCCACCTGTTCGGGCAGAACGGGGCAGAAGACGAGGATGGGGGCGCTGATACCGGATGACCGAAGTTCCAGCCCTTCCTCCAGCGTTGTCACGCCGAGGTATTTCGCTCCTGCCTCCAGGAACGCCCGGGCTGCGCCGGACGCCCCGTGACCGTAGGCGTCCGCCTTCACGACCGCCATCACTCTGACGCCCGGCCCGACGAGTTCCGTCGTCTGTCTCAGGTTGTGCCTGAGCGCCGTTGTGTTGACCTCGATCCAGGTTGTGGGTTGGGTGGTTGGCATCATTTTTACCAGACCAGCGGGAGGAGTATGGGGAGTAAGGGGAGTAGATGGGATAGGGATCCGATTGACTCAAGCAAAAGCATGAGTCTTGAAGCGAGCTAAAGCAGGCTGGGTCATCATCCATTGAGCTTTAGCATGCTTGTACTCCAGATCCTTGCGGATTTATCCCGAGGCGTCCGGAATTCCGATTACTCCTGCTACTCCTCGCACCCCTCTTACTCCACTGCTTCCAGGCTTTTCTTTCCCCTCTTCATGAATGCCGTTATCTTCGGTTTGGCGACCGTCCAGGCCCAGTACCACGGACCGGAGAGCGGGAGATCGAATTCGCCGATGTACTCCACGAACTGCGCCCCGAATCCCTCCTTGAAGCGGTTCAAGCCGCCAAGGTGATCCTCAGGATCCTGCTCCTGTTGCTGGGAGACGCCCCTGAAATCATACCAGATGCAGCCGGATTCCTTCGCCCATTCGATCATGCGCCACTGCATCAGGTGATTCGGCATTACGTTCCGATGACGGTTGCTGGATGCCCCATATGTGTACCAGCACTTGTCACCATAGAGAAAAGAGAGCGCGCCGGCGACCGCTTCACATTCAAAAAAAGTGAGGAAGAGCTTGGCGAAACCCGGCTCGACCAGCGTTTTCCACATATGCTCATAGTATTCATAGCCCCTGACGAGAAACTTATCGCGCTTTGCGGTTTCGAGGAGAAGATCGTAGAAGGTCCGCATATCGCCGAGGGTGCACTCGGACCGGACTTCGACGCCTTTCTTCTCCGCCAGGCGGATATTATATCGCCATTTCGGCTTGCATCCGGCAAGGATGTCGTCAAGGCTGGGCGTCAGATCGAGTTGCATAACGCATCTCGGCTGCACGCCTCCAAATCCCTCTGCATCCGCCGTTTGCCGGAATCCGAGGGATTTCAATGCGGAAACAACATCAGCTCGATCGGCGGTCACCGGTGGATCGATCTTAAACAGAATCGCGCCTTCCCGGTTCGCCCTCCGTCGAATTGCATCCATGAGGGCGCCGAGTACCTCGGAATGGGTGAAGTCGCACACAGGCCCGCGCGGGGCGTAGAAAATGCACTTGTTCAATCTCGGCAGCCGGCGCTTGAGGATCGAGACCGCGCCGACGATCTCACCATCCTGTTCTGCGGCCAGTCGAATCGGCGTCCAGCCACCGGTCTGTTTTAGATCGCCCCACGCAAACGACTGCAGCAGATCGCCGGTCGGGAACCATCCGACAAACTTATCCCATTGCTCTCTATCGTTTTCAAAGAACTCGCGTACCTGCATCCGCACCTCTAATCCTCAAGCTGTCACGAAGAATTCTAGCACAGAGCGCGAAGATAGTAAAGGATTGGTGTGGGTTTGGGGCATTGATGTTCGGAAGTTCGGCTTCGACACTGCGGTGTTTAGGGTGCATTTGCGATGGGTAAAAGTAGCTCGTACCCGAAAGTGCCCCCGGTACAATATTTGCCAGGCTAGACCATGAGCCCAGCATTTTGAATCTGGCTGGAAACGGCTCAGTGACTGAATGTATGTGGTTACCTGTAGGGAACCCTAACCTTCGTATTAAGGTAACTTATTACGGGGCGGTAAGGATACCGAAGGGTACGTCGTGATACGATAGCGGCGACACCTGCCTACGCGATTGCATCAAGAGGCAAGGAGCGTCGTGTATGTTAAACGGCGACCGTGCTAAAGCCTGGCATTTTTTCGTTTGATTTTCCACACAAGCTAGCACCCTCTTGAACGAGTCTCAAAAAATAAAACTTGCGTATTTGTCTTGCATGTTGTATACTGCACATAAGGCTGATGGCGTCGAGTTTCGTGTAAAGATTTGAGCGGACCATACTTCTCGCTAGTTCCGGATAAGTTCTGACCGCGCCGAATTGGCATCGAGGCAACGTGACAAGCCGAATTAAACCTGGGATGAAATTATCCCTGAAAGAGCAAGAAGAACATGGCATCGAAATCCCTGTATGTAGGTAATATTTCCTACAGCGTAACGGAAGAGGACCTCAAGAGCCTCTTCGATCCCTGGGGACCTGTGGCGGAAGCCAGAGTAGTCCAGGGCCGTGGATTCGGCTTCGTCGATATCCCGGAAGAGAACGCGGCATCAGCAATTGCTGAAACCAGCGGCAAAGAGCACATGGGCCGCACCATCACAGTAAGTGAAGCTCGCCCGAAGACTGAGGGCGGTGGCGGCGGTCGCAGTGGCGGCGGCGGCTATGGTGGCGGCGGTGGCTACGGCGGCGGCGGTCGCAGCAGTGGCGGCGGCGGTGGCTACGGTGGCGGCGGCTACGGTGGCGGCGGTGGTCGCAGTAGCGGTGGCGGCGGTGGCTTCGGCGGCGGTGGTCGCAGCAGCAGTGGCGGCGGCGGTCGTTGGTAATCAACCAGACAACACAAACCGGGGTGGTCATTCGACCACCCCGGTTTTTTGGTTCTAAGGTTTCACGGTTTCGGACCCAATGGCAACTGTGACCTTACGACCCTATAGCCCTAAGAACTTTCTCCCTCACAATCCCTTGCGCCCTGATTCCTGCTCTGAAACCAGCGACTTGGAAATCTGCTCCCGTGCTTCATCGATGATATCCTGGACGTCCTCGGTGCGGTAAGTGCGTTCCTCCATCGTGCGGGCGGAGAGCGTCTTGATGAACCCCTCGAACTCCGTGAAATAGGCCCCATAGATATGGAATGAATCGGCAATGTGGGTATATTGCCCGACAATGATCTGTCGTCCCAGTCCTTTTGATACTCTCTCAGCAACCAGACGCTGTAAATCCGTGAAGGCATACATATTCATGAAGGCGGCTTTGAACGCGTCGTTCGAGCGCATATGGACGTTTAGCACCAGTTCATCGCCGAAGACTCTGAACCACAGGCGCTGAAGGCAGGCAGGGTCGTGAATCCCCGCATCCTCCCACGGCTTCCACATAATCGCCTGCGCCCTCCGCGTGTGCGGAGCCTCGGTCAGCGCTTTCACGATGTAGTCAAGCTGATTGACCGGCTGCTCGATCCCCGGCACTTTGTATGTCGCCAGCCGCTCATGGTAAGTGTATTCCCACTTGCCCTCCGCCGGGTTAACCCAGTGATCGTGGATTCCATCGACCACCTCCTGCCGATACGCCTCCAGCTCTACGATCCCGCCGGGAAATGCGCGGTGGATTCTCGGCTCGGCCATCGGATTGGTGATGACTATGATGGCGGTAGCGTCACGGCTGGCCGGGTCGGTCGGTTTGTCGTATTGGGTCGGGATGTTCGTGCCCTCTGCCCATGTCTGAAGAACTGCTTTTTCCCATGCCTCGGGCAGTGTATCAGCGGTAACCTGAACGATCGGTAAAGTCAATGCCATGTGTTAGCTCCTGATTTGGATTCCGGTATTGTATTGTTCTCCGGCGGTTGACAAAACTCCTGCCGGATACTCCAAAAATAGTCAGTTGCGAAAGCGCTCGATATGCTTGATATTGGAACACGGAATAGAGGTCAAACAGTCAAATATGATAGGAAAGGTTCAAGTAATGTTGTAGTCAGAATTATTGACACCGGGGATCGGGATATGCAATAATACGCGTTGGGTTCGCCCACGGTTTTTGCTCTTTTCCGGCATTCCCACGCAATCAATGACTACAATGGAGTAGAGCTATGTCTCCCGAAGCATCCTTTGAAGTTACAATGCGAGGTTCAATACCGGTGATTGCCATCACCGGTGACCTCGATCATTTCAACTCCCCCAAGTTCCGAGAGTTAGTGACTCGATCGATTGAAAACGGAGCCACAAATCTGGTGGTCGATATGACTACACTCGACTTCATGGATAGTGGCGGAATGTCCGCACTGATTTTCGCCATGAAGCGCCTGAAAGCCAGGAATGGACATCTTTACCGGGCCTCGGCGAACTCTACGGTTTCCCGGAAACTCGAAATCGGCGGTCTGGCACAGCTATCGGACTTCATCACAATAACGCCGGACGTCAACGCCGCCGTGATCTCCGCGCAAACGAGACCCGAAGATTGATTTCGGTTTGACTTCACCTTCACACTCGAACTCTCTTCCACAATCGATTAGCCGATAGTTTCAGAACTCCTGCTCATCTGCTATAATGGCATGTAGAAAAGGCGGAGGCAGCGGTTGATGAACATAACGGATGAGCGTGTCTCGACGGTGGTTGAACGGATAGTGAATTCCGTTCACCCATTGCGCATAATCCTCTTTGGCTCAAAGGCAAGAGGGGAGGCGAGGCCGGATAGCGATATCGACATTCTCGTCGTCATGCCGGATGGGACACATCGTCGTGACACTATGGTCAAGATTTATCATGCGGTGGGGGATTTGAACGTCAACGTTGACGTGATGGTCGCTACCTCTGCGGACATGATAGATTACGCTGATTCCCCTGGACTTATTTATCGAGAGGCCATCAGGGAAGGAGTCCAGCTTTATGCAGCATAAGCCTGGTGGAGCGAACGATCCTAAGAGATGGCTAAAGAACGCCGAAGCGGATCTCGCGTACGCCATGCTACCACTTCCGCCTGGTGGTATGTATGAACAGCCTTGTTTCCACGCCCAGCAGGCTGCTGAAAAGAGCGTGAAGGCAGTACTTTTGCACTTGGGCATAGACTTTCCATTCACACATAACCTGAAATACCTATTAAACTTACTGCCTACCGATCTCGAAGTGCCTAACGAAGTAAGAGGCGCCACAGACCTGACCCCCTATGCGACTATCACTCGGTATCCTGGGGAATTGGAGCCGGCCACTGAATCGGACCGCGACAGCGCAGTCACAGTCGCCAAAGCCACATTTGAATGGGCGAAGGGCATCATCTGCCCGAGTTGAATGTTCCGGCCCTCACCATTTCACAGCATTGCCTCACTCGTCCGGATGCGCTAACCATTTCCTTAGATGCCACATTGACCAAAATGGTGTAATTATGCAATGATACTGCATATTTACTCAAAGGGTCTTCCACGTGGTTAATATATGTACGGCCCCGTATCGGAGTGTGCGGTGAAAAGCCAGGCAGGCGAAGACTACAAACTGCTCGCGGTTGATGACGAGCCGATTGTTCACGGCATGGTGGGCACGATCATCGATGAGAGCGGTCTGCCCGTCAGGCTGGCGGGCGCCGCCTCGTCCGGCGAGGAGGCGCTTCGGGTTGCGCACGATGTGCGCCCGGACATCTGTCTCCTCGATATCAACATGTCTCCAATGGACGGCCTGGAATTGGGTCGGCGGCTGACAGAGACTTTGGGATACAAGCCGAGAATCGTCTATCTCACGGCGCACGGGCAGTTTGAGTATGCAAAGCAGGCAATCGGAATAGGGGCGCTGGAGTATATTCTGAAGCCCATTCGCCGTCAGGAGCTGATCGAGGCTCTCGGAAAGGCGATCAATTCTCTTCAGGCGGAGCGGATCGACATGTTGGAGCGCCAAAAGCTTGCGGATTATGCGGAGGCTATCGTTCCCGGCGACAAACCAACCGATGAGAGCAGGACGAGCGCGGTGGCTCGGGCGATCCGGAAGTATATCGAGGAGCGCTATTCCGACAGGATATCCATCGTAACTGCCGCGGATTCACTTCATCTTAGCTCGGTGTATGCGGGTTCTCTCTTCAAGAAATCATCGGGGGTCAGTTTCAGGACCTATCTCCGCGCCGTGAGAGTGGCAAAGGCGAAGGAACTGATGCGCGATCCGAGGTTCAACCTCTCGGAGATCGCGGAGGCCGTGGGGTATTCCGATTTGAACTATTTCAGTCAGGCGTTCCTGGCCGAGACCGGCGTAAGACCAAGCGAATACCGGGGGAGCGGGCGAAGATGGGCAAAATAGGGCTGAGTGACATAGTCAACCTTCCGGCCTTCGATGAGGCCGGGAGCCTTTTTCATCGAGCCACGGGAATGACCATTTCCTTCCCCGACGACGCGGGGAACGCCGTCTTCTATCCGGTAGAAGAGCGCTGTGAGCTTTGCCACCTCATCCAGAGCACGCCTGAAGGAGCGGCGAGATGCCAAAGATCCGATCTACAGGCGTCAGAGCGTGCGCTTCGCAGCCGAAAACCGATAGCATATACATGCCACGCCGGTCTGACCGATGTAGTCGTTCCCGTGGTCGTCGGTGGCGAGAAGGTCGGGTGTTTCTACAGCGGACAATCGCTCCTCACTCCGCAGACTGCCATGGGCTATCAGGAGATAAAGAGCCGTGTCACAGATCTCGGTCTAGACCCGGACGAGCTCTGGGACGCCTACATGAAAGTGCCACTGGTCGATGGTCCCAATCTGGAAGTCGCGATGGGCCTGCTCAGCGTTATCAGCAATCACCTGGTGGAGGGCGAGATCGCGCTAAGGAAAGAGCGGGAGCTCACTCTGGAGCAGCGTAAGCTGCGCAAGTCGGCGGAAGAAAAGGCCCGGTTGGAGCGCGATTTGCGTGAGATGGAGCTGAAGCTCCTTCAGGCGCAAATGAACCCTCACTTTCTCTTCAATTCCCTCAACCTGATTCTCGGTCAGGCGATGGTGGAGGGCGCATCGGAGACCACCCGCCTGATCGACGAGCTTTCCGTGCTGATGCGGGCGTCACTCTCCACCATAGGGAGCATGGCGCCTCTTGTGGAGGAGATTGCCAGCGCCCGGGCCTATGTGGAGATTTTCAGAGCGAGGTTCGGTCACAGTATCGACCTGAGAGTCGATTTGCCGAACGACCTGCATTCATTTGAGGTCCCGGCCCTCATCCTTCAACCGATGGTCGAGAACTCACTCATCCACTCATTTCCCACCTGCTCGGGCCCATTTCGCCTGGAAATCCAGGTTCGCGCGAATGACAGCCACATCACTCTCACTGTAGCCGATAACGGTAAGGGAGGGGAGAAGGAGCAATCCATGGAAGTCACGGATTACCTTCGTGAGATCGGCCAGGAGAACAAACTCACCGGTTTGGCCGGCGTCAACCGCCGGCTCAAATACTACTACCCCGATATCAGCGATATCCGGATAATCTCCGGCAAGGATGGGTTTGCGGTCGAGATGACAATACCGAGGTAGTTTGCCCCATTACTCCCAAACTCCAGTGCTCCAGCAATCCCACACTCCCCTCGGCCAAATATGTAATAATCGTGGATTTCTCCGTTGTCTCGCGGCTGTGAAAATGCTATTCTGATACTGCTTCAAACTTTTCAAGGAGGATGCTAAATATGACAGATTCAACAAACACAACCGTTGGCGGCGATACCGACGGCGGTATCACCAGCAGCTATGCCATGAATGACGGCGTAGTTCTTAAAGTACCTTACTCTTTCTTTGGTTCCATTTATGATGAGGCTGAGCGGGAGGCAGCGTGGGCAGCAATGCGGCAGGACACACTGACCATGGGTCCGCAGGTAGCAATGTTCCAGAAGGAATTCGCGGCAATGTGCGGCGTCAAGCATGCCTTTGCGGTCTCCAACTGCACCACCGGTATGCATGTAGTGACCCAGGCTCTGGGAATCAGTGACGGCGATGAAGTCATCGTTACCCCCAACACTTTCGTTGCCACCTCGCTGGTAATTCTCAAAGAGAGAGCAATCCCGGTATACGCGGACATCGATCCTCACACGTTCAACATCCTGCCCGCGGAGATCGAGAAGAAGATCACCCCCAAGACCAAGGCGATCTACGTTGTCCACTTCGGCGGCCAGATGTGCGACATGGATCCGATCATGGAGATCGCGAAGAAGCACAACCTGCCGGTACTGGAAGACTGCGCGCACACCCCCGGCGCGGAGTACAAGGGCAGGAGAGCCGGAAGCATCGGCGATTTCGGCATCTTCAGCTTCCACTCACTTAAGAACATGACCACCTGCGG
>Ga0326727_10016331_pt1 | contig 15701 bp, 9 predicted proteins | sample MB2enrmetagenome_FD_207643 | JGI IMG/M metagenome (GOLD analysis project Ga0326727, IMG submission 207643) | Lab enriched peat soil microbial communities from McLean, Ithaca, NY, United States - MB29MY | ecosystem: Environmental > Terrestrial > Soil > Wetlands > Peat | place: USA: New York... | reverse complement strand
GATGAGCAGTTCGCCAGGAAGAATTTCCCGAATGACGATCCCCTTCAACATCGCGTGATCTACGGGAAGAAACACTGGCAAATCGTAGGCGTGGTCCGCCACGTGAAGGCTTTCGGACTTGATGGCGCGCAGTTCCGCGAGCAGTTTTATTTTCCGGTTCAGCAAGACCCCCGCAACGTGATGACCGTCACCGTGACGCCGTCACGAAGCGACGCTGAGGCGATTGCAGCCGTGCGCAACGCAGTGCGCAATCTGGATGCGGGCGTTCCCGTTTTCACCATCCGTCCCATGCGAGACTTTTTTCGTGACTCCACCTGGCGCCAGCGATTGGCGACGTGGCTCTTGGGTTCTTTCGCCGGCGTCGCGCTCCTCCTCGCAGGCATTGGCATATATGGCGTAATGGCATACTCCGTTGCGCAGCGCACCCAGGAGATTGGAATTCGCATGGCTCTGGGGGCCACTCCCATCGGGGTTTTGCGCCTGGTGCTCAAGCAGGCGGTGATTCTGAGCTTGATCGGAATCGGCTTGGGTGTAGCGATCGGGTTGCCCGTCATGGGTTTATTGCGCTCCATCCTGTTCCAGGTCTCACCGTCCGATGGAGCGGTAGTCAGCCTGGCGGCGTTGATGCTGGCTGTTGTCGGGCTCGCTGCCGGCGCTTTCCCCGCACTCCGTGCGGCGCAGACCGATCCCCTGGAAGCCATCCGGTACGAATAAAATGTCCTCGCTGCTATTCGATCTTCGTTGCGGCTGGAGGCAGTTAGCCAAAACGCCTGCGTTCGCCATCGTCGCGATAACCACGCTGGCTCTAGGTGTCGGTGTCAATACCGCGATCTTCAGCGTGGTGGATGCAGTGATGTTGAAGCCGCTTCCCTATCCACATCCTGAGCGCCTGGTTTCGTTTCTCGAGACCGGAAAGGAACGAAGGTACTTCTCGGCGAGCCTCCCGGACCTTCAGGATTTCAGCCACAATCAAACCCTGGAAGGGATCGTGCACATTGGCGACACGTTGATGAACCTGACCGGCAGCGGATCGCCGGAACGTGTTCCCGGCACGCGAGCCTCCGGGAACTTCTTCGATGTTCTTGGGATTCGTCCCAGGCTCGGACGCGGTTTCACTCCGCAAGACGATCGCTTCGGCGCGCCCCACGTGATCGTTCTCGGCGACGAGTTCTGGCGCGCGCGCTTTGGGGCCGACCCGAACATCATCGGCAAGCAGATCCGTATGGATGGCGAACCCTATCAAGTCCTTGGTGTCATGCCACCCGGCTTCGTCTCACCCGAGCAATTCACCGAACGCGATCGACTGGAATACATCATTCCGGATTGCTACGATCCCCAGACTCTCACCGACCGCGGCACCAGCCTCGACGAAGCGTTTGCGCGATTGAAGCCCGGCGTCACACTGGAACAGGCCCGCGCTGAAATCGACAGCATTGCTGCCCGCCTGGCCAAGGCGTTCCCCAGCACCAATAGAGATCGCATCGTGCTGATAGACCCGTTCAGAGAGAGGCTGGCCGCCGGGTCCAGGACCGCGCTTCTGGTGTTACTGGGCGCAGTCGGCTTGATTCTGCTTATTGCCTGCGTCAACGTGGCCAATCTGCTGCTCGCCCGCGCCATGCGCCAGCAGCGCGAAATTGCCATCCGCATCGCCCTGGGGGCTCGGCGCAGCCGCGTAATGCGGGAACTGCTCGTGCAAACGGCTGCACTCGCCCTGGCAGGATGTTCGCTGGGCGTTTTGATCGCATGGTGGCTCACCCAATATCTGACTCATCTGGTGCCTGCAGGGGATGTGCCCCGCATCGGCGAAGCGGATCTCAGCATGCCCGTACTCTTGTTTGCCTTCCTCGTTTGCGGCGGCGTCGCTCTCTTGTTTGGAGTCGCTCCGGCTTGGATCGTTTCCGGCGCCGACCCGCAAATGGCGCTCTATGGATCGGGTGCCCGGCAAACCGCCGGCGCGGGCGTCATGCGCTGGCGTTCGTGGCTGATGGCTGCGGAGGTCGCATTATCGTTGGTGCTCTTGGTCGGCGCGGGCCTCATGCTGAAGAGCTTTGTTCTGCTGCGCGGTGTCGGGCTGGGTTTCGAACCCGACCGGGTTGTCGCCATGGACATCAGTCTTCCCGAGAAAGCCGCGCAACCCGGTTCCGCGCATCATCATAGCTCTGGAACCAGCGCCGCGAAACCGCCGATTGATCCTGAAGCGTTGCGCCGATTTCAGTTTTTTGAAAAGCTTACGCAACGTGTCGAAGCCATACCAGGTGTAGAAGCCGCTGCTTTTGGAAGATTCCCGTTGCGCGGCCACTGGACTAGCTCTTACGAACGTGAAGACAGACCAATAAATGATCACGACGAAACCAACGTAATCAATCTTGATTCGCAAATGGTGAGTGTCGACTATTTCAAGACCTTGCACCTACAAGTCTCCGAAGGGCGTCCGTTTAGCGCGGACGATCGCGTGGGCGCGGAACCCGTGATCATTGTGAACCAGGCATTCGAACGTGCCTTCTACAAAGGATCCGGCGCCCTAAATCATCGCATCCGACGAACCGGCGCGCCCGACTGGAGACGCATCGTGGGCGTGGTTGCCGATGCTCATTACTACGGACAGGATCGTCAGGTGCAGCCTGCGGCATTCTACGCGGCGGCTCAAGTGGACGCCTACCCCGTCGAAATTCATGAGTTCGCGGTCAGTTCCGCAATGCCTTTGGGAAAGCTGCTGCCCGCCCTGCGTGAAGCCGTGTGGAGCATCGATCCCGAACAACCCGTAACGCGCGTACGCAAGCTGAGTGAAAGCGTTTCAGAATCGCAATCCAGCTTGCGATTTCAGATGAGTCTGCTGCTGCTGTTTGCATCGCTGGCACTAGTTCTGGCGGTGGTAGGCATCTACGGAGTGGTCGCCTACAGCGTGGAACAGCGCACCAGCGAGATTGGAATCCGCATCGCACTGGGGGCCCGTCAGAACTGGATTCTGGGGATGGTGGTCCGGCAATCCATGACGTTCGCATTGGGAGGATTAGCCACCGGGGTGGCGATCGCATGGCTGGCCTCGCGATCCCTCAGTAGCCTTCTCTACGGCGTCAAGCCGCTGGATTTCGCCACATATGCCATGGTCTCCCTGCTGTTGGCCGCGGCCGTTCTGGCCGCCGCATGGCTTCCCGCGCGCCGCGCCTCACTCATCGAACCCATCCAGGCCCTAAGGCACGAATAAGAACATGAATACCTTTTCCTCCGACCTTCGATACGCCATCCGAATGCTCATCAGAAACCCCGGCTTCACCGCGGTAGCCGTCGTCGCGCTGGCGCTGGGCACCGGAGTCAACACCGCCATCTTCAGCGTGGCGAACGCGGTGTTGCTGCGTCCCTTGCCGTTCCCGTCGGCTAACCGGTTAGTTGCGGTGGATTCGTATAACTTCAAGCGGGGAATTAAATCGATTGTCTTCAGCTATCCCGATTTTCATGACTTCCGTGCCCAGAATCATTCGTTTGAGAACATGACCGCGGTCCAGCAGGAAAGATGGTCTCTTACGGGACCTGGCCGCGAACCCGTGAACCTGCGCGTGGCCATCGTCTCTGCGGGTATGTTTCCGATGTTGGGCGTACAGCCCGTCATCGGACGCACTTTCAGGCCGGAGGAAGACGAGGACAAATCAGGCCCCATGTCTGTTGTCCTGAGCGAAGCCACATGGAGGAAATATTTCGGCGGCGATGCGAAAATTGTCGGGACCCAGATCGTGCTTCAGCAGCAGCCGTACAACGTCATCGGCGTTATGCCCGCTGCATTCAACTTCCCTGTGAGGAATGAACCCTTCGAGGCCTGGACCACATTCGGTTTTTCGCCATATCTTCGGCGCAGCACGGCGAATCCAACCATGGGGGAGCAGCGCGGCGCGCACTTCCTCGATGTGGCGGCGGTTTTGAAGCCGGGCATCTCCCTGGCCCAGGCCAAAGCTGACCTGGACGTAATTCAGGATCGATTAAGGAAAGACTTTCCCGATGACGAGAAGTATCGAGCCGTCCGGGTTGCGCCTTTGCTCGATCAAATCGTCCAGGACATGCGCCCCGCGATTTTAATTCTTTTGGGCGCGGTCGGCTGCGTACTGCTGGTAGCCTGCGCGAACGTTGCGAATCTATTGCTGGCGCGCGCCAGTGGACGCAGGCGCGAAATCGCTATTCGTTCCGCGTTGGGCGCTAACCGGTGGCGCGTGGTTCGTCAAGTATTAACGGAGAGCCTCTTGCTTTCTCTCGTCGGTGGCGCCGCCGGCCTGCTTCTCGCGTGGTGGGGCAATGCGCTTCTGGTTCACTATGGTCCTCAAGACGTTCCGCGCCTCGGCGAGTCTCACCTGGATCTCTGGGTATTCGCTTTCGCCGTCGGCGTGTCCCTGGTCACAGGATTTCTTTTCGGCCTGGTTCCCGCATTACGCGCCGCCCAGGCCGACCCGGCTGAATCTTTGAAAGAGGGCTCGCGCGGCACCACCGAAGGTCTCCGCAGCAATAAGGCTCGCAGTGTGCTCGTTGTCGCTGAGGTCGCGCTGGCGCTGATTTTACTTTCGAGTGCGGGACTTCTCATCCGCAGTCTCGATAAATTGAATCACTCCAATCTCGGCTTTCAGCCAGGCGGAGTGCTTACAGCTGTCTTGGAATTTCCTGAAGCAAAGTTCAAAGATCCTCAATTGATTGCAGCTCTCAATCGGATCGAGTCGCGCCTCGATGAAACGCCGGGAGTGCTGGCCGAGGGCGACGTCGTGGTCCTTCCTTTAAGCGGCGACGACGCCAGTACAAGCGTGGAGATCGACGGGCGGCCCACCAAAATAACCGAGCGCTTGCAAACCCGCGTCAATATCGCCTCGGCCGGATACTTCCGCGCGATGCGCATTCCACTGGTGTCCGGGCGTAACTTCAGCCCGTCCGATACGGAGAAGAACCCGCTCGTCGTTGTCGTCAACGAGGCGTTTGCCAGGGAATTCTTCCCCAGGGAGAATGCCATCGGTAAGCGCGTGCGGCCCGGCTTCAGCAAGGGTCCCGGCGATGCTCCGATGCGCGAGATCGTCGGTATCGTCGGCTCGGTGGCCCAGGACAGCGTGGGCCAGAAGCCGCTGCCCGAGGTCTTTTTCCCCCGCGATCAATTCGTCAATAGCGCGACAACGCTGGTGATCCGGACGCAGGGCGATCCGAATTCGGTGGCGCCGCAACTTCGGGCAATCCTGCGCGAAATCGATCCCAATCTCCCTATCGAACAACTCCGCACGATGGACGAGCGCGTCACCGGAGCCCTCGCGCAGCCGCGATTCCAAAGCTTCCTGCTCGTCATCTTCGCCGGTGTCGCGCTTCTGTTAACGGCGGTCGGCCTCTATGGTGTCGTCTCTTACTCCGTTGCTCAGCGCACTCATGAAATCGGAACCCGTATGGCGCTCGGGGCTCAGCAGCGCAGCATTTTCAGGCTGGTCGTTGGGCAGGGGATGTTACTCGCAGGCATTGGTGTCGCCATCGGCCTCGCCTGTTCCCTCGCCACATCAAAGTTACTCACCAGTCTGCTCTATGAGATCTCGCCGACCGATCCACTTACTCTTATCGCCATCTCATTTTTAATTCTCTTTGTGACGTTTCTTGCCACGTACGTGCCCGCCCGGCGTGCGGCCCTCGTTGACCCCATGATCGCGCTCAGGTACGAATGAACCTATGTTTCAAGATATCCGCTATGCCGTACGAACGCTCCTTAAAACACCCGGTTTTCTTCTTGTCGCTGTATTGACTCTCGCGCTGGGTATCGGCGCGAATACGGCCATGTTCAGCGTGATCCAAGCCGTGCTGCTCTCCGGCCTTCCTTACCCCAAGCCGGATCAACTTGTCCAACTCTGGGAAACCAGAGATGGCGGCCATAAGATGCGGGCCTCCGGCCCCAACGCGCACGATTGGCTTGCCCAAAATCGCTCTCTTCGATACATGGCCTTCGGCGGCGGCGACGCCTACACCCTGGTGGGCGGCAGCGTTCCATTGCGCATCAACGCGGAATCCGTCTCGCGAGACTTCTTCCGTGTCATGGGAATCCACGCCGAACTCGGCCGCACCACGGGAGACTCGGATCATAAACCCGGCGCCGCGCCCGTAGTAGTCATCGGACATGCTCTGTGGCAGCGAGGGTTCAACGGCGATGCCAACATCCTCGGCAAGGCTGTGCGAATCGATGGATACGCGTTCACCATCGCCGGCGTCATGCCGCCCGGATTCGATTTCCCGCAGCACTCCGAAGCCTGGGTGCCCACCGAACTTTTCCCCGACACCTCAACGCGCTCGGCCCACAACTACTACGTATGGGGCAGGCTCAAAAACGGCATCTCTTTACGCGCTTCCCAATCCGATATGGATAACATCGCCGCCCAACTGGGCCGGCAATATATTGACGACAAAGATCACGGCATCACCGTTGTTTCGCTCTACGATCAGGTTGTCGGGCCGGTCCGTCCGGCGCTGCTCATCCTTCTGGCCGCAGTCGGTTTTGTGCTTCTCATCGCCTGCGCCAATCTGGCGAATCTGCAACTCGCGCGCGGATCAACGCGAGCCGGAGAAATGGCGTTACGCGCGGCGTTAGGCGCGGCTCGCGCCAGGTTAGTCCGTCAGTTACTTACGGAAAGCATTCTCATCGCCATCGCAGGCGGCGCGGCCGGCCTGATGCTGGCGTTCTGGAGCGTCGACTGGCTCCGCGTGTTCCTACCACGCGAAGTTCCACGCCTGGACGCCATTCATGTGGATGGCGCCGTCCTTGCGTTCACCTTCGCCCTTTCCATCGCCGCCGGCATTGTGTTCGGTGTGCTGCCCGCGCTCTCCGCGTCGCGCACCAATGTGACCGAAGCACTCAAGGAAAGCTCCACCAAGAGCACAGCCGGTTCCGCTTCGCGGCGCGTGGGCGGAGCGTTGGTGATGTTCCAGACCGCCTTCGCCATGGTGCTGCTTGTCGGGGCAGTCCTGCTCATTGAGACCTTCTACAACCTGGAACGCGTCGATCCCGGCTTCTCAACCAAAAGCCTCATGACCGCGGAAATTTCGTGGGGCAACGATCCGGTAAAGGCCGGGAACTTGACCCGCCGCATGCTCGACGGAATTAGTGCCATCCCCGGCGTGGAAGCGGCCGGCGTGACAAACGCGTTCCCCATCAAGGACGGCGGGGGCGCGGACGGCGCCTTTGAGATGGAAGGCCTCCCATTACCGGCAGATCATCATCTTTACCCGGATGCCGGCTATCATCTGGTTTCGCGCGCCTATTTCGAATCCCTGAAAGTCCCGCTCCAGCGCGGTCGCATGTTTAGCGAAGCAGATGAACAGCCCGGCACAAAACAAGTCGCGTTGGTCAATCAGGCTTTTGTGAAAGAGTTCTATCGCGGACGGAACCCCATCGGCAAGCGCATCCGGTTCCTGGGCTTCGACGATCACCCGCAATTCCTTGAAATCATCGGGGTCGTGGCGGACCACCGCACCCAGGACCTAAAAACGCCCGCCTATTCACAAGTCTTCGCGGAAGCCTTCCAGCATCCCAATTACCTGGCCAGCACCACATTATCGGTCCGCGGTCCCACCAGTGCCATCGCCCCAATGACCTCGCTCATTCAAGCCCTTGATCCGGACGTTCCCGTTACTTTCCAGCCTGTGGACCGGCTGGTCGCCGAATCCATCGCGCGCCAAAGATTCCAAATGACGCTCCTGGGAATTTTCGCCGGCCTGGCTCTGGTGCTCTCGGCCGTAGGCATCTATGGAGTCCGATCCTATACCGTCAACCGGCGCATCAACGAAATGGGAATTCGTCTCGCCTTGGGCGCGCGTGGAAAAGACCTGCTGCGCCTGGTCCTTGGTGAAGGACTGCTGCTCTCGCTCGGCGGGGTTGTGGCCGGCGCGGCCGGTTCCATGCTGCTCACCCGCGTCCTGACAGCTTTTCTGTTCCAGGTGAGCGCGACGGATTGGCTGGCGTTTACCGGCGCCGCCGCCATCCTCGCCCTGGTTTCACTCGCCGCCTGTTTCCTGCCCGCCCGCCGCGCGTCCCGCGTCGATCCCATGGTCGCGCTACGCTACGAATAGAGATTGATTGATCCGGCCAACAATGATCCGACTGAACAATATTGAAAAGTTCTACCAGCAAGGCGTGAGCAAAACCTTCGTCCTCCGCCGCATCACGCTCGACATTAAAGAAGGCGAATTCGTAACCATCATGGGGCCGTCCGGCTCCGGGAAATCGACCCTGCTCAGCATCTTAGGCATGCTCGATGGCGCATGGACCGGAGAGTACTGGCTCAACGATCAGCCCGTCCATAAGATGAACCCGCGCCAGCGCGCCGAAATCAATAAGCAGTATATTGGGTTCGTTTTTCAAAGCTACCATCTGATCGATAACCTGACGGTGGCGGAGAACCTCGACATGCCGCTTTCCTATCGCGACAAGAAGCGGTCGGAGCGCGCGGCCGTAGTCGCCGATACCCTGGATCGCTTTCATATGGTCGGCAAGAAGGACTTATTCCCCAATCAGCTCTCCGGCGGCCAGCAGCAATTGGTAGCCGTCGCCCGCGCCGTGATCGCCTCCCCCAAGATCATCCTCGCGGACGAACCCACCGGCAACCTGCATTCCAAGCAAGGCCAGGAGATCATGGAGCTGTTCAAGAAGTTGAATGAAGAGGGCACTACCATCGTGCAAGTGACCCACTCCGAAAAGAACGCCGAGTACGGACATCGCACCATCTATCTGGAAGACGGCTGGATGGTAAACGCCGCGCAGGCCAAGTAGCATGGCCCCGCGCGTCCTCATTGCGGACGATCAATCCGATGTCCTGGAAGCCCTCCGGCTGATTCTAAAACCGGAAGGCTACCAGGTCGAGATGGCCAGTTCCCCAGCAGGCGTCCTCGCTGCCATCGAGCGCCGTGAATTCGATGTTGTTCTCATCGATCTCAACTATACCCGCGACACTACGTCCGGACGCGAAGGTCTCGACTTACTCACCCAGATTCAATCCATTGACGGAACCCTGCCGGTCGTTGTCATGACCGCGTGGGGAAGCGTAGAGGTCGCCGTGGAGGCCATGCGCCGCGGCGCACGCGATTTCATCCAGAAGCCCTGGGAGAACTCGCGCGTCATCGCCATCGTTCGCAACCAGATCGCGTTGAGCCGCGCGCTCCGCACCGGGCAGCGGCTCGAAGCCGAGAACAAAATGCTGCGAAGCAGCCAGCATGATAGCGGCGGCGATGGCCCACAGATGATAGCCGATTCTCCTGCCATGCAGCCCGTGCTGCGCCTGATTCGCGATGTCGGCCCATCCGACGCTAATATCCTGATTACCGGCGAACCGGGTACCGGTAAGGAACTGGTGGCTCAGGCGCTGCACGCCGTTTCGGGCCGCTCTGGAAAACGCCTCGTCACCGTAAATACCGGCGGGCTTCCGGAAGGCATTTTCGAGAGCGAGCTTTTCGGCCATGTGCGCGGCGCCTTTACCGACGCCAAGCAGGATCGTATCGGCCGCTTCGAACTTGCCGATGGCGGAACGCTCTTCCTCGATGAGATTGCCAATATCACCCCCTCCCAGCAGGCGCGACTGTTGCGGGTGCTGCAAACCGGCGAGATGGAGCGCGTGGGTTCTTCCCGCACCATCCGAGTGGACGCCCGCGTTCTCTCCGCCACCAATGCGGATTTGCATGAGGAAGTAGCCGCCGGAAGGTTTCGCGCCGACCTCCTCTTCCGCTTGAACGCCATCGAGATTCACCTGCCGCCTCTAAGGGACCGCCGCGAAGACATTCCGATTCTGGCGAATCATTTCGTAGGGTCCTACGCCCATCGCTATCGAAAAAAGATCATCGGATTCGACGCGGCTGCATTGCAAAGCATGCTGGATCACGTCTGGCCGGGCAACATCCGCGAACTCGCGCACGCGGTGGAACGCGCCGTTTTGCTGGCCCAGGGCGAACAGATTGCCGTCGCCGACCTTGGTCTCCGCCTGGGCAAGAAATCCGAATTGCGCCTGGAAGAAATGAGCCTCGAGCAGGTGGAAGACGCGCTCATCCGCAAAGCTCTGGCCCGCTACGGCGGCAACGTCAGCCACGCCGCCAAGGCTCTGGGGTTGAGCCGCAGTGCCTTGTACCGGCGTCTCGAACGCCATCGACCCGCATGAGCCGCAAGCGCCGCGATCGCCTGGCCTTCGAACACAAAGTGTTCCTGATGGCCTTGCTGGTGGCGCTCCCGTCGACCGCCGCTGCGATCATTCTCATTTTTGTCTACGGCGATACTACGCGCCTCCAGTGGACCATCACCATTATCCTGGTGCTTTTTTGGCTCGCTATGGCAGGAGCCGTTCGTGAGAAAGTGGTCTTCCCCCTCCGCACCATTTCGAATCTACTGGCCGCTCTGCATGAAGGCGACTTTTCTTTCCGCGCCCGCCCGACGCACCAGGACGACGCGCTGAGCGAGGTGATGATTCAGTTGAACGCCATCGTCGATACGCTGCGCGATCAACGTTCCAGCGCCCTTGAAGCCACCGCGCTCCTCCGCAAGGTCATGGGTGAAATTGACGTCGCGATTTTCGCCTTCGATGCCAACCGAAAGTTGAAGCTGATCAATCGCGCGGGAGAAAGGCTTATCGGCAAGCCTGCCGAGCGCGTGATGGGGCTTGCGGCTGCCGATCTGGAGTTGGAGGAATTTCTCACCGAGACTGCGCCGACATCCGTGAGGAGTAGTTTTCCGGGAGCATCGGGCGTGTGGGGAATACGCCGCGGTGAATTTCGGGAACGCGGCGCGCCGCACTCTCTGCTGGTGATTGCCGATCTCACCCGCCCCTTGCGCGAAGAAGAGTTGGTTGCGTGGCAGAGGCTCGTACGCGTGCTGGGGCACGAAATCAATAACTCCCTCACGCCCGTGAAATCCATTTCGGAATCGCTTATGAAGTTAGTCATGACGAACCCACTCCCCGATGACTGGCGCGAAGATACAACACGCGGTCTCGAAATTATCTCCTCCCGCGCCGATGCTCTAAATCGCTTCACGGGCGCGTACGCAAGGTTGGCCAGGCATCCCGCGCCGGTAATTCAGGCCGTGCGCGTGCAGGACTGGATCGCCCGCACCGTCGCCCTCGAAACCCGCATGAAGGCCAATGTACAAGCGGGAGAGGACGTGGTCATCCCCGGCGATCCCGATCAGCTCGACCAGCTTCTGATTAATCTGCTGCGAAACGCGGTGGACGCCACGCTGGGTGAGGTCGCCGTGGAGTGGAAAACAAGCGCGGCCACGTTAACCGTTTCCGTAATTGACGAAGGCTTGGGCATCGCAAATGCCACGAACCTGTTTGTCCCCTTCTTCACAACCAAGCCGAACGGATCAGGCATCGGCTTAGTGCTAAGCCGCCAAATCGCTGAAGCTCACGGCGGCTCGCTGACGCTGACCAATCGAACAGACCGCCAAGGCGCCATCGCTTTACTAACCCTGCCTCGCCGACCCAATTTCACCTAAGTCAGCGGGGCGGCACATCCCGGCCGCAGCCTCACTCGTGACGCAACGTCCGGATCGGATCAAGATTCGCAGCCCGTCTAGCGGGAACGTAGCTCGCCAGCAACGCCACAGCCGCCAGCAATGCCGAGACAGTTCCGAGCACCATGGGATCAGTCGGCCGCACGCCGTAGAGTAAGGCTTCCATCAGGAAACCTATTCCGATAGAGCCCGCGATGCCCGCGGCCAGCCCCGCCAAAACCCATTTCATGCTGCCCACCAACACCAGTCCCAACACATCCGCGCCACGCGCGCCCAGCGCCATCCGGATGCCGATCTCCTGTTTCCGCTGCGTCACTGAATGGCTCACCACCCCCATGATCCCCATGGCAGCCAGCAGCAGAGCCACCACCGAAAATGCGGACAGAAGCAGCATGGGAACGCGTCTCGACGCCATCGAATCCCGCAAAATATCGGTCATCAGCTCCGTATCTGAAATCGCCCGATCGGGCAGAAACTCCCGAAATGCTTTCTTGATAGGCGCAATGAATGTCGACGGCGCGAACTTCGTGCGCACCACTATATTCATATACGGCCAACCCGATTGCGTATAAGGCCGCATGAACTGGCTCGGCACAGGTGTATCCAGCCCCTGGAAACGCGCATCCCCAGCTACTCCGATTATCGTGAGCCGCGGACCGTCGGAGCCGCCGAATCGAATCGCTTTCCCGACCGGGTTTTCTTTTGGCCAGAATTTGCGCGCCATCGCTTCATTGATCACGATCACCCCTGGCGATTCCAGCGTGTCCTGCTCGTTGAATTCCCGCCCTTTCAAAACGGGAATCTGCATGCTCCGGAAGTAGCCTGGACAAGCCACGGAGTAATTGGCGCCGGGCATGTTTTCCGGCGTCGCCGGTGGTCGGCCCTCAATCTGAAAACCCCGCCCGGCGTTTCCTTCGAACGGCAAATGGGCTACCGCGCTCACCGCAACCACTCCCGGTATCGCGCCCACATGCTCCGCCAGATCCCGGCAGAAGAGCGGCAATCCCGGAGGACCCGTATAGATGGCTTCCTGGGGAACGGACATCTGCATCGTCAGCACATTATCCGGATTCAGTCCCGGGTCCACGCCCATTAGCCGCGAAGCGCTCTTGATCATGAGCCCCGCGCCGGAGAGCACGATCAGCGCCAGTGCCACCTCGGATGCCACAAGCGCGTACCGCAACCGGCTCCTCCCACCTTCGGTCGAATCGCGGCCGCCTTCCTTGAGCGGTTCATTGACGCCGGTTCGCAGGGCGCTAATCACGGGAGCCAGACCAAATAGAACTCCGGTTAAACACGAGACGATCGATGCGAAAGTGAGTACGTGGCCGTCAATGGGGATAGAATTTACTTGCCGCATGGGGAGTTGTGTGTCGGGCCCCAGAAGATGAAAGAGCAAGCTGCTGCTCCAGGTTGCCAGCAGCACTCCCGCTGCTCCGCCCAACACCGCTAGCAGCACGCTCTCAGTAAGCAGCTGCCGCGCGATCCGCCACCCTGACGCGCCCAGCGCGCGTCGAATCGCAATCTCTTTTTGCCGGGAGGCTCCACGGGCCAACATGAGGTTGGCGACGTTCACGCACGCGATCAACAGCACGAAGCCTACCGCGGCCAAGAGAGTAAACACCATGCTGCGAGCGCCCTCCAATCCATATCCGGCGAGGGACTCGGCCGTGCCTCCCGCGCCGGCGTCGTCTGCCGGGTACTGTTTGGCCAGACGTGACCCAAACGCGGCCATCTCTAACCGCGCCTGAGCGACGGTTACCCCAGGCTTGAGACGCCCAAACGAGACGAAGCTGTTGTTGCCGCGCCCGTAATCGGTCTTGGTATAACCCACGGGCACCCAGAGCTGGCGCGGACCGCTCCAAAACCTCCACGCAAACTCACGCGGCATGACGCCCACAACCGTGAAAGGCTCGCCGTCTACTTGAATTGTGCGGCCTACAATCCCTTTGTCGCCGCCATAGCGTCGCTCCCACAGGCCGTAGCTCAAGATCACTTCGTGGTCTCGTCCCGGCAATTCTTCCTCAGTGAGAAAGGAACGCCCTAGCATGGGCTTCGCTCCTAACACGGAAAAGAAGCCCGCCGAGACACGCAAGCCCGAAACCTGTTCCGGCTCCGTGCCTCGGGCTGAAAGATTGTAACCGCGCCCCGAAGAATCGAAAATGGCTACGCCTTCGAACGAATGCGTTTGGCTCTTGAGATCCCAAAAATCAGGCGCCGAGATGATCTGCTCGTTCCCCGGTCCTTTTCCAAAGGTCTTCCAAAGCAGCACCAGCCGGTCGGAATCTGGAAACGGCAGCGGCTTCAGAATAGTCGCGTTGATCACGCTGAAGATGGTTGTGTTCGCGCCCACCCCGAGAGCCAGTGTCAGCACCGCCGCCGCAAGGAAGCCCGGCTCGCGAAGTAGCGTGCGGAACCCATAGCGAATGTCCGCCGCCAAGCTGGTCAGCCACGTCCATCCCCACACGGCGCGCGCGTCTTCCGCGGCCAATGTCAGATTGCCAAGTTCACCGGGCTCCGCCAGCGACCGGAGGGCATCCAACTCTTCCCGCATATCCCGCTCTCGTTCTCGGCGGACGGAGGGCAACAGGTACTTCAATTTTTGCCAGTTCATTTAACCGGCACCGGTCCCATTACGCTTGTTACCGCTTCTACAAACTCCGCCCACTTGGAATGTTCCTGGGTTAGATGCTTTCGGCCCGCGGCCGTAAGCCGGTAGAACTTGGCGCGTCGGTTCAGTTCCGACGTGTCCCACTTCGAAGTGATCCAGCCTTTCATCTCCAGACGTTTGAGCGCCGGATAAAGCGACCCGAATTCAATCGCTAGCGCCTCGTTCGAATTTCCGTGAATCGCGCGCGCGATGCCGTAACCGTGCAAGGGCCCGAAAATCAGAGTTCTCAACACGAGCATATCGAGCGTGCCTTGTAGCAGGTCCATATAGAGGCATCCTATATGAAGGCAATCTGTACGTCAAGTTCTCCGGCGAATGCATCGTGATGCCGAACGCTCACAACGCGAACAAGCCGCCTACTGGCGCGACCAGATACAGGTGCCTGGCGAAGTCGGCCGTCCGATCCGGATCGAGTGTCGCAGCTTTATCCAAACGGTTTTACCACCCGATCCATCTCCAGAAACTCCTGAATCAGCGGCTCGGTCGATTTTTCCAGCCCGTCGCAGGGTCCAAAATAAATCGCCTTTCCTTCGGAAAGCACCATCACCGAGTCGGCCACTTTTCGCATCAGGTCGAAATCGTGCGTCACCACCACGGAGGTAAGCCCCAACTGCTTCTTCAATCGCAGCATCAGGTTCCCCATATGGTCCGACATGATTGGGTCCACCATCGTCGTAGGCTCGTCATAAAGGATGCACTCCGGCTGTGCTGCCAGCGCGCGCGCGATGGCTACCGCCCGCTTCACTCCGACGGGGAGATCGGCCGGATAGTCGTCGCGGGAATCCCAGATGTCTACAATTTTGAGTAGCCCCTCCACCACCGTCTCGCGATTGTGTTCGTCGTAGTCTTCGCGCGTTTCGAGGGAAAACAGCACGTTTTCAAACACCGTCATCGAATCGAACAGTGCGCCGGATTGGAAAACCATTGTTACTTTCTTGCGGATTTTGCGCAGTTCGGGCTCGTCGAGGTCGGTGATATCCTGATGCGCCACAATCACCCGGCCGGAATCCGGCTTCAGGAATCCCATGATGTGGCCCAGTGAAACCGACTTGCCCACGCCGCTCCGCCCGATGATGGCCAGAGTCTTCCCGCTATCCAGGAAAAAATTGACGTCGGCCAAAACGGGGCTGGAGAACGTCTTGAATACGTGGCGGAACTCGATGTAGTGCGGAAATTCGTCGGTCATCAGGAGTTTGGCGAAACCAGCGTGTTCCAGTCTTCAGGAGTATTAATGTTGCGGAACGAATCCGAACCGGGAATCTCGAGGCGGCCGACGCGAACGCTTTCCAATACTTCCATCATCTTAAACGTTCCCGCTGCAAGAGCCGCTTGCAGGGACGGGAGTGTGCGCCGGTGATAGGCCGCGCACAGCGGCTGAGGTATTCCGGCCGAAACCGGGATCACTGCGTCGCACTCCGGCAGGCTCACGGCGCGATCGAGGATGGTCCGCAGTATGCCGGGCTCCAGCGCTGGCATATCGCAGGCCACCACCAGATTCCACTCTGCGGGCGACCAGGCCAATGCGGCTTCAATGCCGCCCAAAGG
>Ga0326727_10016330_pt1 | contig 15702 bp, 12 predicted proteins | sample MB2enrmetagenome_FD_207643 | JGI IMG/M metagenome (GOLD analysis project Ga0326727, IMG submission 207643) | Lab enriched peat soil microbial communities from McLean, Ithaca, NY, United States - MB29MY | ecosystem: Environmental > Terrestrial > Soil > Wetlands > Peat | place: USA: New York... | reverse complement strand
TGGTGAGGATTTCGATGCGCCCGTAGCCCAGTTTGTCGTATTGCGCAGAGAAGGGATTCTGGTTGATGCGGATCTCGCGAATCGAGGATTTTGGCGGAAGCTGTCCGCCGGTGAATCCATCAATATAAATCTGCCCTCCGCTGGGACCTGCAGACGGACCGGCCAGCGCATTGAGTTCGTTTTGCAACTCGTCGGGATCGTCGGAAAGCGCATCCAGATCCTTGCCCTTGATGATGATGGCGCCGGCGTTGTTGTCGGGACTGGTGCTCACGCCGGTGGCATCGCCCTCCACCTGAACCTGTTGCTGCTCGACGGGCATTTGCAGCGTCACGTTCTGCGTTATCGTCTGCCCGCCTGTAACCTGGATGCCATCGAGCGAGAACGGAGCGAATCCCTGCGCCTTCACGGTGAGAGAGTAGCTCCCGATCTGCAATTGGCCGAAGCTGAACGCGCCATTGGCGCCGCTCTTGACCGACTTCGAAAAGCCGTTGCCGTTGGCGAGTACGACCGTTGCCGAAGGAACCAGTGCCCCGGAGGGATCGGTTACGGTTCCAAAGACGCTTCCAGCCGGGGCCTGGCACATGGCGAACGGCGCCGAGAGAAGGGAAGCCGCATAAACAATGTGGAGAAGAAATCCGGTTATTTTCATGATCATTCCAGGCGGCAGATTGCCACCATGTACAGGAGACCGCAGAGAAAGGCGCGGTGCGGTCTTAATGGGTAAAGATGTGTAACAAAGTGTCACGGCGCTCTTTACCATTTGTTACATTTTTTCCAGCCGTTTTCGCCCGCAGCAAGCGTAGTCTCGAAGAAGCGGAAATACGCGATGGAAGATATTCTGCTTATCGACGACGACGTTGAACTTTGCTCCATGCTTACGGACTACCTGGGGCGATACGAATTTCGTGTGCACGCGGCGCATCGCGGCGACGAAGGCCTGAAGACCGCGCGTGGCAGAGACTGGGCGCTGATCCTGCTGGACGTGATGCTGCCGGGACTGGATGGCTTCGAGGTGCTCAAGCAGATCCGCGCGTCGTCGGACGTGAGCATACTGCTGCTGACCGCACGCGGCGAGGATATTGATCGCATTGTGGGCCTCGAAATCGGCGCGGACGATTATTTGTCTAAGCCGTTTAACCCGCGGGAACTGCTGGCGCGCATGCGCGCCATTATGCGCCGGCGTTCGGGCACTGCGGCCAAAAACGAACCGGCATTGCTGCGCGCTGACGATCTGGAACTCGATGCCGCAGCCCGATCGGTACTGCAAGGCGGAAAGAAGATCGATTTGACCAGCGTGGAATTCGCGCTCCTTGAAACGTTGATGCGCTTTCCGGGCCAGGTCGTTTCGCGCGAGCAACTTTCAGAAAGCGTGCTGGGGCGAAAACTCGATCCCTTCGACCGCAGTCTCGACATGCACGTGAGCCGCCTGCGGCGCAAACTCAGCGAGAACGGCACGCGCGACGAACAGGTGAAGACGATTCGCGGTGCAGGTTATCAGCTTGCCGTTAGCACGGCCAGGCAGGCAGCGGAGGGCTGATTCATGCGCAGTCTTTTCTTCAAGATTTTCGTGATCTTCTGGATTGCGCAGAGCCTGATCTTCGCCATCTCGACCGTGCTGATCGTACGCCATCATTTCGAAAGCCCGGATGTGCTTTTCGACGGATTGCACAGCAGCCTGGAAAACGATGCGCGGCGTGCAGCCACGGCCTATGAATCCGGCGGTTGCGCGGCGGTGGATGCCCTGGGCGCGGAAATCGAGCAGCAGATCGCGTTGAAGGACGCTGCGGGGCGCGACCTGTGCAATGCTCCCGGCCTGCCCCTTCCCGCTGCCAGCGCGGACAATCCAACTCGCATTACGAGCAGCCAGACGGGTGAGCAATTCATCTGGCGGGTTCCGATAACATCGTCGAGCGGCAAACAGTATTTCTTCCTGCTGAGCCGGCCTCACGTGGAGCGGCCACATAGTCTGCTCGAAGACCTGGTGCATTTCGCGTCGCCCACGCTTCCCGTGGCGATTGTGATCGGCGGCCTGACAACCTTCGTGCTGGTTTTGTTTTTTACGCGTCCCATTGCCCGTCTGCGCAAAGCGGCGCGCGAGCTGGCACACGGGAATCTGAAGGCGCGCGTCAACGAGCCGGCGAGCCGTTCGCGTTTTTCTTCGGAAGACGAGTTTCACGCGCTTCTCCATGACTTTAACCACATGGCGGAGCGGTTGGAGTCGCTGGTCGGCGCGCAGCAGCTCTTGTTGCGCGATGTTTCGCACGAGCTGCGTTCGCCGCTTGCCCGGCTGAGCGTGGCGCTGGAGTTGGCGCGTGAAGATGCTTCTCCGGAAATGGTCACGCAGCTCAACCGCATGGAGCGCGAGACGGAAAAACTCAATCAGCTGATCGGGCAGTTGCTCACGCTCTCTTCCATGGAAGCCATCGAGAACGTCGAAAGGTTCGAGCCTGTCTCTCTGAATCAAGTTGTGGCGCAGATGATTGCTGACGCGCAGTATGAGGCTTCGCAGCGCCAGTGCAGTGTGGTATTCCATGCCGAAAACGAGTGCACGGTGCAGGGCAACCGGCACCTGCTCTACCGCGCTATTGAAAACGTGCTGCGCAATGCCATCCAGTACACCAACCCGGGAACCGAGGTGAAGATTCGAGTAGCCGCGGGGCAGGACGAGGCGGGCCGTTCGGTTTGCGTGGTGGAAGTCAGCGATCGCGGACCGGGAATTCCGGAGGCCGAAATTGACGCTATTTTCCGCCCCTTCTACCGTGTGGACCGAGCACGGAGCCAGGAGACGGGTGGATTCGGAGTGGGGCTGGCCATCGCAGAGCGCGCGGTGAAACTGCACGGCGGCCAAGTGAGCGGACGCAACCGAAGCGGCGGCGGGGCCACGATTCGCATGCAATTCCCATCGGCTAAAGTGGCTGCAGGCAGCACGGAGCGCCAGGCCGAATAAATCATGCGCCGCACTGCATTATCGCTTGCGTTCCTTGACCGCCGATCTTTATTCCTGCAGCGTCACCCATTTCGCATTCTTCTGCGCTTTGAGCACCAGCTCCGCGGCCAGCAGTGCTTCGTCTAGATTCTGCGCCAGGTGCGTGCGGTTCACGATGTCGGCGACAAACTGTGGGCCGAAGGGCAACGGCATCGCGTTGCAGTCAATAAATCGTGCCTGCTTCTGGTCGACCACAAAAAGGTTGTTGCCGCTATGGCTCACGCCGACGTTGGTGTACTTGCGCACCTCCATATAGCCTTCGGTGCCCAGAATGAAAAGCCGTCCGTCGCCCCATGTGCCCAGACCGTCGGGCGTGAACCAGTCCAGCCGCACATAGCCCAACCCGCGATTGCCGCGCAACACCATGTCGCCAAAATCCTGGAAGCGCGGACGATTGGGATGGCGCACGTTCGCGATCTGTGACTCCACCACTTCGGCCTCGGTCGATCCCGTGAAAAACAGGAATTGGTCGACCTGATGAGAACCGATGTCGCACAAGATTCCGCCATACTGATCGGGGTTCCAGAACCAGTCAGGCCGGCCGCCGCTGCCGCCTGCGTCGCCCGCGTGCTGAAAAATCTGATGGGGCGCAATGTTAATCGTCTGAATCACCTTGCCGATCGCGCCCTGTCGCACCAGGACCCCGGCGTACACCGCCGCCTTCACCTCCAGCAGTTCGCTGTAGAGAATTGCGTAAATCCGCTTGGTCTCGGCGATGGTCTTGCGCACATCGGCCAGTTGCTCCAGCGTCGTCATTCCGGGCTTGTCGCTCAGGAAGTCCTTGCCGCGCTTCATGGCGCGCTCGGCGATCCCGGCGCGCTCGCTGGCAATCTGCGAGGTCAGCACCAGTTGCACCGCGGGATCGTCGAGAATCTCGTCCTGCGTCTTCGCGATTTTCACATCGGGAAAGCGCTTGCGAAACGTCGCCAGCTTGTCTTCTTCGCCGCCCCACGCCGCCACCAGTTCTCCACCCCCGCGCGTCACGGCGCCAATCATCCCGTAGATATGGTCGTGGCTCATGCCGCACACGGCAAACTTGATGTGGTATTTGGGTGTTTCGTCAGCCTGCGCGGGCACAGCCGCATCTTCCACAATGCGCGCCGATCCGCCACCGAACGCCAAAGCGCTCTCCGGCAATCCCGCCATGATTGCCGCTGATCCCAGCCCGCCCACCAATCCCGCCCGCTTCAAAAACTCGCGCCGATGCGTAAAACTCGCACTCATATCTCCTCCACATTGCGTCTGCATGCATCAACAGTCCGGCAATTCCGGGATCCGATTCAGTCGTCTGGGCGCGCCGGAGCCGCCTGGCAGCGCATTCCGCAATTTGGACTGCGTCCGCCGTTGTCTGCATCAAAGCACATTGATCATAACTGCCTTTGCCTGCAAGCGTGAATATGTCATGGGAACCGCCCCCGCGTCTGGACTAATATATTGGCTTTAATCGCATGGGTTTCGTTCGAAAGGGTTCACGCAAGGCCGGATGTGGTGCAGCCGCTGCATGCCGGAGCAAGGACGATGGAAAGATGGAAAGAACCGCAAATTGCCTCGCCAAGCTGGAACGGATGAACAAGGCGCTGCGCCACCAGGAGCCCGACCGCGTGCCCATCAGCGACTTTTTCTGGGGCGGCTTTTTGAGCCGATGGCGCCGCGAACTGGGCCTGGCGGCCGACACCGACATCTACCGCTATTACGATCTCGACTGGCGCGTCGTGGCGCCGAACATGGACCCTCATATCCGCGCGTTCGATATCCTCCGCGACGACGAGACGGAAGTCACGGTCCACACGGGCTTCGGAGCAACAATCCGTAAGAAGTTCGACCTGCCCATGCCGGCCTTTGTCGCCTTTGACACCGACACCATCGAAAAGATGGAGGCTTTCGAATTCGACGACCCCTTCGACGAGCGCCGCTTCTTCTTGGCCGGCGACGACCAGATCAACGGCGTGGGCGATGGCTTCGAGCGCAATCTTGCGCCCTTTGTCGATCGCGTTGCCGCCGAGTACGCCGATTTCCCCGTCTACGGCGGCGCGTGCGAAGCGCACGAAATGATCTGGCGCATCGTGGGCACGGAGAACGTGATGATGTGGATGGCCGAATACCCCGACGCCATCGCCCGTTTCGTCGCGCGGCTGCATGAATTCAATCTGGGCATTCTTCGCGCGCAAATCAAGGCCGCCGAGGGCCGCCTGGCCGGCATCATCATCTGGGGCGACGTGGCCTACAAGAAAGGCATGCTCTTCTCGCCCGCCTTTTGGCGCCAGCACTTCAAGCCCGGAGTCAAGGCCATGATCGACGAGTGCCACAGCCACGGGCTGCCGGTCATTTATCACGGCTGCGGCAACGTGAACCGCATCTTCGAGGACTTCATCGAGATCGGTGTGGATGCCTACAACCCGCTGGAGTACAAAGCCGGCCTCGATGCGGTTGATTTGCGCCGCCGGCTCGGCCACCGGCTCGGTTTCTGCGGCAATATGGACGTGCAACTGTGGGCCGGTGGCAGCAAAGAAGAACTGCGCGCCGCCGTGCTCACCAAGTTGAACGCGGCCAAGGGCGGTGGATTTATTTTTCAGTCCGACCACTCCGTGCCTTCGAACGTATCCGGCGAAAGCTACGACTATGTGGTGCGACTGGTGCGCGAGCACGGCGTCTATCCGCTCCAACTCGGCGAGTTCGATTTGCCCGAGATGGGCTGAAAACTCTTTCGGGAGGTCCCATGAAACGTTATGGAATGGTGATCGGCCTCAAGCCCGAGGCCGAACAGAAGTATAAGCAGCATCACGCCGCCGTCTGGCCTGCGGTGCTCGAGATGATTCACGCCTCGAACATCCGCAACTACTCCATCTACCTGCGCAACCACACCCTCTTCAGTTACTTCGAGTATCACGGTACTGATTTCGCCGCCGACATGGCGCGCATGGCCGCCGATAAGACCACGCAGGAGTGGTGGGCCTTGATGATGCCCATGCAAAGTCCTCTGCCCGATCGCGACCAGGGCGAGTGGTGGGCTGCGATGGAGGAAGTCTTTCACCTCGATTAGCCGCCTTGTAGTAGAGTGAGCGCATGCCATCGCACGCCGGCAAGTTCGGGAAGTGGATGCACGCCGCTGCCTCGTGCGTGATCCTCAGTCTCGCCGTCCCGTTGCTTTCCCAGCAAGCGCCTCCTCCGCAAAAAGCCGACTCGATCCTGATTTTCAAAAAGGATCACGTGCTTGAGTTGCTGCAGGGCGGCAAAGTGATCCGCACTTACAAGGTGGCGCTGGGCCGCGGCGGACTGGCACCGAAGGAGCGCGAGGGCGACGGACGAACGCCGGAGGGCCACTACGTCATCGATAGCCGTACCGCCCAAAGCCATTACCACAAAGCGCTGCACGTGTCTTACCCCAATGCTGAAGACCGCAAACGCGCGGCCAAACTCGGCGTCGCGCCCGGCGGAGCCATCATGATCCACGGTTTGCCCAACGGCATGGGCTCGGTGGGCGCGGCGCATCGCCTTTACGACTGGACGCTGGGCTGCATCGCGGTCACCAATGAAGAGATCGACGAGATTTGGGATCTGGTGCCGAACGGCACGCCGGTCGAGATCAGGCCCTGAGGCAACGCGTTTCTGCGCGCGTCGGATCCTGACCCCGCGCCGTGCTGCGGCCCATCACTTTGCCCCGCGTCACTTTGCCCCGCAGCCGGCCGGCGCATTGACCGGATTGCATCGCGCGACCACATTTCCGGGCAGAGCCACAAAGTAGTGGCCCTCCCAGCGTGCCGGCTCACTCGCTGGATAATCCGTGCTCAGGATCTGCGCTCCGCTCGGGATCATCGCGTCACGCCGTCGCGTGTCGTTAATGCGCGCCTCACGCGTGCTGTCATCGGTGCGCGTGCGCACCAGGTACCCCTGCTGCACCAGCTTTTCAATCTTGCTCGCGGGCCCGTCGTTTAATTCAGTGAACGCGGCGTCGGGCTCGCCGGGCACGGCGTTGGTAAACATGATGCGTCCGCGCAGTGAGGGGTGTCCTTCAAGATACACCGGGCCCACAGGCCGTTGATCCATCAGGAAAATCACCTTGCCGCGCGCGCTCTTCAGTGTGGGCCAGTTACCGGCCAGCACCGCTTCGTTTAGCGTTTTGTAAGTTCCGCGCACGTCGTCGGGTGTAATCATCTCTTCCGGCGGAAATACCGAGCGAATCTCAGCGTCCAGCGCGTCGAAGGTTTTGGTCGTGAACGGCTCTGCTTCCGTCAGATGCATCGGGCCCTGCGTTGATTCCTGCTTGGTTTCCACCAGGATGAAGATCGGAATGTGGCCGGGATGCGCATGCGACCAGGCACGCACTTCCTCGAGGCAAGCTGTGAAGGGCTGGCACACGCTGCGGAAGTCGAGATCCTGCACGTGCATCACCTTGAAGCCGGGCTGCAACATCAAACCCTCAGGGTCGAACGGCGGATCGGGCGGAAGATGCGCGTCCGCCACCATCTGCAGCCCCACGGGGTGCGCGTAGCGGCCGCCAAGGCTGTCAGCAAAAATATCGAGCTCGATCTGGCGAACGCCGCTATCCAGTTGCTGCGTGAGCGGTTCGTGTTTGTAGTCCAGACCCTCCCAGGCCGAGAGTGCCCGGACCCTCCAAAGATGGCTTTCGCTGGGCGGAATGCCGGCGTGGTAGCTGTTGTGCGTCCCGATCACTTGAATCTGGTTCAGCTTCAGCGTCCCGTCGTGGTCCAATTCCTGGCACTCCACCATGGCCACCGTTCCCCCTAGTGCAACGCCCAAAACCAGCAATGCCATCGTGGCGTCCGTCAATAACATTCCTTTTCCTTTTCACTCTGCATCTCAAAACCCGCCGAGACCAGCCTACAGTATCGCGCGCTTTTGGGCGGTGTGAAAAACCGCGCCGCTGCAGCAGAACGCAGTCTACCTCTGCGAAAATAGAATCTCATGCTTGCGCTCAAAAATGCCGGCAAACGATTCGGGCCGAGAGTTCTTTTTCTCGGGTGCGACTGGCTCATCCGCAACGACGAGAAAACCGCGCTGGTGGGCGCCAACGGAACCGGCAAATCCACGCTGATGAAGATTCTCACCGGTCTCGAGACGCTCGATTACGGCACCCTCGACCAGACGCGCGGCATCAGCATCGGCTATCTGCCGCAGGAGGGGTTACAGCTCACGGGCCGGACCGTATTTAACGAGTGCCTCACCGTCTTCGACGAGCTGCACGAGATGCAACGCGAAGTGGAGCGGCTGGGCGGCCAGATGGCCGAACTGGATCACGAAAGCCCCGAATACCAGGCCGCCGCCGAACGCTATTCCATGCTGCAGGATCGCTTTCACGCGCTCGACGGCTACGCGCTCGACGCACAGGTGGGCAGCGTGCTCACCGGCCTCGGCTTCGGCAAGCAGGACTGGATGCGGCAGACCGATGAATTCTCAGGCGGCTGGCAGATGCGCATCGCGCTCGCCAAGCTGCTGCTCGCCAAGCCCAACCTGCTGCTCCTCGACGAGCCTACCAACCACCTCGATCTCGAAACCCGCAACTGGCTCGAGGACTATCTCAAGGGCTACCCGTTCGGCTACATCCTCATCTCGCACGACCGCTACTTTCTCGACGTCACCATCGATCGCACCGTGGAGATCTGGAACAAGCGCCTCACCATCTACCAGGGCAATTACACCAAATATCTGAAGCAGAAAGACGAGCGCCGCGAACAGCTTGTGGCAGCGTGGCGCAACCAGAAGGAGCGCATCGAGCATCTCGAAGCCTTCATCAATAGATTCAGGTACCAGGCCACCAAGGCCAAGCAGGTGCAATCGCGCATCAAGGAACTGGAAAAAATCGAGCGCATTGAAATTCCCGAGCAAGAGCCGGTCATTCACTTCAAGTTTCCCCAGCCGCCGCCCTCGGGCCGCACCGTTGCAGAGGCAGAGAACCTGAGGAAGGATTACGGCACGAAGTGCGTCTTTGCCGGTGCGCGCTTCACCATCGAGCGCGGCGACCGCGTGGCGCTGGTGGGCGTGAACGGCGCCGGGAAGTCCACGCTCATCAAGCTGCTCACCGGCGATGAAGCACCCACCGCCGGCTCGGTCAAGCTCGGCCATAACGTGGTCGCCGAGTACTTCGCGCAGGACCAGTACAAGGTGCTCGATCCCGAAGCGCGCATGCTCGACAACATCAGCCGCTCCGCCGTGCGCATTCCCGAGGCCGCCCTGCGCTCGCTGCTGGGCTGCTTTCTGTTCTCCGGCGACGACGTATTCAAGCCGCTGGGCGTGCTCTCGGGCGGCGAGCGCAACCGTTACGCTCTGGCGCGCATTCTGGTCTCGCCCTCGAACTTCCTGCTGCTCGACGAGCCCACCAATCACCTCGACATGCGCGCCAAGGATGTGCTGCTCGAAGCGCTCTCCGGCTACACCGGCACCGTGGTCTTCGTCTCTCACGACCGCTATTTCATCGATCGCCTGGCCACCAGGGTGCTCGAAATCGAAAACGGCGCCATCACGGCTTACGAAGGCAACTACGAGGATTATTTGCGGCGCAAGGAAGCGCTGGCTACGGAAGCTTCCTCTACCGCTGTCATCCTGAGCGACGCCGCGCGAAGCACGGCGGAGTCGAAGGACCCGCGGTTGCCTTTCTCCTCGCGTAACGAAAACTCGGGCCGCGCGTTCAGCTCGTCACCGAACACAACCATTCTTATCGAAGGCGGATACGAAGAAACCAACGGCGTCGGAAGGTCGCCGGCGGCGCGTACGCGCCGCCTGAACCCCATCAAGCAGAAGCAAATAGAAAACCGCTGCGCCTTTCTCGAAGAAGAAATCCCGCGCCTGGAAGCTGCCCTTGCGCACACCGAGCAGCAATTGGGCGTCTACGTTTCCGCTGCCGAAACCCAGCGGCTGACCACGCTCGCGGAGGAACTTCGCGCGCAGCTTTCCGCGCTCACCGCCGAGTGGGAAGAGTTGATGGCGCAGCTGGATGTCCCCTGAGCCTCCGCAAGAGCGTTTCTCCGGCGGGTTCGGTCCGATCCCATGGACTTTTCATTCCGGCTTGGACGAGGGTATAATCCGAAATGGACGAACCCATAATCCGGATTAGACGGACATCAATTCCGGATCAGACAGCCATACAATCCGGATTAGACGCCTCGTCAATCCGGATTGGACGAACACGGAACCCAAAATGGCCAAAGAAGAAACCGCGCTTCATCCGCGCTTTGCCGCCGCCGCCGTGGCCACGGCGCTCAGGGACACGCCGGTGGTCCTGGTGGATGGGCCCCGCCAGTGCGGCAAAACCACCCTGGTCCGCGATCTGGTGGCGGGCCGCCGCGAGTTCCTCACGCTCGACGATGAGACGGTCTTCGAAGCGGCGCGCAGCGATCCCGCCGGACTGGTTCGCGCTTCCGGCAGGTTCACCATCGACGAAGTGCAACGCGCGCCCGATCTCTTGCGGGCCATTAAGAGAAGAGTGGATCTGGACCGCCAACCGGGGCGCTTTCTGCTCACCGGCTCGGCCAATCTCCTCACCGTGCCCAGGGTCGCCGAAAGCCTGGCCGGCCGCATGGAGATCGTCAACCTGCTGCCCTTGGCCCAGGCCGAGATTCGCGGGCACAAGCCGGGGTTTCTCGAAGCTGCATTCCGGGGCCGAATGGTCAAGCCGGGCGACCTCCTCATCGGCAAGGATCTGGTCGAGGCGGTGCTCACCGGCGGCTACCCGGAGATGCTGCGGCGCAAACGGCCCGCAAGGCGCCGTGCCTGGGCGCGCGACTACATCCGGGCCATCGTCGAAAGAGACGTGCGCGACATCGCCGAGGTGGAAAGACTCGACCGGATGCCGCGTCTGCTGCAGGTGCTGGCCCACTATTCAAGCCAGTTGACCAATTTCACCCAGGTGGGCGGCCAGATCGGCTTCGACGACAAGACGACGCGAAGGTACGTGGGCATCCTGGAGCAGTTGTTCCTGGTGCGCAGAGTGCAGCCCTGGTTCCGCAACGAGCTGCGACGCCTGGTGAAGACGCCTAAGCTGCATTTTCTCGATTCCGGGCTGCTGGCTGCGCTTCTGGGCGTCACGCAGGAGCGCGTTGCCGCCGATCGCACCATCTTCGGCAAACTGCTTGAGACCTTCGTCTTCTCCGAGATTCTCAAGCAGGTCTCGTGGCTGGATCGCTCCTGCTCCATCTTTCACTATCGCGACAAGGACCAGGACGAAGTGGACCTCGTATTGGAAGATACGGCCGGCGCGGTGGTGGCGATCGAGGTCAAGGCCGCCGCCACGGTGATGGCTGCGGACTTCAAAGGGCTGCGCAAGCTGGCCAACGCCTGCGGCAGCGCCCTTCAGGCGGGAATCGTGCTCTACGACGGAGAAACCCTCGTGCCCTTCGGCCGCCGGCTCTTTGCCGCGCCGGTTTCCTGCCTGTGGCGATAAGGCGATCTCCGCATTTCCTCGTGCATAATCAAAATAAGATGGCTCTATTGTGGAATCCCGAGAGCTGGTCCCAGCGGCTGGCCGAACTGGAAGCGCAATCCGGCGACCTGAAGGAGGCGCCGCTGCGCCGCGATGTGCGCTCGCTTGGCACATTGCTGGGTGCGGTGCTGCGCGAGCAGGCCGGCGACGAAGCGTTCGCACAAGTGGAGGCTCTGCGCCAGGGCACCATCAGCCGCCGCGATGCCGAGGCTCGCGGCCGCGCCGAGGAGGCCGCGCACCATGCCGCCGCCGCGCTTGAACTGGTGCACGCACTGCCGGTCGAGCGCGCCGTCCTGCTCACGCGCGCCTTCGCCTTCTACTTCGAGCTCATCAATCTCGCGGAAACCAATCATCGCAAGCGCCGCCGCATCGCCCTGCGCCTGAGCGGGCAGGCCGGCCGCCAGAGAGGCTCGCTCGAAGGCACGTTCTCGGAGATGCGCCGCGTGGGCATCTCTGCCGAAGAGGCCCTGAACTGGCTGCGCCGCGTGCTCATCGTGCCGGTCTTTACGGCCCACCCCACTGAAGCCGCGCGCCGCACCGTCATGTTCAAGCGCCGCCGCATCGGCGAGTTTCTTGAGGCGCTCGATCGCATTCCCATCCCCGAGCAGGACATGGCGCGGCTTGAGGAACTGGTGCTGGCCGAAATCACCGGCCTCTGGCAGACCGACGAAGTACGCTCCCGACGGCCCACCGTCTACGACGAAATCAAGATGGGCCTCGACTATTACGACGTCTCCATCTTCGAAACTCTGCCCGAGCTCTATCGCGAAATCTCCGCGTCCCTCCATGCGGCTTATGACCTCGAGATCGAACCGCTCGAGCTGCCGCTGGTGTTGCGCTTCGGCTCGTGGATCGGCGGCGACCGCGACGGCAATCCCTTCGTGACGCCCGAAGTTACGCGCGCCGCGCTGCAACTGGCCCGCGGCCACCTGCTGCTCTATTACCAGCGCCAGCTCGACCTGATCATCGACCTGCTCACCACGAGCGCCCAGCAGCGGCCCGTGAGCGAGGCGCTGCTGGAGCGCCTGCGCGCTTATGTAGCCCAGGTGCACACGCCCGAAGCTCAGGTTTTCGGTTCGCAATACGAATTCGAGTACTACCGCCGCTTCGTCATCTGCCTCAAGGCACGCGTCGCGCGCACCCTGGAGCAGGCGGGAGAGGCGCATGCGGCCGCCGCGTTGCCGGTGACGCCCTATACGCTGGCGCGCAGCCACGACAAGCTCACGCAGGCGCTGCCTGCCTACTGCTCGGTCGAGGATTTCGTTGACGATCTTGAGACGCTGCGCACGTCGCTGGCCGCCAACGACGGCATCCGCATTGCCCGCACCCTCATCGATCCGCTCATCCTGCAGGTGCGCACCTTCGGCCTTCATCTGCACACACTCGACATTCGCCAGCACGCACTCATTCACGCCGCCGCATTGCAGGAGGCGATCAGCGACACCATCGCGCCGTCGCTGGCTAGCGGGCTCTCCGCGCAAACGGCGAGCGTGCTTGAAACCTTCCGCGTGGTCGCCGAAGTCAAGCACGGTTGCTCGCCCGAGGCCATTCGCCAATACGTGATCAGCGGCGCATCGTCGGTAGAAGATGTGCTGGCCGTGATCCGCCTGGCGCGGCTGGGCGGCGTCACGGTGGAGGGCGCAGGCGAAGGCCCCGGCGTCGATCCCGGTTTGATGCCGGTGCCGCTGTTCGAGTCCATCGAAGACCTGCGCAATGCGCCCGCCGTCTGCCGCGAGCTCTGGAGCCGTACTGACTACCGCAAACTCGTCGCCAGTTGGGGCGACTGGCAGGAGATCATGCTCGGCTACTCCGACTCCAACAAGGATGGCGGCATGCTCACCTCCACGTGGGAGATCTTCCGCGCGCATCGCGATCTGCATGTGGCCGCACGCGAATCCGGCATCAAGCTGCGCATCTTCCACGGCCGCGGCGGCACGGTGGGCCGCGGTGGCGGGCCCACGCATCGCGCCATCTTCGCCCAGCCCTTCGATGCCTTCGACGGCCAGTTGCGCATCACCGAGCAGGGCGAGGTGCTCAACTTCAAATACGCCGACGAGGTGCTGGCCGAGCGCAACCTCGAGCTCATGATCGCCGCGTCATTAGACGCTTTAGCCCGGCCCAACGCGCGCGACCCCGAGGGCCATTTCACCGGTGTGCTCAAGCCGGAATGGGAGACCGCGCTCGACTCGCTCTCCAGCCTCGCCCACGGCTTTTATCGGAAGCACATTCTTGAGGACCCCGGCGTCATCACCTATTTCGAGCAGTCCACGCCGGTAGGGGAGCTCGAAAACGCCAAGATCGGTTCACGTCCCGCGCGCCGCAACGATTCGCCCCGGCTCTCCGACCTGCGTGCCATTCCGTGGGTCTTCGGCTGGACGCAGTCGCGGCTGCTCGTGCCTGCGTGGTTCGGCGTGGGCTACGCCATCGACCAGTTCCTCGCCGAGCCTGGCGCGCTGCCTTTGCTGCAAACCATGGCGAAGGAATTTCCGCTTTTCATCGACCTGCTGCGCAACGTGGAAATGGCGCTGGGCAAGGCCGACCTGGGCACCGCGCGGCTTTACTCCACGCTCGTCAAGGACGAGAAGCTCCGCGAGCGCATCTACGACATGTTCGAGGCCGAGTTCCATCGCACCGTGCGCGGACTCTTTGCCGTCCTGCGCCAGACGGAACTGCTCCAGACCAACCAGGTTCTCGCCCACTCCATCAAGCTGCGCAATCCCTACGTCGACCCCATGCATTTGATCCAGGTGGACATGCTGCGCCGCAAGCGCGCCGGCGAAGACACGCCCGAAGTGAACCGCGTGATCGCCGCCACCATCAACGGGATTTCGGCGGGGCTGAGAAACACCGGCTGAGCACGCTGCTTGATTCGGCGGGCGCGCCTCTTTCCATTAGTAAGGAGTCGTTGATATGAAACGCGTTCTGGTTTTGTTAGCAATGATCTTTTGCCTCGGGAATTGCGCGCAAGCGTTGCCGCAGCAGGTTTCACCCGGCGGATTGAGAATGGAACTTCACACGAATGCAACGCAGGTTCGTTTATCCGACAGATTGACTCTGACCGTGATATTGCGTAGCCCGGATCGAGTGGTCACTTTGTGGAACTGCTTCGAGTGGGGATATATGCCGGGGTTTGTGCTTCATATATTTGATTCATCGGGAAAAGATGAGGGAGACAATTTCTTTCAAGAGTCTCATCCATATCCACCTGATGTGGAGGGATTGCGCGATTGGATCTCGATCGGGGGAAACAGATTTGCGGGCTTCGATACCGACGTTACCGTCAAGACGACATTTCGGAAGCCCGGCAAGTATGTTCTTAAGTGCACATACCAGACCTTACTCTCTCGCGACTCGGTTCCAGGCAAGACAATTTGGGGGAAAGAAGATGGCCCCATAGAATCCAATGAGGTTACGGTCTTCGTCGCCAAATAATGCTGCGCTGCGGTACGATTGCGTCCATGTGCGAAAAACCCGCTCGCTCCGCAAAAGGGGTTCTCTCCTTTCTCCTCGCGTCCGCGGCACTCAGCCCGGCGTTCGCCCAGCAGCAAAGCACCAAGCCCGCGCCGCCGGCTGCGACCGTCCCCGGCTTCACGGTAAAAGTTACCTATTCGCAAAAGGCCATGGCCACACTCGTCTCAGGCAAAGAGACCGTGATCGTCGTGGGCTATTTGTATGGGTTCCCCAAGCAGGGCACGCCCAAGAAATATGTCGACGAAGTGGGCCAAGTCGATATGGGCGAAGTGAAAGACGAGATTGCTCCCGGCGCAACCGCCAAATTCGACACTGTGAAGCTCAATCAGCCCATGCTGAAATGGCTTGACAGTCAGGGGCCGCAGCTCCTGATCAACGTCTATTCCGGCCGTAAATCCTCGCCAAACAACCTGCTCGATTGCGGGATCTACGAGGGCGCCCTCAAAGCGGTTCAAGGCCAGAGCATCCCGATCTCATGCAAACTGATCGGAGAGTGAGTGGAATCAGATTTGCCTGGCGCATTTCGAGCGGAAACAATTGTCCTTGCCATCGCCGGGGCGTTCGGTCTAGGCTATTTGTATGCATCGATGTCGCTAACACCGTCCTGGTGCCAGCCGCGATGCTGAAGTGCGCCTGAAGCGCGCTCGACTTTCTTGCCCGATACGCTGCACCATCCCCAATATCCGAAACACGAGAGGTCCGGGCCTGTGATCCCGGGAAAAAGGAGATCATCATGGCGCGCATTGCCGCGAATGTAACTGAATTGATCGGCCGCACTCCGTTGGTGCGGTTGAACCGTGTGGCAGCCGGA
>Ga0326727_10016327_pt1 | contig 15705 bp, 13 predicted proteins | sample MB2enrmetagenome_FD_207643 | JGI IMG/M metagenome (GOLD analysis project Ga0326727, IMG submission 207643) | Lab enriched peat soil microbial communities from McLean, Ithaca, NY, United States - MB29MY | ecosystem: Environmental > Terrestrial > Soil > Wetlands > Peat | place: USA: New York... | reverse complement strand
GCAAGCCGTTGGAGGCGGTGAGCAACGGGTTTTCAGTCACATATATATCGTCGTCCCAGATGAATCCGGCGCGAAGCGCCGGAAGGAAGGCCAGCAGGGTGACGAAGACCAAAGCCAGCGCCCAAAGCCAGTCGCGCCCGCCGGGCCGGGGTTGTTCATTCCCGGGGTTCCCGGGGGCCTGTGTGGTTGTTTTCATGGCATCAGGAACAGGAAAACAACAAGCGGTTCAGGCGCGGCGCGGGCGTTTGGAACGGCGGGCGCCGCGGAACAGTTCCATCTGCGGCTCTTTGAATAATTGGTAGTTCTTGAGAACACGGATGACCTGCAACAGGTCGGATTTGTCGTAGTTGCGGTTGACCTCGACGCGCGCGATCAGGTCCGCCAGCATGGTGCGAAAGGAAATGACCGCGTCCACGCCCTTGGCGCGGAGAAGGGCGATGCTTTGCGCGCGCGCCGCCGCCGTTTGCGGCAAGGCCGGCACAATCAATATCTTCAACGGCGCCAAATCGGGGCTGAAGGCGCGCGCCGCCTGCTGGAAAACGGCCGGCTCGACGAACCGGAACATTTCGGGCGAATTTTCCAGCAGGGCCGGCCCGAAGGATTCGGTGTGCCAGCCGCGCACCACCACCAGGGCGCGGTTGACGGAGGGCAGGTCCGCGCAATCCAGGATGAAGGGAACGGGCGCCGCAGTCTTGACCGGTTGCGGATTCCAGACCAGGAAATCAATGCCGTCAACCTCCTGCTTGCCGCGCGCTTCATATTTGCGATCCTGGCGCACGAGGAATCCGTGCAACTCGAAGTATTCCCGAACGATGCTTTCATTCACGGCGGACATGGGTCAATGGCAGGTTGCCGCCTTCGCCAAAGCTCCCTCCTTCGCTGAAGCTTCGGAGGACAGGACGGCGGACAGGGCGGATTTGCGGCGGGGCGCGGGGGGGGCCAGAACCTTTTCGAGGAGGGCCGGCGGAACCGTGTGGCCGGGTTCGACTTGGCCGATGCGGCGGGCGAGGACGAATTGGATTTCGCCGGCGCTGACTTTTTTGTCCGCTTGCATCGCCGCCAGCAGGCGCGCCCGGGCCGGGACGGAAAGCCGGATGGAGACGGGCAACCCGGCGCGGAGGAACAGGTTTTCGATGCGCGCCGCGTCGCCCGCCGGCAGGCCGGTCAGTTCGGCGGAGAGCTTGGCGGCGGCCACCTGGCCGATGGAAATGGCCTCGCCGTGGAGGAATTTTCCGTAGCCGGAAATGTTTTCGAGGGCGTGGCCGATGGTGTGGCCAAAATTCAGGATGGCGCGAAGGCCCGTTTCCGTTTCATCCTGCCGGACCACTTCCGCCTTGAGTTGGCAGCAGCGCGCCACCACTTCCGCCAGTATCCCGGCGTCGCGGCGCAAGAGCCGGGGCAGGCCGCGCTCCAGCCGGGCAAAAAACGGCGCGTCGCAGATGATCCCGTATTTGATGACCTCGGCCAAACCGGCGCGGAATTCGCGGGGCGGCAGGGAATTCAGCGTCCGCAAATCGCAGAGGACAAACCGGGGCTGATGAAAGGCGCCCACCAGATTCTTGCCGGCTTTGAGATTGACGCCGGTCTTGCCGCCGACCGAGCTGTCCACTTGCGCCAGCAAGGTGGTGGGCGCCTGGACGAAGGCGATGCCGCGCAAATAAATCGCGGCGAGAAACCCGGCCAGATCGCCCGCCACACCGCCGCCCAGGGCGACGAGAAAGGACTTCCGTTCCAGGCGGTGGGCGGCCAGTTGGTCGCACGCGGCCTGGACCATTCTGAGGCTTTTGGAAGTTTCGCCGCGCGGCACGCAAATCAAACGCGGCTCAAAGCCGGAGGAACGGAGCGCGGCCAATGCCGGTTTGGCGTAGAGGCGCGCCACCCGGTCGTCCGAGAGGACGGCGCAACGGCGGCCGAGTTCCAGTTTGGCGCAAAACCGGCCCAGGGCGGAAAGCAGACCGGCCCCCACATAAATGGGATAGCTTCGATTGCCCAATGGAACGGCGACGGTGCGCATGGGCCAAGCATAAGCGGCCGGGCGCAATGCGCGAGTTCAAAGTTTGTCCCCATGCATCAGGAAAATTGAAAACCTTTCCCGGCCTTTCCAGAGGGCGGCGGCTTGTGTAATCTGGTTTCATGCGTTATCGAAATCTGGGCGGCAGCGGTTTGCGGGTGTCGGTCATCGGCCTGGGCACCTGGCAGTTTGGCGGGGAATGGGGGCGCGCTTTTTCGCAGGCGGAAGTGGACGCAATCCTGGACAAGGGCGCGGAACTGGGAATCAACCTGATTGACACCGCGGAATGTTACGGCGATCACCTCGCCGAAAGCCTGGTGGGCGATTACCTGGCCCGGCGCGACCGCTCCCGCTGGATTGTCGCCACCAAATTCGGCCATCAATTCCACAAGTTCATGGACCGCACGGACACTTTTTCCCCGGCGGACGCGCGGCGGCAATTGGAGGCGTCGCTGCGCGCGCTGCGGGTGGAGAGGATTGATCTTTACCAGTTCCACTCCGGCTCCGACGCCGCCTTTCTGAACGAGGAATTGTGGGCCGTGCTGGCGGAGGAGAGGCGCGCGGGGAGGATCGGCCATCTGGGCGTTTCGATCATGCAAAAGGGGAGCGAAATCCAGGCGCGCGAGGCCCGCCGGCTCGGGGTGGAGGCGCTGCAAGTTTTTTACAACCGCCTGGACCGCCGCGCCGAGCGGATGTATTTCCCGGCGGCGCGGCGGGACCAACTCGGCGTGCTGGCGCGCGTGCCGCTGGCCAGCGGCCTGTTGAGCGGCAAATACCGCGCCGGCGTCGCCTTCCAGCCCAACGATGTCCGCGCCACCTTCGACCGGGAAAAGATGAGCAGGGACCTTGCGGAAGTGGAAAAGATTCGCGCGGCGGAAGTGCCGGCGGGAATGGCCATGTCGCAATGGGCCATCGCGTGGTGCCTGAAGGACCCGGTGGTTTCGGCGACCATCCCCGGTTGCAAGGACGCCGCGCAAGCGGCCGCCAACGCGGCGGCGGCGGATTTGGCGGCGGAAGTTTAGCGAGCCAGGCCAACCCGCCCCTTGGGACGGCGTATCAAGGGGCGCGGAACCGGCTGCAGAATTGGCGGCGGCGGTTCAGGCGCGGGGCGTTGCCGAAATAGGTTTCCATGGCCACGATCTTGAGAAGGATGGCGCTGCGCGGGCTGGGAAAATGCGCGACGGGAATCTTGCGGGGCGCGCCCGTTTGCTCCCGGTGCTGCTGGAGCAGAACGGTGAAATGGGCCGGTTTGGGGGGATCGAAGGCAAAGGGGCGGAAGGGAGCGGGAAACTGCAGGCTCAAATTTCGCGGTGTCTTTCTCATAAGATTGTCAAGTAGATGTTTGCTTCGGGCCGGGGCCGGCGGACAATATGCCCAGCGTGGTTTTGAGAACATCCCACTGCACTTTCAGATGAAGGATTTCGTCGCGCAAGGCCTGGTTCTCGGCCCGGAGCTGGCTGACGTGGTCGGACGGCCTGGCCGCTTCTTGCGCCAGGGCGGCGGGTTGCGGCAGGGGGATTGATTGCGCCAGGGTGATGGGTTGCGGCGGGGCGGGCGGGTATTTCCGCTTCCACGTCCGCAGGTCGGCCGGGCTGAGGCCCAACTCGGCGGAGACTTCTTCCAGGCTCCGTCCGCTGTAGTGGAAAAAGTGGGCGGCGGCTTGTTTGAAAGGTTCGTCGTACTGATGGCGTTGTTCCAGATTGTGTTCCATAAAATTGTCTTGTTTGCTCGCAGCCGTGTCTCTTTATCGGCTGTTTTCTGCGTGCTGTTAAATATGCGAGCAAATCTTTTCCAGCAAACGGCGTGCCAGCCGGAAAAATCTCATTTCTGGGATGGCCCGAAAACCAATGGGTTCGCGCAAGTGCTAGGATTGGAATGGGTTGCGATTTATGTTTGCGGAGGAGAAACGCGGCGCGAAGGCGGGCGCCGCCAATACGTAAATCCAACCCACCAATAAATGGACAGTTCCAAAGTAACCAAGTCCAAAAACATCCGTCATTTGCAAGCCGTAAAGCACCAGGCCCAGGGCCAGCAGGGCCGCTCCCGGCAGCAAGGCGGCGCAGGCCAGCCGCCAGGCGCCGGGCCAGGTCAACTGGCGGTCGCAAAACCAGGCGGACAGTTTTGCGGCCGGAGCGTAAATCCACGCCAGCGCGGCCCAGAGCAGCAACAGGCAAACCGCCACCGCCAAGCCCGCCGCCACCAAGACAACCGGCCTCCAGGCGCCCCACCATGGCTCCAGATGGGACCGGCTCAAATCCAAGGCGGCCTGGCTGCCATAACCGAACTGTAGCGAGCCAAGCGCCGAACTCAGGATGGAAGAAACATCAACATGGTCCCTGCGCAACACAATTTGCAGGTCGGCGCTTTGATCCAACTCCGCGTCCTCCCCGGTGGCGACGGCAATGGACAGGAACTTGGTTTCGGACTGGACGCCCTGGATGCCGGCCAGTTGGCCGCCGGCCAGGCTGGCGCCTTCGGGCATTTTTTGGATTTCTTCCGTGATGACGGGGGCATAGCAGTGTCCGAGAAACCAGACGGCGCCGGCGGCGAACAAGAGGGCGAAGAGGACCTGCGCCAGGAACAGCCGGCGCCACGGGGCTTGGGCAAACGCGGCCACCCCCCCAAAGGTGCATGGCTGCCAGGCCGCCCGCTTCCCGGCAGGAGGAGGCGGCTCCGCCGGCGCGGGGGATGGCTTTTCGGCTTCTGCGCTCACAGTTCCGTTAATTCCAAATGAGGGTAGGGCGAGACTCTGTCGAGCCGTGACTTTTCCCCGGGAAATCGTGTTTCGGCTCGACAGAGTCTCGCCCTACCGACAAAGACTGACGCCTTGCGTTCAATACAATGAGCCCGAGATTACACGGAAGAGCCGCTCCAGTGCAATTTGCGGCGGACGGTGTCGAAAAAGGACCAGCCGCCCAGGTGGAGGAAGTGGACGGCGCGGCGGGCGCGGCGAATGGTGACGACATCGCCGCAGCCCAGCGCGGCCTGCATTTGGCCGTCCGCCGACACGATAATCTCCAACTGCTCGCTCAACACCGTGACTTTGACGGTGGCGTTGGAGTTGACGATGACGGAACGATTGGAAAGGGCATGGGGGCAAATCGGCGTGATGGCAAAGACCTGCGCGGTCGGACTGACAATCGGCCCGCCGGCGGAAAGGGAATAGGCGGTGGAACCGGTCGGCGAACTGACGATCAGGCCGTCGCCCCGATATTGAGTCAGCGCTTCGCCGTTCACGCTCACCTCCAGTTCCACCACCCGGGAGACGGCGCCGTGGCTGATGACGACATCGTTGAGCGCGCAGCATTGGACCGCTTTGCCCCGGCCCTGGCCGGTGGCCTCCAGCAGGGGGCGGCTTTCGATGATGAAGTCGTTGTCCCAAAGTTGTTGCAAGGCCCCGGGCAGGTCGGCCACGGCCACGGCGTTGAGAAAACCGAGGCGGCCCACGTTGACGCCGAGGATGGCGGTGCGGCCGCCGCCGCTCTCCCGCGCGGCGCGCAAAATAGTGCCGTCGCCGCCGAAGACCATGAGGAGATCGCAGTGGCGGGCCAGGGCGGCGGCGTTGGGGAAAGTGGGGCATTGGAGGCCGGCCTGGCGGGCGGCGCTTTCCTCCGTGGCGGCGATGCGCCCGTGGCGGGTGATCAGGGCCAGGGCGCGCTGGAGGGCCGCCTGGCCGGCCGGCAGGCCGCAGTTGGCCAACAGCCCGATGCGATGGATTTTTTCAGGATGTTTTTTCAAGCAGCACCAGGAATTCCTTGTTGCCGGCCGGGCCGAGGAGGGGGGATTCGGTCTCGCCCCGCCAAAGGACGCCGGGGAAGGGGGCGAGAAACTCGCGCAATTCACGGAGCACACGCGCGTGAACGGCCGGGTCTGTGATCACGCCCGCGCCGCGGTCGGCTTCGGCCTTGCCAGCTTCAAATTGGGGTTTCACCAGGGCGAGCATCTTACCGGAACGGCGCAACAATGCAACGGCGGCGGGAATTATCTTTCGCAGCGAGATGAAGGAACAATCCGCCACCACCAAGTCGGCGCCGGCGAAGGGCTGGGGGAAACTTGGCGCGGCCAGGTTGCGGGCGTTGGTTCGCTCCAGGACCACGACGCGGGGATCCTGGCGCAGTTTCCAGGCGAGTTGGCCGCGGCCCACGTCCACGGCGAAGACTTTGGCCGCGCCGTTTTGCAGGAGGCAATCAGTGAACCCGCCGGTGGAAGCGCCGAGGTCAATGGCGATCAGGCCGCGCGGATCGAGTTGGAAATGGCGCAAGCCGTGTTCGAGCTTGAATCCGCCGCGGCTGACGTAGCGTTCCGGGACGGCGAGGGCCAGATCGTCGCCGGGCTTGACCAAGTCGCTGGGTTTTTTGGCGGTGTGGCCGCGGAGAAGGACCTGGCCGGCCAGGACGGCGCGGCGCGCCTTTTCGCGGGAGGGGCAGAGTCCGCGCTGGACCAGGGCCTGGTCTAACCGGAGGTTATGGAACGGCGGAGGCATGGGGCGGGGGTGAGGCGCATTGCACTGTTATTGTGTAGATGACAAATGACCAGTATTCAATGGTCAATTTCCAATCGCTTCCATCGCGGGCGCATTTCATTTTTTGGGTTTTCTTTCTTAATCTCAATCTTGCTCCTAATCAGTGCGCAGGAGGGAGATGGGATTAAGATTAAGATTAGGAGCAAGATTAAGGGGGGAACCCCAAAAAGTGGAATGCGCCCTTCCATCGCTGAAACCTCGCGCAAATTAGAGAAGCGCCAAAAAAAGTGAAATGGGCCCGGGCGGCGGGGGTGTAAAGCAAATTTCTTCGAGCCATTTGGCTCTGCTCGGAAGCGAGTGAGGATGATGTGTAGGTTGCTAGACAACACCGCGGGGGCAGTGGGAAAGCGGCGCTGGCGCGCCTGCACTCCAAGACCTGTCGGCGCCTCGGACGCGCCGTGTAAACGCGAAGCGTCCTGGAGTGCGGAACGCCAGTTCCGCTTTGGCCGTCAAACCGGCGTTTTCGACTAATTTGAAGAATTTTGTCTCACACCCCGGCGGCGGATTGCCCGCCCTTTCCGATTGACAATCCCCCGCCGGTCTGACACCATGCCGTCACAATGAGTGTGAGCGAAAAACCAATTCTCCCTCACCCGCGCGGCGTCCAAGCCGGCGGCGCGGCAAAAAGGAAATCCCTGTCAATTCAATTCAATAACAACATGAAACTTTCAATTCGAACCTGCGGCGCCGTGGCCTGCGCTGTGGCCATCTCGGCGGCGTCCGCGCAACCCAAACCCGCGGATCCGTCCATTCCCCATCTGGAGAAGCGCGGCGTGGCCACGCAGTTGATCGTGGACGGCAAACCGTTCCTGGTTCTCGGCGCGGAACCGCCCACCAGCGGCGCCTCCAACCCCGAGTACCTGCGCTACATGGACGAGGTGATGGCCGAAACGCACTGCAATACCGGGGCGATGGCGGTGGGGTGGAACTGGATCGAGCCGGTGGAAGGCAAGTTCGACTTCCACATCATGGACGCGATCATCGAGCAGGCCAAACAGTTCGGCCAGCGCGTCTGTTTGATCTGGTTCGGAACCTGGAAAAACGGCCAGTCCAACTTCGCGCCCCCCTGGGTGAAGGCCAACCAGGACCGCTTCCCGCGCGTGCAAATCAAGGACGGCCAAAGCGCCGAGAACCTCTCCCCCTTCAGCCAAAACGGCTGGGAAGCCGATGCCCGCGCCTTTGCCGCCCTGATGCGTCATATCCGCGAGGTGGACAAGTCGCACCGCGTTATCATCGTTCAAGTGGAGAATGAAATCGGCATTTTCGGCGACTCGCGGGACCGGTCTGCGGCGGCCAACCAGGCCTTTGCGGCGCCCGTCCCGGCCGAGTTGACGGATTACCTCCAGAAGCACAAGGAGGATTTGCATCCGGAGTTCCGCAAAGTCTGGGAAGCGGCCGGTTTCAAAACCTCCGGGACATGGGCAGAGGTGTTTGGCAAGGGCCAGCCGGCGGATGAGATCTTCATGGCCTGGACCTATGCGCGCTATGTCAATCGCGTGGCGGAGGCCGGCAAGAAGGAATACCCGCTCCCGATGTGCGCCAATACCTGGGGCAGCAAAGGCTGGGGGCAAGGCCCGCACGGCGAGCCGATAGACCATGTGCATGACGTATGGAAAGCGGGCGCTCCCATGGTGGACATGTTCTGCCCCGATGCTTACTTTGGAGCCCAGGGCGCGGCCGATCACATCGTGGATTTGACCACCCGGTACGTCCACTCCGGCCTTCCGTTCTTTACCACCGAAGCGCAGGACGGCGACATGGGGGCCGGACATGTCTTCTATGCGGTCGGCCAGCAACGCGCGATTGGTTATTGCGGGATGGGCAACGACGGCTTGCTCCAGTGGTTCTCCATCACCGGCATCAATTTGCCGTATGCGGTGACTGAGCCGGGCATGGATTCGCTGGCACGGCTGGTGGGATTTGGCGGGCCTGGCTCCAACAAGCCGCTCCCGCCGCTGCCTCCCGAATACGAAGCCAAGTCGCTTTCCCAGGCGTACCTGATGATGTCCCAAATCGCTCCGCAAATCCTGGAGCATCAAACCAACGGCACCATTGCGGGAGTCGTGTTGGACAAGCAGAGACCGAGCGAAAAGGTGAAACTGGGGAACTACATCATCAACGCGCAGATGCCGCGCGGGGTCCGCGGGACCAATGCCCCCGCCTTCCCCATGGGCTACGGTCTGTTCATGGCGCTCGGCCCGGACGAATACCTGCTGGCGGGCAATAATCTCCTCATCACTTTCACTCCCGACACGCCGGGGCCGCAGATTGCCGGTCTGGCGGAGCAGGAAGCGGGCCGGTACGACAAAAACGGCAAGTGGGTGGTGACGCATTTGATCGGGGGCGACGATTCCATGATTTCATCCGACCCGCCCGCGGGCCAGGCCGCCTACGGCGTGCGCCTTGCGTTTGGCGAACACGCCGTCCAGCGCGTGACGTTGTACCGGTACCGTTAGAGAAATTCCTATCAAATCAATTCAATAACATTATGAAACTATCCATTCTAACCGGCGGCGCCCTGGTCTGCGCCCTGGCTTTCTCGGCGGCGCAGGCGCAAGCCCAAGCCGCGGATCCGTCCATTCCCCATCTGGAGAAGCGCGGCCTGGCCACGCAGTTGATCGTGGACGGGAAACCGTTCCTGGTGCTGGGCGCGGAACCGCCCACCAGCGGGCCGTCCAACCCCGAGTATTTGCGATACATGTTTGAGGTGCAGGCCGCCACGCACCAGAATTCCTCGGCCATTGCCATGGGCTGGGCCTGGATCGAGCCGGAGAAAGGCAAGTTCGACTTCCATCTGGTGGATTTGATGATCGAGGACGCCAAAAAGACCAGCCAGCATATCATCCTGGTGTGGTTCGGAAGCTGGAAAAACGGCGTCTCCAGCTTCGCGCCTCTCTGGGTCAAGGCCGACCAGGATCAGTTCCCGCGCGCACAAGTCGGGCCGCAGGTCAGAACCGCGGAAAACCTTTCCACCTTCAGCGCGAACAACTGGGAAGCGGATGGCCGCGCCTTCGCCGCCCTGATGCGACATATCCGCCAAGTGGATCGGTCGCACCGTGTCATCCTGGTCCAAGTGGAGAATGAAATCGGCATTTTCGGCGACACGCGGGACCGGTCGCCGCTGGCCAGCAAGGCGTTTGAGGGGCCCGTCCCGGCCGAGTTGATGGACTACCTCCAGAAGCACAAGGATGGGTTGCATCCGGACCTCCTCAAAGTTTGGGAGGCGGCCGGTTCCAAAACCTCCGGGACATGGGCGGAGGTATTCGGCAAGGGTCCGCAGGGGGACGAGGTTTTCATGGCCTGGAACTATGCGCGCTATGTCGGGCACGTCGCCGAGGCCGGCAAGAAGGAATACCCGGTCCCGATGTTCGTCAATGTCTGGGGGATTCAAGGCTGGGGGAAGGGTCCCTCCGGCGAGGCGTTTGACCATGTGCTTGATATATGGAGAGCGGGCGCTCCGCAGGTGGACATGTCCTGCCCCGATGCTTACATGGGAGTCCAGAACGCCGCGACCCGCCTCATCGAGATCACCAAACGGTACACCCGCGCCGGCAATATCTTCTTCACCGTCGAAGCGGAGGACGGCGTCGTGGGCGCCGCCCATGCCTTCTATGCCATCGGCCAGGAGCGCGCCATCGGTTTTTCCGGCATGGGCTCGGACGGCTTGCTGGAATGGTTCACCAGGACGGGCATCAATGCGCCGTCATCCGTCACGCCGGGGGGCAGTGATTCGCCCATACGGCTGACGGGATTTGGCGGGCCTGACCCCACCAAGCCGCTCCCGCCGGTGCCTCCCGAATACGAAGCGAAGGCGCTTGCCCAGGGATTCCTGACCCTTTCCCAAATCGCTCCGCAGATTCTGGAGCACCAGAGCAGCGGCACCATTGCGGGAGTCGCGCTGGACAGAGGAAGGCCGAACGACAAGGTGAAATTGGGCAACTACATCATAAACGTGGAGTTGCCGCATGGTCGCGGCTCGACCAATGTTCCCAACATCATCGGCTACGGCGTATTCATGCCGCTCGGCCCGGACGAGTACCTGCTCGCGGGCAATAATCTGTTCGTGACTTTCACGCCGGACTCGCCGGGGCCGCCGATTGCCGGCCTGGGGGAGCAGGCCGCGGGCCGGTTTGACAAGAACGGCAAGTGGGTGACGACGCATTTCCTCGGGGGCGACGATTCCGTTTTTTCATCCGCCCCCCCGCCGGGGCAGTCCGGCAGCGTCGTCCGCCTTGAGTTCGGCGAACACGCCATCCAGAAAGTGAAGTTGTACCGGTACCGATAGCCCGGCGCTCGTTGCGGCCTTCGACAGGATTTCACGCCAGTTCCGGCTCTTCGATTTGGCGGGGCGGCGGGGTCAGCGGCGTGCCGTCGGCGGCTTCCGGGTATTCGAAGAGCTTGCCCTCGAAATTGCGGATGAGGACGCGCCCGCTGTTGCGGCTGAGAATGTAATCGGGGTTGATCGGGACCTTGCCGCCGCCGCCGGGGGCGTCAATCACATATTGCGGGACGGCGTAGCCGGTGGTGTGGCCGCGCAAACTTTCCATGATTTCCAAACCGTCGCGCACGCTGGCCCGCAAATGGGCCGAGCCGCTGATCAAGTCGCACTGGTAGAGATAATAAGGCTTGACGCGGCAGAGGAGGAGTTTTTGCGCCTGGGCGCGCATGACCAGGGGATCGTCGTTGACGTGGCGCAGGAGGACGGACTGGTTGCCGAGGGGGATGCCGGCATCGGCCAGGCGGCCCAGGGCGTCGCGCACCTCGGTGGTCAGTTCGCGGGGATGGTTGGAATGGAGGCTGAGGAAAAGCGGATGGAACTCCCGGAGCATGGAGCACAATTCGGGCGTGACGCGCTGGGGCAGAAAAATGGGAATGCGGGTGCCGATGCGCAGGAATTCCACATGGGGAATGGCGCGCAGGCGGCTGAGGAGGTTTTCCAGTTTCTCGTCGGAGAGCAGCAGGGGATCGCCGCCGCTTAAGAGGACGTCGCGCACGCCGGGGTTTTGGCGGATGTATTCGATCTGGCGGTCAAATTGCGGATGGAAATCGTACCCGGTGGCGTTGCTGACCAGGCGCGAACGGGTGCAGTAACGGCAATAGGCCGCGCAACGGTCCGTCACCAGGAACAGGACGCGGTCCGGGTAGCGATGGACCAATCCCGGCACGGGGGAATGGGTGTCTTCGCCGCAGGGGTCGCTCATCTCCCACGGGGCGGTGTGGGTTTCGGCCAGGCGCGGGATGACCTGCCAGCGGATGGGACAATTCTCGTCCGCGGGGTCAATGAGGTTGAAGAAATAGGGGGTGATGGCGAGGGCCAATTTGGTGTTGGCCAGCATCGTGCCGGCGTATTCCTCCGGGGTGAGGGCGGGCATCAGGCGCTGCAATTGCTCCAGGGAAGTGATGCGGTGTTTGAGCTGCCAGCGCCAGTCGTTCCAGTCGGCGTCGGGGACATCGGCCCAAAAGCCGCGTCCGGCGGGGTGGAATTCCTTGAGGGAATTCAAGCGGGCGGGGTCGGGATTCTTCCCGGCGCGACCCGCAAAGTGATGCTTATGCATTTTCAGGCACTATAAATTTGATCGGCCATCTGTCAAGTGGCGGAAAAAGAGGAGCTTGCCTTCGGTTGGGTGAACCGAAGACTCCGCCGCCGGCCGGTTTTCGCTGTCACCGTCACCAGCGCGATGGCTCCCGGGAGAGCATTTTATTCGTGCCGCACCCCGGCCTTGCCCGGGGATGGACGCGGGAATCAAGACGCCTTGGCGCGGACTTTGGAACGGAGGCTGCGCCCCGGCCGGACCCGTCCGCGTGTGGCCCGCGCTTGGGAGCGCTCCCGCGCTTGCAGGACATAGCTGGGCGCGCCGCGCAGGCGCCGGTGATACTTCAGGCGCACCCGCATCCGTTCGCGGGCCTTGATAGTATGCTGGAGACAATAGACGCCGAGGGCCGGCTTGCCGCAAGTCAGGCAAATGCCCCGCGCCTTTTTTCTGAGCATGTGAATCTGTTGACGTGACATCGGGGCGCCATCGGCCTTCTTCATCCCGGTGAATTTGTCGCGAATTTTTTTTCTGCTCCAAGTGATTTTCATGTCATTTTTCAATAACTGTATGCTTCACTCTAACCTGCTTCTGCCTCAAATGCGAGTGCTGTTCGCAACTTTTTTTAGCCCCCTCACGTCGCCGGTATGTAATGCTGCAGGAGGAGGGCGAGGACGAACCAGAGCAGGAAAAGACCGGCCTGCGGATGGGCCAGGTCCGCCACCGCCAGCAGGTCCACCAGCGGGATGCCGGCCAGCAGCCGCGCCACCGCATAGCCCACCTTTGGCTCCGCCCGCCAAAAGGCGTGCCGCAGCGCCCAGAGCAGCCAGACCGCCAGCACCAGCGACAGGACGTTGCCGGTCTGCCGCGTCAAGCCGTCGTCACTCAAGCCGGCCAGCGCCAGCGGCGCCGCCAGAAAAAGCCCCGGCCAATGCGGGGCCGGCCCGCGCCCGCCTTCCTGGCGCGCCAGCCAGCTCAAACCCAGGACGGAGGAGGTTCAAGGTTTTGAAGGCTGTGACAAAAATCTCCGCTGTCGCTTCCGATGCGCTCGCGGGCATAAAATCCAGCCAACGCCCCGCAAAATCAAGCCTTTGAAGCGACTATTGGCGCTGGTTTTCAATTCGGCTCTTGGAATTCTTTGCGTTTCGTTTATTTTAGCCAAATGCCTTGATGGCGAAATTCACGAGTCATGGCTATCGAATTCATCAGAATCGGCGGCGCGCGCCAGCATAATCTCAAGAACCTGACGCTCTCCATCCCGCGCGGCAAATTGGTCGTCATCACGGGGTTGAGCGGATCGGGGAAATCCTCCCTCGCCTTCGACACCATCTATGCCGAGGGGCAGCGCAAGTACGTCGAATCCCTCTCCGCTTATGCCCGGCAATTCCTGGATCAAATGGAAAAGCCGGAGGTGGATTTCATCGAGGGCCTTTCCCCGGCCATTGCCATCGAGCAGCGCGTCTCCGGCGCCAACCCCCGCTCCATCATCGCCACCACCACGGAGATTTACGATTATTTGCGCCTCCTTTTTGCCCATGTCGGCCAGCCCTACTGCCCGGTCAGCGGCCAGCCCATCACCCACCAAACCACCAGCGACATCGTGGATAAAATCCTCGCCCTTCCGCCCAAGACCCGGGTCATGCTCCTGGCCCCGGTGATCGCCGGCCAAAAGGGCGAATTCCGCGATGTCATCGAGCGCCTGGCGCGCGAGGGCTTCGTCCGCGCCCGCGTGGACGGCCAGTTTGTCGAACTGAGCAGCAATACGCGGGTGAAGCTGGATCCCAAACTGCGCCACACCATCGAAGTGATCGTGGACCGGCTGGTCATTGATGAAAAAATCCGCGCGCGCCTGAGCGATTCCGTGGAGACATCCCTGAAATGGGGCGAAGGCCGCCTCTTGCTGTTGCGGCAGCCGCCCCAAGCCGCCCTCTCCGACTCCTGGGCCGAGTCGCTCCAGTCCAATCGCAACTACAGTCCCGCCAGCGGACTGAGTTTCGAGACGCCCACGCCCAAACATTTCTCCTTCAATTCCCCGGCCGGGGCCTGTCCGGTTTGTCATGGACTCGGACAAAAAATGGTGTTCGACGAGCGCCTCATCGTGCCGGACGCGGAAAAGTCGCTCGAAAAAGGAGCGCTGGTGCCGTGGCGGCGGGGCGGCAAGCGGATGATGGTTTATTACAAAAGCCTGTTGCGCGGCATGGCCGGGCATTTCGGCCAAAGCCTGGAGGCGCCCTGGAAAGATTTGCCGGAGGATTTCAAACAAAAACTCCTGCGCGGCACCGGGGCCGAAAATGTGGAGTTCACTTTTTGGCGCGCGGGCAGCGCCAGCAAAGTCCAGCGTCCTTTCGAGGGCGTCGTTCCCAATCTGGAGCGCCTTTACGCCGAGAGCGAAAGCGAATTCACCCGCAACCGGCTCAAAGGCTTTATGAACCCGCAGCCGTGCGACGCCTGCGGCGGACGCCGGCTCAAGCCGGAAATCCTGGCCGTGCGCCTGGCCGCCGCCCCGCCCGCCATTAGGGCGGATGGGACGAATGGGATGAATGGGACGAATGGGACGAATGGGTTCCCGCCTGCGCCCGCCAAGCTTGCGGGCAGGGCGGGCAGCCCTCCGCCCGCCGCTTCTCCCGAAAGCCCGCCATCGCCGCCCATCCTGCCCGGCCTGTCCATCATGGAGGTTTGCGCGCTTTCCATCGGGCGCGCGGACGATTTTTTCTCCACATTGCAGTTGACAGAATTTCAGCGCAAAATCGCGGCGGAACTGATCAAGGAAATTCGCGCCCGGCTGGCGTTTCTGAAAAATGTCGGCCTCGGCTACCTCACGCTGGACCGGGAAAGCGGGACCCTGAGCGGCGGCGAGGCCCAGCGCATCCGCCTGGCCACGCAAATCGGCGCCGGCCTGGTCGGCGTCCTCTACATTCTGGACGAGCCGAGCATCGGCCTGCACCAGCGCGACAACGGCCGCCTGCTCCAATGCCTGGAAGGGCTGCGCGATTTGGGCAATTCCGTCCTGGTGGTCGAGCACGACGAGGAAACCATCCGCCGCGCCGATTACCTGCTCGATTTGGGACCGGGCGCGGGCGTGCGCGGCGGGGAACTGGTCGCCGCGGGCGGCGTCGCCGACCTGGAGGCCGCTCCCCGTTCCCTCACCGGCCAGTATCTCAAGGGCGAACTCAAGATCGCCCCGCCCAAAAACCGCGTCAAACCCTCCGCCGAGCGCGGCTGGATTGAAATTGTCGGAGCGCGGGAAAATAATCTCAAAGACATCACCGTGCGCATCCCCCTGGGGGCCATGACGGCGGTGACCGGCGTCAGCGGCTCGGGCAAGAGCACGCTGGTGGACGATATTTTGCGCCGCGCCCTCTTCCGCAAGTTTTACGGTTCCAAGGAACAGCCGGGGGCGCACCGGCTGATTCGCGGCTTCGAGTCGCTGGACAAGGTAATCGTGATTGACCAGACGCCGATTGGCCGCACGCCGCGCAGCAATCCGGCCACTTACACCGGCATGTTCAACCAAATCCGCGACCTGTTCGCCAAACTGCCGTCGGCCAAAATCCGCGGTTACGAGGCCGGCCGCTTCAGTTTCAACGTCAAGGGCGGCCGATGCGAGAAGTGCCAGGGGGATGGCTTGATCAAGATCGAGA
>Ga0326727_10016325_pt1 | contig 15705 bp, 14 predicted proteins | sample MB2enrmetagenome_FD_207643 | JGI IMG/M metagenome (GOLD analysis project Ga0326727, IMG submission 207643) | Lab enriched peat soil microbial communities from McLean, Ithaca, NY, United States - MB29MY | ecosystem: Environmental > Terrestrial > Soil > Wetlands > Peat | place: USA: New York... | reverse complement strand
GCGTCATGGACGTCCTTTCCGGAGGAATGACCCAAGCCTTCTCGACAAAGGTCCTGCGCACCAGGGCACAACGTCACGAAACGCCGAGAACCCCGGCCCGTCTCCCGTCGAGCCGACGCCGGGTCAACTCTGCACATGAGCACGAGCGTCGGTCATCTCCGTCGTTGCGAGACGGGGACGGGACGTCGTCGAGCGGCCGGGCCCGCGGCCCAACCGTGCTGGTGGGTTCATCCCTGGGAAAGGCGCGGTCCCGGGCGCCCCCGGCCCTCGCTCGTCGTCGCTGCCCGCCCGGGTCGTAGCCCTGCGGGGCCCGCCTGCTCGTTGGCGGCGAGCCGGCCTGTAGGCGGGATTCTGTCCCCGGGGCGGAACGCCCCGGAGGGTGGCCATCCATCTATGCGGCCTACCTGGGGACATCGGGCGGGCAGCCCGTCCCACGCTTGGCCTTGCTCCGGGTGGGGTTTACCGAGCCGGTCGGGTCGCCCCGACCGCTGGTGCGCTCTTACCGCACCGTTTCACCCTTGCCTGTGCCTTGCGGCCATCGGCGGTCTGCTCTCTGTTGCACTTTCCTTCGGGTCGCCCCGACTGGCCGTTAGCCAGCACCCTGCCCTGCGGAGTCCCGACCTTCCTCGGACGAGGTGGGGTTCACCTCCTCCGCGGCCACCCGGCCGACTCGCCGCCGGGTCCATTGTCGCGCTCGCGATCTTCGTCGCGACCGACGTAGCGGTCCGCAACGCTGATCGGACCCACGGGTAGCGTTGTCGCGTGATGTCCGACGGCGTGCCGGAGGAGCAGCGCTTCGATTTCGCGGCGGACGTCGCCGAGAACCCCGTCACCGGGGACGACGCCGCCGTGACCGACGGAGCGGGGGCGGAGCTGCGGCGGAGGATTGACGACGTGCTCGCGGCGGCCCAGCGTGCCGAGCAACGTCGCGGGGGGTCGGTCGCGCCCGCCCGGCCGGCGCGCCGGCGGGCGCAGGGTGCGGCCCGATCGCTTCGGACCCCGCCCGACGCGGTCGGCACGGGGGCCGACGTCTCGGGGGATCCCGACGCCCCGGGCGGCGATGAGGCGCTTTCGGTCTCCCAGTTCTACGACCGGGTGAAGGCCGCGCTCGCCCGGGAGTTCACCGAGGACGTGTGGGTCGTTGGCGAGATACGGGGCCTGAGGGAGAGCCGGGGTCACCACTACATCGAGCTCGCCGACGAGCGCGCCGAACAAGCCGAACGCGGCGCCGCCCAGCTCGAGGTCGTCTGCTGGGCACGCGACTGGCCGAGGGTGGCGGCGGCGCTCGGCGAGGCCGGCGTCGCCCTCGAACCGGGCCGCGTCGTGCGGGTGCGCGGGCGCGTCTCGGTCTGGGAGGGCGGCAGCAAGCTGCGGTTCACGCTCACCGAGCTCGACATCGCGGCCCTGCTCGGCGGGATCGCCGCGGCCCGTCGTCGGTTGCTCCGCACGCTCGAGCTCGAGGGCCTGCTCTACGCCAACCAGCGACTCGCGCTGCCGTTGGTGCCACTCCACGTCGGCGTGGTGACGAGCCCGGGATCCGAGGCGCACCGGGACTTCGTCGGGCAGCTCGACCGCTCCGGCTTCGCCTTCCAGGTCTATTTCGAGGCGACGCTCGTCCAGGGGGCCGAGGCGCCGGATCAGATCGCCGCGGCGCTCATCCGCCTCCGCCTGTCGCCGATCGACCTCGCCGTCGTCGTGCGCGGCGGGGGCGCGCGCGGTGACCTTGCCGCGTTCGACTCCGAGCCGGTCGCGCGGGCCATCGCGACCGCCCCGTTCCCTGTCTGGACGGGGATCGGGCACACGGGCGACCGGTCGGTCGCCGACGAGGTGGCGCATCGGGCGATGATCACGCCGACGCAGTGCGGCGAGGCCGTCGTCGAGCGGGTCGCCGAGTACCTGGGCGAGATCGAGCGAACGGCGGGCGCGCTCAGGAGCCTCGCCCGCGCGCGGCTGGACTCAACCGCCTACCAGCTCGCCGCCGCTTCCGCCGCGCTCGGGCGGAGCGCTCGGCAGCAGTTCGAACGGCGTGCGGTCGTGCTGCAGGCCGCAGGAGTCGAGCTCTCCCGGGTTGTCTTCGCGCGGCTTCGCCGTGAGGCCGCACAGGGGGCCGACCGTGCGGTGCTCCTCGGCGCGGTGACGCGCCGGAGCGTCGCCACCCAGCAGCACGAGCTGACGAGGAGGCGACAGGTCCTGCGGGCGTACGACCCGAAGCGACAGCTCGAACGGGGCTGGACGCTGACGAGTGACGCGTCGGGACGACTCGTGCGAACGACCGCGACGCTTGCCGTCGGCGCGCGGATCACGACCCGCTTCGACGACGGGGAGGTGCGTTCCGTCGTCGAGTCGACAACGCCCCGAAAACCCGCCCCGAAGACCAGGAAAAGGACAGGTGGAGACGAACGATGACGCCCGTGGACAGGGACAAGGCGGAGGTGACGCCGGTCGGTGAGCTCGGCTACGCGGCTGCGGCCGCAGAGCTCGACGTGATCGTGCGCGAGCTCGACGAGGGACTGGTCGACGTCGATGTGCTCGAGGTCCGTTTCCGGCGCGCGATCGAGATCGTCGAGGAGCTCGACCGCCGGATCCGCGGCGCGCGCGAAAGCGTCGACGCGCTGATGCCGAGGTTGGCCGCCCTCGGCGAGGAAGGAACGCCGGACCAGGCGAAGTGAGCCGGGGTCGGGAGTCCTGCCGGCGGTTGACCGGCGCCGGGGTGGTCTCGCGCCTGATGCCCCGGCACGAGGATTCCCGACAAGCCGGCGTTGGCCCCGGAGTCGTGCTCGGCGGCGCGGTCCCCGCGACGTGGGCCACGTAGTCTCGCCTCGTGCTCCGTTCCGTCGTCGTCGTGGGCGCGTCGGTTTCCGGCCTGAAGGCTTGCGAGGGCCTGCGCCACGAGGGATTCGACGGAGCCATCACGCTCGTCGGTGCCGAGTCCCACCTTCCCTACGACCGGCCGCCGCTTTCCAAGCAGTTCCTCACAGGTTCGTTCGGCGAGGACCGCCTCGCGCTCACGAGCGAGACGAAGCTCGCCGCCCTCGACGTTGAGCTCGTCCTCGGCGAACGGGCTCGTTGCCTCGACCCGGGCACCCGGTCGGTGCGGCTGGAATCCGGACGCGAGCTCCCCTTCGACGGGCTCGTCGTCGCGACGGGCGCGACACCCCGGACGTTGCGCGGCGCGCCCGACCTCGACGGGGTCCTCACGCTGCGCAGTCTCGGGGACGCCGTCCGTCTGCGGGCGCTGCTCGTCGCGCCCGGCACGCGCCTCGCCGTCGTCGGCGGCGGCTTCCTCGGCATGGAGGTCGCGGCGACGGCCCGCGGCCTCGGCGCCGCGGTGAGCGTCGTCGAGCCGCTGGCCACACCGCTCGGCCGCGTTGTCGGTCCGCTCGTCGGGCAGGCGATCGCCGAGCTCCACGCCGACCACGGGGTGGAGCTGAGGACGGGGATCGGCGTCTCGGGGCTCGTCGGGCACGGCCGCGTCGAGGGTCTCCGTCTCGACGACGGATCGATCCTCGTGGCCGACGTCGTGCTCGTCGCCATCGGCGTCATCCCGGCGACGGACTGGCTCGACGGTTCGGGGCTCGAGCTGGCGGACGGGGTCGTGTGTGCCCCGACGCTCGTCGCGTCACCGGGGGTCGTCGCCGCCGGCGACGTCGCCCGGTGGCCCCACCCGCTGGCCGACGGCACGGTGCGGCTCGAGCACCGGACGAACGCCGCCGAACAGGGGATGCACGCCGCGTCGAGCCTGCTCTCCGGGACCGGGGCGACCCCGTTCGATTCGGTGCCGTACTTCTGGTCCGACCAGTTCGACGTGAAGATCCAGTCGATCGGCCTCCCCGCCGCGACCGACGAGGTCCGCGTCGTCGCCGGGTCGATCGCCGCGCGGCGCTTCGTCGCCTGTTACGGGCGCAACGGGCGGTTGTCCGCGGTCGTGGGGTTCAACAGTCCGCGTCAGCTCATGGGCTTCCGGGCGCTGCTCGACCGGGGAGCGATGTTCGAGGAGGCGCTCGCCCCCGGCGTCGCCTGAGGCGACAGGTCAGAACGAGATGGCCGACATCGCGGGCACGGTGCGCAGGGCGCGGGCCCGCGCGTCGAGCCAGCGGTCGCGGTCGAGTCGGCGAGCCGGCTCGACGACGGGGCCCTGCCGCGCCGTCGAGGCCGCCTCGGCGAGCGACACCCACAGTCCGGTCGCCGTGCCGGCGAGAAAGGCAGCGCCGAGCGTCGTCGCATCCCGGACGGCCGAAGGGGCGATCGGCCGCTGGAGCGCGTCGGCGAGCAGCTGGAGGAAGGTCGCGTTCGCGGTCATGCCCCCGTCAACGCGCAGGGTCGCAACCTCGACCCCGCCGTCGGCTTCCGCGGCCTCGAGGAGGTCGGCGCTGCGGTGGGCGATGCCCTCGAGGACCGCCCGGACGAGTTCGGCGCGCGACGTCGAGGCGTCGAGCCCGACGAAGGTGCCGCGTGCCCCGAAGTCCCACACCGGCGTGCCGAGACCGCCGAGCGCCGGGACGAAGACGACGCCCCCGGAGTCCGGCACGGAACTCGCGATCTCGTCGGACTCCGCCGCGTCGCCGATGAGGCCGAGCCCGGCGCGCAGCCACTCGATGCAGGATCCCGCCGAAAGCATGATCGCCTCGATGCCCCAGTTCACGTGGCCAGCTGCGCGCCAGGCAACGATGGGGAAGGTGCCGCGGTCACCGCGGGCGCTGAAAGCGGGCCGTGCCGCGGTGACGCAGTCGAGCATCGCGCCGGTGCCGAACGTCGCCTTCGCCTGGCCCGGTTGCAGGCAGGCCTGCCCGACGAGGGAGGACTGCTGGTCGCCGACGAGCCCGGCGATGGGGGGCTCGCCGGGGAGCGCAGACGCCGCGGCGACGACGCCGGTCGAATCGACGATCCGGGGGAGCATCTCGCGCGAGATGCGCAGCTCCTCGAGAACCTCGTCGTTCCAGTCCGAAGCGTCGTCGAGGATGAGACCAGTGACGCCCGCGTTCGAGGCGTCGGTGACGTGGGCGGATCCCCGGGAGAGCACCCAGGTGAGGTAGCACTCGACCGTCCCGAAACACAGATCGCGCGAGTGGTCAGGATCATGGATGCCAAGCAGATAGGCGAGCTTCGTCGCCGACTGGTTCGGGGTCAGCCGGAACCCGCGCGCCGACAGGGCGAGGCACTGGCCGGCGGTGCGCAGGTCCTGCCAGGAGATGCCGGGGGCGACGGGCCGCCCGGTCTTTCGTTCCCAGACGATCGTCGAGGCCCGCTGTGCCGTGATCCCGACGGCCTGTGCCGCACCGCCGGCCCCGAGCGTCGACCGGGCGACGTCGAGGGCGGCGGCGGCGAGGGCGGCGGCGTCGAACTCGGCGACGCCGGGGGAGGGGCGGAGGTCCGACAGGTGACGTTGATGCAGGTGCCCGGGCGTCCCGTCGGCGCGGACGAGGGAAGCCCGCACCGAACTCGAGCCGACGTCGATGACGAGGACGCTCACCTTGACGCGGTCCCGCTCACGGCCGCCCAGTGTGGCACACCGCGGGGTGAGGGGAGGCGAGCGCCGCCGAGGCGTCCACGGGACCCTTTACATCCGGGGTCCGCTCTGGCAAAATACTTGCCCGTCTGCGCTGCGCGTGTTCACGCGCGCCTCACCGCACCTCTTGCTTGCAGGCCCGCGCGGGCCGTTCTCGCTCGTAAGTGGCGTGGCGACGCGCGGACCGCGCAAGGCAGCAGACAGGACAGCGACGCAGCAGGAGAAAGTGATCGGTTGATGAAAACCACGTGGCGCCAGCGGTCGGCTTGCCGAGGACTCGACCCAGAAGTCTTCTTTCCGCCCTCGGACGAAGAGGCCGAGGAGGCGAAGGCCGTCTGCGCGCTCTGCCCTGTTCGCCAGATGTGCCTGGAGCACGCGATCGTGTGTCGCGAACGCGAGGGCGTGTGGGGGGGCCTCACCGAACGCGAACGCCGCCGCATGCTGCGCCAGCGCCAGAAGTCGGCCTGAGCGGGCGGCCGCCGCCGGCCGGCCGCGATGCCGCCGCGCGGTCGGGTTCCCGGGGTGACCGCCACGTCGCCACGGCGCGCGCTCGGGAGACTCGCGAATTGATCAGACCGGTCCATCTGCGTCATCGGAAATAGTGCAGTTCATGTCTTTGACCCTGCCCTTCCTCGGCAGAAGATGGCGCCATGTCGGGGCGCGTGGAGCCGGAGGAGCACGGAGAGTGGCGTAGCGGGCGGCCGATGGCTGCCGGTGGCTGCCCCGTTTGCATCACTTGTGCCGCGTCGTGGACCGGCCGGCGGCACGAAGGTGCCCGCTCGCGCGCGGGAGACGATCTTCCAGGTCCAACCGCGCCCTGGGCGGCCAGCGAGCTCCGCCGACCTGCTGGGCCGACCCGGCGCGGACGCCATCTGGCGCCGATCGCCCCGGCCGGGAGCGTCGGCGGAAGACCGCACGGATTCAGCTGTCGGGCCCGGCAGCTCAACGACGGCGGCAACTCGGTCGTTAGGGAAGGGAATCTCCAGATGAGCGGGGATCGAGAGGGGAAGTTGACCGTGGTGACAGCCGCTTCGATCGGACGAGCGAACCCGCGTGGCTCGCGCCGCGCCCCCCGGCACGTCCACTTCGCAGGCGGCACGACGGCAACGGTGACCGCCACGGCGCCCGGCTGTACTCCACAGCCCCGCCGGAGCGCCGCGGCGGCCACCGGTGTCCGCGCCACGCGGTCCGTGGCGCCGGGTCCGGACGAGGTGTCGGCCGGGGACGAAGTGGCTTGATCATGGCGAGACACGGTGGCACAGGCGCGGTGTCCGACGACAACGACGAGTCGCTCCACACGGCCCTCGACTCGCTCCTCGATCCCGTCTTCATCGTCGTGCCGCGGCGCAACGGCTCCGACGAGATCGTCGACTTCGAGTACCGCTACGTGAACGCGGCGGGACAGCGACTCGTCGGGCGCAGCAGCGAGCAGCTCCTCGGTCACGGCGAACTCGAGCTCTACCCGTCGCGCCAGGTTCTCGGTGTGCTGGAGCGGTACTCGCGGGTGTTCGCCTCTGGTGTGCCCGAGCGCTACGAGGTTCCCTGGTCCGAGGTCGCTGGTGTCGCCGGCGCGTTCGACACCTCGGTCGCGAAGTTCGCCGACGGCCTGCTCATCAACAGTCGGGTCGTCACCGAGCAGCGGAAGGTGGAGCGCGCGCTCGCCGTCGTGACCCAGTCCTTGCGCACCTTCACGGCCGCGAATGAGGCGCTGATGCACGCCCGCGACGAGACCCAGCTGTTCGACGACATCTGCCGGGTCCTCGTCGAGGACGGCGGATACACCTTCGCCTGGATCGTTGCCACCGTCGCGGACGACCCTTCCGGCATCGCTTCCCTCGCCTACCACGGGTCGGCGGGTCGCGACTTCTTCGAAGCTGTCCATGCCACCTCGGCCGGGCTCGCCGAGGGGATCGGGCCGTTGATCGAATCCATCCGCACCGGGGAGATCCAGGTGGTCGACGATGCCGCCGCGCTCGACGCCTCAGATCCCTGGCGCCAGGTCGCGCTCGACTACGGGATGCGGTCGGCCGTCGCTCTTCCCATCGTCGTCGGCAACTCGATGTCGGGTTCGATCGGCATCTTTTCGATGCAACCATTCGCGTTCGACGCGGAGTGGCTGCGGCTTCTCCAGAAGTTCATCGGCGGGATCGAATACGGAATCGCCACGCTTCAGGATCGCGTTCGGAACCAGCAGAACCTCGAGCAACTCGCCACTACCCTCGAGGCGGCCGTCGGCGCGGTCGCGGCGAGCACCGAGTTCGATCCCTATTCGGCGGGGCACCAGCGCAGCGTGGCGAAGATCTGCGTCACGATCGCCCAGGAGCTCGGGCTCGACGCCGAAACAACGAAGGGCATCGAGGTCGCGGCGATGCTCCACGACATCGGCAAGATCGTCGTTCCGGCTCAGATCCTCTCCAAGCCCGCCAAGTTGACTGCCGCGGAGTTCGAGCTGGTCAAGACCCACCCCCAGGCCGGTGTCGACATCATCGCTGGGATCGACTTCCCGTGGCCCGTGGCGCGGACGATCCTGCAACACCACGAGCGCCTCGACGGCAGCGGGTACCCGTTCGGGATCCACGGCGACGAGATCGATCTCGGCGCCCGCGTGCTCATGGTCGCCGACACTCTCGAGGCAATGACCTCGCCGCGTCCTTACCGTCCGGCGGCGAGTGTCGCCGACGCCCTCGCCGAGATCGACAAGCAGAGCGGGGTCCAGTTCGACCCCGACGTCGCGGAGGCCTGCGTGCGCCTGTATTCGTGGATGAAGCGCCGCCGCTTCGACGGGGACCCCGGATACTGGTTCCCGAGCGCGACCGCCGTCGCGTTCTGAGGATCCTCGGTAGCTCGGCCGCCGACGCGGCGAGAGCCCGGCTGCACCGCGCTCGGCTTGGCGGGGCAACCGACCGGCCGAACCGCACGGGTGGAATGCCTCATGCCGGCCCGGCCGCGGCCGATCGCACCGATGGAAGCGAGTCCTTCGCGACGTTCCACACCGAGCGGGCCGGGATCTCGTGAGAACTCGGCGCGCCAGCCGAGCCGGCGGTCGGGATCGATCGACCCGACGGGTCCTGCTACGCGCCGCGTCCGACGGAGCCGCGTGGGACGGCGCAGCTCGGTCCCAGCGGATCCCAGGCCGACATCGGCCAGGCGAGCGCCGCCGCACGGGCGGCTGCGGCGCGGGGGTCGGGGACGACGCCGATCCGGAGGAAGGCCGCGAACACGGCCGCGGTGGCCCGGGCGTCGCCGAGCGCGGTGTGCGCCGCAGGACAGCTCACGCCGAGTGCTTTGCAGCACGCCACGAGGGAGCGCGGCCCCGGGGGGAGGCTCGAGCGCGCCAGTTCGCGCGTGCAGATGCCGACCCGTCGGAGGTCCGGTAGGACGAGCCCGCACCGCGCGTACTCGGCGGCGAGATGGGAGAGGTCGAAATCGAGGACGTGCCCGACGACGACGCGTCCGGCGAGATGCGCCGTGAGCTCCCCAACCAGCTCCTGGAACGGAGGAGCCGAAGCGAGCATCGATCGCGTGATCCCGTGCAGCCAGCTCGCTCCGAGCTCGCCCTCGCCCGGCACGGATACGAGGCTCGTCCACTCGCCGAGCGGGTGTCCGTCGGCGGCGAGCTCGACGACCGCGCTCTCGAGCACACGCGTCATCGCGGGGTCGAGTCCGGTCGTCTCGACGTCGATGACCGCGAATCGGATCGCGTCCGGCTCGGGGAGCGGCGCGAACCCATCCGGCCGTTCGTCACGCCCGTTGGCGGAAGGCGGCGTGCTCGCCGCGAGGGTCACACCTCGAGTGTAGGTGGGCGGTCATCCGGCCCGGGGCCCCACGGGACCGGGGCTGACGGCGGACCGTCGGCGCCGCACCTGATCCTTGCGACCGGGGGCAGGGGTGGTCCGGGTGGCCGAATGAGGTATCACACTTTGCTCACAATTCGCGCCCCGACGTCGAACAGAATGGGGCCAAGATGTCGTCACACGGGCTCGGACACGAGAGTCGGAGCGCGGCGTTGAGGCTGGTTGAGGCGGTGAGAGGCGGGGCGACGTGAGACGGGTGGCTGCGTTGGTCGGAGCTGGCCTCGTCGCGATCGTTCTCCTGTTCGGGTCGGCCGGCATCTCCCAGGCGGCGTCGGGCGGACCGGGTGGCTTGCCGAATCCTGCGGCGGACGGCGCGGCACCCGTCATTCCCGCGGGCATCCCGGTCGCCAAGGTGCAGCGCTGGCTGCTAAGAGCGCTGACCGAGCGTCTCGATGCGCTGTCCGCGGCGTCTGGGGCAGTGGCCGCGGCTCGCAACCTCACGACCCCGGACCGCGCCGCGCTCGCTGCGGTCATCACCTCCGACCAGTCCGGCCTCGCGTCATTGTCGACGTCGGTCGCCAGCGAGACCTCGCTGACGGAGTTGAGGGGGTCGGCGGCGGCGATGGTGGTGAATTTCCGGGTCTTCGCGCTCGTCGTCCCCGAGGTGCGCGCCGTGATTGGGAACGCCCGGGTGCTCGCCAAGGCGGTGGCCCTCACGGCGTTGGAACCGTCGATCCAGACCGCGATCACGACCGAGCGGAACAACGGCCGCGGAACCGTCGCCGCGCAACGGGTCTATGAGAAGCTCGTCGCCGAGCTCAGCGGGATCGAGTCCTCGTTGGAAGGCGCGTCGGCGTCGCTCCTCGCCCTCACGCCGCAAAATGCCGCCTCGGCCCAGGCGACGTTTGCCGCGGCGGCCTCGACGGCCACCGTGGCGCGCGGGCAGCTCGGCGCGGCGCGGATGGAACTGCGCGAGATCGTCAGGATCCTCGCCGCCTAGAGAGCCCGCGACGCCGTTCGCCGGGCAAAGTGGCGACGAGCGCCGTCCGGATGCTCAGGAGGCGGGTCGCTCCGGCGGGCGTTTCTCAGGCCATTCGCCCGCGCCGAGGAGCAGTCGGAGACGGACGAGGCCGATCACGCACTCGACGGTGCGGCGGAGGACCGACGTGCGCGGGGTCCGCAGCTCGCGGACGACCGCCGGCAGCTCACGCACCGCGAGGCCGGCCCGGCTTGCCCGCAGAACAAGCTCGACGTCGAACAGGCTCCCGCGCAGGACGGTCTTGTCGATGAGCGGGACGACGGCGGACGCACTCACCACCTTCATCCCGTGGGCGTCGCTCACCTCGATGCCGACGACTCGGTGGAGCGCGGCCGCGAAACCGGCGGTGAGGACGCGCCGCAACAGAGGACGGCGGTCACGGGCACCCGCCGCCCGCTTCGAGGCGAGCACGAGGTCCGCCTCCCCCGAGTCGAGAAGGCCGAGCGCAGCGTCGAAGAACGACAGGTCGTAGTAGTCGACGTCGAAACTGACGATGAGGGGGCCGAGCGCGTCACGGAAGCCGGTGGCGAGGGCCTCGCCGTAGTCTCCGGATGCGAGCGACAGGACGCGCACATGGGGGAGCTGGGCCGCCAGCAGGCGGGCGAGGCGCAGCGTCCCGTCGGTCGATCCGTTCTCGACGACGAGGATCTCGAAGGCGCGACCGCGTCGCTCGAGTCCCGAGACGAGGTTCGTGACGGTCGAGCCGATGAGCATGACCTCGTTGTGCGCCGGTAAGACGACGGTGATCTCCGGTGGCGGCTCGAGCGCACTCGCCACCTCGCCGGGGGAGGGGCCGGGTTCGTCGCTCACAGAGGTTCCGGCGGGGGTTTCCATGGGTCGAAGGATGCCTCATCCGCGTCTGCCGCGTCGGCCGCCTCGTTCCCGGGCTCGGCGCCGGTTTCCCCACCCGGCGCGGTCGGCTCAGAGCCCGGGCCGGATGCCGGTGGCGCGGCCGCGCCGGCGGCTCCGAGTCGCCCGACAGCTGCGAGCCCGGCAAGACCGGCGATCGAGGCGACACGGCCGACCCAGTCGACGGTCGTCGTTCCGTAGCTGAGGACGACGTGGTGGGCGACTGGTACGACGACCATCAGGTTCGGCGTCGCCTCGTACGGGCCCAAGGCGCCCTGCGCCGACCAGTTCGGGAAGTAGGGGACCTTGACGAGAATGGGCACGCCCAGGCGCCCGACCTCGAACGAGACCGTCGAATCGGTGTAGGTCACGCGGGAGACGGTCGTCGGCGGGACGCGCCGCGACGCTCCCGGGAGGAGCAACGTGCCCGCCCCGGCGTGCGGCCAAGCGCTCGGTCCCCCCGAGACGATCGGCACCGGCCAGTAGCGCGGGTTCTGGTACCAGGTGATCGCCGTCGTCGTCTGCCACTGGGTCTTCGAAAGGCCGCTCTCGACGACCGGCTCATAGTGGAGGGGCACGACGAGCTGGGAATCCCGGATGAGGTAGAGGACCCATTCCGGCTTCGCGTTGGCCGGCGGGGGCGTCGACCCGTCGACGACGTCCGCCGACTCGGGGGTCGATCCGACCTCGACGAGAGCCGAATCCGCTGCGGCGTCGGCTTCAACCGTCGGCGAGTTGGCGAGGAAGTACTTCACGCCCGTGAGCTGAAGGTGGCGGATGCCGTCAGCGACGTCGAGGGAGCGGTAGGGGAGACCGACGACGGGGTTCGAGGGTTGGAGCGAAAGCTCGGCCTGGTCGAGGAAGTGGAAGTGGTTTGAGGTCGACGACTCGAAGTAGAGACCTTCGGCGCTGTCGATGCAGCCGTTCGTCCACAGCGGGAACGACATCGGCACGATCGTCGAGCCGAAGGCGTTCTGGGTGTTCGGGGAGTACTCGTAGTCCAGCCGGCCGCAGCCGTGGACCGCGGCAGCCCCCTCGAGCATCGCCACGACCCGTTGGAACTGGGGCCACCCCGGCTTGGCCTGGTATCCCGAGTAGTTCCACACGGCCCAGTAGTCGACAGGGTTCTCCTGACCGCTCGGGGGAACGTAGAACGGGAGGACTCCCAACCACGCAGCGACGAGCACCACGGCGACCGCGGCCCCGAAGATGCCGGTGAACTCGGCGTTGAGCCATTCGTGGCCCAGGGCCGAAAAAGCGATGCGCCCGAGTTCGCCGATGGCGTACGCGGCGAGGAGCGCCGTCGCGAGGTACCAGAACGGCAACCAGCGACCGTTGTACACGAGGCCCGAAGGGAGCCAGCAGAACGCGGCGACGCTCGCGCCGGCAATCGCGGCGAGGGCGAGGGCGATCCGTTCGCGCCGCCAGATCGCGAGGACGAGCCCGAGCGCGGCGATCCACTGGACGGCCTGTTCCCCGTTCGCGGGGAAGAGCTGGGCGTAGACGGCGCCGACCCGCCCGTAGTTCATCGACGACGAGTACTTGAGGTACGCGCCAAACGGCAGGAGCCAGAACGAAGCGACGAGGGCGCCGAGGACGCCGACGAGGACCAGGGTCTTGAGGCCGCGCCGCTCCCAGCGCGCGATGGCGATGATGACGGCGGCGCCACCCGCGAACAGGCCCGGGATGACGTGGCAGAGCAGCGTCAGGGCGAACAGCAGTCCGGCGAGCCAGCGGCAGCGCCCGGTACGTAGCGAGTAAACGAAGACGCCGAGGAAGAGCACGGCGAGAGTCAGGGCGAGGCTGAACGAGAACTCCCCGGCGAGCGTCGAGGCGATCGTGCCTCCGTCGATGTTCCACGGGATGTAGACGGCGGTGTTCGACGGCGCGAAGTTGAAAAGGAACGGCACGGTGGTCGCCGACATGAGCGCGGGAACCGGTCGCGCGAAACCAGCGAGGCGTCCGAAGGTGTACGCCGCGAGCGGCAGGAAGACGGTGCCGAGGACCGTCACAATCTTGAACGCGACGGCGTAGGACGTGACCAGCGAGACAGCGCCGACGAGCGCCGCCGGCAGCGGGAAGTAGAACACGTAGAGAGGGAACCCTCCGAACCACTGCGGGTCCCAGCCCGACAACTCGCCGTGCGCGAGCAGGTGGTGGATGAAGTAGTCGACAGCGACGACATGACCTGCGGTGTCCCCCCCGACGTCCATGTTCGGACCGAAGATCAGTCCGGGTTGGAGCTGGGCGATGACGAACGCGGTGACGGCGGCGACGACGACCAAGGTCGCCAGCGCGGCAGGATCGGCCAGCACCCGTAGGCGGACGGCGAGGCGCACCGCGAAGCCCGATCCGGGACGGGATGCCGTCCCGCCGGCCCCGACGGGACCGGGTCGGGGGGCGGTCGGCACGGCCGAGATCCTACCGACAGCCCAGGTCGACTCCCCGTCGAGCCCCGGATTCAGGCGCCTTGGCTCCGTCGACGACGACGAGCACGCCGCCTGACTCCGCGCGCCCGCGCGAACCGGGATCGGCGCGCTCGCTCGTCACGATCGTCGCGTTCTTGCCGATCCGATACGGCTCACGGACAACCTGCGGGTCGGGCGCGTCAAGAGCGCCGAGTCGCGTCCCGGAGCCCCGGGGCTTTCGGGCCACGTGTTGAGTTGCCTATGGTGACGGTGGCAATCCGAGAGCGGAACGCAGAACGTCGCCATCCGACTTGAGGAGTCTCCCGTCCTTGAGAAGCGTCCTGCCCCAAGCGGGGAGGGTCAAGGACGTTTGGCTCCCGGCCTGCTGGAGCACGCCGACGATCACGGTGTCCTCGGCGACGTACGTGTGGATGTCCGTTTCGACTGTGCCGGTCGCGTTCAGGGCGTCGAGCTCGGAGTCGAGCTTGTTGGCAGCGACGACAAGGGGCGCGGAGATCGATTCCGCCTCGGCCGGAGTTATCGAGGTTCCGTATTGCTCGGCCTTGGCTTCGAAAGTCTTGAGGTCAGAAGCTGCTGGGGCGACGTCCGTCGAGAACGCCTTCTTGACCTGCGCGACCGAAAGTGTCTTCACCACGATCTTCGAGATGACCCACTTGTCGTGGGAGTGGACCTTCTTGCAGACCAAGGTCAGCTTCCCGTCCTTCGCCTTGTTCCCGAGCTTCTTGGCGGGACAGGACTTACCGGGCTTCGGAACCGCTGTCACAGCATGCGACGGCCTCGCCTGCGCCTCGGCCGCTCCGACAGGTAGCGGGCCGAAGAGCAAGATCCCGGCGAGAACGGTGGCGGCGCATCCCGCCGAGCCAATTCGCACCGTGTGTTTGTCCATGACACAGGTCCTCTCGGGCAACTTGGTACACCGGTTGTGCGAAGAGTCTGCTACAAGTTCGCTGTCTGTGCGACAAGTGATCGACGGCGACGACTGGGTCGCGGCGCATCGCGATGCCCGATCCGGGGGGCTGCCAACGCGCCGGCTCATCGGGACCGGATCCGGGGCGGCCCTAGGGTGAGAGGTCAGGTGTGCGGCCTCTTGATGCTCGGTCTCATCTCGTGACCGCCCGGTGGTAACGTGCGCATCTCCTGGGCCGTTGGCGCAGTCCGGTAGCGCGCTTGCATGACACGCAAGAGGTCAGAGGTTCAAGTCCTCTACGGCCCACCAAGCACCGCCGAGACCCCGGTCGACCCCGACGGACCCGGCAGATCTTCTCCTCGAGCCGTTCCGGGTCGCCACCGCCGCCGAGGCGGCGGGCCGGTTCGGCGGTCGGGAGGGGGGCCATCCTCGCCGAGATCCGGGTCGCGCAGCCGCCACTTCGTGGCGCCATGGCGGGAGATCCCCATCTGGGCCGCGACGTGCGCGACCGGGCCTTCTGTCGCGATGCGCCGGCAGAGCAGGAGTCGGCCACGCGGGGTGGGGGGCGTTACGGTGAGCCATGGAGGGTCTCCGGTCGATGTGAGAGATACGACACCTGCACATCTGCAACCGGGGGTCCTCCCGCCCGTGGACCTCTACCGCGTCACCAACGCCTGTCGAGGGAACACCTAGACCTCGGCGAAGATGTCGAAGCGCTCGCTGAACAAGTCGGGGTGGTTGGCGATCGCCTGGTCGGCGAGGGCGAGCGCGAAGCGCGATCGACTCATCGGATCGTCGCGGAGCCGCGAGTCCTTGCCGAACTCGGCGAGGATGCGGGCTGTGAGATGCGAGCGCTCACGGCAGTGGCTCCGTAGGATCGGCCGGCCGAAGTCCACCCGCTCGGCGGCCTCCTTCTCGGCGCTCCTGAAAAGGCGGAAGGCATCGCGCTCGGGCTCGTACGCGAGCCCGATCCGGGAACCTCCGTCGATCGGTGTGCTGGTCTCGAAACGCTCCATGGCCCCGCCCTCTTTCGCCGCCGCGAGTCTCTTCGGTGCGCCCGCTTCGAGCAACTCCTGCTAGTGAATGGGAGATGACCTTCTCGCGAACAATGGGCAAATGTCTGCGGTGGTCCGCTCTGCCGGCAACCGGGGATCCCCCCAACGCCCCGGCGATGACGCCGG
>Ga0326727_10016324_pt1 | contig 15707 bp, 12 predicted proteins | sample MB2enrmetagenome_FD_207643 | JGI IMG/M metagenome (GOLD analysis project Ga0326727, IMG submission 207643) | Lab enriched peat soil microbial communities from McLean, Ithaca, NY, United States - MB29MY | ecosystem: Environmental > Terrestrial > Soil > Wetlands > Peat | place: USA: New York... | reverse complement strand
GACCGTAGAACTCCTGGCGCACCAGATCCGGTGTCTTCGAGCGCAGTACGATCTGCGCGCCGCGAAGATGAGTCTTGAGTTCATCGAAGGCAGTTTCGATCTCCCAGCGCTCATGATAGAGAGCTGCTAACTCGCCAGCTGTTCCGTAAATGTGACGTGAACCGGCTCAAAACTGGCATTCCGAGGACTGCGGAATCGCAGTTTTCGGGGCAAAAAACCGCATTTTAAGGGTCGTTTCCACTTGAGGTGCGAGGGGCGGCAGTTCAAATCTGCACGTCCCGACCATTAGATTAAACGCATTATTTTCAACAGTATACGATGTAACCCATCCGTCGTTTTCTGGACTAACCGCTGTTTATCAAGGCGAGTAACTTCCAGATTGGTGACCACACTCCCAGAACTCAAAAAGTGCGGTGATTGTCGTCATATTCAGCACGTTCCGGCGCTGAGCCTGGTTTTCACTTCTCTCCCGCAAAAAACGGGTGTTGCCGGTTTGCGTTGTCCTGCCGGTGCTTTGAAAGCGACTAGCTGATGGCGGAGCCCAGCTGCGTGCTGACATTGCCGAATGCGGTGTTGATGCCGGTGGCCAGAGAGGTCATGCCAGCAGTAGCACCGAAGGCGATCAGAGCGACAACCAGAGCATACTCTACCAGATCCTGACCTTCTTCACGGCTGGCCAGATCCTGGAACTTCACATAGAGCTTGATAAGCAAATTGTCCATTGTCCTCTCCGTTTTTCGATTTTCCCAGCCTCAGCCGGGGCACTTTCAATCATGCAAGTCGCGTGCCATTCTCCAACCATAATGTCCCCCCTTATAAATCAATGACTTTGAAAACTGCCCCCAAGAGGCCGAGGAAGGCGGTGTAAACAGACGTCTACAGTGGCGGCTCTGACAGAACGGCGCGTATACATGAGGGGATGGCCAGGGTTGATATGCATGATGTCCGTTATGGTCGCCTACGGTGATAAATTGGTCAATTTGACAGGTTTCGGTCGTATCACCCGTCAAACAGGAGATTATCTCTCCACGGCCAGATTCAGGTTTGAGCGTGTTCTCGGGTCTCAAAAGCTTCAGGGCGGAGCAGAAAAGTTTTAAAATCGTCCTCTAGGGCCGGCCATTCAGGTCAAACATCTACAAAACAGAAATGCGTAGCTCCGCCCTGAGTGTGGGGACTTTTGCTCAGGAACCTGCGCAAGCCGCCACGGCGTCATCCTCGTTTTCAAAGACTTCGAAGAGATTCAGAACGCCGACCATCTTAAGCAACTTGGAGACAAAGTCTGTAGGTTTGACCAATTTGGCGCTCCCTCTGGCCTTGGAGGATATACGTAGCGCGTTGACGAGGGAGCCGATGCCGGATGAATCCAGATAAGGCACAGCATCGAGGTCGAGGATAAGAAAAATGTGGCCACTGGAGAGCGTGTCGTGAAAGGCAGCTTCGAACTGGCTCACCGGCTCGCCCCACACAAGCCGCCCTTTCAGTTTCAGAGTGCAGAATATGCCGTTCTCTTTTACGTCCAGGTCCATAAAGCTCCCTCGGCCCGGTTTCACTTTACTGTGGGACTGGGGCTTGCTAAGCTCTTGACAATAATTCTCTTCGGTGCATCACCTTGTCAAGCGGCTTGAGTAGGCCGAAGAGAGGTGCGTGTGCGGGTGTTGCTTTCATTGGCTGTGCGGCCGTAGATATTGGGTTAGACACCGCAACGCGACGAACGCAGTGGGCGGTAGGATCTTACCGGTGCGATGGTTTGGAAGCTCGAAGTTCTAGGTATCCTTCGCTCCCGGCGAGTGACAGCTCACAATTCGGTGTTTTTTGCCCAGGTATCAAGCGCAGCACGAGAGCAATAGCCTGCGCGCTAATACAAGGCAGTGAGAGGTTTTCGGAGATACGCCGCAATGAAAGACCTGGAGTGCGCGATCTCATCCGTGAACGAGGCCGCCATAGACACGGCGGAGCAACTGCTCACAGCAGCCGATACCGCCTCCCGCGGAACAATAATTGCATCCACAATTGCAAGCCTCCTGCCCGAGAGTGCTTGTGTTGTCCACCGGTACCTGCCCGAAGACAGCCCCACACCGTGGATGATTGTTGGCGTGGCGGGTGATATTTCGCTCGAACTTGCACAACACGCAGGGAACTGGCTCTTTGAGATGCCGACTGCGTTTCCGGACGAGGGACAGATCTACGACAAGACCCGTCTAAGGCGCGAGGACTACGCGCACTTCAATGTATCGCGCTCGGTGGTCGAGATTGCCTATGTGCCCGTGGAGTACGAAGGGCAATTGGCGGCCGTTCTCGAGATCATTCTCTTCTCAGGAGCCATCAAGGAGCACCAACTGAAGGATCTTGCTCCCATCGTGCGTCTGGCCGCGCCGGCGCTCCTTTCGGGCGAGCAGCACGAGCAGCAGCACCAGACTCTGCTCGATTCCATTCACCGCATGTCGCAACTGTACGACCTTGAGAAATCGCTGAACGCGACGCTCGAACTGGACGCGGTGATCACGATGGTTCCGGCGAAGGCTGCAGCCATGCTCCCCTGTCAGGCGATGCACCTTTGGCTCTTTGACGGACCAGAGCTGCGGCTGGTTTCCAGTGAGGGGGCCGATGACACGGTGGAGGTGGGCACAACCGAGGCTCCTGGCGAGGGTTACGTCGCAGACATGGCCGAGGAAGGCGAGCCGGCGCTGATTACCGACGCTCACGACGAACGTTTGCGGCGGCGCAATGCAGGCCGAAGCGAGGAAAGCCCGATCACTCCGGTAAGGAATGCACTCTTGGTTCCACTGATGCAGGATGAGGCGGAAGTCGGCGTTCTGGAAGCCGTCAACCGAGTGGACCGGCCTTTCGACGAAGACGACCAGTTCCTCCTGACGTCGATGGCCGAGACGGTATCCAATGCGCTTAAGAACGCCAGCCTGATGTTGGCCGAGAGGAAACTGGAGATACTGAAAGTCTTGGTGCACGTCAGCTCTGAGATCACCTCGACGCTGCGACTCGATCGCCTGCTGCAGATTGTTGTCAACAATCCGCAGGAGGTGTTGCCGTTCGAGTTGTGTGCCATCGCCCTCGATGTGCGCGGGCGCCTGCAGTTGAAGGCCGTATCCGGAATGACCAGCCTGCCGATGGGAGATGTGCAGGTGGAACGGCTGCAGGAGCTCACACGTTGGCTTTCTTCGCAAGACACGCCACTCCATCTTCGGCGTACAGAAGATGGCGAAGCACCCGCATTGCCGCGCGAGGTTGCGCAGCACTTCGACGAAACCGGCTACTGCGCGTTGTATTCTCTGCCACTCATCGACGATCAGGGGCGTGTCGGCGTGCTGTTCTATGAGAGCAGCGACCCCGATTTTCTGGGTGTGGCGCAGATCGAAATGATCAAAGTCCTAGCCGGCCAGGCGACGGTTGCGTTACGCAACGCGCTGCTCTATCGCGAGGTGCCGCTCATGAGCGTCATTGAGCCGCTGGCACAAAGAAAGGCGGCCCTGCTGCGCACGAGCCGGGGAAGGCGCATAGCGTTCGCAGCCACGGCCGCCGGATTGCTGCTGTTTCTCTGTTTTTGTCCCATGCCGATGCGCGTCGGTGGGGACGCGGTGATCGCGCCACAGCATCTGGTGACTGTCACTGCCCCGGAAGAAGGTAATGTGGACCGGGTTTTTGTGCGCGAAGGCCAGCACGTCAATGCCGGAGACGTGCTGGCTTCGATGAACGACTGGCAGTGGCGTTCGCAGCTTGCCGCCGCAGAAGCCCGGTACCAGGAATCGATGCTTCAGATGCAGGGCGATCTGGCTCGCGGCAGCGCTCAGGCCGGTGCGGACCGCACGCGGGCTGAATTTCTTCGCTCGGAAGCCGCCCGTATTCGCGCGCAGGTTGACAGTGCGCAATTGCGGTCTCCGATCGCCGGCGTCGTGGCGACGCCGAACCTGCAAAACGCCGCGGGGGAACATCTTGAATCGGGCGCTCCTTTTGCTCAGGTCCTCGATCTGAGCTTCGCCGTGTGCCGGGTTGCAGTCCCGCAGCGGGATATAGCGCTGATCCGTCCCGGCCAGCAGGCGTCGATCAAGATGGACACCTATCCGCAACGAACCTGGCATGAAACGGTTTCTCTCGTGAGCCCTGAAGCGGATGTTTCCAGTGGGGAGCGAACATTCGCTGCCGAGTTTCCGTTGACGAATCCGAGCGAAGTACTGCGCGCAGGAATGAGCGGGCGCGCCAAAATCTTCATCGGTTGGCGGCCGGCTGGATACGTGCTGCTGCGGCGGCCTGCGCTTTGGATCTGGCAGACTCTGTGGAACTGGATTGGCTGGTGAGCATCATGAATGCACGTTTTTGCCGATGCGGTTTTCCCGTTCTTACTTCGGTGATAGTGATCGCCGCGCTGGTGCTTTGCGAGACGGGGTGCAAGTCTCCCGCGGCGCCAGGCGCAGTGGTCGTCAAAGAGCAGTCTCCTCATGAGCCGTCTGCCGCGGCAAGCCCAAACCCACCAGCGGCGCCCGGCCTCGGATCCTTTACTGCTTATGGCCCGCTTGTAGCTGAGCAGCAGGCAGACGTAGCCTCCCAGCGCGACGGGCGGGTTACGCGCGTCGCTGCAGGGATCGGAGATCGCGTTCACGCCGGGCAGCTGCTGGCGCAGCTCGACGACTCAGTGTTGCGCGCCCAGTATGAAGCGCAAAAAGCGCGTATCGCGGCGGCTCAGGCAGAGGTTCGCAACTCGAAGGCCGAGCAGGAAAGCGCCCGTGCCGATTTGCGCCGCGCCGACGCCCTTCTCAAGGACAAAATCCTGAGCCAGGAGAACTGGGAGGTTTCCAAGTACAAAGTGGACGAAACCACTGCCCAGGTGGAGCGCTACGAGAGCGAGCAGGCGGTGGCCGGGGCCGACCTGAATGCGATGCAAGTCGCACTGGACCAGTCGCGCATTGTGGCGCCGTTCGACGGAGTTGTGGGACGCGTCTCGGTGCGTGCCGAACAACAGGTTAAAGAAGGGGACATACTATTCTGGATCACCGCCGAGGCTCCGCTGAGGGTTCTCTTCACCGTGCCGGAGTCAGCGGTGAGATGGGTCTCTGTTGGAACGGCCTTGGAATTGACGACGCCCGACTATCCGGGCTTGCGTCAGCAAGGCCATGTCCTTCGCCTTAGCCCCGTGATCGACCCGGCGAGCGCCAGCATCCAGGTGATCGGCGCTCTCGATCATCCGTCTCCGCTGCTCAAGCCGGGTATGAGCATGCAAGTGCGGCTGGTGCCATGAATCTCAGTGAAGCACTCGACGCGGCTCTCCCGGAGATTCCCAAGACGCGATTGGAACGGAGCCGCTCTCCGCATCTCGATCCAGCGCTAGTCACCCGCGAAGATACGCTCGATGGCGAGCCGGTGGTGGCGGTCTTGCAACGCGAGGGCTCCAGCTTCTGCCGGTTCTCGCCTGCACAATGGCAATTGGCGCAACTCTTTGACGGTCAGCGCTCCTACGAGGAGATCGCCGCCGAATTCCAGGTACAAACCGGCTCGACTGTCAGCGCCGCCGACGTTTGCGCGTTTGCCGACAGCCTCGATGAGGTTCAATTCTTCTACAAGAGTTCACAGGAAAGGAATCTCGCTCTCAGCCACAAGCTCGCTGCCCAGCGTAAGCGACGCGCCGGCCGCAAAGCGAAGATCGATATTGCACATATCAGTGTTTCTGCGTGGGACCCCGACCGCTATCTGAGCTGGCTCGATCGCAAAGCAGGGAATTTGATCTATAGCAGGTGGAGCGTCCTCGCTATGGTCTTGCTGTTCGCGTACGAGGCCACGATATTCATCTCCAAATGGAACCTCATCGGCCCCGATGTGAAGGTCTACTACGACTTCAGTACAAAGGGTCTGCTCGAAGTGGTGCAGTTTTGGGTCCTTCTGCTGGTTCTCGGGTTTTTTCACGAGAGTGCGCACGGACTGACTTGCAAGCATTTCGGGGGCCAGGTTCACAGCATGGGGCTGATGTTTCTTTACCTGACTCCGGCCTTCTACGTCGATGTAACCGAGGTATGGATTGCGGCCTCAAAACTGGAACGGCTGGCGACCATAATTGCCGGGATCTGGATTGAGATGGTGGCGTGCGGATTCGCCATGATCGTCTGGTTAAACACTGCGCCGGGTACGTGGCTGCATGACTTTACTTACCAGGTAATTCTGATCACCGGGGTCGCGGTGATTGTGATCAATATGAATCCGCTCATCAAGCTCGATGGCTATTACTTCGTCACCGAGGCCATTGGCATTCCGACGCTCAAGGAGCGCTCAACAGCCTTTCTGTCGAGCTGGTTTCAGCGAAGCATTCTACGCCTGCCCGTCGAAGGCGTTGTGATTCCCCGGCGGCGCGCGCCTCTGTTCGGCCTTTATGCCCTGGTTTCCGGAGCTTATAGCTATATGCTCCTGTATGTCATCCTTCGCTTCGGTTACAACGTGTGCGCAAAATGGATAGGCGTACTTGCCGTTGTCCCTGTGGCCATCGCCGCATTCTTCATCTTCCGCTCGCGCCTGCGTTCGCTCGGGAGAGTTATCCGCAGTTTCTGGGAGCAGCATCTTTCCGCTCGCCGGTATCTCCGCCCTTCCCCGCTTATCTTCGCAACAATTGTGGCGGCAATCCTGTTTTTGCCTATATGGCGCGATCGTGAAGATGCATGGTTTGCGATTGAGGCGACCAACCCGCAGGTGTTGCATGCAAGCCTGGCTGGACAGGTCGACGAAGTCATGGTGCGGGAGGGTGAAGTGGTGCGCGTCGGCCAGCCTCTGCTTCGCATGAGCAGCCCTGCAGGTGTTTCCATGCAGGCTGCGGCTGTGGCGCAAAATAGCGAGGCGCGCTTCCAGGCTGTGGATGCGGAGATGCGCGGTGAAAGCATCGGAACGGCAGTCGCGGCGCAAGATGCCGCGCAAAACGCCCTTTCTCTGGCCGATGAGGCACACTCTTCACTCGTGGTGAGGGCGCCGCTGGACGGTATCGTCCTGACGAAGGATCCCGAATCGCTTATTGGCCAGTATGTCGGTCCGGGAGGACCGCTACTCGATCTCGCCGACGCTGGAACGCGCTCCGTGCGGGTGTATATTCCATCCGCCGCGTTGGACCGCATACCGCCGGATGCCGACGTCTCGTTTCCCCTGCCGGGGAGGTTTTCAGTCATGCGTCTTAAATTACCGGCGCCGGGAGGCGAAGCCGTCGAGCTGCCAACGGGCCTGATGGACGCGAGAAAGTATAAGGGAATGCAGTCCCCGCTTTTTTACTGTGCCCGGATGCCGCTGCCTCCTTCGGCCGAGGCTCCACCACTCGGAGTTGCGGGGACGGCAAAGATCTTCGGGAATCGCCACAGTTTGGCGGACCGAGCTCTCCGGCTCATTTCCGATCTGGTGCGGGCTCACGCCTGGTAAACGGCGCAGGAGACCGGATGTCCGTGTGAACGGGCGGCGGGACCACGCGACAGACTCCATAGAGCGCGCCGCCACGACTCAAGATGCCAAGCAGAACATGCTTCCAGCGCATAGCAAAAGCGGGCGCTGTGTGCGCCCGCTCCCGACCTTTGATTCAGCCCGCCCTGAACGTCTTCGCGGTGGTGAGTTTGGCTGTCGTGAGCTTCGCAGTCGTGAGCTTGGCGGTGGCGAGCTTCGCAGTCGCGAGCTTCGCAGTCGCGAGCTTGGCGGTCTGCATTTTTGACGAGGCTACGGGAGACGAGACTTGTGCGCTCTTCTTCGCTGGCTTCGCCGCTGAGGTGCTGTCAATCAATGATTTCTTCGTTACTGCCATGGTTATCTCTCCTTGGAGCGTTGAAATTGAACGACGCCCTTCTCTCTTGCATCTTTCATGCCAAACTACACGGCCCCTTCGGGGATGAAAAAAGGCGCAAAATCCGCCGAATTTCCGTGTAGCCGCCAGTCAATTGGGTACGCGCGCGGATGGAGCGGTGAAAAAATCCTCGTCCCAAGGGTGATTTTTTCACCCATCGACTCAAAGCGCATACTTGCGGCAGAGATACTTCATGCGCTGAATGTCGAGGTGCAGCAGGCGGGCGGCGGCCGCTTTGCTGCCGGCCGAACGGCTCAGCGCGGTCGTCACCAGGGCGATCTCCATCTGGCGAATCTCCTGGTCGAAATCGCAGCCCTTAGGCGGTATGAGGATCGCTTCCTGCGCAGAGACGCTTTGTGCCAGTATCTGGAGGGGAACGTCGGTGGCGCCGATTTCACTGCCCCGCACCGTGACGACCATCCGTTGGATGAGGTTCTCAAGTTCGCGAACATTGCCGGGCCAGGTATGTTCTTCCAAGGCCGCCAGCGCTTCCTCGGAAAGGTACTTTTCTCCCTTGCCGTTCGCCGCGCAATGGACTTCAAGAAAATGCCGGCACAGCAGAGGAATGTCGCCCCAGTGTTCGCGCAGGGGAGGCAACTGGATGGGCACGACATTGATCCGGTAGTAGAGATCCTTGCGAAATCGCCCCGCGCGCACCATGTCTTCGAGCGGCTCATGGGTTGCGCAAATCAGGCGGAAATCAATCTTGCGATACGTGCGCCCGCCCAGGCGCTGCACCTGGCGATCTTCGAGAACGCGCAGCAGCTTGGTTTGCAGATCCACGGCGAGCGTGGCAATTTCGTCGAGAAACAGGGTGCCCCCGTCAGCCAGCTCGATCTGACCGGGCCGGGATTCCGCAGCTCCGGTAAAGGCGCCGCGTTCGCTGCCGAACAGTTCCGATTCAATCAGGCTTTCCGGCAGGGCGGCGCAGTTGAGGCGGACGAAGGGCTTCTCGGACCGGCTGCCGAGCGCCACGATGGCCCGCGCGGCCAGCTCCTTTCCCGTTCCGCTCTCGCCGCGGATGAGCACATTGACGTTGCTGCGGGCAACCTGACGGATGACGTCGTAGACGCGGCGCATGGGTTCGCTGGAGCCCACGAACTCCTGGAAGCGGCTTGCTTCCAAGACCTGGTTGCGCTTGGCCACTTCAGCGCGGACGCGCAGCAACTCAACGAGTGCAGTCCGTAATTCGCTGACATCGACCGGGGCCCGGAAGTGCGCGTCGGCTCCGGCCTCGAGGGCCTGCTTTTCGACGGAGCGGGCCACGGCGCGACTGACGGTAATAAGGATCAGATTGGCGTCAAGCCGCCGCAAGTCTTTGAGTACCCGAAGACCACCGATCGTGTCCTTACCCTTGGTATCAATATCGAGGACGATAGCTGAGATGCTTCCCTGGCATTGCGTCCAGCGCGCCAGGCCGTCATATTCGGCACGCCGTGTCACGCGACACCAAGGTTCAATTTCGAGAGCCGCGAGTTTCAGGAAGTCCTCGTCCGCTGAAACAAGACAGACGGGCGGCATTGCCCTCTGTCGAGCAGTGACTGTCTCCGTTGGCGCTACTGTCTGAGCCGAGTGCATACAACATCCCGTTGAGTCCATTTTAACGGCAGTTCTCCGTTGAGGCGGGAACGCAACCGGTTTCTCAAAAGGCGATAGGCAAGCTGCGCAGTTTCCCACCTCTCCTTACCCCGGCGCCGGCGGAAATCAAGGCGGTGGCCGGATTCATCCACAAGCCAACGGCGATGGGAACAGGGGCGCTGCAGATTTCAGGCGGCATGCTAAAGACATGCGACCGAGCGTGAATAGACGTCGCCCTGCGGGCGACAGGCCCAGCGCTCGAACGCATAGGCTCCCTCCTACTTGCTACAGCCTGAAGCCCCATGGTCGTGGAAATCGACTAATTTTATCACGCCTCAGGATGCTGATGCGGGAGGAGTGACCAGGTGGCCGGCAGCATAACGCAAAAGCAATGATTCACCGCGCCGGTACTGGCGACTCGCGAATCCTGCCCGTTCAGTCAAAAGCTTCAATTTGTCCCAAGACACGCTTTCACGGCGACAACACAGGTTCAAGCCCCGTCGGGGATGTCACCATGGCTGAAGATTCCCGGGCGCGGGATTGAAGCCTGCAGTTTGGCAGAAATCAGCGGGCTCACCGAAACGTGAGCAAGGCTATGAAGAAGGCCCCAAATCCGACTGCGGAAAGCAATCTGGCAGGGTCGTGTCAATCGCCAGGCAAAGCGCTAGACTGTAGTGAAAGAAGGAAAGGCTTTTATTTATGAACACGAGCACGAAACCAGTCAGCAATGCCTCCGATCGTATCGTTCAGGCTATCTTTGATTACGCTGCGCGCATCAGCCGAGAAACCAGAATCGAAGAGCTGGTACGACTTAATGCCGATTTCGCCCGGGATTTGATCGGCGCTGATAGATGCAGCCTCTGGCTCGCCGATGCCTCGAAAAATGAACTCTGGACCAAGGTCGCTCATGGCGTGGCCCCTCTGCATATTCCCATGGATGAGGGACTTGTCGGCGCGTGCGTACGCGAGAACCGGGTTCTGATCGTGAATGATGCCGAAAGGGATTCACGCCATCTGCACACAGTCGACTTGGCGAGCGGGTACCGGACCGAGCAAGTCCTCTGTGTGCCGCTGGTTTGCGAAGGGACTGTAATCGGGGCCTTGCAACTGCTCAATAAGGCGGGGGGATTCAGTGAAGAGGATGCCGGGTTGCTGCAACTCCTGGCGCACTTTGCCGCCAGTGCAATCGAGAGCGAGCGTTTGCGGCAAGCCACGGAAACCGCTCGGTTGATACAGCGCGAACTCCACTTAGCGCACCAGGTGCAGTCACGAATGTTGCCAGAGTTTGCGCCCGAAGCTGTCGATCTCGAATGCGTCGGATTCTGTCGTCCTGCCCGTTCCGTCGGCGGCGACTATTACGACCTATTACCCATTGCCGATGGTCAGTTTGCCTTTACCCTAGGCGACGTCTCCGGTAAAGGCATTCCAGCGGCAGTCATGATGGCCAGTATCCAAACCCTGCTGCGCAGCCTTCTTCGACGCTATGCATCCAATCTGGGCCAGACATTCACTGACTTGAATCGTACCCTTTGCGAGTCATCAGGACTGGAGCGTTTTTCCACGCTTTTCTGTGGCGTCCTTTCTGCCGATCGCTCCGTGCTTTCGTATATTAATGCCGGCCACGTGCCCCCTTATCTTCTGCACACTACAGGCGAGCTAGAGAGATTGCCTGGCGGAGGACCGCCCATAGCCATGCTGCCGGAGATTGGCTTTGAGCAGTGCAGCATTCCCTTCTGTGCAGGAGACACGCTAGTTGTCGTTTCCGACGGAATCGTCGAGGCGCAAAACCGGGACGGTGATTTCTGGGACGAGTTGGAAGTTGACCGCATACTTTGTGCGAATCTCAGAGCGCCTCTTGCGAAGATCCCCGAGCTGCTCAGTGCCGCAGCCGACCGTTTTGCAGCCGGCGCCGATCAATATGACGATATGACCGTTGTAGCTGTGCGGGTCAAGTAAGGCCAAACTTATAAGACTATTGCAGGGTCGCGTACTCCTTCTTCGCCGTTTGAAGCATCGCCAGGTCCTGATCGGCATTCTTCCATACCGCCAGAAGATCTTCGTATGCTTTTTTGGCCGCCGCTTTGTTGCCAGTCATTGTGTAGGCGCGCGCCAGCCCAAGCAGGCCCTGACCGTAATCCTGCATGGGAACGGATACCGCGTTGCCCTTGTACTTTGTGACGCGCTGGAAGGCTTCCACAGCACTTGCGCCGTCGTGAATCTCCAAATGAGCCAGCCCTTCGAAATAAGCCTCTGGGGCAATCAGATAATACGCTTTGGCCGGTTCGAGATCATGCAACGCGCTAGCAGGATCGTCCGCTGCAAGGGCCAGGGCGGCGCGGCTTTCAGGCAGAACCACCTGCTGGATGATCGTGTCCTCCGGGTAGTCTTTATCGAGTTTCGCTATCAGTGGCAGTGCATCGGCCCGGTCGTTCACCAGCGCGGCGGCAAAGACGGCCTGCACCAGCGTCGGCTTCGATTTATCCAGCGCCAGCGCGGCCTTCACAGTCTGTGCTCCGTTCTCTGTCATCCCCGCCAGCGCTCGCCCAGTAACCAGATAAAGCAATCGGCTTGCCTGGGAATCGGGCGACTTGATCACAACTGCTTCATCTGCGGCCTTTTTCCATGTCGTCTCTGCCAGGTGATACTGGCCGCTGAACTCATCGACCAATGCAACCGCCATGTTGAAGAAGGACTCGTATGGCCGCCCCTGCACGCGCTGCTTTGCATCTTCCATTGCCTTCGAATCGCCGGTTACATAGAAGATTGGGTACTCTACCGTCAGCACGGAGTCGGATTTGTCCAATTGCCGTTGATGTATATCGGCCATCATTTTTGCCGCCTCATCCATCTGATCCAACTGGAAATACACCTGAAGAAGGTCCTCGAGCGTGATCGCATCGTCAGGCATGATTTGCAATGCTCTTTGGAAAGCAGCTTCTGCCTCGGGCAACCCGCCGAGATTGGATTCCACGACACTGAGATTCACTGAAAGGTCGACGTCGAGCGGATACGTCTTGACGCCTAATTCCAGAGCTTCACGGGCCTTCTCCAAATTGCCTGTTACTGTCTGGTAGTACTGGCCCTCGATATAAAGACGTTCCCGTTCGCTCACGTTCTTGGAAAGCCCGTACCCCTTGGTATAAGCCTGATTAGCTTTTCCGAGTTGCCCGCTATTGTTGTACACCACGCCTAACCGCGCCCAAGCCATGGCAAAGTTCGGGTCGATCTCGACTGCCTGCAGATAGTGCCCCTCCGCCTCCGGCACGTCCAATCCTTTGGCATGTTCAACATCTCCCAGGGCAAAAGCACGAAATGCTTCCAGCGATGGCGTAGTTGCCTGATCAAATGGCGTATCCAGCTTCTCAATCGAACTCAAAGACTCGCCCAGGCGGGCGCGCATCGCCGTTGCCACTTTGCCCAACGCATCAAACACGTGATCCTTGTCTGAAGCCTCGGCCTCTTCTACGGCAATATCATCCCCGGTGCGGATGTTTTGTGCCGTCACAGAGATCAGGTACGAGTTGCCCAACTTGGCTATGCTCCCGATCAGATAAGCCTTCACTCCCTCGCGCTCCCCGATTTCGCGCGCAATGGCCGGCGTAACCGGATCGTCTTGCGACTTGCCCAAATATTGCATGCTTTGGCGAATATGCTGCTGGTTAACCAGTTTCAGCACGGGCGACTGCTCCATCAGGATGGCAAAGGCCTGGGTCAGCGTTGTGTCGAAAACCGGATCTCCGCTCTTGTTATCAAAGTCTGCCAGAATGATCGAATCCTTCGCGAGAGAAAGCGCTTTGGACGCTTTTGTCACCTGGTAATACTGCCAAAGGCGCCATCCACCAAGAATCGCTGCCACCACGAGCAACGTTCCGGTCACTGCGGTCGCGATCATCTTTTTCCTGCGTCCCGTCTCGATTGAAACCAGCGCCGGCTTTCGCGCGCCGTGTCGATCGTAGTCCGCATCCCATAACTTCACTGCGCCCACACCCTTTAGCTGAAATGTCCCCATCGGCCGAAACTCTATGCCGGCCATATGTCCGGCAACCTCCCGCGCTTTATCGGTCAAGACAATCTGGCAGGGCGAGCCTGCAGACTCGGCACGCGCTGCAGTGTCAACGTCAGTACCGTGCCAACTGTTCTCGAAGTACTCCGGGGTGCCGATATGGATGCCGATGCGGAGTTGCAATGGGCCATTCGGCGTATCGATGGGAAAAGCGCGAAGCCGCTGCTGGATGGCAGCGCTGCAACGGACCGCATCAGCGATGTCCTCGAAGGTGAGGAAGAATGAATCGCCGATAGTCATGATTTCGCTTCCGTGGTATTCGGCGATGGCCTCGCGGATCATATGCAAGTGCTTCGTCTGGATGCCTTCAAGAAAGGCGCGATCGCGCTCGCTCACGTCTTGCCCAAGCTGTTCCGCCCGCTTGGCCGCGCTGGAACCAACCATATCGGTAAAAACGAGGGCCAGCGGTTTGGTCGCCTGGGAGATGATATGCAAGTATTGAGGATTTGCCTTAGTACTGCTCATGATTGCTCCCGTCCAATCGAAGATCACACCCCATTATGCCTGTACCGGTACGTGAAGATTCGGGCGCTGGTTCACGTGCCCAGGGCCCTCAAACCCAATGGCTCTCGCCTTCAATTGCCAGGTGGGTCTCCTGAAAGGCCTCCCGGGCGTGGCGCAGTATCTCATCGAGTTCCTTATCACTTCTAGCCGGGTCGTGATGAAAGAGAATAAGCTTTCTCGCGCCGGTAGCCTTTGCTGTTTCCGTTCCATGAAACCAGGTGCTATGGCCCCAACCATGGTGCCTCTCCAATTCTTCAGGCAGGAACTGCGAATCATAAATCAACAGGTCCGCATTCCGGGCCACCTCAATCAGCAAGGCATCCAGCTCCTGATTGCCCGGCTCCAGATCACTGGCCACCACCACTTTGCGGCCTCTTCCCGTAAAGCAATATCCGTGGCATCCCTGGGGATGGTTGAGCGGAAAACTCTTCACTTCAAAATCGCCAAAACGAAATGTCTCCCCGCGACCATCCACAAAACTGCGCTGCGCGGGAAGAAAGCGAAAATCGACCGGGAAATACGGCGTATCCATCTGGCCTTCCAAGATGATGCGAGTCTCATCGGGCGACTTCATGGAATAGAAGGTGATGTTGTTTTCTTTTGAGTAAAGCGGCTTGAAGAAGGGAAGCCCCTGGATATGGTCCCAGTGGAAATGAGTCAGAAATAAATGCAGATTCGAGGTCTTTCCGCCACCCTCGGCAGATAGCGCCGATCCCAATTGCGAAGCGCCGGTGCCGGCATCGACAATCAGAATCTCGCCCCCCGGTAATCGCACCTCGATGCAACTGGTATTTCCGCCAACCCCCATATTCTGGGCGGTCGGGGTCGGAATCGACCCTCTAACGCCCCAGAACCTTACAAGCATCCTCGATGAAGATGGATTCATGACCTACTCGCAAAAGTCGTTCTTTTGGAGGCTGAAAGAATACGAGCAGTATACTCGCTTCCTCTCCAGACAGAAATGTGCCAGCCGGACAGCGGCAATGATGGAAGCTGCAATCACCAGCGTAGATGCAAAACGATCCTGTTTCTGTCGCTCTTGCTCTTCACGCGCAATCGCTCTCCGCATCTCACCCATGAGCAGACCTCCGCGGCACGCTTCTGACAAGCGACCTGTGTGACAACGCCCCCCCGGAATATCTCTGATGGCAGGTAGCGCCGTCGCTGACCGCATAGTCGACACTCAGCCACGATCCAAGTGTCCGGCATCGTCTGGATGGGAGCCGGGACGTTCTCGCCACAGCCCTTGCAGCGGATCGTATAGTCGCAACGGCGGGATGTGGGGAGGTTGAACACCGAAACAGTATAGGCGAAACAAAGGCGAAAGTAATGCACAGCACTTTGGGTGCTCTGAATCGAGAAGGCTGGGGTTTTGGTACCCAGCCTTCTCTTTCTAAGTGGCCGCTCAATCACCCCAAGCAATACGAACTCCCGTTCGGCAAAGGCAAGGCCTTCATGAACCAGGGTGGTCTCGGACGTGGTGCTGGGCGGCTGGAAGTTCGCTGCGATCGCCGGCCTTCGTTCCGGGCCCTGGCTGTCGCTCGGAAGCTCCCAGAGCCTGGGTACCTTTGTCAACGCTTTGCCGAATGTCTCCGGCCCTGTCATCAATACGTCACTGCACGGCGGCCTGGGAAAGAACGGCTACCTAGGGCTAATACTGTTCACTTAATAATCCTGATGGCCCTTCGGATGTCGATTGGCGGAAGAGGCTTGATGTGCCGCGGGCGAAGCGGGAAGTTGCTCATCTTGCGCTTGACG
>Ga0326727_10016322_pt1 | contig 15708 bp, 16 predicted proteins | sample MB2enrmetagenome_FD_207643 | JGI IMG/M metagenome (GOLD analysis project Ga0326727, IMG submission 207643) | Lab enriched peat soil microbial communities from McLean, Ithaca, NY, United States - MB29MY | ecosystem: Environmental > Terrestrial > Soil > Wetlands > Peat | place: USA: New York... | reverse complement strand
GGGAGCGGCGTCAAGGGTCTGCGATGAACTCGCTTCGCTCGCCCTTGACCCCGCTCCCGGCGCGGAAGGGGTCGTGTTTTCAAAAACGCACTTGACAAAGCCGACGACATTATAGATGGAGTGCGGCCCGCACTCGAGACCATTCATACTGCCGTATCATACATTGTTTGAGTCATTAAGAAATGGTACTTTTGAGCCCGGCGGAAGGAAGTCTACAGGCCGCTGGGCGGCCTGTGGAGCGGCGAAGGCGACCTCCGCCCACGAAAAAAGTCATTGAAAAGCTTCGCTTAATACAGTGGGCTAGAATGAGGTGGGGAGAAGAGGAGTTAGGTCCTGGCCTTTGGTCCTTCTCCCCGACGACAAACACGATGTAGGGGCGGCCCTCGTGGCCGCCTTCGGGCAATCCTTGCGGTTACTCCAGGGCGGCCACAAGGGCCGCCCCTACGATGCGGGAATTTCGATTCTCTAGCCGGAGGGATCCATGCGTGCAGTCCGATTCCACGAACACGGCGGAATTGACGTGCTGAAGTATGAAGAGGCACCGGAGCCAAAAATCGAGGCCAACGAAGTGTTGGTGAAGGTCAAGGCGTGTGCCCTGAATCACTTGGACCTCTGGCTGCGGCAGGGGGTGAGCGATTGGAAGCTTCCACTCCCTCATATTGTGGGGAGCGATATATCCGGCGAGGTGGCGGAGGTAGGCTCGGACGTCAAACGCCTGAAGGCTGGCGAACGAGTCCTGCTTTGTCCGGGGATCAGTTGCGGGAAGTGTGAGATGTGCTTCAGGGGGTTGGATAGCGCATGCCGCAGCTATACGGTTTTCGGAGTCTTCGTGGACGGCGGCTATGCGGAGTATGTGAAGTCGCCGGAGGTCAATGTTATGCCCATCCCCGGTGATCTGAGTTTCGATGAGGCTGCCGCGGTGCCGCTGGTTTTTCTCACCGCTTGGCACATGTTGTTCACTCGCGCTCAACTCAAGGCGGGTGAAGATGTGCTGGTAATTGGGGCCGGCTCCGGCGTGGGCAGCGCCGCCATCCAGGTCGCGAAGTCGGTAGGGGCGTGGGTGATCGCCACTGCGGGAGCGGATTGGAAGTTGGAGAAGGCGAGGGCGCTCGGCGCCGACGAAGTCATCAACCATAGCCGGCAAGCGATTGCCGAAGAAGTAAGACGGTTGACGGGAAAGCGGGGGGTGGATGTGATTGTCGAGCACGTAGGGGCGGCTGTTTGGGAAGCCTGCTTCCACTCTCTCGCCACTTACGGGCGCCTGGTGACCTGTGGTGTGACCAGCGGGGGAGAAGTGAAGTTGAACGTGCAAGGCCTCTTCGGCCGGCAACGCACCATCCTGGGTTCTTTTATGGGCGGAAAAGGGGAACTGCTCGAGGCCCTCAAATTGATCAGCAGACGCAAGCTCAGAGCGGTAATTGATTCCGCCTTCCCGCTTCAGGAGGCCGCAGCCGCACAAAGGAAAATGGAAAGCCGGGAGTTCTTCGGGAAAATCCTGCTGCATCCGTGAAGAAGCTGAAACTCGAAACTGGAAACTGGAAAATGGAAAATCGAAATCCGAAAACCGAAACTCGAAAATCGAAATTCAAGAATCGGAATCCGAGAATCGAACATGGACAATTGACGCAGAAACACGAGATGGGCTTGCCAGGCCATTGACCGAATTGGGACTGGAAATTGGACAAGGAAAGACCGAAAATGAGAGGCGAAACTGGAGCCTGACAGCCGCGCCGTCTGGCCTTAAGCGGCGATTTTCTAGTTTCGATTTTCGACTTGTGAAGAGGAGGAAAGATCACAATGGGTACAAAAACGCAGACTACGATGCACCTGGCCGACCGTATGTCCCGGCTGGGCACGGAGACTGCTTTCGAAGTGCTGGTCCGCGCCCGTGCCCTCGAGGCACAGGGGAAAGAAATTATTCATTTGGAGATAGGGGAGCCTGATTTTTCGACTCCTGCCAATATTGTGGAGGCTGCCATCCGCGCTCTGCGCGATGGATGGACGCATTACGGGCCATCTGCCGGCTTGCCCCAGCTCCGTGAAGCTGTGGCTGGGTATACCGCGGCGTATGCGGGAATTCCGGTAGACCCGAGTGAAGTAGTCATCACGCCGGGCGGCAAGCCCATCATGTTCTTTGTTATTCTGGCGCTGGTGCAGCGGGGCGATGAAGTTCTTTATCCCAATCCCGGCTTTCCTATTTATGAATCCATGATCAACTTCGTGGGGGCGAAGGCGGTTCCTTATGGATTGCGAGAGGACCAGAACTTTGATGTGGATGTGGAAGAAATCATCGACAAGATCACAGACCACACCCGCTTGCTCATCCTCAACAGCCCGCAGAATCCAACCGGCGGCGTCATCAGCCGCCAAGGCCTGAAAGCTGTGGCAGACAAGCTTGTGGGGCGTGAAATTGCCGTGCTTTCCGACGAAATCTATCATCGGTTGATCTACCAGGGCGAGCACTCGAGCATAGCGCAACTGCCGGGGATGAAAGACTGGACGATCATTCTGAACGGTTTTTCGAAGACCTATGCCATGACCGGCTGGCGGATGGGTTGGGGGGTGATGCGGCCGGACTTGGCGAAGTGGGTGGCGCAGCTGATGACCAATTGCAATTCCTGCACCGCCAGCTTCAGCCAGATTGCCGGGGTTGAGGCTCTCCGAGGCGATCAAGGTTCCGTCGCCGCCATGCGGGAGGAATTGCGCCGGCGGCGGGGCGTGATCGTGGAAGGCTTGAACGGCATTCCGGGCTTCAGTTGTCGTCAACCACACGGAGCCTTTTATGTCTTCCCCAACATCAAAGAAACGAAATGGAATTCCGGCAAATTGGCAGACGCCATCCTGAAGGAAGCCGGTGTGGCGTGCCTGGCCGGAACCGCTTTCGGGGCGTGGGGCGAGGGCTATCTTCGCTTTTCGTTCGCCAATTCTGTGGAGAATATCCGAAAAGCGCTGGATTGGATCGGAGACTGGGCGAAGAAGAGGCTGTAACCGAAGGGTGAAGGCTGAAGGGTAAAGGCCAAACGGTAAGTCGTATTGATCTCGAGTGGCCATGGGCCGCGGCCACCCATAGAATTGAAGGTCAAAGCCTCGTCACTTCTGCGCAGGCGGGGGTCCAGGTCGGCGGATTTCCGCTCTCGCGGGATTGACGTGACTTTCGGCGGAGCCCTCTCCCAGGCGAGAGGGTCGCCCGGGACGGCGCTTTCATCAGCCGTCGCGGGTCGGGTAAGGGGTCAATTGTGGGATTTTGTAGGGGTGATGCGGCCTCTTAGTGGCCACACTTAGGCTGCGGACGCCTGTTCCTCGCGGCTTTGCCAGCGCTCACGAAGTTTCAAGACGCGCGCGGCGATGTATTCCGCGCTCAGCCCGAACTCCTGCATCAATTCCCAGGGCTTGCCGGAGAGACCGAAGCGGTCCTTGACGCCGACCATATCGAACAATAGAGGGTGCCTGTAATTCTGGCGGTGTTGAAGGATTGCGCCCGCCACGATGTTGCCGAAGCCTCCCACCTGATGCTCTTCGGCGGTGACGATCAGGTGTGTCTGCTCGGCGGCGTGGATCAGCGCCCCCACGTCGAGCGGCTTCACGCTGTGCATATTTATAACGCGTGTTTCCAGCCCGAATTCCTCTTTCAGCAGCCAGGCGGCGCGCATGGCTTCGGGCACCATCGGCCCGCAGGCGATGATGGATACCTCCTCATTTTCGCTCGTGTACGCGGTGGAGAGGAAGGTTTCGAAAGCGTCCAGGAAGCGCGGCTGTTCACCCCGATAGCGAATGATATTGGCCAGGCCGAACCGGAAGGGAGTCCAGGGAGTAGTGACGACAGGCGTAGCCTCGCGCGCGAAGCGAATATAGGCCGGGCCGTCCAAGTCGAGCAAGCAGAAGAGCGTGGCGCGCTCCGTCTCCAGCGAATCGCAAGGGGCTATCACGTGCATATTGGGCAAGATACTCATCAGTGAAAACTCTTCCAGCGCCTGATGGGTTGCCCCGTCCGCGCCTACGGAGATGCCGCCGTGCGCTCCGGCGATTTTGACGTTCAGGTTCGAATAGCAGACGGTCGTCCGGATTTGGTCCCAGCAGCGGCCCGAAGCGAATACGCCGTAGGTCCCTGTTACCGGGATCAATCCCTCCTTCGCCAGCCCTGCGGCCACCTCCATCATATTCTGTTCGGCGATCCCGACGCTGAAGACGCGATGTCGGCGCTCCGGGTGCTTGGCCTCGAAATCCGTTATGCGGATGGAACCGGAAATATCGGCGTGCAACGTCACCACACGCTCGTCATCGCCGGCTTTCTCGAGGCCGCGCCCGAAGCCCATCCGCGTTGCGTCCATATCCACTTTCATCGCCGGGCCGGCATTCCACCAATAATCGCGGTGGAAGGTCGGCATGGCGTCTCTTGTTTTGCGCGTGACGCGCGCGCCATATTCAGCGGCCCAAGCAAGCAACGCTTCGACGCGCGCGGGTGGAACCGAGGGCGTGGCCAAGTCTGTCATAGCCTTTTCGAACTGAGCGCGGTTGGGTGCCACGCCGTGCCAGCCCGCCTCATTCTCCATGAAGGACACGCCCTTGCCCTTCACGGTGTGGGCAATAATAAGAGTCGGCAGGTTTTTGTTCGCCCGGGCGCTCTCGAAGGCCTTGAGAATCTGGTTCATATCGTGCCCGTCGATTTCCAGCACATTCCAGTTGAAGGCTCTGTACTTTTCCGCCAGCGGGTCTACGTTCATCACCTCGCGCACCCAGCCGTCAATCTGGAGCTCGTTCTTGTCAACAATAGCGCAGAGATTGTCCAGCTTAAAATTGCCGGCAGCCATCGCCGCTTCCCAGATGCTGCCTTCCTGCTGCTCCCCGTCCCCCATGATGCAGTACACCCGGTAGGGCCTGCCCAGCAGCTTTCCCGCCAGTGCATTGCCTACGGCGACTCCCAACCCTTGCCCAAGCGAGCCGCTGGAGACTTCTACTCCAGGGAGTTCGAGCCAGTTGGGGTGGCCTTCGAACCCCGAGCCAAGTTGGCGCAGCAGAACCGTGTCATCCAGAGGGAAGTAGCCGGCTTTACCCAGAGCTACGTAGAGCGCCGGCGCCTTGTGCCCGGTTGACCAGAAAACCCGGTCACGATCCGGCCAAGCAGGATTTCTTGGGTCATGGTTCAGCACCCGCAGGTACAGTGCGGCGGCAATGTCCATGATGGAAAGTGTTCCACCCGGATGGCCCGAACCCGCGGCAAAAATGTCGATGATGTCCAAGGCGCGCATTTCGCCGGCTGCTTGGCGTAGCTCATCCACGTTTAGCCGCGGGCCCCGTTGCTCACAACTTGTGCTCATAGCTCTTTCCTCCCTTTACTTCCAAGCGAGCATAATCGCCCAATGCTGCGAGGATTGGCGCGGTAGCAAGGGCAAATGAGCTGAACTGGATGCTGCCCCCTGGCCATCAGCTCAAGTCCTCGCAATACCATAAGTCTTTTGCTGCGAGTGTAATAGGCCTCTTCAACGGGCCTGTTACAGGCGTATTTCGGGCCGTGCGGCAGACCCCCCGCCAAAAGTGACCCTTACTCGCCTCCAACTCAACATGCACAATACAAGCCGAGGCAAACAGCGAAATGGAAATTCATGCCGACTTGCCGTAGCGCCGCCCCGTTATAGCGCTAGGCTGTCATTCCGAGCGCAGCGAGGAATCTGGCCGTGCGCTGCGGGGGTCGCGCTCAACATGACCTACGAGCTGGGTGGAAGAAAGGACAGGGCGAGATTCCTCGCTGCGCTCGGAATGACAGGTAGGCCCCCAGGCGCTTAGCCGCAAGTCGTTAGGGGCCTCGACGCAGGGGCGCTCCCACGCAATATCTCGAATGGCAACATGAGTTGGGGGTGTCTGGCGGCGGGTGGCGGTTCCCCTTGGTTCCCCTCCAGGCCGTAGCGGGTACGGAGTTCCGCCAGCAGTTTCGTCATGCGGCTTTTGTATTCCCCGTTCAGATAGGCCGAGTGAGCATAAAGTTTGCTGTACCTCTTCACCAGCCGGGGAAACTCTTTTTGCAGGAAGGGCATGAACTGCTTCATGGCGGATGGCGTCAGAAAGAGGATGTTCCCGTAAAGGAATGATGCGCCCGCCTGGCACGCGGCCTGCGCCAGGAGATCAAGACACTTGTCGGAGTCGTTCAACCCAGGCAGGATCGGCATGGCGTTTACACCCACGCGGAGGCCGGCTTCAGACATCTGCTTGACGGCCTCCAGTCGCCTGGCCGGCGGCGGCGCCTTTGGCTCCAGCAGGCGCGCCAAGCGCTCATCGGTCGTGCTTACTGTCATATGGACGCTGAAGCGGTGCCCAGCGGAAGCCTGGAGCAGCAAATCGAGGTCGCGAAGAATCAGCACGGACTTCGTCGTTATGGAGAATTCCAACCCTTCAAACTCGACGATGATTTCCAGCATCCTCCTGGTTATCTCGAACTGCTTTTCCGCTGGCTGATAGGGATCGGTGGCTGTACCGAGAGCGATGGGCAAGCCCTTATCCTTGGCTTGGCTGAGTTCCCCGCGCAACAGCTCCGGCGCCTCCTTCTTAGCATAAATCTTTCGCTCAAAGTCCCTCCCGTCCCACATCTCCATGAACTCGTGCGTGTAGCGGGCGTAGCAATACTTGCAGCCGAACTCGCAACCCCGGTAGGGGTTGATGGTCCAGGCGAAGGGCATGCGGCCGCTTGATTCGCGGTTAAGCGCGGAGCGGCAGGGGAGGGCAAAGTACTCGACCTCAGCGCGTTCGCGGACCAGGGGACTTTCCGCTGCCATGCGGGCAATCCCCACCAGCGTTGGCGCGGGCTTGGGTGGAATGGGCGCGACAGAGATCAATGACATCGAAAACCTCCCCGACCAGGATGGGGAGATTTTCGCTTTTTATTCGCCTGTTGTCAAGGGGTATCTCGATCACCTTGGATCAAGCTCTATCTTACCGACTCGAGAGCCCTGTGGCATTCCTCAAGCGCTTGATTGACATGGCCTATGGCCTTAGCCCGGTGTCCATGGAATTCTTCCGGAGCCGCCTCGAGCTCATGCTTCGCCTCCTCGAGATGTTGAATCGCCGCCTCGATTCGCGGATGATGCTGAGGAGCAGGACTTGCCGCGGCCGGGTTGGGAGTGGCCGCAGCAGCCACGGCAGGCTGCGGAGACGCAGGTTGCGCGTGGAAAGCTGACTGCAGCAAGGGGACAGCCAATATCGCTAGTCCTACCGCCCATAATGTCACCCATTTTTTCATAATCCCTCCATATGCATTGAGAATTCGATTGCCTAGTGATTGTCGCGCCCGCAAGAACCCGTAAACGCGGCGGCGCAATCGGACAAATTTACGCACACGTGCAGAGTCTTTGTCAAGGACAATGCGGAAACCCTCATGATAAACTTCAGAAAGGGGGTGCTGCCAGCTAATGGAGGCGAGTTTCGAATTCCGAACTTTGCTTTTCCGCTCCCAGGGGGAACTAATGAAGGTTGCTGCGGTGCAGATGGACGTTGAGATTCTGGAGAAACAGCGAAACCTCGAGAAGGTCCTTGCCAACCTGGAATCTGCTGTGCATGCTGGCGCGGGGATCGTAGTATTCCCGGAATGCGCCCTTACCGGTTATTGCTTCGTGAGCAAGGAGGAGGCTGATCCCGTCGCTGAGACTGTCCCGGGTCCTTCGTCGGAAAAACTATGGGTGGCGGCTAAACGGCTCGAATGCACCACAGTCGTTGGACTGCTGGAGCGCGATGGCGATCGGATTTTTAACGCGGCGGCGGTAGTGACCCCGCAGGGAATCGCGGGGACTTATCGCAAGCTTCATCTTCCGTATCTGGGGATCGATCGGTTTGTTGCTCCCGGAGACAAGCCGTTCCCGGTCTTCGAAACCGCGCAGGGAAAGATCGGGATCAATATCTGCTTTGATTGCAGCTTCCCCGAGGCGGGCAGGGTATTGAAACTGAAAGGCGTCCAGCTCTTGGCGGTCTGCACGAATTGGCCCCTGGGCTCGGATTCCTGGCAGCACATCCCGCAGGTCCGAGCCATGGAAAACCATTTTCACGTGGTTGCCGCGGACCGTGTCGGCCAAGAGCGCGGGTTCCGCTTTGCGGGCCACTCGCAGATTGTCGATTTCACGGGCAAGACGCTCGCTGAAGCGGGTGAGGCCGAGGAGACAATCCTGTTCGCAGACCTTGACTTGCTGGGGGCGGACCGCAACCGCGTGGTCCGTGTGCCGGGGCAGTGGGAGTTTGACCGCATCGCCGCCCGCCGTCCTGAAATGTACGGTCCCCTCGCGGAGCCGCTTTCACGGACTTAGTCATACGGTTAGCGTAGAGGCGGCTTTACAGACTGCGGAAAGACGCTTTCGAACTGTCATTCCGAGCGGGGCGAGGAATCTCGCTCTGAGTGTTTTCAGGACAATGCGAGATTCCTCGTCGTCCCGATCAGATCGGGACTCCTCGGAATGACACGCCGGACGGGTTTTTCCGCAGCCTGTTTAGGCCCCCACATGGCGAGCCGGGAAATTTGGGATCCTTCGCCGCCCACACTTTGCATCCACAATCCCGTGATGGCATAATACTGGAGGGGCTTACGATTCATGCCAACGAACGAATCCTCGGGGTTTGAAGGTTTGATTTTCACCAAGCTGGACCAAGCGGTGAACTGGGCTCGCAAGTCTTCGCTCTGGCCCATGAGCTTTGGTCTGGCTTGCTGCGCCATCGAGATGATGTCCACCGGTGCCCCGCGCTTCGATATTGCTCGCTTTGGCGCCGAGGTCTTCCGTGGCTCACCCCGCCAATCGGACTTGATGATTGTTGCCGGCCGCGTCTCGCAGAAAATGGTTCCGGTGATCAAGAAGCTCTACGATCAGATGCCGGAGCCCAAATGGGTGATCTCGATGGGCGTTTGCGCCACTTCGGGCGGGGTCTTCAACAACTATGCCGTCGTCCAGGGCGTAAACCAAATCATTCCTGTTGATGTGTATGTTCCCGGATGTCCGCCACGCCCTGAAATGCTCCTCCAGTCCATTATCCTGTTGCAGAAGAAGATCATGCAGCAGCGAGGAACTTTCAAAGAGGCTGTCCTGCACAGGAAGTAGAAACTGGAAATTTGAAACTGGAAATCTGAAACTGGAAGTACGAAGGCCACTCCTGCGAAGGCGGTAACCCACTCACAGTCCCACCGTCAGTCTGGAAATGAGGTACAAACCGAAGATAAGCAGGTCATTCCCGCGGAGGCGGGAATCCACTCACAACCCCACCATCCAACTGGAAACGACGCTTACCGAGGGCGAAGATATGCGGAAATAAAGATGACCGCGACCGCAAGCCCCACGGCGATGGAGAGCCACACTTGGCGGCGTGCGCGCACCCAATCGCAAAGTTTAAGGGGCAGTGTGAGCGCCAACGCAATGACGAAGGCAACAAGGGCGAGGACAATCTTTACGGTCAAAAGCGCCCAGGACTTACCCCAGACTACTTCCCAGTAATACTCCCGAATGTTGTAGAGCCCCGAAACAAGCAACACGATGATCGCCGTCCAGAGCACCCAGCGGAACCGGTCCATGACCTGTTTGGCCAAAAGATCGCGTTGCTCAGGCTGCAAGTTTCTCAGGGAGGGCGTGAGGACGAGAAGCAGGAAGGCCAGTCCTCCTACACTAATGACGGCAGCAGTTATATGTATTCCTCGAACGAATGTGGGCATCAGCCTTTTCCTAATAAAAGCAATGGGGGGATTCTAGTCGCATTCGGGCTCAAAGGGCAAGAGCGTAGGTAGCGCGGACCCCCGGTTTTGGGGTCCGCGGGTTTTTCTTGGATTCGTGGACAGGCCGCGGACCCCAAAACCGGGGGTCCGCGCTACCCGGGGGATAGGTTCAATTCCCGGAACCATAGATCTTGTCAATAGTCTGTGCCAGTTGGAAATCCTTTTGCGTGACTCCCGACTCGCTGTGCGTCGAAAGGGAGATGCTCACCTGGCTGTAATTAATGGTGATGTCTGGATGATGGTTGGCCTGCTCCGCAGCCTCGGCGATCTTATTCACAAAGGCGATGGCAGGCATGAACGATTTGAAAGCGAACTTCTTGTGGATCGCCCCGCCGGCGAACGACCACTCTGGCATACTCTTTAGCGTTTCCCGGATTTGTTCCTTGCTCAGTGCTGCCATAGAAGCTCCTTTTCTGATCCTCTGTAGGGGCAATCCGCCAGTTGGCAGATGGTTGCCGTTTCGGGCGGCCACAAGGGCCTGTGTGGAAACCCCAGCTCCCGTGTCATTCCGAGGAGTCCCGATCTGATCGGGACGACGAGGAATCTCGCACTGCCTGGAAAACACCCGGAGCGAGATTCCTCTCCCGCGGCTGCGGGATCGGGATGACAGCATGGGCAGGGTTATCACACCAACTCTACAGGTGCCCCTACAACGTAGCCAGCCGTTCGCTAACGAAACGACACAGGGCGGCATTTGACCAGTCGCTCGGCGACACGGCGAAAACTGGCTTATCCTGCGGTAGTTCGAGAGACGTTGCCGCCCAGGCCTTCGGCTCGAGACTAGACTCAGCGGTGACAAACGCATCCGCGCGCCCGAGGAATTGCCGGGCTGAAGCTTTGAGGTCCCGCCCCGACGGATCAATCACCATCAGAAAGACATCAGGTTTAAGGAAGCCTAGCAGGCTATTGCTTTCGACGATCACGTGCTCGTCACCCTCCAGCGCTTCGAGCAAACCGGGCAGCGCTCGCGCCAGCCCTCCTCCTCGGGCCCGCAACCACAGCGCGCGCCGCGCACCCGCCGCGAGGTAAAGAGACGTGTCACCGTGTCCTTTGGGATCACTTTCTTCGCTCAGCAAAAAGTCGAGATGCGCCGGAAGTTCCTCTGCCGATGGCGCATCCCGCGAGCCGGCACCATCGGCGTGATGGCTGACCTTCACTGCCGTCCAGGCAAGCGTGTTCAGCCCGCGAATTAGACCAGCGATAACCGAGGTCTTACCAACTTTGCGCCCCTGGCCGCCCACCACCACTAATCTCATTTGTCGCCGCGCACCCTGACTCGCCTTGGAGTCGAGTATAGAAGAGCAGCGAAGCCAAGTCAAACGATGGGGGGGTATCACCTACCGGGCCGGCTGGCGCAGACCCCGTTTTTGGGGGTCTGCGATTTCCCAAAGGGAACTTGCTGGTCTGCCCTCAGGCCAAAATATGACCTATTTACGGGGAGCGATCCCGAGCGTCCCTTCGGGAGATCGCAGACGGCAAAAACCGCCGTCTGCGCCAGCCCCGCACCCACCCCGGCGCGCGAGACGCCCGGGCTACAGCGGGCCATGGAATCGAGTACAATGGTTGAGGGCGAAAGGAAGGATTACTTAGGATGATTCACGAGATACTTCCCGTGGGAATGCTGGCTTGTAACTGTTCCATCGTGGGTGATGAAGAGACTGGCGAGGCCATAGTCATTGATCCGGGGGACGAGATTGACCGTGTCCAGGAAGTGCTGGCGCGGCACAAGCTGCGGCCCAAGTACATCGTCGCCACGCACGCGCATATCGACCATGTGGGCGGCCTCGCGGAGCTGAAGCGCGCCACCGGAGCGCCGGTGCTAATGCATGCCGGCGATCTGCCGCTCTATCAGAACTTGGCCGTGCAGGCGGAATGGCTGGGCGTTCTTCCGCCCGGGGTTGTCAGTGTGGACCAGTTCCTGAAGGAGGGTGACAGGCTCAGCGTTGGGCCTTATGTTTTCGAGGTCCTGCATACGCCCGGACATTCTCCCGGCAGCCTTTCGCTCCACCTTTCCGGTGCACAGCAGAAGATTTTCAGCGGCGATACCCTATTCCAGGGAAGCATCGGGCGGACGGATCTGTGGGGCGGGTCTTTCGAGCAAATCTTGCGGTCTATCCACGACCGGCTGCTGATTTTCCCCGACGAAACGCCGGTCTTTCCTGGGCACGGACCCGAGACCGTGATTGGCGAAGAGCGCGAAACGAACCCGTTTCTGCAAGGGGGCTAGGGGGATTTTGGATTTTGGATTTTCGATTTTGGATTCACGCAGCTCATTTTCCAGCCTGCTCTTGCTGCGGACGGAATCAATCCGAAATCTAAAATCCAAAATTGCCCCAGCCCCCGGTGTTTGGCCTGTTCACAAATTGGCCCAATTGGCTCTTTACAGCCGAGGGAAAATGGCCCATCCTGGTCTGGTAATGCACTTGGTCTGCTAAATGTCATCTTCGGGCGGAACGACCTATCCCGAAAAAGATGGCAGGGTCGGTTGCTATGTTAGTGACATTGGATTCCAGCTTACCCAAGCCGCTCTACATTCAGATCCGCGAGCAATTGCGCGAGCGAATCGTATCCGGGGCATTGAAGCCGGGAGACCGCCTGGAACCCAGCCGGGAGCTGGCGAAGCGTCTGGACGTACATCGCACGACCGTTGGCAACGCTTACGCTGAGCTGGAAGCTGAGGGACTTATCCAAGGGACGGTTGGCCGGGGAACCTACGTTACGACCTTGGCGGAAACGCTGCGCTCAACTGCCCGTGCCCCTCGCCGGGCAGGGAACGACGTATTTTGGGAGAGTTATTTTCCCGAGGACCCGCGCGACGATTCGCTGGGGCGGTTGATGGCCAGTGCGTATGAGGCGGGCGTGATCTCCTTTGCCGCCGCGCACGGCGCCGATGAGATGGCGCCGCATGACCTCGTACGGCGCGCTACGGACGCCGTGCTGCGCCGCGAGGGTGGCAGGGTGCTCCAGTACGGTTCGAGCGACGGTTACCTGCCACTCAAGAATTACCTGCGGGCGCGCTTGCGGCGTGACGGTATCCCAGTGGAATTGGACGAACTGGTGATCACGAACGGCTGCCAGCAGTCCATTGATCTCCTACGCCGCACCCTGGTTGCTCCTGGTGACGCCGTGGTTTCGGAGAACCCCACCTACACGGGACTTTGGAATGTCTTCGAGTCGCCCGGGGCGCGCTTGATCGGCATTCCGGTCACGGCTGAAGGGATTGACCTGGATTTCCTGGCTGCGGTGCTGGAGCAGACCAAGGTGAGGCTGATTCTGACCAGCCCTAATTTTCAGAACCCGACAGGCTACACGATGCCGCTGGCGGCCCGAAAGAGGCTGTTGGAGCTCGCGGCGCGCTTCCAGGTCCCTGTGGTGGAGGATGACGTCTACGGGGCATTGCGTTATAGCGGGCGACAGTTGCCCCCCTTAAAAGCTCTCGATACCACCGGGCTGGTGATTCATCTCGACAGTTTCTCCAAAGTCGGCTTCCCGGGACTGCGAGTGGGTTGGATTGCGGCTTCACGCCGTGTCATCGATCGCCTGCGCTGGGCCAAGCAGCGCGCCGATCTTCACACTAACCTGCTGGGACAGGCGGTCCTGGAGGAACTGGGGAGACGCGGCTGGCTGGACAAGTGGATTCGGCGCATTTGTAAAGTTTACGAGCATAAGCTGGAGGTCTTGCGGCGCGCCGCCATGCGTCACTTCCCGGAACTTGTCCGGGTAGTTTATCCTGATGGTGGGATGTCCGTCTGGGCGGAGTTGCCGGCGCAGCTCGACATGGCAGAGATTCTGGTGAAAGCTCGGGAGCGGGGCGTGATCTTTGCCCCCTCGAGGTATTTCTATTTTCAAAACCCGAAGCACAATGCTTTGCGTTTGTGCTTCACCGGCCCTACCGACGCGCAGATTGAAAAGGGAATCAGCATCTTGGGCGACCTGTTCAAGGCAGAAATCCGCAAGGCAAAAACGGGCCGAAAACATTCGACGGAAGGCGCGGGGGTGGCGTTGGTGTGAGGAACAGTCGAGAGTCGAAAGTCGAGAGTCGAAACGCGCGGTTTTATCTCTTGACTCTTGACTCTCGACGAGCTTTCTTGGAGGTCAACCATGTGGGAATACGATCAACCAATGAAATTGAAGGTCGGTTTGGCGGAGATGCTCAAGGGTGGCGTCATCATGGACGTGACCAACGTTGAGCAGGCCAAGATCGCCGAGGAGGCGGGTGCGGTGTCGGTGATGGCGCTGGAGCGGGTGCCGGCGGACATCCGTAAGGAAGGCGGAGTGGCGCGCATGGCGTCGATCAAGATCGTCAAGGAGATCATGGGGGGAGTGACGATTCCGGTGATGGCCAAAGCGCGCATTGGCCATTTTGCGGAAGCCCAGGTGCTCGAGGCGATAGGGGTGGATTACATCGACGAAAGCGAAGTACTGACGCCCGCCGACGAGGAACACCACATCAACAAGTGGCCCTACAAGGTGCCTTTCGTCTGCGGCGCGCGCAATTTGGGCGAGGCGTTGCGGCGCATCGGCGAGGGCGCGGCCATGATCCGCACCAAGGGCGAGGCGGGCTCCGGCAACATCGTCGAAGCGGTCCGCCACTTGCGCGCCATCACCAGCGAAATCCGGCAACTCACCACGTTGCGGGAAGAAGAGTTGATGGCTAAGTCGAAAGAACTCGGCGCGCCCTACGACCTGGTGAAGTGGGTGAGCGAGCATGGCAAGCTGCCTGTGCCTAACTTCAGTGCGGGGGGAATTGCGACTCCCGCCGATGCCTCGCTGGTGATGCAACTGGGCGCCGAGGCGGTGTTCGTGGGCTCGGGCATCTTCAAGTCGTCCGACCCTGAAAAGCGCGCCAAAGCGATTGTGCGAGCCACTACCCATTACAACGAGGCTGAAGTCGTGGCCGAGTGCTCGGCGGAAGTCGGCGAGGCCATGCGCGGCCTCGACGTGGCTAAGCTTGATCCCAAGGAGTTGCTGCAAACGCGGGGATGGTAGGAAGAGCAGTCGACAGTTGACAGTCGACAGTTGAACGAGATGAGATACGTCGTAATCGTCGAAGAAGGTGGGAACAGTTTCGGTGCCTACGTGCCGCACCTACCCGGATGCGCAGTTGTGGGGGAAACGCGTGAGGAGGCCTTGCAGCTTATTCGCGAGGCCGTGGAGCTCCATGTTTCCAGCATGCGGGAACAAGGCGATCCCCTCCCGGAGCCGGCCTCAACCACTGAATATCCAGAGGTCTGAAGGGGTTCTGGGGGACATGCGCAGAAACGAGGACGCAGCCAGCGTTCAGTGCGAGGCCGGTTAGAGGAGCTCAAGAAATTGCTGCTCGGTAAGCCCGGCGCGTTTGATTTGTGACCGGAGAAGAAACGGTGAGACTTCGCGATGCAGGGGGATAACAAGGACGGGAAGGCCGGGTTTCTTGAGCGTGACATGGCTGCCTTGGGGCCTGGCAGCCACGAAGCCGACTCGCCCAAACGCACGGACCGCCTTGCGCCCGGAAATCCCGGCCAGGCGTGTCACACGCGGACCTCAACCTGGCTGGTGAGCACTTCGGGGAGGGCAGCAATTTCTTCTTGGCGCACACCCTTGAGGTAGGCGGTGATGGCCTTGCGCACATTCTTCAGTGCCGCTTCGACCGTCTTGCCTTGCGACATGCAGCCAGGGAGTTGCGGCACGTCAGCGACGTAGCCGTGGTATTCGGGGTCAAAGATCAGGTTCACAAGAAATTGGCGGGTTTGAGCCATGCGAGAATTCTACAACAGATGGGACGGCACGAGCTAAGGATTTGTTCTTTCCCGGGGAATAGGAGACAGCCAGAGGTCATTGACAACGGACAACTGACAACTGACTACGAACAATGGACAACGGCCACAAACCCATTGGAGTACTCGCCATTCAAGGTGATTTTGCGCTGCACGTCAAGATGCTGGAGCGGATAGGGGCGCCTCATAAGCTGGTGAAACACGCTTCGGAGCTAGCAGAGG
>Ga0326727_10016320_pt1 | contig 15709 bp, 16 predicted proteins | sample MB2enrmetagenome_FD_207643 | JGI IMG/M metagenome (GOLD analysis project Ga0326727, IMG submission 207643) | Lab enriched peat soil microbial communities from McLean, Ithaca, NY, United States - MB29MY | ecosystem: Environmental > Terrestrial > Soil > Wetlands > Peat | place: USA: New York... | reverse complement strand
GAACAGCATTTCTTACGGTCACGACACAGCTCACCCGCTTTTTTGCGTGCAGCTATTGTCATAACCCATTGCTCCAAAACTACAAAGACCAACTTCAAGCGGCTAAACTGTTACGGGCGGCGAATTAGTCCGCCGCCGGCCTCCGCTCAGATCGGTCGTCCCGCTCGTCCTCCGGGTCGCCGGACAGCGGGTACCGCTCGTCGAGCCAGCGCCCTAGGTCTACCAGCCGGCATCGCTGGCTGCAAAAGGGCCTGGCCGGGCTTTGCTCGGGCACGAAACGTCGGCCACAGATGGGACACCGGACTGGGGGCATATCCGTCATCCTCTAGCCCCTCCCTATGCTTCACTCCTCATCCTTTTCCTTCCCTCCCGATCGCTTGCCGCCAGCCTTGTTCTTGGCGGGCGTTTTGGCCTTCTCCTTGGCGGGGCCCAGCAGCTTTTCCAACTCCTGGCCGAGTCGCGGGCCGCGGACCGAGAGCGTTACGACCTTACCGTCCCGGCCCACCAGCACCGTCTGCGGAATGCCGATGATCCCGTAGTACGTGGCCAGCGACTGGTCGGTGCCGGCGGCCTCGCTGGCGTCCAGCAGGACCGTCCAGGGGTGCGGGTGCTCCCCGAGGTAATCCTCCAGGGCCTTGCGGTCCTGGTCTACGCTGACGCCGACCACGTCGAAGCCGCGGGCGTGGTAGGCTTCGTAGTTCTCTTGGATGTTGGGCATCTCGGCGCGGCAGGGCGGGCACCAACTGGCGAAGAAATCCACCAGCACCACCTTGCCCGCATAGCGCTTCCACTCCAGCGGTTTGCCCTCGATGGTGGTGCCCTTCAGGGTGAATAGTTTGCCGGGCAACTTGAGGCGGCGGACGGCCCCGCGCATGACGGGAACCAGCTTGGCGACTTCCCGCTCCTCGCTCGTGGAAAGGATCTTGGCCAGCTCCGAGTAGGTTCGCGCGGCCAACTGCGGGTCGCCGCTGGATTCGACGGCCGTAGCCGTCTGGATGGCCAGGCCCGCAGCCGCGGCGTTCACCGCGCCCTCGCCCAGGCACGTCTGGACTTCGGCGGCCAGTTTGGCCATGGCCTCCTTGTCCGCCGGGTTGGTGCGTTTGAGCCGCTGGCCCAAGAGCAGGATGCGGACGTCGCGGACCAAGGATGGAAAGCCCGCCTTGGTCAACTCGGCCGGCAGTGCCTCGAGCTTCTTTTCCGCGCCGCGGTCGCCGAGCCGCGCGAGCATTCCCAGGGCGAGCACCTTGTATTGCACGGCGGGCTTGGCCTGCTCGTCCTTGGGCTTGGCGGCCAGGATCTTGTCGGCGGCCTGCAGCAGGGCCTCGCTCTGCTTCTTCAAGAAGTCCAGCACCACCTCGCGGCTGTTGGAAGTCGGCCGCGCGAGCTTCAGCCCTTCGATGTACTTGAGCAGTTCTTCGGGCGTGCCGTCGGGAACGGCGAACGGGTCGGGCTGTGCCTCGGTGCCCGCGGCGGGTTTTTCCGCCGCCGCTTTGGGGGCCGATTCCTGCCCCGGGGCCCATCGCTCCCCGCACACGCTGCCTGTCGCCGCAGCGACCATCCCCGCCACCAGCCATTCGCGAAATTTGTGACCCAGCGTACCGCGCATGTTGCCCCCCTTGTGGGTTCCGAGTTGGCTGCACACTCTTGCGTAACTCGGCAGCGATGAATTGTATACGGTTTTCAGCGGCGGTGAAGCAAGCGCTCCTCGATGATCCGCCATATCTGCCCGGCCACGTGACGCTTGCCGCCGGAGGGCGCCGCCAGCACGCGCCCTGCCGGGTCGAGCACTTCCACGCAGGTGGTGGCCGCGTGTACCGCGGCCGGACCGTTCAGCACGATCAGGTCGCACCGTTTCCGCTCGAGCTTCTGCAGGGCCCGTAAGCGGGCGTCCTCCGTCTCCAGCGCGAAGGCAACCATCCATTGCGACTGCCGGATCGAGCCCAGCCGGGCCACGATGTCGGGCGTCTCGACCAGGCGGAGTTCCAGCGGCCCGCCCGTCTTGCGGATCTTGTGCTGCGCAACGACCCGCGGGCGGTAGTCACAGGGGGCGGCCACCGCCAGCAGCCCGTCGCACTCCGGAAAAACCCCCAGGCAGGCAGCGAGCATCTCCTCGGTTGAAACGACCGGCAGGACGCGCGCCGCCGGCGGGTACTTCACGTCGACCGGACCGCTGACGACCACCACCTGCTGGCCGGCCCGGACGGCGGCCTCGGCCAGCGCTTGCCCCATCCGCCCGCTGGAGGCATTGGTCAGATACCGCACCGGGTCGAGATACTGCCGCGTCGGGCCGGAGGTGATCAGGATGCGGGCCATAGGGAAGGAAGGATGAAGGATGAAGGAGAGAAGGATGAGGTTGGTTCCGCCCTTCATCCTTCATCCTTCATCCTTCATCCTTGGGTTAGCTAACTGGGTGGCAAGGACCTGGAAGAGGGCCTCCGGCTCGGCCATGCGGCCGGCGCCCAGCTCGCCGCAGCTCAGGTAGCCTTCTTCCGGGTCCACCAGCACGACGCCGTCGGCACGGAGTTGGGCCACGTTCCGCTGGACGGCTGGTTTCCGCCACATCTGGCGATTCATCGCCGGGGCCATCACGACCGGTCCGTCGAACGCCAGCATAACGGTGCTCAGTAGGTCGTCGGCCAAACCCCAGGCGGCCTTGGCCAGGAAATTAGCGGTGGCCGGGGCGACGCAGAGGATTTCGGCCTTGCGGGCAGCCTCGATGTGCGGGTGCGCCCCGGGGCCGAAGACGCGCATCCCCACCGGCCGGCCCGTCAGGGCCTCGAACGTCTTGGGACCCACCAGCCGCGTGGCCGCACGGGTCATCACGACCGAGACGCCCGCCCCCGCCTGCACCAAGCGGCTCACCAGCGCGGCCGTCTTGTAGGCCGCGATCCCGCCGCTGACGCCGATCAGTATTTCGCGGCCTTGCATAGCGGGTGCGCGCTCAGAGCGAGCGGAAATCGAGTTCCGCCGGCGTGCCGGGCTCGGCCCCCGCGGCAATCTGCACGTTCATCTGGGAGTCCAAGTAGATCTTGTCCTCCAGGATCTCCTGGACGACGATCTGCATCTTGTTGTCGGACTTCATGTCCACCAGCGGCCGCGCGCCGGCATTCAGCGCCACCATCCGCTTTTGAATCAACGTCGACAGCTTGAAACGGCCGCCGATCTTGTTTACGATCCCTTCTTCCCGGAGTTCGTCAAGCATCCCGGTCTGTCTCCCATTCGTTGTGGAGAATCTCGCAAAGCCGCTCTACGGCCTGGTCCATGTCGTCATTGATCACCTGGTAACGGTAGCGGCAGGCCAAGCCCAGCTCGTAACGGGCCTGATCGAGCCGCTGGCCAATCGCCTCTGCCGACTCCGTCCCCCGCAGCACGAGGCGGCGGCGGAGCTCGTCGATCGAGCTGGGCCGCACGAAGATGCCGATCGCATCCCCGTAGCGGTCCATCACGGCCCCCGCGCCCTTCACGTCGATATTCAACACTACCCATTTTCCGGCTCGCAGACCAGTGGTCACCTCGCTGAAAAGCGTCCCATACCAGTATCCAGGCCCGAAAACCTCAAAACATTCGAGGAATTCCCCGTTTTTCCTGCGGGCCTCGAACTGCGCGGGGGTGAGGAAATGGTAATCGACGCCGTCCTGCTCCCCCTTTCGTGGGGGGCGGGTGGTGGCCGAAACACTGTGGACCAGCGGGAGCGGACACTGCCGGAAGACCCGCTCCAGCAAGGTCGTCTTGCCCGCCCCCGAGGGCCCCGATACAACCACCAGCCGGCCGCGCTTACTCGACATTCTGAATCATCTCGCGGACCCGCTCGATGGCCGTCTTGATCTCGATGACCTGTTTGGCGATTTCCAGGTCGTTGGCCTTCGAGCCAATGGTGTTGGCCTCGCGGAGCATTTCCTGGGTGAGGAACTCGAGTTTTCGGCCGGCGCTTTCGGGCAGGGCGATGGTCGAGCCGAACTGTTCCACGTGGCTGCGGAGGCGGACGACTTCTTCGGCGATGTCGGCCCGCTCGGCGAACAGGCTGATCTCCTTGATCACGTCGGCCGGATCGAGGGTGACCTGGAACTCGGCGAGGCTTTTCCGCAGGCGTTCTTCGAGGCGGGCGCGAAAGGCCGCGAGCATCGCCGGCGCGCGGGCCTCGATCTGGTCCAACCCGGCGGCGATCAGCCGGCAGTTGGCTTGCAGGTCGGCCGTCATGGCCCGGCCCTCCTCGACCCGCATGCGAGTGAGGTTCTCCAGGGCCGCCTCGAGGGTTCGCCGCACGGCGGGCCAGTCGGCGTCCGGGTCGGTGTCCGCCGCCGCCTGCTCGTCCACCACGCCCGGCAGCGACAACAGCGCCTCGATCGGCACCGCGCCGCTCAGCCCCCACTCGCGGTAGAGTGTCTGGAACTGGTCGCGGTAGCGGCCCAGCACCGCGGCGTTGATCTGGAAGCTGTCGGGCAGGCGAAGCCGCTGGAGGCGGAGGTTCACTTGGACCGTGCCCCGGCGAATGCTCTGGCGGAGGACCTCCTCGATCCGCGGCTCCAGCGGACCGCAGCCCTCGCTGCCGCGAATCGAGAGTTTGAAGAAGCGGTTGTTGATGGCGCGAACCTCGACCGCCACCGCCAGGCCGTCCTGCTGGTAATGCGCCTCGCCAAAGCCGGTCATGCTCAACAGCACGGCGATCTACTTGCTCGGGGGTGCAGGCGGGCTGGGCCGGTCACCAGGCGCAGCCTGGTCGCCGTCGGCGGGCCCGGGGCTTGGGCTGGGCTGGCCGGCCGGGCCGGGGGCCGACGCCGGCGGTGGAGTCGGGCTGCCCCGCACGTCCAGCCGCCCCGACGCGGCGTTGAACCACTTCACGCAGAGCACGCACAAGACGATCCAGAAGGCGGCCACGACCATCGTGATGCGGGTGAACAAGTCGCCGGCCTTGGTGCCAAACGCGCTTTGCCCGCCCATCCCGCCCAGGGCCCCGGCCAGTCCACCCCCCTTCCCGCGCTGGATCAGCACCAGCACGATCAAGAACGCCGCGCTGGCAAACAGCAAGATCAAGAACAAAGCTTGCATAATGCTCCTTTACTTGGCCACGCCGGCCACGATCCCCATGAACTGCTCCACTTTCAGGCTGGCCCCACCGACCAGGGCCCCGTCGATGTCGGGCTGACCGAGTAGGTCGGCCGCGTTCTCCGGCTTGACGCTCCCGCCATACTGAATCTGCACCGTCTGGGCCAGCGCCTCATTATAGCGGCCGGCCATGATCTTGCGAAGATCGAGATGGACTTCCTGGGCCTGCCGCGGCGTGGCGACCTTGCCGGTGCCGATCGCCCAGACGGGCTCGTAGGCAATCACGATCCCGCGGATCTGGTCGGCGGAGAGCCCGGCCAGCGAGCCGTCGAACTGGCTGCGAATGACCTCCAGCGTCTGGCCAGCCTCGCGCTGGGCCAACAACTCGCCGACACAGACGATGGGCACCAACCCGGCGGCCAGGGCGGCGTGGACCTTGCGGTTGATTTCCGCGTCGGTCTCGCCCAGGATGTGCCGCCGCTCGCTGTGGCCGAGGATCACGTAGCGGCAACCCAGGTCGCGGAGCATCGCCGCGCTGATCTCGCCGGTGAACGCCCCGTTGGACTGGTGGTACATGTTCTGGGCGCCGAGGGCCACCTCGGAGCCGGCCAGGGCGCGGCCCACCGCGTCGAGGTAGCAGGCCGGCGGGCAAACCGCCAGGTCCACGTCTTGGGCCTGCCCGGCCCGCCGGACCACCCCCTCCGCCAAGGCCAGCGCCCCGGCCCGGTCGAGATTCATCTTCCAATTGCCCGCAATCAACGGTCGTCGCATTCGCAAGTCCTTCCGCATGAAGCCGCGACCGCCGGTCGCGGCGCCCTTCCGCGACCGGCGGTCGCGGCCTTATGAAACTCACTCCACCGTGGTTGTCGCCGGGAACGAGCCCAGGATTTCCAGCCGCAGGGCCCTCTGCCGCAGCATGGCCATCGCCCGGCGAAAGCGGCCGTCCGTCTGGTGCGCCTCCATCTCGGCGAAGAACAGATACGTCCGCTTGCTGAGCGGCGCGGGAAACGACTCGATCCAGGTCAAGTTCAGCTTGTGCCGCTTGAAGATGTTCATCGCCTCGGCCAGGGCCCCCGGTCGGTGCTCGACCTGAAACAGCACGGCCGTGCGATCGTTGCCGGTCGGCTCGGGCGCCAGGCCGCCGATCAGGGCGAACCGCGTGGTATTGCCCGGGTTGTCCTCGATGTTTTCCGCCAGCACCAGCAGGCCGTACTCGACCCCGGCTTGCAGGCTGGCGATGGCCGCCGCGCCCGGCTTCTCCGCCGCCAACTGGGCCGCGGTGGAGGTGCTGGTGACCTCGATCGTGCGCGCCGCCGGCAGGTGCTTCGCCAGCCAGTTCCGGCACTGGCTTAGTGCCTGCGGACGGCTGTAAATCTCCTGCACCTCGGTCCGCGGGCACTTGCCCAGCAGGGTGTGGTGGATCTCGATCTCGACCTCGCCCGAGATGCGGACCGGCAGGCGGGTGAACATGTCCAGCGTGTCGGCGATGCGGCCGTCGGTCGAGTTCTCGACCGGCACCAGTCCGAAGTCGGAATGTCCGCGGTGGATTTCTTCAAAGACCGCGGCGATCGTCCCGACCGGCACGAAGTCCACACTTTGCCCGAAGCGGTGGATGGCCGCCAAATGGCTATAGCTGTACAGCGGCCCCAGGAAAGCCACCCGGGTCGGCCGGACCAGGGACCGGCAGCCGCTGAGGATCTCGCGGAAGATGGCCCGCAGGCACCGCCGCGGCAACGGCCCGCGCTGCGTTTGCCAGAGCCTGGTCAAGGGCTGTTCATCCAGATCGGAGACGAAAGCCGCCTGCTCCCCCATCCCGGTCAGACCGTGCTGGGCGTGCTGTCCGGCAGCGGCCAAGACCAGTTGCGCCCGTTCCTGGATCAGGGCCAGCAGTTGGGAATCGATTTCGGCGATCCGGGCGGTCGGGTCCGCCGCCGGAGTGGGTAGACGGGCGGCCGTTGCTGCCGCCGGCTTCGGCTTGCTCGCGCGGGCCTTGGCCATGGGTACCAGTGCGTTTCTCGTGAGTACACCGCGCGGGGGCGGGATTGCCACGTTGCGTTGCAGCCCGAAGCGCAAGCGAGGAAATCGTTTAGGTCCCTCGCCCGCGCTGCGGGCTTCTACCGGCCGCCCCTGCAAGCAGCACAAACCCTTACTTCTACTGGCGATGCGTCCGGGTGTCAACTGGCCTCGAAGCGTATCGCATTCGAGGGGGGCTGCGAAACCATAAGCGGCGGTGGGAAAACCTGCCATTCTGACAGTCGGCCCGCAATGGCAGGAACCCAGTGGGCAAAAATGGCAGAGTTTCTTCCAGCAATGATCACTGCCGTGGCAAGATGTTTGGGTGGCGGCGCCACAAGTCGTTTTTGGCAAACAAGTTACAGATGGCACAATGGCGGGCGATCACACCGGCACAGCCTTTGCATCCCCGAGCAAAGCGGGAAAGACTGCCCATCCGGCCCGCAGAAAGGAGCACTGACGTATGACTCACGGGGAAAAGATCATTGGGATCGACTTGGGAACGACCTATTCGGTCGTCGCCGTTATGGAGGGGAAGGAGGCCAAGGTCATCCCCAACCAGGAAGGCAACCGGCTGACGCCCAGTGTCGTGGCTTTCAACGACAAGGGCGAGACCTTGGTCGGCGAGCCGGCCAAGCGCCAGGCGATCACGAATCCCCGGCGGACGGTGTTCTCGATCAAGCGCTTCATGGGCCGCCGGCACAGCGAAGTCGCCGCCGAGGAGAAGATCGTGCCCTACAAGGTGGTCGGCGGGCCGGACGAATACGTCAAGGTCGAGATCGACGGCCGCTACTATACCCCGCCGGAAATCTCCGCCATGATCCTGCGGAAGCTCAAGGAGGCGGCCGAGGCCTATTTGGGCCACAAGGTCAACAAGGCCGTCATCACCGTGCCGGCCTACTTCAACGACGCCCAGCGGCAGGCCACCAAGGACGCCGGCCAGATCGCCGGCCTGGAGGTCATGCGGATCATCAACGAGCCGACCGCGGCCTCGCTGGCCTACGGCCTGGACAAGAAGACCGCTGAGAAGATCTGCGTCTTCGACCTCGGCGGCGGGACGTTCGACGTCTCCAACCTCGAAGTGGCCGAAGGCGTGTTCCGCGTCATCAGCACCAACGGCGACACCCACCTGGGCGGCGACGACATCGACCGCGTGCTGGTGGACTACGCCGCGGAGCAATTCAAGCGGGACACCGGCATCGACCTCCGCAAGGACCCCATGGCTTTGCAGCGGCTGCAGGAGGCCTGCGAGAAGGCCAAGAAGGAACTCAGCCAGCTCCAGGCGACCGACATCAACCTGCCGTTCATCACCGCCGATGCCTCGGGGCCGAAGCACCTGCAATTGACGCTGCAGCGATCGAAATTCGAACAGTTGGCCGATCACCTGATCGAGCGCTGCCGCGGCCCGGTGAACCAGGCCATGAAGGACGGCCACCTGGGCTTCAACGAGGTCAACGAGGTCGTGCTGGTGGGCGGCTCGACGCGGATCCCCAAGGTCCAGGACCTCGTCCGCAGCATGTTCAATAAGGAACCGCACAAGGGCGTCAACCCGGACGAAGTGGTCGCGGTGGGCGCGGCCATCCAGGGGGGCGTGCTGGCCGGCGAAGTCAAGGACATCTTGCTCTTGGACGTGACGCCGCTCTCGCTGGGAATCGAGACCCTCGGCGGCATCATGACTCGCCTGGTCGAGCGCAACACGACCATCCCCACCGAGCGGAAGAATATCTTCAGCACGGCCGACGACAACCAGACGGCCGTCACCGTGAAGGTCTACCAGGGCGAGCGGCCCATGGCGGCCGACAACCGGCTGCTGGGCCAGTTCAACCTGGAGGGCCTCCCGCCCGCGCCCCGCGGCGTCCCCCAGGTCGAAGTCAAGTTCGACATCGACGCCAACGGCATCCTGCACGTCTCGGCCAAGGACCTCGGCACCGGCAAGGAACAGACGGTGCGGATCGAGCAGTCCAGCGGCCTAGCCGAGGGGGAGATCGAGCGGATGCGGCGCGACGCCGATCAGCACGCCGACGAGGACAAGAAGAAGCAGCAGTTGGCCGAGGGGCGGAACCAGGCCGACACCATGACCTGGCAGCTTGAGAAGCTCATCCAGGAGCACGACGCCAAGCTCTCCGCGGCCGATAAGGAGGCGGTCCGCAAGGCGATCGAAAAGACCCGTGCGGCGGCCAAGGGGGACGATGTCGACGCAATCAAGTCGGCCCTGCACGAGTTGGAGCAGGCCTCGCACGCCTTGAGCCGGACGCTTTACGCCACGGCTGGGGCGCAGGCCGCCGGGGCCGGACCCGGTGCCAGCCCGGGTGTTCCACCCGGCGCCGCCCCCACCGACGGCGCCTCCCGCGGCCAGGGCGGGGGTGGTGGCGAAGACGAAGCGATTGATGCCGAGTTCGAGGTGAAGTGATATCCGGTCCCCTCTCCCTCCGGGAGAGGGTTAGGGTGAGGGCCATATGGGAGGAAGATCCGCACCTCGCCGCCAGTACGCCTCCAAGCACATGATCCGCCGTGCCCGAGGTCTCCGCCGTGAGGAGAGACCACCGGAGCAACTTCTGTGGCTGGCCCTGCGGAACGGCCAGGTCGGCGGCCTGGAGTTCCGTCGTCAGCACCCGATTGGAGCGTATGTCGTTGATTTCTTCTGCCACTCGATTGGGCTGGTGGTGGAACTGGACGGGATGAGCCACGACAACAAGGCTGCGCGAGATGCCGAGAGGTCAAAGTACCTTGAGATGCAAGGGCTCCGTGTCCTACGCGTGACCAACGATGACGTGATGGACAATCTCGACGGTGTCACGCGGGAGACTGCGCGGTTGGGCGGTGTGCCATGGGATTGAATTGAAAGTCCCCTCTCCCTCCGGGAGGGGGTTAGGGTGAGGGCGGGGCTGCGAGAGGCGTATGGTGTCAATGATGATTTTTGCAGCGCAAACTCTCGACCCCAGCGTTCCCTGGTGGTGGCAGATAATCTTCGTTCCAGTGGCAGTCGGGGTTCTATCCTCGCTGCTGGCGTTCCTCGCTGCTCTTTATCTCGCAACGAGAACGGAGTTGTATCGCCGGCTGGCCCGCTGGGAACCGTTCGCCAGGGATATGTGGTCGCGCAAGGTGGTGCTTTACGTGGATGCCTTCGGGGCGGCCCGGGCTGCGATGGATGCCGTGACGGTCGCGATCGAGGAGCTCATCGCCGGGACGAAGGAAACGGAAGCCGCGCACAAAATTCGCCAGGAGGCGTTTACGAAACTGTATGGTGCGCAGACAGAGACTTCGATCCTCCTGACCGAGCGGGTGAACGACCCATACGGCGAGTTGGTCTGGAATCTGACAAAACTGGGGGCGGCCGCGAACGACAGCACCAAGCCCGGTTCCGAGCAGGCGGAGTCGCTCTGGCAATGTTGCCGGCGCGTCCGCGCGATCTACTTCCGTTTATTGGAGGCCGCCCGCAAAGACTTGGGGGTCGAGGCCCTGAGTGAAAAAACGCTTCAGGCGATTATCCCGGAGCTAAACAACCCCTCCCAGGAAGAACAAGGGCACCGCCGCCCTCACCCTAGCCCTCTCCCGGAGGGAGAGGGGACTACACAACAGTCCTCACCCTAACCCTCTCCCAAGGGGAGAGGGGACCGGAACCATAACATGTCCTTTCGCTTCGACAAACTGACGATCAAGGCCCAGGAGGCGGTGGCGGCAGCGCAGTCGCTGGCCGCCGAGTTGGGCAATCCGCAGATCGAGCCGCTGCACCTTCTGGCCGCCCTCCTGCACGAGAGCGACGGCGTGATCGCCCCGCTGGTGGACCGGATCGGGGCAAACCGGCCGCAACTGGAGGGCATCGTCGATTCGGAGATCAAGCGGCTGCCCAAGCAGAGCGGCGGCTCGCCCCCGCAGCCCGGCGCCGAGCTGGGCCGCGTGCTGGAAGCGGCCGCCCGCGAAGCCGACGCCATGAAAGACGAGTTTGTCTCGACCGAGCACCTCCTGCTGGCCCTGACCAAAGTCGATTCCAAGGCCAAGAACCTCCTCAAGCTCAACGCCATCCAGGAGCAGGAGATCCTCAAAGCCCTGCAGGCCATCCGCGGCAGCGCACGGGTGACCGACCAGAGCCCCGAAGGCAAGTTCCAGGCGCTGGAGCGCTACGGGATCGACCTGGTGGAGCGGGCCCGGCAGGGCAAGCTCGACCCGGTGATCGGCCGCGACCAGGAAATCCGCCGCGTGATGCAAGTCCTCTCGCGGCGGACCAAGAACAATCCGGTGCTGATCGGCGAGCCGGGCGTGGGCAAGACGGCGATCGTCGAGGGCCTGGCGCTGCGGATCGTCGCCGGCGACGTGCCCGAAAGCCTCAAGAATCGCCGCGTCATCGCGCTGGACATGGGGGCCCTGATCGCCGGCACCAAGTTTCGCGGCGAGTTCGAGGAGCGGCTGAAGGCCGTCTTGCGCGAGGTGGCCGACGCCGCCAACGTGGTCATGTTCATCGACGAGCTGCACACGGTCGTGGGGGCGGGCCGGGCGGAAGGAGGCAGCGACGCCGCCAACCTGCTCAAGCCGGCCTTGGCACGCGGCGAGCTCCGCTGCATCGGCGCCACCACGCTGGACGAGTACCGCAAGTACGTGGAGAAGGACGCCGCCCTGGAGCGCCGTTTCCAGCCCGTCTACGTGGGGGAGCCGGGCGTCGAGGACACAATCGCGATACTCCGCGGCCTCAAGCCGCGCTACGAGGCCCACCACCGCGGCGTGAAGATCAAGGACTCCGCCCTGGTGGCCGCCGCCAACCTCTCGCACCGCTACATCGCCGACCGCTTCCTGCCCGACAAGGCCATTGACCTGGTGGACGAGGCCGCCAGCCGGCTGGCGATGGAGCTGCAGAGCGTGCCGCAGGAGATCGACGAAGTGCAGCGGCGGCTGGTGCAGTTGGAGCTGACCGACCGGCAACTGGCCGAGGAGACGGAGCAGCAAGCCCGCCAGCGCCGCCAGGAGATCCAGGAGGAGATGACCGAGCTCAGGCGGAAACTGGCCGACCTGCGGCGGCAGTGGGAGCTGGAAAAGAGCGGGCTGGGCGACGTGCACCAGATCCGCCGCGACCTGGACGCGGCCCAGCTCCAGTTCGACCAGCTCGCCGCCGCCGTCAAAGAGAAACAGTCCTCCGGCCTGGTGGTCAACGAAGCGGATTACCAGAAGCTCTACGAGCTCGACCTGCGGCGGAAGAAACTCTCCGCACAGTTGGAGGCCACGGACAAGAGCCAAGCCCCGGCGGCCGGCCGCCGCCTCCTGCGCCGCGAGGTGGGACCGGAAGAAATCGCCGAAGTGGTCAGCGCCTGGACCGGCATCCCGGTCAGCCGCATGATGGAGACCGAGCGGGCCAAACTGCTGGTGATGGAAGAGCGGATCCACCAGCGGCTGGTCGACCAGGCGGAGGCGGTCCGCGCCGTCTCGGACGCCGTCCGCCGCAACCGCTCCGGCCTGGCCGACCCCAACCGCCCCATCGGCTCGTTCATCTTCCTTGGCCCGACCGGCGTGGGCAAAACCGAGCTCTGCAAGGCCCTGGCCGAAGTGATGTTCGACGACGAAGACGCCATGGTCCGCCTGGACATGAGCGAGTTCATGGAGCGGCACACCGTCAGCCGCCTGATCGGAGCCCCGCCGGGCTACGTGGGCTACGAAGAGGGGGGCATGCTCACCGAGGCCGTCCGCCGTCGCCCCTACGCCGTCATCCTCCTGGACGAGATCGAGAAGGCCCACCGCGACGTCTTCAACATCCTCCTGCAAGTCCTGGACGACGGCCGGCTGAGCGACAGCCACGGCCACACGGTCGATTTCTCCAACACGATCATCGTGATGACCTCGAACATCGGCAGCCAGGCGATCGAGGAGATCACCCGCGAAGGCGGCTCGGAGGAACAGGTCCGCCAGGCGGTCACCGAGACGCTCCGCGCGCGGCTCCTGCCCGAGTTCCTCAACCGCATCGACGAGACGCTCATCTTCCACCCGCTCTCGCAGGCGGACCTCCGCAAGATCGTGGACTTGCAGACCGCACGGCTCAAGCAGCAGCTTGCGGAGAAAGGCGTCGAGGTCGAGGTGACCGAGGCGGCGGCGGCGGCCGTTGCCCGCGAGGGCTACGACCCGACCTACGGCGCCCGCCCGCTGAAGCGGGTCATCCAGCAGCGGCTGCAGAACCCGCTGGCCGTGGAGCTCTTGAAGCGCGAGATCGCCGAGGGCAGCCGCGTGCGGATCGACTACGCCGACGGCGAGTTCAGCTTCGAGCGCGCCGAGCCGCCCGCGGCTTCGCAGGGCGGGGGGGTGGGCAACTGATCGCGCGGCGTCCGGCGCTGCCCCGCTCTCGATGGGCCGGACGCTGTCTATCGCTCGACCCGAATTCCCTCCCGCGCCTCTTGGTAGAAGCCCTCGACTCGCCCCGTCACGATGCCTGTTGCCAGGCCCGGCTCGGCACTAAAACTGAGCGGGAACACTTCATCTGGCGCGCGTTGGAGCGCAGCGTAGAATTCCCGTCGCTCCTCTATCGGCACGCCGCAGATGCCTCCCCAAAAACCGAAGCTCCGGCCGGCAGTGAATGCCTGTGGCTGTTGGGTCCCGAGGTCCCCGTCCTCAAAAGCCGGCGTCACGAAGCCCGGGTACCGACTCCCATCCCGCAGCTCGACGATGGCACGCACCAGCAACATGCCCTCGGTCAGCGCGGCCGGGAGCTGACCGGTCCAGGGTCGGAACGTCTCCTCGTCGGTCTGTTCGTACCACGGCTTGCCGTAATCGGCCGTATGGCACGCGATCCAGACCGGATACCGCTGGAAGTCGCTCTCACGAAGGTCGGCGAATTGCTTCAGTTCAGGCATGGCCCACGGAAACCCGGGATCAGGTCCCGCCGCTTCGCGGCGGGATGCTCGCTTCCTGGTATTCATCCTTCGCTGCCGCCAGAGCTTCGGCGCGATTCATTTCAATCGCCTCGCGGAGCGCAGATTGCAGGTTCTCCAGGAGTTCCTCGCGGGTTGCCCCCTGCGAGTTCACACGCGGAATCTCCTCGCTCCACCCGGTCCACGACCCGCCGTCTTGTTGAACTACGGCGGTATAGCCAGCTTCCATGAATTCATCCTCCTCCCACTCTACCACGCTCGTTGGCGGTAAGCCAGCGGCCCTTGCACGCCGCGCGGATTGGTGCTCTACTGGCCGTAACTGTTTCGACAAACCCCCGGATACAATCCAGGGGCTTTGCGGCACTGTCCACCAACTACCGCGAGAGCTTGTCCCCATGTCCCGCGAAACCATGACCCCGCGCGAGCGGATACTGGCCGCGTTGAACCACCAGGTGCCCGACCGGGTGCCCATCGACCTGGGCGGAAACCAGACGGGCATTCACCGCTCGGCCTACGAGGCGCTGGTGAAGCACTTGGGCATCGACGACACGCCGGCGATCATGGATCCCGTGCAGCAGCTCGCCCGGCCGTGCGAGGCGGTGCTCCAGCGGTTCCACGTCGATACGCGGTACATCGCGGCGGGCGCGGCCGCCGGCTTCGATGGCCGGATCGTCCAGCGGACCCGGGGCGGCCGGCTGTGGCACGACCTGACCGACGAGTTCGGCGTCACCTGGTCCATGCCCGACGAGCGGCCCAACTACATGGACATCTCGCACCACCCGCTGGCCCACGCCACGATCGCGGACCTCCGCGCGTACCCGTTCCCCAAGGGGGACGATCCGGGCCGCTTTGCCGGCCTGCGCCACCAGGCCCTGCAATTGCGCCGCGACACGCCTTACGCCGTGGTGAGCGGCATTTCGGGCGTGGTCTACGAGATCTGCTGGTATCTCCGCGGCCTGGAACAGTGGTTCGTGGACATGCTCACCGAGCCCGAGTTCTGCGAGGCCCTGTTGGATTGCACGCTGCGGTTCTGGATGGACTGGTTCCGGGCGTTTTGCGACGAGGTGGGCGACCTGGTGGACGTGGTCATGATTGGGGACGATTTGGCGGGGCAGACGGGGCCGCTGTTCCGGCCCGACTTCTACCGCCGCATCGTCAAGCCCCGGCAGAAGCGGCTGGTCGAGTATATCTGCTCGCGGAGCCCGGCGAAGATCTGGTACCACACCTGCGGGGCCTGCACGGAGTTCATCCCGGACCTTTTGGACAACGGCATCGACATCCTCAACCCGGTGCAGATCAGTGCCGCCGGGATGGAGCCTGCCCGGCTGAAGGCCCGCTTCGGCGACCGCTTGGTCTTCTGGGGCGGCGCGATCGACGCGCAGCACGTGCTGCCGTTTGCCGCGGCGGACGAGGTCCGCCGGGCGGTGCGGCAGAACCTGGAAGTCTGGAAACCCGGCGGCGGCTACGTCTTCAACAACGTCCACAACATCCAGGCGGGAGTACCGCCGGAGAACATCGTCGCGCTGTTCGACGCGGCCTATGAATTCGGCTTCTACCTGTAGTCCCCTCTCCTTTTGGGAGAGGCACCCAGGGGGTACCCGGGGGTGAGGGCGCGCCGCGGCCAACGCCCGGCCCTCCCCCTCGGGCACCATCGCAGATGGTCGCTCCCGGAGGGAGAGGGGAGAGGCTGTGAATCAAATGCGGTTTTCCGCCCGTTCGGTTGCGTGCCGTTTTGAGGCGCACTCGACAGTCTCCTGTCGAGCGAGTTCGTCTCGTAGGCTGCCGCAGCCAGGGGGACGGATTGCCGG
>Ga0326727_10016319_pt1 | contig 15709 bp, 16 predicted proteins | sample MB2enrmetagenome_FD_207643 | JGI IMG/M metagenome (GOLD analysis project Ga0326727, IMG submission 207643) | Lab enriched peat soil microbial communities from McLean, Ithaca, NY, United States - MB29MY | ecosystem: Environmental > Terrestrial > Soil > Wetlands > Peat | place: USA: New York... | reverse complement strand
TCACACTCACAGTATACGGTGCCTTTCCTCCGGACGAGGGCCTGCCACGGGCTCAGGCCGCGGTGAAAAGAGCCCGGGAAATAGAGCCAGGGCTGGCTGAGGGGGCGGTGTCGGAAGGCTGGCTCAAGCTGCTTAATTATGACTTGGCCGGGGCCGAGGCCGCTTTCGCCCGGGCCGCCCAGCTCAAACCTGGTTACGGGTTTGCCGCCATCGGACGCTCGTGGGTGCTGGCGATACGCTCACAGTTACAAGAAACACTGGAGTTGGTGCGATCGGCGTGGAGCGAGGATCCCTTGTCTCCTTCTCTGAATGCCGCGCTGGCTCACAAATACTACCTAGCCAGGCGTTATCCCGAAGTGGTCCAGCAGTGCCAATACACCATCGAGTCCAGCGGCGATCACTACGACGCCCGCTCGGTGATGGGTCTCGCCTATGTGCAGCTTAAGAACTTCCCGGCAGCCGTTTCGGCCTTCGAAGCGGCTCACGCCTTATCGAAGGAAAACTCGATGGGTCTCGGGCGCGTGGCCTATATCCATGGCATAACCGGTAATCACGGCGGTGCGCACGAAGCTCTGAATCTTTTGCACGCCCGCAGAGCGCAGCAATATGTACTGCCCTCGGCTCTGGCGATAGGACACCTTGGGCTCGGCGAACGGGATCAGTGTCTTAGCTGGTTGCAGCTCACCTGCGAGTCACGCTTGCCGGACGCCTTGTTGCTGCATGTGGAACCGTTGTACGATGCGATTCGCGACGACGCTCGTTTCCCCAGCATTCTTCACCTGGTAGGGTTGCCACCCGGTCCAGCGGCCCAGTTCCAGCTCCAGTTTTCCGGCGCCCTGGGGGCCCACGATGATGAAATCGCGAGAGCAACAGAGTCCCCAGAACAGGGTAACAACCGTGGAACAAGATTGAGCTAAGTGCCTAAGAGGCAAAAACGCGCGGTCGAAGCGCTGGAGCAGACCGGCTGGAAGCGGATCACGCCACCATGAAAACTTTTGTTCATGCAACCACGGAAATGGTGTGCCGAAACCGGGTGCAATGTTTTGCAATTGTCCTCTTGAACTGTTGCTGAACAACTAATATGAAATTACGCCTCAGTGACAGAACCGCTAAATCCGAGGTGTAACTGTGTCAATTCTTTAGCCTTACTGTCCATTGCTTAGTTGATAACACTCGCTAACTGCTGCGTGAGATGGAAGCACAAGTGCTAGATCAATACGCAATGTCTAAGGAGTTCAGGCTGTTGGGCGGATACGAAGAGATTCCATCCTGCAGGCTTCCAGGGAAGAGATCGATAGCGGTAACTTTTATGTAAGGTACGGAGCGCAATGATGAAACGACGTAGAAATCGAAATTGGGGCCAACCCTTTGTGCAGCCAAGCCCTTCGACCGTGCCAGAGTTTGAACGAGTGGCATGCGAGCTTAAACTCGAGCCAGATCAATATCTCGGTTCTGAGCGTCTGCGTGAATGGGCGAAGCTGAATAGACATTCCAAGTATGTCCCCGAGTCGTTGCTGGCGGCATGGGGTTTTGACGTGGCAACGAGGTGGGATGAAATCTCAAGCATGCTGTATGACCACAGTGACAACACGGACGACAAAAGGACGAAAACCCACCGCTGGTAACTGTAGAGAAATCCCCTTCGCGCCACTAATACCGAAACAACTGCCGACAACGTTACGCTCCTGCCCGATCCAGATAATTTTCAAGCGCCCCTGTCAGGATGTCCTGTGCGGTACGCCGCTGTGTTAGTGACGTCGGAGCCCGATTACATCCAGGCGGTGGTACAGGTGGTGCAGGCCGGAGCGGTCATTGTCAAAGGTGGAGCGGGACGGCTTTTCCAGTCTGTTGGTCACCACGGTGACCGGCGGATCGGTGCTTACGATTACGGATGGCAATGGGGGGAATAATCAGGACGGTTATACCAAGTGGGGCGGCTGTGGGAACCATTTGCGACCTGCAAATGCCCGCTGCCACCGCGATTTACATTCCACAAGCGGCCTTGTTCCCGTTCCGCCTGCCCTGGGGTCTGTCGGGCTTCCCGATTATGAAAAGCTGGATGGCTATGCGCACGACTGTGAATCGGCTCATGGGGGAATGCTGGACTTTGTGAATGAGCCGACCCTGATCGCCGCTAAGGGGGCCTTCCCCGCTCCCGACTAGGACGCGATGGGTCCCGGCGCGCTGGAAGGCAAAATCAAATACAGCAATAACGAGGGCTCGCACGCCGGAGTTTATGAAGCGCATGGAGGCCCCGATCGCGGCCAACCTGGAATGCCTCCGCAAGGTTAACCGTGAGTTCGATATGTCCTCCGGCGCTTCCGCGATGCAGCACTGGGGCGGCAAGGAGGTCACGAGAAAGCGCGGGTTCGCGCCCTTATGATGCGCGTATTCGGCCAGCGGCGGCGAATCTGGCCCACGATGCGTGCTTGGAAGCTTGCCCCCATGAAATAATCCGGGTTGCCGACATGGAAAGCAGGCAGGCAGAGTAGCATGCCGGCGCGAGCAAAGCAGGCGTGGCGCACCGGCTTTGCAGCACAAGGACTAAAACCGCTGAGCCTGGTCTCTTGCACGGGGCGCCAGATCCCGGATAGCTGGATACTAGCTTGCACATCGAACGGTTAATCGCCGTAACTGGCGTGCACCAGGAAAGGGTTCCGGCGGATCGGGAACTGACGAGCTAGCGGGCGAAGCTGGCAAGTCTGTCGACAGCCGGGGAAATTGCGACACGACGTGCGCTGCGTTGGGGCTGACGTCGCGGGGAGGCGATGCCGGCACGCATGCTTCGTCACGGGACCCTCGAGAGTCCGCAAGCGGGCCAGCGTGCTTGCGGACTTTCCTGGCGCAAACTGAAGAACGCACAAACTGGTGCCACAAAGATTGGCGCTCAGCAGTGAGTGACAACCCTGGGCCATGTTTTCACGTTTGCTGATGGCTGAGCGCGGAATGCGACTTCCGAGGAAACATGGATCCCGGCAAGGAAAGACGCAGTACCCGGCGGTTTCGCGTTAGTCTGGCGGTGATGGTTACGCCCGCCCAGGGCCACGCCATTCCCGCCCGCACGCGCGACATAAGTTTGCAGGGAATCTGTTTTTATCTTTCCCGTCCCCTAGCCGCTGGTACCGCCATACACTTTCGAATCACGCTGCCTGCCGACGTCACCCTCAGCGCGCCGGTCCGGATTCAGTGCCTGGGTCAAATCGTCCGCGTGGAAGAAAGTCCCGCCAGCACCGCCATCGCCGCCATCATTCAGAACTACCAATTTCTCGCCGACTGATCCGTGTCAAAAATGAAAGCCTAAAGCGGCCGTATAGGTCCGCGGCGTAACGTAGTGCGTTCCGCTAAAGGTGGACAGGAAATTGTAGAGGGCAACCTTGTTGGTCAGGTTAACGACGGTAAACTGAAGGCTCCATTTGTGTTTGTCGCCATGGAACAGGTTATCGTCGCCCACCGTCAGATCGAAGAGATGGCGGGGAGCGATGCGAGGCGGGTTATGGTCGTCGTTTTCCGTTCCCGGCGCGGGGATGGAGACCAGGGTGGAACCGTACTGGGAGGCGGGACACAGGTTGGCTCCCAAGCTGGAGCTGATGGGAACACCCAGGGGATGGCCTGGCCCAGGTGGCAGAGCGCGCACCGACCCACAAAACAGGCCGGCTTCGGACTGCTGATTGGGAGTGAGTCCGGAAACGTCCACCACGGTATTACTGCCGCTCGGTCCATTGGCGCAATCCTGCCCGCCGGCACACGGTACCGGTCCCGCCACCAAGCCGCTGTCATAACGCCAATTGAAGCCCATCCACGGCCCTTTCTTCCAGGGCTGGTACTGCAAGTGGGTGGTCTGATTGAACTTCTCGTCATGGTCGATGCGGAAAACCGGTATGGTGACCAGGGGGGTTGCGCCGGCGCCACCCAGTTGGGGCTCGAAGAAGCGCGCGGCGACACTGGAGAAAACCGTGAAGGCCGTGAACCCATGAAAGCTTGCCAGGCTGACGCGGCCGGCCACACCGGGAATCTTGGACTTCTCCCACTCAATCGGAAAAGTGATGGGAGTGTTGCCCAGCACGCTGAAATCGTAAGCCCGATGCGTGTATTTCCAGACGTACTCACCGGAAAACACGACATAGCGGCCAAACGCCTGCTGCAGTCCGGCGTGGTACTCGTGGCGTACTCCCGGGGTCAAGGGGGTTACTGCCGTCGAGGCACAGGACAGCAGCGGGTTCAGAACCGGGTTCAGACAGCCAACGCTGGAGAGCACCAGGTTTTCGTTGAAGGGAGTCTCCATCGTCTGCGCGTAAGAGAGGCGGAGAACAGTATTGGTCCGCTTAATGTTGTATGCCACTCCCCCGCGAGGTTCCGCTTGCCGAGCTACGGTCAGACCATTGTAAAAATCGCCGCGGATGCCCAGGTTGAAAGACCAGCTCCCTTTGGTGATGGCGTCCTGGACGTACAGGGCGAGTTCCTTTACATCGGTGTGCCCGTTGAATTGATAGAGTGACCCTCCCCGGGTGAGATCATAAGGGGCCAGGATGGCGCAGGTTGTCCCAGTAATAGGATTACCGCTGGCATTCAAACATCCGAGCGAACTAAGGTATGTGGGATCCACGATGCCAAGACTGTCGTTCTCGTTCAAGAAGGTCTGCTCGTAAGTTGCCCCCGCTTTTATATTGTGGATTCCCTTCACGTAGGAAATATCGGAACGCAGCCCGGCGTTGGTGAGCGTCCGATTCTGGCCGATCGTTTCCCGTTGCAGATCGGGCACAAAGTCGGAAAACGGGTCGGGACTGGGGTAATAGTTGTAGTCGTCCCGGCGCACAAAGGCCCCCAAGGTAAATACCGCTGTTGCACCCAGCGTCCGCGACCAGGAAGGAGCAAGGTTGAAGGTCTTGATCTGCGAGCGTTGGTCGGTGGGACCGACAGGGACGCCGTTGGGCCCGAGGCCGCCGTTGTTAACCACCAGCCCGGACCAGGCAGTCGCGTTTTGCATGTCGAAGGAATTGGGAGTCTGGAACCAGGAGCGGGTAAATCCCACGTTCAGGTGCAGGGAGTCGACGTTGGAAAACTGATAGTCCACGCGATCGAATACGTTCTCCTGATTCCCTTTGTCGTGCATGACGGTGAATTCCGGGGGATCGAGAAAGCGCCCGGTATTCAGCCCATTGGCGGAAATAAAATTTCCCCACTTATCGCCACCATAACCCAAGGTAAAACCGGCGTTGGAGGTGCCGAAATTCCCGTAAGAGGCGGTAACACTACCGGTCGGGGTCTTGAGCCCCTGGCCGGACCTCGTGGTAACGTTGATCACGACGCTGGTCTTGTCGCCGTATTCAGCGGGCGGCGCGCCGGGTATGACCTCCAGCGATTGAATCGAATCCAAGGGAATCTGGTTGGAAAAGACCTTGCTCTGCTGGTCGGTAATGGGCTGGCCGTCGACGGAGAACGAGTTCTCCGCGTGATCGCCCATCCCATGAAAAAGGCCGTTCGAGTCGGCCGCGATTCCGGGCGTGGCCAGAGTAACCAGGGAGCTGACCGAGGACGACTGGCTTTCCAGCGGAAGCCTTTGGATCAGGTCACGATCCACATCGGTGTGGAAAGTGGGCGTTTTCTCCAGCAAATCTTCCGGGGTAGCTTCCACCGTGACGCTGGTGGAGGCCGCCGCCAACTGCAATTGAATCGAGACCCTCACCGGGACGCTGGACCGGACGTCGATGTCCTGCGCGGAGGAAGCAAATCCGGTCGCGGCTGCCGTGACGTGATAGTTATTGAAAGGGACGTTGGGAACACTGAATTTTCCCGAAGCATCGGTGGTTGCCTTTCGGTCGAACTGGCTGACCGGATTGCGAATTTCGACGGTGGCGTTCGGAATGACTGCGCCGGACGGATCGGTTATGGTGCCGGTGACCACCGTCGAATTGCTGCCCGATTGCGCCCTGGCACCGAGGCTGACGAGAAGCAAGAATAGAAGCAGAAAAACCGCCGCAGGCGATTTCCGATAAGAGGCCGGCATAAATTCCTCCAAAAGAGAATCGAGTTGCACCACGAGACGAGACCCAGGTGTCGGGAGCGAACTAGGCAATTGGAGGGGGCGGGCGTCCGTAAAACGGCGCCAAACTGATCAGGCCACATTCCTGCGCCTGAAATATAAGGACGCGAATACCAGTGAACCTTGGGGTGGAGAGAAGCACCGGAGCAGCAGCCAACGCGGGCGCGTGGGCAGCCGCGCAGATCGCACAATGCGAGTCCGCCGGGCTGGACTCTGGGTGCATATGCACGGCCTGGATGAAGGCAAAAAGCGCCACCACCAGGATGCCGAGCAGTACGCCCAGTTTTCGTAACCGTTCGCGGTCGTGCAAGTCCATCGTTGGTGTCACGAAAAACTCGGGATTACCCAGCAAGTCAGATGCACACAACGTAGTGCGCGACTACTATATCAGGTAAACAGTCCAGGCCGCCACAGGAACACGGGTGCACGACTTTGCACCCGACAGCAACTCAACTGAAGCCAAGCACCGGATGGGGCAAGTAGGGCTCTTCGAGAGAAGCTATTTCCTCCGCCGTCAGGCGCACGGCAAGCGCCGCTACCGCGTCCTGCAGGTGATGCGGTTTGGTGGCGCCCACGATGGGGGCAACGACGGCCGGCTGGCCGAGCAACCAGGCCAGAGCCAGTTGCGCGCGGGGGATGCCACGCTGTTCGGCGATTTTGCCGAGGCGATCGACCACCCGGCGGTCGGCCTCTTCCGTTTGCGCGTACAGCTTTTTCCCAAACTGGTCCGTGGTGTCGCGTTTGGTCGATTCGCTTTGCCAGGCGCGCGCCAGTCGCCCGCGCGCCAGCGGGCTCCAGGGAATCACGCCGATCCCCTCGGCACGGCAGAGCGGCATCATCTCGCGCTCTTCCTCGCGGTAAAGCAGGTTGTAGTGATTCTGCATAGTGACGAAACGGGTCCAGCCGTGCAGGTCGGCCAGATAGAGCGCCTTGGTAAACTGCCACGCGTACATGGACGAGGCGCCGAGATAACGCACTTTGCCGGCTTGCACCGCATGGTGCAGGGCCTCCAGAGTCTCTTCGATAGGGGTTTCATAGTCCCAGCGATGGGTCTGGTAAAGGTCCACATAGTCGGTTTGCAGGCGGCGCAGGCTCTGGTCGAGCTCGTAAAAGATGGCCTTGCGGGAGAGGCCGCGGCCATTGGGTTCCTCCCGCATCACGCCGTGGACTTTGGTGGCAATGACCACCGCTTCGCGGCGGGCGTTGGCCTTCAAAAAGCGGCCCAGCACCTCTTCGCCAACGCCGCCAGAATAGACATTCGCCGTATCAAAGAAATTAATTCCCAGATCGAGCGCCTGCGCCAGGAAGGGCCGGCTCTCTTCTTGGTTCAGCGCCCAGGCGTGCCTGCCGCCCTTCGGTTCGGCGGCCGGCGCTCCATAAGTCATGCAGCCGAGACAAATGCGGGAAACCTTGAGCCCGGTCCGGCCAAGATTGACGTAGTCCATAGCTTCTCCCAAGTGGAAAACCTAACGCAGAATCGCAAAGCCGCAGAGAGCAGAAAGGCAGCGCCGGCTCCCTGGGGAGTCCAGGCCCGCACCTTTGCTGTGCGGCCTCCCGACGGATACCGGATCACGGCATCGATGGCCGGGTATGTGGGCCTCTGTTATTCTGCCTGGCCGCCCGCTGGGCAGCCTTTTGTTGGGCGCGCAGCTGCTTGCGCGCGGCCCTCTGCTGTTTTTTGGCCGCCTTTTGCGCGGCCCGCACCTGCGGATTGGTGCGCGGCTTAGCCTGGGCCGGGGCACACCAGCCGAGGCCGAAAAATGCGAGCAAAAGAGAGGCAGCAATCTTTTTCCAGGGTTTTGTCAAAGCCACTTCCCTCGGTTGATCGTCGGGAGAAGTTTATAAGAGCAGCCCGCGCTGGACAACAGACAAACTCTACGCGCATGCGAATGGAGAGGACGCAAGGAACACACAAAAATAAAAAAATCCATCCTAGCGCCGAAACGCGCGGCGCCAGGATGAGCGACCCAGCGGGGCGTTGCACCGGGCCGAATGTCAGAATGCGCTTCCGGGAATCGCAACCCCGGCGAAGCTGGACCGGGCTTGCACGCCCCAGCGGTTTTTCACCTTGGTGATGATGTATAGGGACTCATAGCTGGCGGTTGGCTTGCCGGCGTCGTTGTAGCGGGTGAACTCAACAAGAAAATGAAGCTTATCGTCCGAAGTCTGGACCAACTGCCGCCAGGCCCACCGGCTGTGGTGCCAACCGGTGGCTTTGGCAAATTGCTGGAGGTCGTTAGCTTTAGCGTAGTCTTCCGGCGTGCTCCAAACGATCACTTCGTTGCCGGAGAGGCGCACATGGGGGTAGTTGAGGGTTTGTGCCCATTTGAGGGAGTCCCTCGAATTGAATGCCGTCATGAAGTCGTCAAGCACCTGGCAGCCGGTGGCGAGGGCAGGCGATTTCGCAGGCTTGGCGCAATCGTCCCGCTTTTCTGCACCCTCAGCAAAAGCAGCAACGGCGAAGAGAAAGACAAAAAGAATCAATGCCCCACGAAACAGACTCCTCATTGAGTCCTCCTTGTTTTGTTTAAGACAGCGAATCATAGTAACTCAGTTCTCAGTTCTCAGTTCTCAGTGGCTAGTGGTCAGTGGTCAGCAGCGCCCAGCACTCAGCAGTCAGCACTGAGCCAAATCAGAACCCAAAGGCAAGAAAGGATCGAAAAGCGGCCCGAAATCAGTATTGGAAATGTGATTCCGGGCTGGTGGCGTCCAGATAACGAATGGAAACATTACCTCCGCAGTTGCTTTGGATCAATTTCCCAAGTTCTTCTGCGGCCGCTTCGATCTCCCGGCGGGAGAGGGAAGGCATCATGCCATCGACATTGATAGCCACATTTTGGGTGGCAGGGGTGAGCTTGGAGAAATCGGCATTCCTCCAGTTCCAGCGGCGGCACATCACACGCCCACTGAACCGGTTCACATAGATAACCTCACCCGGTTCCGGATGCTCCACTTCGGTTGGATTGAAGAGCGGCGCAAAAGTCTCTTGGGAGGTCGCCAGACCTAAGGTCATATCCTGCTCGATAGAATCTATGTCGTCTCCGCCGCAGGGGATCAGATACTTGAGGCTGATTACGTTAAAAGCATCGACCGCAGGCGAAATGGATCGGATCGTCTTTCCAGCCTTGACCTGTTTGATGAGAAAGAGGATAGACGGCGTAAATTTGTTTGGATTGGCCCCAAACCTCCGGTAAGCTTCCTTCCAGGCGAGGAGCCGGGGGTGCGCGGCCAAGTCAATCGCGTGATCCAGCCGCACGCTTTCCTCCTGCTGGCGCAATAATTTCTCAATTACGGAAGACGAGCCGGTATTGTCAATGCCGGTAGCGAGAACGATTCCGCGACAAAACTGCGGGAAAGCTTGAAAAATTCCCGGTTCAATACGAAATTGCACCCCGCAACCTCCCAGTTTCAAAGTAGTTGGTCCGACGCAAGCGGATATAACATTTTGAACCTCACAGCTGTACGGCTCAGGCCCGGATATAGCTAACTTTGACGGTGGTAAAAAATTCTACCGCATATTTCCGCCGCTCACGCGAACCGTAGCTGGAGGCCTTGCGTCCTCTGAAGGGCACGTGAAAATCGCTTCCCGTAGTCGCCAGATTCACCATTACCATACCTGCTTGACTATGGCGCAGGAAGTGGCTCGCGCATTTCAGGGAAGCGGGGTGAATCGCCGAGGAGAGTCCATAGTTGGTGGCGTTCGCCGTTGCCACGAGGCCGGTTATGCCGCTGTTGGTTTGGATCGACGAAGTTCGGCTCCGTCTTTGCGGCCGCGTGCACAGCGCGCAGAACGGCAATTAGGCCTTTCAGAATGTGGTAAATTGGAGTAGTGACGGGCCCGTAGCTCAGCGGTTAGAGCAGTGGACTCATAAGTCTAGGAAGTGAAGCGACCCCACCTTTTCTCAATCACTTACAGGCACCTAATGGTGTCCAAAGTGATGCCAAGTTACCTCATTCGACAGGTTCGGGACACCTCTCGGGACATCTGAAAGCACCCGCGACTTGAACTCCACAGCTTTCAGTGGGCCTTTTCCCCAGAGGAGAGGGACACTGATGCCCAACTCCGTTTTGACTTCGGATTTGGGCCGGATGGAGGGATGCGTGAGTGGTTGAAACGGCCGGTCTTGAAATTGTCCTAACCCACGCGCCCTCCAATAATCTCAACAACTTACAGTAGCGCTGGAGCACGCAAAGTGGGGCAGTGTTACCTCATTCGGTGGCTTCGGGAGACTGCTCGGGAGACCGGGAGACTAGAGCACATACCAGCTTCGTGGTGATAACTTCCAGCTTGCCCTGACTCTGCAACTGATCCACGGCTAACTTCCCCGAATGAGACTTCTGGCCCGCGCCGTCCAACGCGGTTGGCTCAACGCTGCACTTTTGGATAAGTTCCGGATTGCGCGTGACCCGCTCATTGCCGGCAGAAGGCCAATCCTGCAACTTCTCCAGCCGGATTCTCGAAATCATTGAGACTTCTGGACCACCGGCCGGCACTCGTTGCGAAGGAATTACCTTTTTTGCATCATTTTCATGGATTTCCATCTACAGTACTTGAGTGTTGAATCGGTCCGGTTCTGTTCGGTTTGCTAAGAAGCCAAGAAGACGTGGTACGCCGATCCACTCCCGGAAAAGGCAAGAGCTGGGCTTTCTGTACGTTTTGCTGGCGGATTGTGCCTTTCAATCTACCACCGGCTAGGCTCACCACGACCGCAAGACTGTCAATTCACGATAAAAAAGGAATCGCAATGGCAAAACGCTTGATTGTAATTCTGGCAGCAGCACTTCTCGCCGTGGCCGCCGCCGCACAAAACACTTCCGCAGCCGCCGCGCAAGACGCTTCGGGGTTCAAGACTCCCAAAGAAAAAACCAGCTATGCCCTGGGCATGCAGATAGGAAGTGGCTTTCGCAAGCAGGGGCTCGATCTGGACGCCGCCAGTGTCGGCAAGGGTTTCGCTGACGCATTTTCCGGCAGCAAGACTTTATTAACCGAGGACGAGATGCGCACCGTACTCGCCAGTGCGCAGGAAGAATTCACGAAGAAGCAGGCGGCCTTGCGCGCCGAGAAAGCGCAGACGGCGCAAAAGGAGGGCGACGCATTTCTGGCCGCAAATAAGGGCAAGGAAGGCGTCACCACCCTGCCCAGCGGCCTGCAATACAAAATCCTCAAGGCAGGCACCGGCAAGAAGCCCGAACTCGAGGACACGGTGGTCTGCAACTACCGTGGCACCTTCGTCGACGGGGGCGAATTTGACAGCTCCGCCAAGCACAATGGCCCAGCAACCTTTCCTGTGAAAGGTGTCATTAAAGGCTGGACGGAAGCGCTTCAGCTGATGTCGGTCGGGTCCAAGTGGCAACTCTTCGTCCCGCCGCAACTCGCTTATGGTGAGAATGGAGCCGGCCAGACCATCCCGCCCAACTCGACCCTGGTCTTCGAGGTGGAATTGCTTTCAATCCAGGAGGGGCACAACGAAAGAGAACGAAAGTAACTGAATTGCGGCGTTTTGTATGAGGGCACAGCTTCGGCTGTGCCCTTATCCGTGTTCTGAAACAAAACGTTACTTAAAACACCTGGAAGCATTCGAAATAACGTTCTCTTCACAGAGTTTTCATTTCCCGTCATCCGGAAGTAATCGTGGCACTACGCCCCAAGGAGCAGCAGATCATCTCCAGGGTCCCTCGAAACCGCGTTATGGGAAGCCAGGCGTGTGTTTTCCTGGGCGAGTGGTCAGCAACTCACGGAATCCCGTGCCGGCGTTATCGCCCAGAGCCATTGGTTTGAGCAACCAGGGCGTACAGCATCGTGAAACCTGATTCGGAGATGCCGTTGCTAAGAACGGCGTCAGAGCCTACCCAGCAGTTCTCGATATTCCTGCATCAGTGTTCGGAGAGACTGCCGTTCATGCTGCCGTTGGGCCCTTGCGGAGCTAGAAAACCCGGGGTCGTTTGGATTCAGTAGGTCCCACGGTATCTGGGGCGCCAGCCCGGAAATCGCGGGATGATCCAGGAGGGTGGTGAAGTATTTGACGAGAATTGCATCCGCAGCCGGATTGGGATAGGCAGGCAGATTGCCAGGATACGCCGCGGTCTCCGCCCCATTGACCACAGCATTAAGGAGAAAGTTGGTGTATATGCCCTTTGGCACGCGCGGGCCCGGTCCGGCCTGCGCCGAGAGTGAAGTGGCCCACAAACCACTCAGCACGAGAAGGCAGACTGCAACTAGCCAATTGCTTTTCATATCGCGGCGCCTATCCGGTGAATTTTGTGCACGGCTCAATCTCTCTTATCTGGACGTCAAAACCTGTAGTCAATTGCAGGTAGGTGGCGGCAGGGGCATTCGCTGGTCCGCCATCTCGAACAGATCGTGGCTCGCCCTGTTTAGTAGATCCTGCAGCGACGTTTCACCCAGGGTAGTGCTAGGCGTGGGCGGACACGGATTCATCTCTGCATATTGAACGTCGGTGTAATCGACGTCCACATACTGAATTGGCGCGGGGCCGCTTGTCCCACCGTAGAAGGTACCCGCCGGGGTCCCATCGAAGAAGACCGTCAGCACGTTGTACGCCGCTTCCTCCGGAGTGATGGAGCACGTCCCGCCGGGCGAAGTGCAGCCCTCTATCGCAGTCGTTTTGGGGTCGGATACGGGATAATCGAACTCCGCGCCGCCACGAATCGGAGGAAACGGCTGCGGCGTGAGGGATGTAAGCAGCTTTACGCCAAGCAGGCCGATATCGCCAGGAACAGTCTCGCTCATCCCCGATGCGGTGAGTCCTCCGACCTGTGTTGCTTTGCCGTTGAGCCCTTGCTCATCGAGTAAGTAGGTGATTACCTCGACCTTGGCCTCGCAGGACATCACGTCGGTCGTCGCACTGCAGTCCGAGTTGTAGAGTGCGGGAAGATTCGGCGGCAGGGCGGAACTGAATTCAGGCAAGGCGTCACCGGCGTCGGGCGTCAGGTCCAAGGCAACGCCCCTGAACACCTTCTCGTACATATCGATCGTTTGCTCCCATGAATTTATGAACACGCGATCGTTATTCCAGTAGTCTGGATTGTCCGGGAAGGAATGCTCGATCAACGTTTCCCACATCGCATTGACCTTTACGCCGGACGGTTGCGATGAGCTGTCATTGTCGTCGGTGGGAAGGATCATTTCCGTCGAAGCGCCAACGGGACCAGCGAGGGCGATGGAAGCAAACTCTTCATCGTCCTGGTATCGGGCGTTGAGCTGCTCCAAGAAGTCTTTCCATGCACTCTGATAGAGGCTGTTCCACGGCAGCGGAAAGACGTACACGTCGTTTGCGCCCTTTTCTGGGACACCTGCAAACTGCACCGTGCCACAATCGGGGGAAACCGGGCCGGGCGTGTCTGGGAACAGTCCGTCGCAGGGAGGAATTTCATTGAGCAGCCATGCAGGCGAATCGATGCCTGGCGTAATGATGAGCCGCAGCGATTTATGAGCCGTACGGGCCGCGCTGAAGGCGTCGTCCAGATAGCTCCAATCGAACTGATAGATGTATGTTCCGAGGGGTCCATCGGTGCGGGATTCGATGGTGTTCCAATGCTCTCCCAATGCGATGCCCGTGATGGCCGGATTGGCTAGGAGGTGCACGTAGATATCCCGCAGGTAGGCATGGAGTTGTTCTGTGGTTGGGTTGGGCGGACCGGTGTATTCGTTAATCGCATCCTCAATATCCAGATGAGCGAATACACCAACGGGATTGTGTGGCGGCACGATCTCGGCGCCTGGAAACTGTGCGGCAGCCGTCGTCGCAACGCCTGAGCCAAGGATCAAATAGAAAAGAACAGCAGGGGCCATCCAGGTTGTACGAAGAAGTAGCTTCATTGCCGTAATCCTCTAATCCTGGATTTCCATTGTGATCTTCCGAATGGGTCGACATCCGATCGGGCGCATTTGTGCATCCACGGATCGACGCCTGAAATGAGAGGCACTAGAGCGGACTGCAGGTTGTATGCGCCTACCGCACATCGCTGCGCAATCGGAGCGAAGTATTTCCCGTTTGAGGGCATATTTGCGGCGCGAAGCTAAAGCAATCACCATCCAAATCGATGGACACGCGCGAGTTCGACCAGAGCGCAGCAGGGGGCTCTTGCAGGAACCGTTCCCTTGCTCCCTGAGCTGAGACTCCGGCGGCCTTGTGGCGCTTTCACAGCAAACGCAATGCTGGATCTCTTGTGCCACATGGTTTTTTTCACCAGACCCGCAGGCGGCGATTCCTCCGTTGTTGTCTCGCCGCCTCCAATTTCCGATTCCTCTCGGCGCGAATCTCCTGCTGATGCCCGGCGAGCATGTTTTTCGGCGTGATGTAGCCGATGGCGCTGTTCAAACGCACGTTGTTGTAGTGCTCCACGTAACCCTTAACCAGACGCCGCGCCTTCACTCCAGCTGGTGCTATCACAGCTTTAAGCCTTGTTTTGTATAATTTTCCTTCCACGGGCATTACGTTTCCACGAGGGACTTTTATGGGACTAGTGCTGCCAAGGCAGACTTGAAACGCCCGCAATATATGGATTATCCAATACCAAAGCAGTATTGCGGGCAGATGCGGTCGGGAGTTGATCAGTGCCCGCTATTGTCCGATGGAGCCGTTCCGGCGGTCCCGGCCGCCTTCACAGAAGTGGTGACGCACCATGCTTTGGGCAAGCAGAAAAAAGATGACTGCCAAGACGACTGCAAACAGGAAACTCCCAATTCCGAACCGGGGTGGCTTTCGCCCTGCGGGGCCTGTCGTATTCAAATAATTTGTCATCAGGCACACTCCCTACAGGTTGGATCATTGCATTTCGTCACAAGGTTGCGCGCTCACCGGAATACGTAACGCTAATGCTCGCTCACGTCCGTAAGAAAGGCACTGGACCTGGACGATTAAGACGTTTGAGCGATACGTTAAACGGTGGAGCCATTAAGTGGAACAGGCTGAGCGGCACAATTCCCGCCGTTTCCCAGTCCTGAAACTCGTCCTTATGTCTTCTGTGTTTGCGGCTATGTGGTCATGCCGGAGCATGTATCTGCGAGTGAGTGATCGACCAGGGGGGAATTTCATGAAATACAGCATCAGGCCGATAGCGTTTTTCTGAGGTCACCAGCTTTGACGTTAACCCATCCGAGGTTCGCCAAATGGCAGAAGCGCCTCCAGTTTATCCTTCCGGCGTTCCTCGATTCATAATTGCCTTTGTTGCAGTGGCCCGAAACCGGTCCATTGCCCCCAAGAGGCTTCGGCCTTTTGGCAAACTCGAACCCCGATCCTGGTAGAGGAAGTGTCAAAGCTGCCTCTCCCGAACGATTGGGGAGCGCACTTGGCATTTCGCTCTGCTCCAAACAAGGAGATTCGCTTTCTCCTTCCGCCGCGTAAGTGCCATTCAGAGGATCGATGACACCGATCTTGATTGGCTGCTCGCTCTGCCCGTAGCTCAGGATTGCCGGCCCCCTCCCAGGGCTAAAGCGCCCGCCCCGAGCCCTAGACCTACCTTGAGTACTTCCCGTCGAGTGAATTTGCCACTCATATTGCCGACCTCCAATTTTCTGCCTGTCAAGGGCGGAGTAAAAGTAGACCACTGTGGCGGAGTAAAAGGGAGCCAGCATAGCTAGTTCGAAGTTGGAGGGGATTGCGAGGGAGAAGGGCCTCTGGAGCGTAGCGGAAGAGGTCCTTCTCC
>Ga0326727_10016317_pt1 | contig 15712 bp, 15 predicted proteins | sample MB2enrmetagenome_FD_207643 | JGI IMG/M metagenome (GOLD analysis project Ga0326727, IMG submission 207643) | Lab enriched peat soil microbial communities from McLean, Ithaca, NY, United States - MB29MY | ecosystem: Environmental > Terrestrial > Soil > Wetlands > Peat | place: USA: New York... | reverse complement strand
TTCGCTTGGCTCCACAATTTCCGCCGACTCGTCAGCCGGTGGGAATACCATGAAGCCAACTTCCTCGGCATGCTCCAGCTCGGCTGCCTCGTCATCCTCCTGAGGTATTTATGAGATGGCTTCTAATATTTCCTCATCTGACTTCGACTGACGGGTCACCAGGTATCGTACGCGCTGCCGTTGCTACCCACTTGAGTCGGATTCGAATGCACGCTTGCGATTCCGGCGGTTGTTTGGTCTGGAGTCTGAACGGTATCGTCGACGTCTGGCACCCAGTCTTTTTTCTGCGTGAAGGGATCCATCGGAATCTCATTCAAATAGTGCCCGTTCACTAACTGCTGCAGTGATTGAGGCTCTTGGTCGTGATCCCACGTGTACTCTTGGATGGCCCCGCGCATCGCGAGCAAATCCTGCCTGAGCGTCGCTTCACGTTTGTGCCGTGACGAGCACCCAGAGGCGAGAGCGGAAATCAAAACCGTCAGGGACACGAAACGAATTCGGTAATTCATCTCGGTCCTGCGCCAAAAGACTCCTACGACCTAAGTGACGTCTTACGAGTGGTGGATCTTGCGGGACAGACGAAACAGAAGTTCGCCCAACTCCGATTAGGCAAAGTGCCGGCATAAGTTGTGATGCGAAAGCTGCAAATCGCGGCTCGGAGCGCGTCGCTCCTCAATTGGCGAGTCGGTACGCTCCTCTGGCATCTTACAGGAGGAGGGCTCAACTATGCGGCAACGCTACCAACGTGGTTGTCTGAGGTGCGCAAAGCGCAAGGCGGGACCGGACTGCTGGGAGTATCTCTGGCGGGAAAACGATGAGGCGGGGATGCGCGTGCGTAGGACTGCCGTCATTGGGACCGTGGAACAGTATCCGACGAGGGATTTTGCCCAAACAGCAGTGAACGGGCTCAGAATGCAGGTGAACGAGGACCGACTACGCCATCCAGGGCGTAACATCTTTGTTGCGGACTTGGTCGATCACTACATGCAGACGGAACTCTCCGAAAAAACTAGCTGGCATTCTCATGCGACGCGAATCGTGTACCGCCAATACCTGACAAGGTGGATACGGCCGCATTGGGGGAACGTGAACGTCTGCTCCGTCCGAACAATAGCGGTTGAGCAATGGCTGAGACAGTTGCGACGTGTTGACGGCATCCCGCTAGCCAACACAACGAAGGCGAAGATCCGAAATCTGTTCAGTGTGCTGTTCAATCATGCAATACGTTATGAATGGCTGGGTCAGGGAAGAAATCCTATTACCCTCGTCCGTCAAAGTGCGAAGCGTAATCGGACTCCTGAAGTGCTGGAGCCACGTGAGATCCAGGGGCTTTTGCTGCAACTGAAATCAAGTTTTCGCTTGATGGTGCTGCTGGCTGTGACGACGGGACTCCGTCGTAGCGAACTGCTGGCCCTCAAATGGAGCGATGTAGATTTCTCCAACATGCGCCTCGATGTCTTGCGGTCCATTTATATGCGACACATTGGGGATTGCAAGACTGAGGCATCGCTCAAGCCGGTACCCCTGGATGAGCGCGTAGCCGCCGATCTCTGGATATGGAAGGAGACAAGCCGGTATCGGCAACCCGGCGACTGGATATTTGCGAGTCCCCGCCATCAGGGGAAGTATCCGTTTTGGCCAGATGCGTTGCTACAAAAGATCATTCGCCCGGCGGCATTGCGCGCCGGCATCAACAAGAAAATTGGGTGGCATACGTTTCGCCACTCATTTTCAACGATTCTGATCGCCAATGGAGAAAACGTGAAGGTAGTCCAGGAGTTGATGCGTCATGCCAGCAGCCGCTGCACGCTGGAGGTATATTCGCAAGCCCGAATCATGGCCAAGCGCCAAGCGCAGCAGCGCGTTGTGCAAATGATTCTCCCTGAGGAGACGGGTGTACGGGAACCCGTGCTTGCGTGCGGCTCGCAAATCGAGGTTGAGTGAGCTGGTTTGCTTGGGGGTTGCGGTCCTCCGGGGTGAGTTTGGTTAGTGGCACGACCGACTTTTGGCAGCTCTTATTGGAGCAATCTGGAGCAACGCAAAACGCAAGCTGCTTTCGTATGTTATTGAAAGATATGGTAGGCCCGTGCGGGCTCGAACCGCAGACCTCTACCGTGTCAAGGTAGCGCTCTAGCCAACTGAGCTACGGGCCTAAATACGGCAATTATCTTAGCACAGCAGAGACAACGTAATCTTCAGCACCAGATGTGGATTCGCTGCGCTACTGCTGATTCTTGATCACTTCGCCGCCCTTCATCACGAATCGGACTTTTTCCAGCACGCGCACATCGGCCAGCGGATCACCTTGCACGGCAATCAAGTCCGCGTATTTACCCGGCTCGAGCGTTCCCACGCGCTCCGACCATCCGAGCAAGTCCGCGGCGTTCACGGTCGCCGCTTGAATGGACCGCAGCGGAGTCAAACCCAGCTTCACCATGACGGCGAATTCCCGCGCATTGAGGCCGTGCGGGTAAACTGCTGCGTCCGTTCCGAAGGCAACCTTCACTCCCTCTTGAAACGCGTGTGAGACATTTTGTCGCGCGATTGGGAGAACGATCTTGGCTTTTTCGATCATGTTTGGCGTCAAACCGAGCGACGCGTAGTTCTCCAACAACCAATCCCCCAAGTAAAGTGTGGGTACGAGATACGTCCCGTGCTCCTTCATGAGTTGAATGTCTTCCTCATTGATATAGCTCCCGTGCTCGATCGAATCCACGCCCGCGAGAACGGCGTTCTTGATTCCCAGCGCGCCGTGTGCGTGCGCCGCCACCTTTCGGCCCAAGCCATGCGCCGTTTCCACGATCTCCCTCATTTCCTCGGGGCTGAACTGCTCGAGTGCAGGGTCATCACCCTCCGACAAAACGCCGCCGGTGGCCATGAACTTGATCAGATCAGCGCCATACTTGATGTTTTCGCGCACCCGGTGAATTACTTCGGGGCCGTCGGCAACGCCCTGGCTGGAGTAATTGAACTGTGGCGCGAGAAGATTCTCGTCGCCATGTCCGCCTGTGATGCTCAACGCGGGACCAGAAACCAGCATGCGCGGCCCAGGTACGTCACCGGCCTTAATTGCATCACGAAGCGCAATGTCCGAATAGCCTCCCGCTCCGACGTTGCGGACGGTGGTGAAGCCTGCCTCGAGTGTCACAAGCGCATTTCGTGCACCGAGAAGCGCCTCGCGCGGGTAGGAAAGATGCAGACCAGCGGGGCCGTGCAAGTACGGCGAGAACGTCAGGTGCGTGTGGCAATCAATCAGGCCGGGCAGAACTGTTGCGTTGGATAAATCAATGAACTTGGTGCCGGCCGGCAACTGTCGCGAAATATCAGCAGCCTTCCCGATCGCCTTGATGCGGTCGCCTTCGATCCAGATGATCTCGTCGATCAGGTAATTGCCCGTCCGAACGTCCAAGATCTTTCCGGCCTTCACGGCAACGTCTGTCACGGGCCCCTTTGGTTCCTGCGCTGCGCTGGAACCTGCAAAGCAGAACAGAATGGCAAACAGAACTGCCAAACGCTTCATCGACTCCCTCCTCACAGAATGATCACAACCTTGAATTACCCGGCCTCCAGATAGCGATTCTTTTGTGTGCTTGAGATTCTAGCGCCACTGCATGCGAAATTATCGCGATATTTCTCCGGCTCCGCGATGGAATTGTGGCGGGGTCCTTGCCGACCTGCATTTGACAAATTCGTCTCGATCAACGATTTGTTCTTGACACGGGCGCGGCATGCTGTATGATTATTCATAGTTTTGCATAATCAAACAAACTGCACATGGGCGTACAAAAACGATTTCGGCAAGGACAGATTTTGAAGCTCCTCTCGGGTGATTCCGTGGCGAGCCAGGATGAGTTACGGCGGAGACTCGGACATTTGGGCGTTCGCGTGACACAGGCGACGCTTTCGCGAGATTTTCGCGAACTCAAGCTTGTCAAGACCGCCGATGGTTACAGGCCTCTGTCCACAGCGGCCGCCGACGAGGCGTCTCCGTTGCCGACGTTCTCGCACGCCTTGAAGGAATTCCTCCTAGATATCCGTCAGGCGCAGAACATGCTCGTCCTTAAGACGCCTCCTGGAGGCGCACAGCCGCTTGCCGCCGCGGTGGACGCCGAGCACTGGAAGGAAATCGCCGGGACGCTCGCAGGTGACGATACGGTCCTCATCATCACTTCCTCCCGCAGCGCGTGTGGCGCGGTTCGGAAGCGCATGGAGGAAATGCTCCGATGAAAAAGGCGACACGGGTCGCCGTCGTCGGAGCAACGGGTTATGCAGGGTTTGAGCTAGCCCGCCTCCTTCTCAGGCACCCAAACATCGAGAAACCGACTTTCTTTCTCCGCAACGGGAATGCGGGTCCGCGTTGCCTGTCGGACGTTTTCCCGCAACTGCGCGGATGCGGCGAGGCCCCATGCAAAACCTTTTCGGCTGAAGCCATCGCCCAAAGCGACGCGGATATTGTCTTCCTTTCGATTCCGCACGAGGCTTCGATTGAGCTCGTTCCAGCTTTGCTCGCAGCCAATCCACGCCTGCGGATTGTGGACTTGAGCGGGGCTTTTCGCTTCCGCGATCCCGAGACGTTCGCGCATTGGTACAAGCTGGCGCCTCCCGCCGCAAACACGCTTTCCGAAGCGGTTTATGGCCTGCCGGAGCTTTATGCCGATGCGTTACCAAAAGCGCGGATCGTCGCGAATCCGGGGTGTTATCCAACATCCGTGATCCTGGGCCTGCGCCCACTGGTCAAATCCGGCTGGATTAACTCACAGCGCGGAATTGTGTGCGACTGCAAGTCGGGCGCAAGCGGCGCGGGCAAAGAACCGAAGCGCGAGACACATTTCGTCGAGGTAAACGAGAATTTCCGCGCCTACGGCGTTTTCACGCACCGGCACACGCCGGAAGTCTCCGATCATCTCGGCCTTTCCGCGAACGATTTTGTCTTCACGACGCATCTGTTGCCGGTGGAGCGCGGCATTCTTTCGACACTCTACGTGTGGCTCAAGTCCCCGCGGAAGCCGGAGGAAATTGAATCGCTTTACCACGAATCCTACGCAGGACACCCGATGGTGCGCATTTCGCCTCCCGGGAGGCTGCCGGAACTTCAGCACGTGGTACACACGAATTTCTGCGACATCGGCTTTGTGCTCGATTCATCGGGCGGGCGGCTCGTGATTGTTTCCTGCCTCGACAATCTCGGCAAGGGCGCCGCGGGACAAGCAATACAGAACTTGAACGGAATGTGTGGCTATCCGGAAACGGCGGGATTGCTATGAGGCTCCTCATCAAAATTGCGGGCGCTCTGCTCGAACGCGACGAGCACGTGCATTCTCTCGCGCGACAGATCACCGAACTGGGACGCGCTGGCCACGAAATGCTCGTGATCCATGGGGGCGGAAAAATCTTCACCGCCACGCTCGCGCGGATGGGCATCGAAAGCAACTTCATCAACGGGTTGCGCGTCACGGATCGCGAAACGCGCGACGCTGCCGTAATGGTGTTTGCAGGCCTGCTCAACAAGAAACTCGCGGGAGCAATTTCGCTCGCGGGGCAGCCTGCCGTGGGAATCAGCGCCGCTGACGGTGCATGCTTCCGCACGGAGCCGATGCAACTCAATGACGGCGGCTGCCTCGGATACGTGGGATATCTCACGGAGGTAAACGTCGATTTTCTGCACTCGCTTTGGCGCGCCGGAATCGTGCCGGTCGCTTCCTGCCTGGGACTTGGCGCAGACGGAGAGCTTTACAACATCAATGCCGACCACATGGCCGCCGCGGCTGCCGAATTCATTCGAGCCGACCGGCTGATTTATCTGACCGACGTGGCGGGCGTGCTCGACGGCGACAAGGTGCTGAGCGCCGTGCGCGGTGAGGCCATCGAGAATCTCATCCGCTGCAACAAGGTCTCCGGCGGAATGATCCTGAAACTCGAAGCGGCGAAGCGAGCACTTGCCGGGGGCGTTTCGGAGGTTCGTATTGTCGGCGGAACGAAGCCGCGAGCGCTGTTGGCTGCTGCGAACAGCGGCCGGTGTCCGGGCACGCGCGTCCTCCCCGTGCTCCGCTCGAGGCATAGGGCAGCTCATGGAGTCGCTCAATAAACATGGCCAGGAAGAAAACACTAGCCGCAAACCACATCTCACCGGCGAAGATTCGCGCGGATGAGGCGCGCTATCTGATGAACACATACCGGCGTCCTCCGGTCGTATTCACACACGGCAGCGGCTGCCACCTCTATGATTCGCAAGGGCGCGAGTATCTCGACTTCCTTGCCGGCATCGCCGTGAACGCCCTGGGGCATGCCCACCCGCGAATCGTGCGCGTGATTCGCCGCGAGGCGGGCCATGCCACACACATTTCAAATCTCTTCCACAACCCTCATCAGGCGCCGCTCGCCCGCAAGCTTGTCGAGTGGTCCGGCCTCGATCGCGTCTTCTTCACCAACAGCGGAACCGAGGCGGTGGAAGGGGCGCTGAAGCTGGCGCGTGCATACGCACACGCAAAGCCTGGGAACGAGGCCAAATCAAAGACGCGCTTCCTCGCGCTTGAGAACTCCTTTCACGGACGAACGTTTGGCGCGGTTTCCATCACGCACACTGCCAAGTACCGCGAACCGTTCGAGCCACTTGTTCCCGGCTCTGAATTCGTGTGCTTCAACGATGTGGCGGACCTGGAAGCGAAATTCGACGAATCGGTATGCGCGATTGTCATCGAAACGGTGCAGGGCGAGGGCGGCATTTCCCCCGTCAGCGAGCCGTTCTGGCAGCGGGCGCGCTCTTTAGCGACGCAGTTCGACGCTGCTTTGATCGCCGACGAAATTCAATGCGGCCTGGGCCGCACAGGCCGCAAATTTGCCTATCAGAAGTTCGACACGCTTCCGGATATTGTGACCGTCGCAAAGCCTCTCGCGGGTGGCCTCCCGCTTGGCGCGATCGTGGCCAGCGAGAAATTCGCATCCGCATTCTCGCCCGGAATGCACGGAACGACTTTCGGCGGAGGGCCGCTCGTCTGCGCCGTGGCGCATGAGTTCCTCACGGTCGTTGAAGAACAAGAACTTCTTGATAACGTTCTCGCGCGTGGCGAAGAAATCCGGGCGGGACTTGAGAAGCTCGCCGTCCGTTTTGATTTTATCCGCGAAGTCCGCGGTGAAGGACTCATGTTTGGCATCGATCTCACGGTCGATGGAGCTCCCATTGTCGAAGAGGCCCTGCGTCACGGTCTCGTAATCAATTGTACCCACGACCACATTCTGCGGCTCTTGCCGCCCTTCATTGTGAGCCCGAAGGACGTCGCGGAATTTCTGGAGAAGTTTGAGACGGTGCTGGCACGGACGTCACAGACAAAAACCAAGGCCCGCAAAGAACCCGAGGCCCTTGCGGTTGCGAGGGGAACATGAACGCTCTCGCCACATCCTTAATGTTAACAAGCAGCCTTCTCACCGGTACGGAGTGGGATACGGCCCAGGTGCGCGACCTCTACTGCTTGGCCAGGAACCTCAAATTGCATCCGCGGCGTTACAGAACCGCGCTTTCGGGCCGTTGCATTGCGCTCGTATTTGAGAAGCCCTCTCTGCGTGCGCGCGTGACATTCGAGGCAGGCATTGCAAGCCTCGGCGGCTCCTCCACTTTTCTGGACTACACCGCGCACCACTTGGGCGAGCGTGAGTCGATTGCCGACGCTGCCATAAGCCTCGAATCAAGGGCGCACTGCGTTGTGGCGCGCGTTTTCGCCCAGGAAACTTTGCATGAACTCGCCGGGCACGTCAGCTTCCCAGTGATCAACGCGCTCTCCGACAAGTTCCATCCCTGCCAGGCGCTTTCCGATTTCTTTACGCTTGAGGAGCACTTTGGAGATGTTCGAGGGCTGAAGTTCGCCTATGTAGGCGACGGCAATAATGTTTGTCATTCGCTGATTTCGACCGCAGCGCGGTTGGGTGCGCATATTCGCGTCGCCACGCCTGCGAAGTATGCGCCCGATCCCGCCGTTGTTGGCGAGGCAAACCTTGTGGCACAAAAGGCGGGCGCAACCATCGAAATCCTTCGTTCGCCTGAAGAAGTCGTTGGCGGCGCGCAAGCGGTGTACACGGATGTTTGGGTCAGCATTGGACACGAAGCGGAAACGGCGGATCGCCTAACCGCCTTCCCCGGTTACCAGATAAACGAAGCTCTTTTCTCGCTGGCCGCGCCGGACGCGGTGTTTCTGCATTGTCTTCCGGCGCGCCGCGGTTCGGAAGTCACCGACGACGTGATCGATTCGCCTCGCTCGCTTGTTTTTGACCAGGCGGAAAACCGCCTGCACGTCCAGAAGGCGATTCTGCTCACTCTGCTCGGGTAAGGAGACGAAATGTCAAACAAAGTGGTGCTCGCATATTCAGGAGGGCTCGATACCTCCATTATCATTCCTTGGCTCAAGGAGAATTATGGCTGTGAAGTGATTGCCATGATTGGCGACCTCGGCCAGCAGGAAAACCTTGAGGCCGCTCGCAAAAAGGCTCTCGCCACGGGCGCGAAGGCTGCGTCCATCGAAGACCTCCGCGAGGAGTTCATTACGGACTACATTTGGCCCACGCTTCGAGCCGGCGCAGTGTACGAACACAAGTACCTTTTGGGAACGTCGTTCGCTCGCCCTCTGCTGGCCAAGAGGCAGGTGCAGATCGCCAGGAAGCATGGCGCGGGCGCTTTGGCGCACGGCTGCACGGGAAAAGGAAACGACCAGGTGCGGTTTGAGCTTGCTGCCAAGGCTCTTGCGCCGGACTTGAAGATCATCGCGCCGTGGCGCGAATGGGATATCGTCTCGCGTGAAGAAGCCATCGCGTATGCACGCGCGCACAACGTCCCCATCGACCAGACAAAAAAGAACATCTACAGCCGCGACCGCAACATTTGGCACCTGAGCCATGAAGGCGGCATTCTGGAAGATCCCGAGAACTCGCCGGAAGAATCCATGTGGCAGTGGATCGTTTCGCCCGCGGATGCCCCGAACAAACCCACGACCGTTGAAATCGGTTTCGAAGCCGGAATCCCGGTCTCCGTGGATGGCGAAGAGCTTCGCCCACTCGCGCTAGTGGAACAATTGAATGAAATCGCCGCAGCGAATGGCGTGGGGCGCATGGAGATGATTGAAAATCGCCTCGTCGGAATCAAATCGCGGGGCGCATACGAAACCCCCGGCGGAACTCTGCTTGTCACGGCGCATCGCGAACTCGAATCGCTCTGTCTCGACCGCGAAACTATGCACTACCAGCAGACCCTCGCGCTGCGCTACGCGGAGATGGTTTATTACGGCATGTGGTTCACGCCGCTGCACGAAGCGCTCGATGCGTTCTTCTCAAGCTCGCAGCAACGAGTGACGGGTTCAGTCACACTCTCGCTCTTCAAGGGCAATGTGAGCGTGATGTCGCGCCGCTCGCCCTATTCGCTTTACCGCACAAACCTTGCAAGCTTCACGATGACCGGCTACAACCCGAAGGACGCCGAGGGGTTCATCAATCTCTTCGCGCTTCCCATCACGGTGCCGCAACAACCCTTCCACGAAGAACCTCAAGAGGCGCCGTTGGCGTGGAAAGCCTGATGAGCGCAGACGCCGGCCACAAAATGTGGGGCGGGCGCTTCGAGCGCGGCCCCGATGCCTCGTTTTATGAGTTCGAGCGCTCCTGGCAATTCGACCGGCGGCTGCTTCCGCAGGAATTGGCGCTCGACCGTGCATGGGCGCGCGCCATCGCGGCCGCGGGAATCCTGACCCAGGAGGAAGCCCAGAAGATTGAAGCTGCGTTTGGCGAGATCGAGCTTCGCGCAAAATCGGAGCCGGCGTGGCTCGATCGCTCAAACGCGGAGGATGTTCACCATTTCGCAGAGACGGCCCTGATTGAAAAACTTGGTTCGCTCGGCGCAAAGCTCCACACAGGCCGCAGCCGCAACGAAATGATTGCGACGGAGCTTCGAATGTACGTGAAGGACGCGGCTCGCGATATTCGCGGCGCTATCGCGGCGCTCGTCCGCGCCATTGCCAATCAAGCCGAGAAAAATTTCCCAGTGCCAATGCCGGGCACCACGCATCTCCAGCACGCGCAACCACTGCTGCTTTCGCATTGGCTTCTCGCGCACGGCGAAGCGTTTCATCGCGACGCGGAGCGCTTCGCCGCTGCAGCAAAGAACGCCGACGCCTGCCCGCTAGGTTCCGGCGCGCTGGCTGGTTGTGCATTCCCTATCAACCGCAATGCGCTCGCGCACGATCTCGGGTTTCGCCGCATCACCGCGAACAGCTTGGATGCAGTCAGCGACCGCGACTTCGCGCTCGAGTATCTATTCGCGCTCTCTCTCCTCGCGACGCACCTTTCGCGGCTCGCTGAAGACACGATTCTTTTCGCGTCGCCCGAATTCGGCTTTGTGGAACTCCCTGACGAGTATTCAACCGGGAGCAGCTTGATGCCTCAGAAAAAAAATCCTGATGCATGGGAGCTGATCCGCGGAAAGACAGGACGCATCTATGGCGCTCTTGTCGCGCTTCTCACGACGTGCAAGGGGCTGCCCTCGAGTTACCAGCGGGACTTGCAGGAAGATAAAGAAGCGCTATTCGAGGCGCACGATCAGGCGCTCGCGACCGTGCAAATCGCCACTGCGACACTCGCCGCCACGCGCTTTCGCCAAGGACGGCTCTCCGAGGCGGCGCAGGACCCGGCTCTTGTGGCGACCGAAGTCGCCGACTACCTCGTTGCGTTCGGCGTCCCGTTCCGCGAAGCGCACGAAATTGTCGGAAAAGTGCTGCGCGCGGCGGAACAGGAAGGGAAATCAATTCGCGAAATGCCCCTGGATCGTCTGAAAGATTTTTCGCCTGTATTCGACAGCAATCTGGCGACTGCCCTCACGCTGGAATCGTCGCTCGCACGACGAGCAGTTCTGGGTGGAACTGCTCCTAGCGCTGTCCGCGCCGCCCTCAAAGACTTCCAATCGCGCGTGGCCGCGCTCGAGGAAAACGCATGAGAGCGCACCTGGCCAAGCCATCGGACACGGAAGCAATTTACCGGCTGATCTCCCATTATGCCGAGCAGGGTTTGCTGCTGCCGCGCGCAGAGGAAGAGATTCGCCGCATCATCCATCACTTCCTCGTCATTCGCGAAAAGAACGTTTTGGTGAGTTGTCTCGCGCTGGAAAGTTACGGCGGCGATCTCGCCGAAATTCGGTCTCTCGCTGTCAATCCGGAGATTCAAGGCCGCGGCGTCGGAAAGAAGCTCGTGGACTTTGCGCTGGAAGAGGCGCGGCGGCGCGGCATAGCCCGAGTCTTTGCCGTCACTCAAGCGCCCGAGTTTTTCCTGCGCCAGGGTTTTGAGCTTGTCCGGCGGCAATCCCTCACGGAGAAGATGGACCGCGATTGCCGCAGTTGCCCGAAGCGCCGTTCCTGCAAGTTAACAGCGGTGATTGCCACGGTAATTCCGCAGCACGACATTCTGCCCATTATCGGCGACACGATTACTTCCGTTCCGGCATCATGAACGCACAGCCCTCCAATTCGGATGTCCCGCGAGGTTTCACGTTTGCGGCTGCGGCCTGTGGCTTGAAGAAGGACTCGGGCCTCGACTTGGCGCTTCTTGTGAGCGAGACACCCGCTGCGGCAGCAGCCGTGTTCACGAAAAATCTCGTCCAGGCTGCGCCGGTGAAGGTTTCGCAAGACCACCTCCGCGAGTCGCGCGGCAAAATGCGCGCTGTGATCGTCAATTCCGGGAATGCGAATTGTTGCACCGGCCCGCAAGGCCACGCCGCTTCCGCGGCGACGGCTCTAAAAGTGGCGTGGGAACTAGGGCGCGTGGAACCTCCACAGATTCTAGTTTGCTCGACGGGTGTTATCGGGGTTCCCCTGCGCGTTGGGAAGATCCTGGGTGCTCTCCCGGAGCTTGTTCGGTCCCGGCGCGCCGATGCAAGGGCATTCGCCCAAGTCACGCGCGCGATCATGACCACAGACACGCGCCCAAAGTGGGCCTCGGCAAAATGCCTCATCGGTGGAAAGCAGGTGCGAATTCTCGGTTGCGCCAAGGGTTCGGGAATGATTCAGCCGAACATGGCAACCATGCTCGCCTTCCTGGCGACCGATGCCGCAATCTCTCCGGCGCTGCTCTCTCGCGCACTGCGAACCGCCGTGGGGCCCACGTTCAATGCCATTACTGTGGATGGCGATACCTCGACAAACGACACGGTGATTTTGCTGTCCAACGGGCAATCCGGCACGAGAGAAATTGCCAGCGAAGGAGCTGCGTACAAAAGATTTTGCGTCGCTCTCGAAGGCGTCTGCAAATCGCTTGCGATCGCCATCGTAGCGGATGGCGAAGGCGCCCAGCGCGTGATTGAAATTGCAGTGCGCGGCGCGCCATCGGATCGTGCCGCGGATCTGGCGGCACGTACAATTGCCAATTCGCCGCTCGTGAAGACGGCCCTCGCCGGCGCCGATCCGAATTGGGGACGCATTCTTGCCGCTGCTGGGCGTTCCGGCGTGGTCTTCGATCCCTCTCGCGCCAACATATGGCTTGCAGGCATCGCTGTTTGCCACGGGGGGCGTGAGAATCCCTTCAACGAGCGCGTCGCCCATCGGAAAATGCTCGCGAAATATGTGCCCATCGTTGTGGACTTGCGCGCCGGAAGCGGCCATGCGCGAATCTGGACTTGCGATTTCACCGGCGACTACGTGGATATCAACGCAAGTTACCGCACTTAAATCCTCACTTCCCCAAACAATTACCTACAAAGAGTGCTCCCTCGGGCCGCGAGGACCGGGAGGCTCGCTCCCGAGACGAGGTGTTGACTGCGGCGCACAGTTGCCGCAAGATGCTCGTGAGGTGCTGGAGCGCTCGCTTCAGCCGCGAGGAACCGTCGCACCACTGACTGCCCACGGCTTTGATCCTGTCTCTTCAGCCTCGGAGTACGTGCCCTTTCATGTAACGAGGGGACAAGGAGACTTATCTTGAAGAAACTGTATATAGGGAACCTGTCGTTCAAGGCTACGGAAGAGCAGTTGCAGGCGTTGTTTACGGAAGTCGGCGTCACGCCCGATTCACTCACGTTGCTGCGCGACCGTTTTACGGGACAGCCGCGTGGGTTCGGCTTCGCCGAAATCCACGACGACGCGGAAGCCGAAAAAGTGATTGCAGCCCTCAACGGCAAGGAGTTTCTGGGGCGCGCGCTGGCAGTCAACGAGGCACGTCCGCAACGTGAAGGTGGCGGCGGTGGTGGCGGCCGCGGAGGCCACGGCGGTGGTGGTGGCGGCGGACGAGGCGGCGGTGGCGGGCGTGGAGGCCGCGGGGGCGGTTACGGCGGCCGCGATCGATAGTCTTCCTTCTTAAGTCCTCCATTATCTGAATGACGAGTGGCGAACTCCGGCCATGCCGGAGCGCCAATGCGTATTGCTGCGTCCTTGCAAGTTCTCCAGCGCGGTCAGGCATTCACGCTGGATTGCTTGTTCGCGGGGACCAGCGCCGATGGCTCGGATGACTCCACGCGCCCTCCCGCATACTTGAATCTCTCGAGCGTCGTGCCGTGCAGTCCTTGCGTGATCAGCGAGCGCACATCGAGCTTCGATTCAGCCTCAGTGAGCTCTTCCGGCCGAGCGTACAACGCAGGTGTGCGCGGCAAAAACACAGGGCAGCAATCGTGGAACGGCTCCGACGAAATGTCGCATGTGCCTATCTTCCTCGCCGTCGAGAGAATCTCCATTTTGTCCGTGCCGATTAGCGGGCGGAAGACAGGCATCTTCGCCGCCGCCTCGACGGCAACGAGATTGCGCAGCGTTTGCGACGCGACTTGGCCGAGGCTGTCGCCCGTGACGAGCGCCAAAGCATGATCGCGCTTCGCCAGGACTTCCGCGATTCGCAGCATCATTCGCCGGTACAACAATATTCGATAATCTTCCGGCGCATAACGCACAATCTCGCGCTGGATGGACTCAAATGGCACGCGATAGAGCTTCGCATGAAATTGAAATGGCACAAGCTGCCGCACCAGCCCGCTCGCAACGTGCAGTGACGATTCTCCCGGCCGCGCTCCCGTGCCATAGAAATGAACAAAACCGAGATGCGCGCCGCGCTTCATCATGTGATATGCGGCGATGGCCGAATCGTACCCTCCCGAGAGCAGGCACATCAGCCGCCCCGCGGTATTCGCTGGCAGACCTCCCCCGCCCGGAATCTTCCGCGCATAGACAAGCGCCGGGCCCGGCGTGATCTCGATGTGGCAAGTCAGCTCGGGATCGTTCAATTGCACGCGAACATCCCGGCCATGGGCGCGGAGCTGGTCGAGGAGGTGGCGCCCCACGATTTTTTCGATTTCCATTGTGGACTGCGGAAACGACTTGTCGCTGCGCTTGGCGCGCACGGCAAACGTGGCAAATCGCAGTGGCTCGACCTCATCCCATGCAGCGCGGCAGATCGCCTCGATATCTCGTTCGACTGGGCGCGCGACGGCGTAGAATGCGATTCCCAGAACTCGCTCGACGCGTTGGATCGCCTCTTCGAGCGAAGCTCGGTCGCCGAGCCGCACCACGAACCTGTCGCCCGGTTGTTCGATCCGCTCGACAGGGATGCCTTGAAGCCCTTGCCGCAGCGCCATGAAGAGTTTCCCGAGGAAAAATCGCCTGTTGCGGCCCTTGAGCCACAGTTCGTGGTAATGCACGACAATCGCCGGGTTACTCATAGAGATTTCTCGCCGCTCACATCAACCTTTAACTTCAACGAAGTATATCAGCCGCGCGCGACGGGGTGTAGCTGCGCAAGCCTCGCATCCCGGAATGTCTGTCATGGGCTGGGTGTACCGGCGCCGCGTCATGCCCCATGACTAAATGGATACACACACTATTCGAGGGAGACTTTCTCTTGCCAGTGGGGTTACAATCCGCAGCACTCCTGCCCCCTCCCAGGAGAAGGGTGAACGCTTAGCGCTGGAGCCTATGCTACCCAAAGCGCTCTGTCGTGCATCCAACATGCAGAACAGGGGCGTAGGGGAGGTCATGATGTGGAACCGGCGAGACTGGGATGATTTTTTCAACATTGCGAAGAAGCGGTGGAACACGCGACGCCCACCACGCCCTGTCGCTATGTCCGGACGAAACCGCTTGGTTCCCGCTGAAGGCTACAGCCTCGCCGAGCTTGACGACGCTGGTCTGAGCATCGAGCAAGCCGAGTTTCTGGGCTTGCCTGTGGATGCCGGCCGAGTGGGCTCCTGCGGCCCTAACGTGACTTCTCTCAGGGAATTCATTCGCGCTACCCGCTCGCGGTTCTAGTCTGCCTCAATTGCCTTTCGCTTTCATTCAGTAGGGGCAGTCGCCGGGGCCTTGCCCTGAGTGCATTAGCGAAGGGACGCCGTGCCCGCAGTTGAGGAATGCGCGTTGGTTGTGCAGCGGCGCCTTTAGGCGGGCAAAGGTTTGCTACTGATTTAGCCTGTACTCACCACGACCGAGAAAGTCCACAATCCCGATATCGCGCAGGACTTGGAGTTGCTGGCGAATCTTGTCACGCACAGGTTTGTTGACGGGATGTAACGACGGACGAGAAGCGCTAAAGAGAGGTTCTAAATTGCTCGCTTGCGGGAGGGCAGCCCGAGATACGGCTGCCCTCCATCCTCTGAGTTAGCCGAAGTTCGTCACCAACACTGAGATTTTGACATTGTGTTCTCTTTTTTCTTTTGGAAGTACTTTGTTTTCAGTTTGTGTCGATTGAAAACGCGATGTAGTGCAGACCAACCCACTTGAAC
>Ga0326727_10016316_pt1 | contig 15713 bp, 15 predicted proteins | sample MB2enrmetagenome_FD_207643 | JGI IMG/M metagenome (GOLD analysis project Ga0326727, IMG submission 207643) | Lab enriched peat soil microbial communities from McLean, Ithaca, NY, United States - MB29MY | ecosystem: Environmental > Terrestrial > Soil > Wetlands > Peat | place: USA: New York... | reverse complement strand
GAATTGGCAAAGCGCGTCAGCCACGCGGTGCGATTGACGGATACGGTGGCGCGCTTTGGCGGCGACGAGTTCATCGTTCTGCTCCCTGATTTGCATACGATGGAAGAAGCCCAGACAATTGCGGCGAAGATCGTAGCTGCCATCTCCGTGCCTTTTCACATTGGACCGAAGCCACTCTCCGTCACCGTCAGCGTGGGAGTCTGCACCTATCCTGAGGCCGGTTTGGATATGGAGAAACTGTTAGAGCACGTAGACGCAGCGATGTACAGCATGAAGGAGCATGGCAGGAACGGCTTTCGGTTTTACAGGCCAGACGGGATGTGAAGTCAATCGATCTGTCCACTTCTTGTCAAGGCGCTGACAGCGGCCTGTCAATTAGAAATTGGCGCAATTAGTCGAACGCTCAATCGAACGGGCAATATGCTATTGGATTCGTACCTTGTCGCTCAACGGCATCGAAGGAGTGTCGATTCATAACTCCCTGCGCCCCTCCAGCGCGCGCGCCATCGTCACCTCGTCGGCGTATTCGATGTCGCTGCCGGCGGGAACTCCTGTAGCAATGCGCGTGATCTTGACCGAATTGCTGCGCAACGCAGTTGCCAGCCAATGTGCGGTGGCTTCGCCTTCGAGAGTAGGGCTGGTGGCCAGGATGACCTCATCCACCTCGCCGCGCTCAACACGGGCGACCAGCGTGCCGGTGCGCAACTGATCCGGCCCCACGCCGTGCAGGGGCGAGAGCGTGCCGTGCAGCACGTGATAGACGCCCTGGTAGCCGCCGTTTGAACCGCGTGTGCGCTCCACGGCGGCGATGTTAGTGGGCTCCTCGACGACGCACACCAGGCGATGGTTGCGCGTGGTGCTGGCGCAATAGGCGCAGGGATCGACATCGGTGACGTTGTTGCAGATGGAACACAGGCGCAGATTGGCCTTGAGGCCGCGCACCGCCTCGGCCAGGGCCGCCGCATCCTCGTCGCTGGAGCGCAGGATGTGGAAGGCAAACCGCTGCGCGCTCTTGGCGCCCACCCCCGGCAGCTTCTTCAACTCTTCAATCAGCCGCGCCATCGGCTCGGCATAGCGGGTCACGGTTCGCGCCTCCTAAAAAACAGTGGACAGTGGTCAGTGAACAGTGGTCAGTGAAAAACGGATCGAAGTTCACTGTCCATTCATAAAAGTTTCCTTATAGCGTCCGGTAGACGATGCCGGTAAACGTATCGGCGTTCATAAAGCCCTTGCCCATGGCGGCATCAAACTCCGCCGTGGGATTTTTGGCGATGGCATCCTGCTCGCTAACACCTGCGGCTTTGAGTGCGGCCACCTTGTCGCGAACCGCCGCGAGCATCTCGCGATACTTTTGAAAATCGGCCTTCGATCCAAGAGGTCCATGGCCGGGAATAATCTTCGTATCTTTGTCCGCCACCGACAGCGCCTTTTCGACTGCGCGGATCATGCCGCCGATGGAGCCGCCCGTGCCCTCGTCGATGAAGGGATAGAAGCCATTGAACCAGATGTCGCCCACGTGCAGCACATTGGCCTTGTGGAAGTGGATGTAGATGTCGGTGTCGGTGTGCGCGGGAGCAAAGTGGACGAGATCGAGCTGGTCGCCGTTGCGCCAAACTTTTAGAGCGTCCTCGAAGGTGACCGTTGGCCAGGCGCCGGCTGGAGCGGCCGGCGTGGTGGAGTGAAAGATCTTCATGGCCTGCGGGGAGGAGAGCCGCGCGCGGGTATTCTGGTGGGCTACGATGGTAAAACCTGCCGCGTGCATGCCCTCGTTGCCGCCGGTGTGGTCGCCGTGCCAGTGCGTATTGATCAGCGCAAAAGGTGCGTCTTTGCTGACGGCAGCAATGGCCTCGGAGATGCGCGGAACCGCGGGGGCAAAGCTCGAATCGATGAGGATATTGCCCTCCGGGCCAGTTTGCAGCGCCATGTTGCCGCCCTGGCCCTGGAGCAGATAGACGTTGTCGTAGAGCTTGGTGATTTTGATGGAGATGTTGGCGGCTTCGGCGTGCGCCTGGGCGATCCGTTCTGTCACCGCCGCGCTCTGTGCTTGCATCCAGCGCGGAGACAAAGCCGCCGCGCCTGCCGCAACACCTAACTCCAAGAAGTTTCTGCGATTGATTCCTTCGAGCATGGTTGCATCCTCTGGTTTCGTATAAGGTGTTCAGAGCGAAGACTCAGCCCATCCCCGGCAGCTTGAGCCCGCCCAACATTCCTTGCACACTGGATTGGATGGCCTCATCGGCCTTGCGCCCGGCTTCGTTGACCGCGGCTACCACCAGGTCTTCGAGCATCTCCACATCCGGCTTGTCGCCGCCCAGGCCGATGACCGCCGCAGGCTCGATGCGGATTTTGAGAAGCTGCTTCTTGCCGTTCATGGTTGCGGTTACCGCGCCGCCGCCGCTCGATCCCTCGACTACCGTCTGGGCCAGCTTATGCTGAACCTCCTGTTGCATCTGGTTGGCCTGGGAGAGCATCTCGGTGATTTTGAGCGGGTTGAGCATGGCCTGTTCTCCTTATCTGGAGCGTGCGATTATTTTTGGCGCAGATCGACGACGCTGCGCACCTCGGCCTTGAAAATCTCTTTTGCACGCTGGACTAACGGATTGGCCAGCGCGGCCTCCTGAATGCTGCCGGCGGGCGGTGGGGGCATCGGTGCTGCTTGCGCCGATCCTTCGCCGGGAACCACGAGGAAGCGCGCTGGCGCGCCCAGCCGTTGCAGCTCCTGGCGGATGATCTTCTCCGCCGCGGCATTGACGGTCAGGGCGAGCATTTTTTTGCCCATGCCGGCCACCTCGATGCGCAGGCTGGCGCCGTCGATGCTCCATTTGCCCGCGCCAAGAAGTTGCGCCGCCGAAACGTGGCCGCCCTCGGCCAGCGCGCTGCCGATGGCGTGGCGAATTTGCTCAATTGTAGGAGCCGCGACAGCAGCCTGCGGAGCCATGGCCAGCGCGCCTTCGGTGAGCGGTTCAGCGTAGCCGGCGGCCGGAGTTGAAGCGGCAGGGAAGGGCGTCGTGCCTTGAAACGGACTGACGGAAGATGGGCGCTCCATGGTGGCGACCGGCGAGGCCGCAGAGCCTAGCTTGAGGCTGGCATCCATTTTGGTTTCCGAACCCCAACTGCCGCCTGTTTGTCCAAAAGGCGAAAGCGCAGGCGCGGCTGCCGGGGCGGAGGTTGCAACCGGACGCGCTGAGCTTGCGGTTGGCCGCGGCGCGGATGCTGGACTCGCGGAGCGCGCAGCCACTACGCCGCTCAACAGCTCCTCAATCGGCAGCAGACGCTGCGCATGAATCAACTTGAGCAGGCCCAGCTCCAGGTGGAAGCGCTGCTCTTGGCGATAATTCAGGTCGTCGAAGGTGCGCAGAACGATTTGCAGGTTGCGGGTCAACTCTTCCTCGGTGAAGAGCAGCGCGGTGCGGCCCGCTCTCGCACGCTCATCGGCACTGATTTGCAGCAACTCGGTCTGCTCGCCGCCCAGCTTGGCCATCAAACAATTTCTCAAGTAACGAACCATCTGCCGGGCCAGCGATGAGGGATTGTGGCCGGCATTGACCAGCAGGTTCAACTGCTCCATCAGTTCGGCGCTCTGGCCGGCGGCGACGGCTTCCAAAAGGCGCTCGAAGACGGCGTTGGGGACTGAACCCATGAGTTCGCGAATCTGTGCGGCCGAGAGCACCGGGCGGCCATTCTCCATCGGCGCGGAGGCGATGGCCTGATCCATGATGGAGAGCGCGTCGCGCATGGAGCCGTCGCCGGCCTCGGCCAGCAGGGCCAAAGCGGCCTCCTCGGTCTCGACCTTCTCCTCGCCGGCGATCATCTTCAACTGCGCGAGAATGTCGTCGAACTTGACGGCATGAAAGCTGAAGTGCTGGCAACGGGAGCGGATGGTTTGCGGAATGTCCTCCGGCTGAGTGGTGGCCATCATGAAGATGACGTGCGCCGGCGGCTCCTCGAGGGTTTTCAGCAGCGCGTTGAAGGCCGCATCGGTGATCTGGTGGGCCTCGTCGAGGATGTAAATTTTGTACCGGTCGCGGGAGGGCGCGTAGCGGGCGGCGTCGCGCAGCTCGCGAATCTCGTCGATGCCGCGATTGGTGGCCGCGTCGATCTCGATCACGTCCACGGCGTTGCCCTGGCGAATCTCCAGACACGAATCACAAACCCCGCAGGGCTCGGGCGTGGGCCGTTCCGCGCTGCCCACTTCCGTGCGGCAGTTCAGCGCCATGGCCACGATGCGGGCGATGGTGGTCTTGCCGATGCCGCGGTGCCCCGAGAAGATGTAGCCGTGGGCCACGCGGTTCTGCGAGAGGGCGTTGAGCAGCGTCCGGGTGACGTGATCCTGGCCGGCCACGTCGGCAAAGCGCTGCGGACGGTATTTTCTGGCTAGAACCTGATAACCCATGGCTGAACCCGCTTCCAGGGCCTCTAGGAATGGAGGCCGCCTAGAGGGGATTGTATCGTTCCGGGGTGGGGGCGCGTCCGGCGAATGTTGAGTCAGGCAGTGCGAGAACGGCGCAGATGCCGCAGGCCCGGATGATCATATCGCTGATCATGAGTTGCCGTTCACCGGCCTGCCGATGATCTACGGCGAACGACCGGGTATGATATGTGGGACGACAAAACCAGGAGGTTTTGAATGCTCTATCGTCTCCTCTTATTGATCGCACTCTTCTGTCTGTCGTCCTCCCTTTACGCCCAACTGAAGGCCCCAGCGCGCTACCAGATATACGGCGGCTATTCGTACCTATCGAACACCATCAATGGAGTGCCAGGATCCCATCAGCCTCTGAACGGATGGGATGCTAATGCGGCCTTCCCGTCCTGGCATGGCTTGCGTTTCAAGATCGATGTCTCGGCCTACCGGGGTACCAACCTGGGCGCTCCGCAACAACCCCTATTCATCCTGGGCGGCGGACAATACACCTGGCGGATCAGAAGAGAATCCGTTTTTGTGGAAGGCTTGTTGGGGGACTGCGGCATGAACAAGAATTGGGGGCCAAACCAAACCATCGGCCAAACGGCCTCGATTGCATCCCTGGCCGGCGGCGGCCTGGACACACCGCTGACGCGGCGCATCAGTTTCCGCGTGAGCGGGGGATATCAGTACGCTTATTTCACACTCGGGGGCCCCCATATCACCACCCCCTACCGGCTCCCCGGCCAACCCATCAATTTCGGACGCGTTTCCAGCGGATTGGTCTGGAAGTTCTAGGGCCGGTCTCATCAATCATCTGCGTGCCTATAACCTGGGGAACCGGTGGCGCCGGCCGGATTTGGCTTGCGGCGGTCCCAGGTGGTAGCTGATGCCCCAGTTTGCGTTCATCACGTCGGTGCCGGGGTTGACGGGTACGATGAAGCCGTCGGAAAAATGAAAATCGCCCCAAAGGCCCAGGCGCAGATCGACACGTTTGGTAAGCCTGGTTTGCACGCCAAATCCAGATTGCAGGCTGAAGTTGGCATAGGCTGCATGGCTGGAAATCGCCTTCTGATCGAAGACCAGCAGTCCTCCCTTGAGCAGGATGTAGGGCTTGATGGCCTTGCCGTCCCGCCAGATCATGCGCAAGCCGATGGGCGAAAATCCCACGCCGGGCACGAGCTTGCGATTGGGGGAGAGGGGTACGTCCGGATCGCCAAAATAATTGGTGTCGGCGGGTTCATCGAGAAGAACGAAGGGCAGAAACTCCGCCACGTAGTCCATGCGCGCGCGCAGGAAATAGCCCCAGGAATGACGGTCGTATTCCAGCCCGCTGGTGTAGAGCTTGGTCATGTCCTCGGTGGCAAAGAGGCTGTAGTTGCCGTAGGAGGCCAATCCCTCCCAGACGATTTCTCTTTCCACGGGCGGCTTGACCGGGGTTTGATACTCCGCGGGCGTCCCACTCTCCTGGCAGTGCGCGGCTGGCGACCCAAGCAGGCTGAGCGCGACCAGGATGGAAAGGCTATAACGGCAAATGTTGCAGGCAAGAGAAAGTTCACGCCGCAACTGAGTGGATACGGACTTGCATTCGCGATGGACAAACAATGGGCCTCCACCTCAGCCGGCATACACAAGCTATGCCGTCCTAATCGACATATCTACAGGAATCCTTTTTCGGTGGTAACTGGCCTGAATTGTACCGCTCCTGAGGAAAAATGCAAGACCTGACAACATGTTCCGGTCGAAAACCGGGCTGCGCCTTGCCGTCCTGGACTCGCCCGGGTCATCGAGAGTCCATCGCGGTCGGCACGCTGCTGAGGAAATGACGGGATTCTTTGGATCCATGAGGCCCATGGATGAACCCGTTCCTGGGCCTCTACCGAATGGAGGCCGCCTAGAGGGGATTGTATCGTTCCGGGGTGGGGGCGCGATGGCGTGGAAATTTAGGTCGGCTGGCTTCCGAGTTGGCGGCTATCCAGGCAATCCCTCGTTCCCGGACCCTGCGGCGTTTGTCGAGATCGACCAGGAATCGCGCTGTGTTCACAGCTTGCGATAAGTAACTCGTGCTGTTTTCTACAGTCGTCTTCTCAGCCAATCAGAAGAGAACCCATTGCGCAGCTCACCTATCTAGAAAACTGTATTATTTTCTTGACAGTCTATAGATCAGAACGTAAATTATTCTCATTGTTCAGTTTCTTCCATTGATCGCGGCCTATCACAACTGACAATCTGGCATCGGACTTACCCAAGCGCGGCAGCCTTCTCTGAGATTCGTTGGTTATCAACGCATGAAAGAGGTGACCCTTGCTGGCCTTTCCAATATCTATCAGCCGGCACAACAGAAACATGGTTGGCGACCATTGTCGGGTTCGGCACAAACTGCGGCGGATATTCGGCAGGAGACCTTTGGACACAGATTGGTCAGAATTGGAAGATATAAATGCATCAATCACTGCGCATCCTCTTGAAAACCCATCCTCTCAAGCAATCGTTGCCTTAAGGGAGAGATAGAATGACAGCGATCTGGCGGTTTATCAAGGCGAATGGTAATGGAGCCGGAGGTATCCCAGCCGACTCAGATGACCAAAGTCAAAACGGCGTGCAGGAAGGTGAATGCTTTCCTCACGCGTCTCGAAATCACCAAAGGAGAATGAGCAATGACGGAAAAATCGAATATTGGCGCGCCACCACACAAGTTCAAGACCGCTGCGATTGCAAGGCGTAGCAATATCCCGTTCCTCGGTCGCACCCGGTTCATGGCGAACCTACAGCAAAAAGCGACGCAGCTTGCGCCATCAACCAATTTTCCATTGCTAAGTGCATTCACCCCCTGGAATCTCTGGCCATGGGTTTGGAGCTATGTCAAAGACATGTTTCATGGAAAATATAAGCCATATCCGACCTATGCGAGCGACGGCCAGGATGGGGTCTACCCGCTCACGGCGGCGGATGGCGGCAACACTGTGCGGATCTCGATTGTAGGAGATTGGGGGACGGGCACTCGGGAGGCATACGATGTGGGACAGCTGGTGCAAAATAAGTATGCGCCCGACTACACCATTCATCTTGGCGACGTTTATTACGTCGGTGACGATCCTGAAGTGCAAGAGAATTTTCTCGGCAATTCTATAGGCGGTCAATATACGCCGGTAAGCTGGCCTACAGGTAAGGTTGGCACGTTTGCGATGTTAGGAAATCACGAAATGTACGGCGGTGGTAAGCCATACTTCACGGAGGTGCTTTCCTATTGCAAGGTTGGCGGCGGGCAGGCGCAGAAGGCGAGCTTCTTCTGCTTGGAGACGCCACAGTGGCGGATTCTTGCCATCGATACGGGCTATAACTCTGTTGGGACTCCAATTCTCGGATCCATTCCGATCATAAAGAAAATTCCCTTTCTGGGCGCGAATTGCAAGCTGGAGGATGATTTGATTGAGTGGCTCCGGACCAATGTGCAACCACAGCAGAAAATGAAGCCGACAGTCGTGCTATCCCACCACCAGTACTTCAGTGCTTTTGACGATGGGGATTTTCCCATTCCCGCGAAACAGCTCAACGAGTTCTTCCCTGACCAAGAGGTGGTTTGGATCTGGGGACACGAGCACCGGCTTGCCGTATACCAATTAAGCCAGCCAGGCAGTCAGATCAAGTGCTATGGCCGCTGCGTGGGACACGGCGGAATGCCAGTTGAGTGCGCGACACCCAAGGCGCATAATCCTCCCGTGACATTTTACGATTGCCGATGCGACCATCCGATCGGTGACGGGCAATGCGCAGGCTGGAACGGCTTTGTTAATTTAACGCTCAACGGCTACACGCTGACGCTCGACTATCGCGATTTCACGGACCACCAGCTCTTTGTCGAATCGTTTGTCGGCGATTCAGATGGCGGGCTTCAATACTCGTTCCAAACTGATCCCGCGCCGATATTAGTGCCACCGGGAATCGCACTCAAGAAGTGTTGATCATATGCATTTCACCCCTCAAAAGAGCGATGAAACGCCAATTTGAGCCTGATAATCGGCCATTTTGAGCCATTATGGAATCAATCAGTTCTGAGAAGAATCAGAGCTAGCGCTCGCCCTGTTTCTTTGCGGCAGCCTTGCGGCGGCGAATCTCTTTTTTGGAGTACATGGTGCCGCGGCATTTGGCTGCGCCGCAGTTGCACAGGGCATCGCCGTCGCCGGGACCGCCGTCGTAGAGGCAGTAGTCGTAGGTGATCTCCTCGCCTGGGGCGATGTTGCGGATGGCATTGATCCAGACGCGGCCGCCTTCCTCGCTGGTCTCACAGTTGGGGTCGCAGCTATGGTTGATGAACATGGCCATGCCATGGCCGTCGATGACCACCGAGCCGTCGCCGAGTCCAAAGAGGTAGGTGATGGGCGAGTTCTTGTAAGCGGCGTCGGCCTGGTCTTTGGTGAGGCGGGGTCCGGTGTACTCGGCCACGCGCTGGCCTTTGCGGATGGCGGTGGTGGTGTAGCAGCCGGCGGCGTGAATGGCGGAGGAGCGGATGATGAGTCCCATGCGAGTGTGCGATGCTTTCTGTGTGAGCTGTATGAAAGGCATCGTAACAGTGGACAGTGGTCAGTGAACAGTGGTCAGCCTGTTTCTTGCTTCGTGGAATTGTTTTGCTCTCCCCGGCGATTTCGCAACTGATCACTGACCACTGATCACTTGCAACTTCGAGATTAGGATAGAAATATGAAGCGATTTTTGACCTGCGCGCTGGTGTTGGCGGGCTGCCTGATGGCGGGGCCGGGTGTGTTGGCGCAGGCGCCGGCCGCGGGCGATTCCAAAGGCCAGAACAAGCCGCCTGCGAGCGAGAGTAAAACGCCTCCCCAGTCCAACACGTCGCAGCCGGGAGCGCCCGCTCCGTCCAGCAACAACCCCTTTCCCGAGGATACGACTACGGTTCCGGTGATGCCCTCGAAGACCCCGCCGCCGCTGCCCGAAGGGACCTATCGAGGCGAGGATAGGGGGTCGTATCTCGCACCAGTTCCGCTGCCGGGCGAGGACGTTGACCCGGTGCGAAGTCCGGACGATCCCGCTCCGGAGGCTACGAGCGGCTCGGATGCCAATACCAGTTCCAGCCTCAAAGGCCTGGAGCGGCTGCTGCCCAGTCCGGAGGACGACGAGCAGTCCGGCAAGAAGAGAAAACTTCTGGTCATCAAGGAGCCCACCCACCAGGAGGCTGCCTCCAAAGACATCGATGTGGGCAAATTTTATTTGGACAGGAAGAACTGGAAGGCGGCTCTTTCGCGCTTTGAGTCGGCGCTGGTGCTGGACCCGGAGAATCCCGAGGTCTATTGGGGATTGGCCGAGGCGGAGCACCACCTGGGCGATTTTGCCAACGCCAAGGCGCATTATCTGAAGCTGCTGGAGTACGACCCCGACGGTCCGCACGGCAAGCAGGCGCGCCGGGAGCTGAAAGACCCGGCGCTGGAGAAGGCGCAGAGCGGGCAGCCTGCGGCAACGACGCCGAAATAGGTGCTGCTGGGATTCGATATTGTAGCGAGGTGAACGTGAACTTATCATCTCTGTCTCGTTTCTTCCGGCAGCAGCTCGGTTACCTTGCTATCTCGGCTGTTATTGCCGCAATATTCTGGGGCGTCGGACAGCGGATCAATCCGGTGACCATCCTGGTGTACACTCTCTCGATTGGAAATCTCGTCTCATTGGCAATTGGATGGCTGGAATTCCTATATGCGGAGAGGCCATTTCCTTACAACCTGCTGATATTCGTGCCTCTCCTTCTGGTGCTGACGATCCCTATTTACCTGATTACGAGCGTAGTTGTGTGGTTGGTTGTTCCACCGGTTTCGATGACGCTTTCCAACCTGATCATGTCGGGATGGAAGTTCTCCTTCGTGATCACTTTCGCGATCGGTGTTCCCACGTTTCTGTTCTACACCACGAAAGAGCGGCTGGAGCAACGCAATGTCGAGCTGCAACATTCGGTGGAACGCAGCACTATCCAGCTTGAAATGCAGGATCAGGAATTGGAGCGCGCCCGCGAGATACAGCAGTCTCTGCTTCCCAGAGATATTCCCCAGATTCCGGGATTCGAGGTCGCGGGAGCGTGGCAGCCAGCCAGCATTGTGAGCGGAGATTACTATGACGTGCTCCGGCTGGGGGATCATAGACTGGGAATCTGCATTGCCGACGTGGTCGGAAAAGGTGTATCCGCCGCGCTGCTGATGGCCAATGTGCAGGCCGCGGTGCGCGCGTTTGCGAGCGATGCGGAGAGCCCGGCCCAGGTCTGCGGCAAAGTCAATCGGCTTCTGCACGACAACATCGCGGCGGGGAAGTTCGTTACCTTCCTTTACGGTGTTCTCGATAGTGAAACGCGCATGTTCCGGCATTGCAACGCCGGGCATCCTTACCCCATCCTGCTGTCGGACGGGTCCATACGGGTGCTTGAGCAAAGCGGCGCGGTGCTGGGCGTTTTCCCGGATTGGAGATACGAGGACTCCACCGTCGAGTTGAGGGCAGGGGACCGCTTGTTGCTGTTTACCGACGGCATCACGGAGGCCTGCAACACCGACGGGCAGGAATTTGATGATGCGAGCATCGCGGCCTTCGCAAAAGCTAACGGCACGCTCACCGCAAGCGAGTTGAATAGCCGGCTGCTTGCGCAGGTCTCCGCCTATTGCGGCGCGCAATTCCAGGATGACGCAACGCTGCTGGTCATTGCCGCGAATTAGGCGTTCCCGGTTCGCCCCGGCAGCATGAATGTGAGGCAGGAATCGCCGCGCGCTGATAGGCTATCAGCAGGCATGAACGAGATTTTGCACCAATTGAGTTGTATCGGATGCGGGGCGCGGATTGCCGGCAAGGAGGCCCAGCCGGACTTCCGTTGCGCCGTATGCGGAGAACTGTTTGACGTGGAGTACCCCGGCTGGAGCGAGCGCGGGGGACATGAGCGGCCCAACCCCGGCGCGCTGAAGTGGCTGTGGCGGGAGCGGCGCTCGTCCTCCGAGGAGCTGGACCGCTCCGGCGTCTGGCGCTTTCGCGAACTGCTGCCCATTCTGGAAGACTTCAGCAACGCGGTGAGCTTGCGCGAGGGCAACACTCCGCTCTACCACCTGACGCGCGCGGCCCTGGCTTTGAGAATCGACCTGCTCTTTGCCAAGCACCAGGGAATGAACCCGACAGGATCCTTCAAGGATACGGGCATGACCGCGGCGCTGAGCGTGGCCAAGGAGCGTGGCTTCGAGTGGGTGGCCTGCGCGTCTACGGGGAACACCTCGGCCTCCATGGCCGCTTATGCGGCGCGCGCCGGGCTCAGGAGCCTGGTGCTGATTCCCGAGGGAAAAATTGCCTGGGGCAAGCTCTCGCAAGCCATGGACTACGGCGCGGTGACCTGCCAGTTGAAGACCGATTTCGACGGCTGCCTGCGCCTTCTCTCCCGGATTGTGAAGGAAGCGCCGATCTACCTGCTCAATTCCGTGAACCCCTACCGGCTGGAGGGACAGAAGACGCCGGCCATGGAGATTGCCGAGGCCTTTGACTGGAGTGTTCCCGACCACCTGATTGTGCCCGGCGGCAACCTGGGCAACTCCTCGGCGATGGGCAAGGGCTTCCGTGAGATGCAGGAGCTGGGACTGGCGGCGAGGATGCCGAAGATTTCCGTCATTCAGGCGGCGGGGGCAAATCCTCTGGTGCGCAGCTTCCGGGAGCATCAAGCTACCGCGCTGGATCCGGTGGAGGCTGACACCCGCGCCACGGCGATTCGCATCGGCAATCCGGCCTCGTGGCGCAAGGCCGCGCGCGCCATTCAAGAGACCGGCGGCTGGTGCCTGGATGTGACGGAAGCCGAGATTGCCATCGCCAAGGCGGAGATCGGCGCCGAGGGACTGGGCTGCGAGCCGGCTTCAGCGGTCACGCTGGCGGGGCTGAAAAAGCTGCGCGCCGAGGGCAAGGTCGCCTCCGGCGAGACGGTGGTTCTGATGCTGACCGGACACTCGCTCAAGGACGCCGACTACACCATCAACTTTCATCGCGGAACGCTGCTGAAGGAAGAAGAGACTGCGGGAAGGGAAGCGGAGATCGCCAGCCTGCGGCGCGACGCGGTGGCCGTGGAGGCCACGCCGGCCGCGGTATTGGCCGCGCTGAAGGGAAGAGCAGGATGAGCGAGGCTCGGAGCGCGTTTTCCGGAGACGCAAGCCCCGCGAAGTTACGGCTGCGCTTGCCGGCTACCTCCGCCAATCTCGGTCCCGGCTTTGACGCTGCGGCCGTGGCTCTCGACTTTTTTCTGGAGATTGAGGCTGAGCCTGCTGTGGAGTTTTCGATTGCCGCAACCGGCCGCGACCGCGAGCAATGTTCACGGCTTGAGAACCATCTCATCCTGGAAGTTTACAGGAAGCTGCTGGAGAACAACGGGCGGCCGGTGATTCCGTTGGCGGTTCGCATGAACAACGAGATTCCGCTAGGGATGGGCTGCGGCTCGTCGGCGGCGGGACGGCTGGCCGGCATCGCCCTCGCGGTTTATTTTGGACGCCTGGAGTGGAGCGGGGAGCGCATTCTGGAGGAGGCGGTGGCGCTGGAGGGCCATCCGGACAACGCCGCGGCCTGCTGGCTGGGCGGCTTTGTGATTGCGGCTGGTGAGGACAGGCGAGTCCATGCAGCTCGCGTTGCGCCGCCGTCCGAGTGGCGGGCCATCGTGGTGCTGCCCGCGGAGCCGTTGGCCACCAGTGAGGCCCGCGCCGCGCTGCCCGCCACGTACTCCCGCGCCGATGTGGTGGCCAACATTCAATCCGTGGCGCTGTTGGGGCTGGCATTTGCACAGGCTCGGGGCGATTTGTTGCGCATGGCCATGCGGGACCGCATTCACCAGCCCTATCGCGCGCCCCTGTGTCCCTTGCTGACTCGACTGCTGCCGCTGGCCGGAGAGCACGGCATTCTGGGCGCGGCTCTGAGCGGCGCCGGGCCCTCGGTTCTGGTCGTCGTGGGCAACGAAGAGAGTGTGCCGGACGCCACGGTTGCTATCCACAAGGCGCTAACAGGAATGACGGAACCGGAACTCAAGATCTGCCGGTTTGAGCCAGTGGGAGCAAGTCAGTCTTTTGAGGCGGCGCGCACGGCCTGAGAGAGACCGCGCAGGCTTGTAAAGATTCCATCACGCCCCGCGGTGGAAATCTAGACATAAATGCCGCAGATAGAGTATCTTTTTGCGGAATTTCAGGATCGGAATGTTACTTTTTTGCAACCCAATCCCCGTCCGGCATATTACCTTTTTAATTACTCAAGATTGCTTGCATTTCGCCTCTGAAACTCCTAAATTCGCACCGTGGGCAGTTCTGGGGGAGGGCTGCTCTAGCGCCCGTGATCCTGCTTAGGATCCGGGCGCTTTTATTTTGCTTTTCGGCATCTGAAATCGGAGATTTGCCGTAACTTAGATGGGCCCATGGCTCATGTCAGTTTTCCTGACAGATATTCTGTTGACTGGAACGAGCGGTTTGCGACTTTGCCGCCATTTGCCGCATCTCATGAAGGAGTGGTTGACGGTACACTGGATAAAACAGTAGTCGCAAGGAGAATCATGGCTGGATTGGGAGTTCTTGAAGTTAGCGATGCAACATTCGATCAGGAGGTGCTCGAGAGCGAGCAACCGGTTCTGGTGGATTTCTGGGCCGCATGGTGCGGTCCCTGCAAGGCCCTGTCGCCGCTGGTGGACGTGGTGGCCGCAACCTATGCCGGCAAGCTGAAGGTTGCCAAGGTGAATGTGGACGAGAACGGCGCTACGCCGTCGCGCTACGGCGTTCGCGGTATTCCTGCTCTTTTATTTTTCAAAGGCGGCAAATTGGCCGATCAGATCGTCGGCTATGTTCCTCAGGACGTGATTGAAGAGAAGATCAAGAGTCTGCTGACGTAACGGCAACTCCGTTGCGCCTGTCGATGAGCAACGTGAAAAGGCCTGGCGCATGTGCTGGGCCTTTTTCGTGTTGATAATTCAATCTGACGCTGGTTAGTAGGCTGCTGTCGCCGTCGATGCGCCGGCAGAAGAGATGGGCTCCAGGCCCAGCCGCTTGCGGCATTCTTCCAGGATGGCCACGGTGTTGGAGGCGCCCACCCGGCTCACTCCCAGGCCGCGTATCGCCAGCAGCGCATCGAGATCGCGAACGCCGCCCGCGGCCTTGACCTGTATGTTGGCCGCAGAGTGTTTGCGCATCAGTGCGAGATCAGCGAGAGTCGCCCCGCTGGGCGCATAGCCGGTGGAGGTCTTGACCCAGTCGGCTCCGATCTCCGCGCAGATCTCGCAGAGCCGGATCTTGGCCGCATCGTCCAGATAGGCATTCTCGAAGATCACTTTGATCTTGGCTCCGCCCGCATGAGTGGCCTGCGCAAGCGCCGCAAGCTCATCCTGAACATACTGCCAATCTCCGCTGCGGGCCTTGCTGATATTGATGACCGCATCCAGTTCCTGCCCGCCGTCGATCAGCGCCTGACGGATTTCTGCGAGCTTGACGGCGGTGGTGTGGCAGCCATGTGGAAATCCTATGGTAGTGCTGGCGCGGACCGTGGTTCCCGCCAGCAGCACGGCGCACCGCGCCAGGTAGTAGGGCACAATGCAGACGCTGGCCACGTTGTATCGAATCGCCAGAGCGCAGCCTTCTTCCAGCGCCGCGGTGGTCAGCGTGGGATTGAGCAGCGAGTGATCGATCATTTTGGCAATGGCCGGGTAATCGTAGGGCTGGGGCACATTCAACTCCTGGCGAGCGTGAGTCTTCCAGCGCGCGGCACGCCGACGGGCAGTGTTATTGCCGGTACTTGCGCAGCACGCCCAGCACGCGGCCCTGAATGGCCACCTGAGCGGCGGGAACGTAGATGGGGTCCATCTCCACGTTGGCCGGTTGCAGCCGCACGCGGTTGCCCTCGGTGAAAAAACGCTTCAGGGTGGTCTCGGCGCCCCGCACCAGCGCCACCACGATCTCGCCCTGTCGCGCCGTGCGCGTGCGCTCCACCAGCACATAATCGCCGTTGATGATGTGTTCGTCGCGCATCGAGTCGCCGCGCACCTCGAGGGCGAAGACGTCGCGGTTGCCCACCACGTCGTGCAGCGAGATGCTCTCCTCGTTCTCCAATGCTTCGACGGGGAAGCCGGCGGCGATGCGCCCGGCCAGCGGCAGCCGGTCGCTGGTGCGGCTCCGCGTCCCCGGCGGCAGCACGTCGATGGAACGGCTGCGGTTATGCACGCGGTCCAGCATCCCCTTCTTTTCCAGGTTGGTGATGTGTTTATGCACGGTTGCCAGGCTCTTCAGCCCCATGCCGCGCGCAATCTCCTCAAAGGACGGGGAGTAGCCGTTGCGCA
>Ga0326727_10016314_pt1 | contig 15717 bp, 12 predicted proteins | sample MB2enrmetagenome_FD_207643 | JGI IMG/M metagenome (GOLD analysis project Ga0326727, IMG submission 207643) | Lab enriched peat soil microbial communities from McLean, Ithaca, NY, United States - MB29MY | ecosystem: Environmental > Terrestrial > Soil > Wetlands > Peat | place: USA: New York... | reverse complement strand
CGCCGATCAAGCTGATGCGCTCGGCGGGCGTAAGGCCGGTTTCGACGTTGGCAACCAAGTCGGCGTAGTCGCGGGGCGTGTAGGCGCTGCGATAGTAGCTTTTGCCGCCGGCATTGGTGAAGAAAAGGCCGGTTCCGGGCACAGGCAGTGTGGCGCTGGAGGGAGTGAGCAGTTGGCAGTCCTGGCCTCCAGCAGCAACGAAGCAGACGGGAAGCGTCCATTTCTGTTTGGAGTCCGACTTAACGCTGGAACTCAGGAAAAAGCGCTGCTGGCTGACGGCAACCAAACCCGCGGCCGGTTCGCCGAAGGTGATGATGGGCACGCCCGGCTGGGTCACCAGGCTCTCCATGATTCTGTCCACCGGCTTCAAGCTGGCCGCAGTCTGCGCATTCCAAAAATCCTCCGCAGTGGCGTTGGCGTAGAGGTGAGCGGCCAGGTAGCTGTGCACTCCCTGGCGGAAGGTCTCCTCGCCCAGGTAGTTTTCCACTGTCAGTAGCACGGCGGCGGCCTTATTGTAGGCGATGCCGTCGAACATTTGATTGATCTCGCCGGGGGTGTCGGCGCGTGCGCGGATCGCGCGGGTCAAGGGCTGTGCGTCCAGATCCAGCGCCTTACTGACGTCCGTGACCACGGCTTGGTCGATATTCCACTCCGGATGCATGCGGGCCACGGCCTTGGTTTCCATCCAGGTGGCAAAGCCCTCGTTGAGCCAGAGGTTATCCCACCACTGCATGGTGACCAGGTCGCCAAACCACTGGTGGGCCATCTCGTGAGCGATGACCAGGGCCACCTGCTTCCTGGCGTTGACCGAGGCCGTTTTCGGGTCGAGCAGCAGGTCGGTCTCGCGGTAGGTGATGGCGCCGAAGTTCTCCATGGCGCCGGCCTCGAAGTCGGGCAGGGCGATCAGGTCGAGCTTCTTGAGCGGGTAAGGAATGCCAAAATAGCCGTCGTAGTAGTGCAGCACCTCCTGGGCGACATCGACGCCGTAGCGGGTGAAGGCAACCTTGCCGGGCGTGGAGCAGACGCGGATGGCAACGCCGTCGGACTCGCCCGCCGAGCACTGGAAGTCGCCCACCAGGAGGGCGACCAGGTAGGTGGACATATTTGGGGTAGTGGCGAAGCGGAGGGTGTGCTTTCCGGCGACGGGGCCGGGCGTGTCGGCAATGATCGGCCCGTTCGAAATGGCCGTGTCGCCCGCACCGACCACCAGCGAAATGTCGTAGGTGGCCTTGAAGGCCGGCTCGTCGAAGGAAGGGAAGGCGCGGCGCGCGTCGGTGGGCTCAAATTGCGTGACGGCGTAGTTGCGGCGGGCGGTTTTGGAGAGATAGAAGCCGCGCAGATCATTGTTCAGAATGCCACGGTAGCGGATGGTCAGCGTGGCCTTGCCCGCAGGGAGATTTTCCGGGAAGCTGAACGCGGCCTGCTCCTTCTCCTTGTCGAGCGCGACGGAGGCCGTCTGCTGTTTGCCGTTGGCGGTCGCGGTTACGCTCTCAAAATCGATCTCGGCGGCGTTCAGCGTGATGCGATTGGTGGGCTCGGCGAGGTTTAGGTCGATCGACTCGACGCCGGAGAAGGTCGCGGCCTTGAGGTCAGGGGTGAGGCAAAGCGTGTAGTGCTCCGGGCGAACGGTCTGGGGCAGCCGCTGCGCCTGCGCGGGGCGGGCAGAAGCCAGAAAAAGGCAGAGAAAACCGGCTGACGCCACCAGTACGGCGCGTGGCGATTGAAATAAATGGGAAGCGAAGCCGGAAACCTTCATGCAGCCTCCTGAAGTTTTACAGCGATTGCAAAGTTGAGCGGTTATTGCTGCGGGGATTTTTTCGGCAGCAGCGAGTCGAGCAGCAGCAGGCAGGCACCGGTGACGATGGCCGAGTCGGCGACGTTGAAGTCGGGCCAATGGTAGGAGAAAATGTGAATCTCGATGAAGTCCACCACCGAGCCGTAGGCGATGCGGTCGTGGACGTTGCCCAGCGCGCCGGCAAAGACCAGCGCCAGCCCGATCGAGGTCAGGGTGAGGCGGCTGGACAGGCGCACCATCACAAACAGAACCACCAGCGCCGCCAGAAGCGAGAATCCGATCAATCCCCAGTGGACCAAACGGGGATGGGCCGAATCGGCGAAGAGCGAAAAGGCTGCGCCTTCATTGAGCCAGTGGGTGATGCGCAGAAAGTGAGGCAAAACCGGAATTGCGCCACCAAAGGGGACGCGGAGTATAACCCAGGTCTTGGTCAGCCGGTCCAGGAAGATGACCACGGCGGAGATGAGCAGGAGCCAGTGCAGGCGGCGGGGTGCGGTGAATCTCACTGAGTGGACTCCTCATGAACAAGCGATTCAGGCGTCGGCAACCAACTTCCGTGCCCCACCCTTGCGACTTCTTTCTGTCGCAAGGGTGGGAAAGCACGAACCCCAAACGTCTGCGGCTTCCCACCCATTTCGCAAAGGACGCGAAATGGATGGGGCACGGAGCAATTGCTCATTGGGTGGCCTCCGTCGCTTCTGGCGGGGCAATCTTCATCTCTTTCAGCGCCTCCTGGCAGCGGGTGCAGACGTTCTCCCAGAGGCCGTAGTTTGCGACCTCCGGCATGAAGTTCCAGCAGCGGGCGCACTTGTGGCCGCTGGCGGGCAGGGCTTTGACGCTCAGTTCCGGGCCCTCGACCACCGTAACGCGGGAGACGTTGACGATCTCTTTCAATCCCGCGGCGTGACGTTGCAGCAAAGCCAGTTGCTCGCCAAAGGCGGTGATTTCCAGCTCTGCTTCCAGGCCCTTGCCGATGCGCTTCTCCTTGCGCTCTTCCTCCAGTTTGACCAGCGCGGCATCGCGCACTGCGAAGATTTGCTCCCATTCTTCCAGCAACTCCGCCGGGTCTTCGGAGAAAACTTCCTCCGGCTTGGGGAAGAGCGCCAGGTGGACCGAGGCCTCGCGGTTCTCAACCTTGGGCAGGTACTCCCAGACCTCGTCGGCGGTGAACGAGAGGATGGGCGCGACCAGCCGGACCAGGGCCTCGGTGATCCGCCAGAGCACGGTCTGCGCCGAACGGCGTTCGTGGCTGGTGGGCGCGAAGGTGTACATGCGGTCCTTCAGCACATCGAGATAGAAGGAGCTCAGGTCCACAATGGCGAACTCGTTGACCGCGTGGTAGACGCGATGGAACTCGAAGGTCTCGTACCAGCCGAGGATTTTCTCCGTCAGCTCGCGGGTGCGGGCCAGCATATAACGGTCAAGCGGCAAAAGCTCCGCTTCTTTGATCTGGTCTCGGCTAGGGTCAAAGCCATTCAGATTGCCCAGCAGGAAGCGGAAGGTGTTGCGCAGCTTCTTGTAGATTTCGGCGCAGCGGGCCATCAGGTTCTCGCTGGCGGCCGTGTCCTCGCGGAAGTCGACCGAGGCCACCCACAGGCGGACGATCTCGCCGCCCATGCGCTTGGCAATGTCGATTGGGTCCACGCCGTTGCCCAGCGATTTACTCATGGCCCGGCCCTGCTCGTCCAGGGTCCAGCCGGCGGTGGCCACGTGCGAGTAAGGCGCGCGTCCGCGCAACGCCACCGAGGTCAAGAGCGAGGAGTGGAACCAGCCGCGATGCTGGTCGCCGCCTTCGAGGTAGAGAACTTTGGGAATGAGATCGTTCCGTTCAGAACGATCCACAATATCAATATCTCTGGCAATTTTCTCAAGGCGCGGGGCATTTTGAAATCGTTCGTATGCGGTCTTCAACTCCGGATCGGACTCGCAAACTGCTTTCCAGCTTGTGCCGGAGTCAAACCAGACGTCGAGAATGTCGGTTTCCTTGCGGAATGTGGTGTGATGACATTCACATCCTGAAAGTGCCCAGTGTTCCATTTTTAGTTCATCAGTAAGCAGAGCATCCGCTGCAGGCGAATGCCAAGCCTCAATACCTTCACGCTCAAACAGTTCCAGGATGGAGCGGTTGAGTTCTCGGTTCATGATTGGCTGGTTGCACTTATCGCACATGAAGACGGCGATGGGTACGCCCCAGATGCGCTGGCGGCTGATGCACCAGTCGGGGCGCGTGGCGACCATATTGGTGATCCGCTCTTTGCCCCAAACTGGGTCCCACTTTACCCTTTCTATCTCCGATATAGCCAACTCGCGGAGTGTAACTGGGGAGCCGTCCGGATGTGTCATTGGCTCGTCATCCGCGTTCCTCATCTGTTTATCCAGGCCGATGAACCACTGCTCGGTGGCGCGGTAGATCACCGGATGGTGGCAGCGCCAGCAGTGCGGGTAGGAGTGCTCCAGGTCGCTCAGGGCTAACAGAGCGCCGCGCTCTTCGAGCATGGCCACGATGATGGGATTGGCCTCCCAGACCTTCTTGCCCTCGAAGGCGGGCGGCGCGGCCAGCGGCCAGGCGTCGGGGTCCACGTGGAGGCGGCCCACGGCATCGACGCGGCAGATGGGGTCGAGCGAGTAGCGCTGGCCAGTGTAGAAGTCGTCGGCGCCGTGCGCGGGCGCGGTGTGGACAGCTCCGGTGCCGGTGTCGGCGGTGACGTAGGTGGCCAGCACACCCAGAATGCTGCGCTCCAGGAAGGGGTGCTGGAAGGTCGAGTGCTCCAGCTGGCTGCCTTTGAAGCGGGCCAATTCCCTGGTCTCGCCCAGATTGCAGGCGGCGAAGGCGGAAGCGGCCAGTTCGGCGGCGACGATGTAAACCTCTGGTGAAGAGACGTTCTCCGAGCCGTCTGCGCAGGGCGCGAGTGGCTCGCAAGGGGCGGGGTTGGCTTCCAGGGCCACGTACTCGAAGTCGGGATGGAAGGCCACGGCCAGGGAGGCCGGAAGCGTCCAGGGGGTGGTCGTCCAGATGATCGTCGAAAGCTGCTTGCCGGCCAGGGCCGGATCGATCTTCGCCGGGTCGGAGGTGAGCCGGTAGCGAACGTAAACCGAGGGGCTGGTGTGCTGCGCATACTCGACCTCGGCCTCGGCCAGCGCGGTGCGGTCGTGGATGCACCAGTAGACCGGCTTCAGCCCGCGATAGACAAAGCCTTTTTCGAGGAAGCCATAAAACGCCTCCAGTGTCCGGGCCTCGTAGTCGCGGGCCATGGTCTTGTAAGGCTTTTGCCAGCGGCCAAAGCAGCCAATGCGCTCAAACTGAGAGGTTTGCAGGTCCACGTACTTCTGCGCGTAGGCGCGGCAGGCCTCGAGCACCGCCGGGACGGGCATTTCCAGCTTTTTGCGGCCCAGGTGCTCGTCCACCTTGATCTCGATGGGCAGGCCGTGGCAGTCGTAGCCGGGAACGTAGGGGGCGTCAAAGCCGGCCATGGTCTTCGACTTGACGACGAAATCCTTCAGCCCCTTGTTGAGCGCATGCCCCAGGTGGATGGGGCCGTTGGCGTAGGGCGGGCCGTCGTGCAGCAGGTAATACGAGCCCCCCGCCTGGCGGCGCTTCTCGCCCGCCTTGCGCAGCTCTTCATACAGCCCAAGCTCAGCCCAGTGGGCCAGCCGAAGCGGTTCATTCTGAGGCAGATTCGCCTTCATCGGGAAGGTGGTTTGCGGCAAGGTAAGGGTCGCCTTCAACTCCGGCGCTGAGGACATCGTCACTCCATGGGGATTGCAATTTGGTCCATCTCCTAGTGTAAATGGCGGAGAAAGGAAAAATGAATCGAAGCCCGTTCTACGGAGTTCTTTCGCAGCCTGCAAGACCCTAAGCGAATTGCTCCGCACTGCAATTTTTCTTATTTCGCTGCGGTTGTCCGGGATAACGGCGGCAAAGCTTGGCCGTCTATGAAAAAGGGAGGTTTTGTCGTGCCAGAATATGATGATCTGGATTCTGAGGCCCTCCCCGGCGAGACACAAGCGGGCGGAGTCAAGCATAATAGAAGGGCGGATGCGGAAACGGGAAGCCTCCCGTTTCAGGAAGTAACCCAGCGCCCCGAGGCCAGAGAACCAGCTTCACACATGGCAAACGACCTGCTCATTCAACCAGAAACGAAATCCCCTGTTGCCGCGGCCATCGCGGACGGCTGCGAACTTGACCTTGCCTTCGGCGCTCCCGTCAGGGAAATCCCCATCTGGACCGGGCTCTATGAGAGCCTCCGTGACGTTTTCTTTCCTCCCCAACTGCCTCCACTGGAACTGACCTCAACGCCGATTCCCGTGCCCGACCGGATGGCGGTCAAACGCAATCCATGGGCCATCGGCATTGCCGCTGGCGTCAATCTGGCGATCCTGGCGGTAGCGCTTTTCTTTGGCGTGAGGAAGATCGTCGATACGGTGAAGCCGCCACTGACGGCGACCACTGTCGATCTGACCGAGTTCAAGGCGCCCAAGGCCCACACGCAGGCCGGTGGCGGCGGAGGCGGCGGCGACCACAGCGCCATCGACGCCAGCAAGGGCAAATTGCCCAAGCTTGAAAAGAATCCGATCACTCCTCCCCAGGTGCAGAGGGTGGAGAGGCCTAAACTGGCGATGCAGCCGGCCATCAATGTACAGAAGAACATTACGCTGCCGGACAATCCGCTGCTGCCGAATATCGGTCTCAAGGACTCGGTCAACGTCAAGCTGGCATCGAATGGCCAGGGCGGCGGGGGCGGCATCGGAAGCGGCCATGGCGGCGGCATCGGGCCGGGAAGCGGCAACGGCTATGGGCCGGGCTCAGGCGGCAATACCGGCGGTGGCCTCTTCCACATCGGCGGAGCCGTCTCGGCGCCGGTGCTAGTGCATAGCGTCGATCCGGAGTTTTCCGACGAGGCGCGCCGGGCCAAGTTCCAAGGCGTTTGCCTGATCTCGATCATTGTCGATGCGCAGGGCAATCCGCTGAATCCGCGGGTAGTGCGCCCGCTGGGCATGGGACTGGATGAGAAGGCCATCGCGGCCATCAAGCAGTTCAGATTCAGGCCGGCCATGAAAGACGGCAGGACGCCGGTCCCGGTCGCATTGACTGTCGAGATCAACTTCCGGCTCTACTGATGGGCTCCCTGTTGCCTCAGATATTCGGCCATGTCGGCCTGCTTGTTCAGAAGGGCAATCTTTAGCGGCGTCAGCCCCTGCTTGTTCCGCGCATTGAGATCGGCACCGTGTTCGGCCAGGAACTTGACGACCGCGGTCTGGCCTCCGTAGACGGCGACGTGTAGCGGAGTCAGCCCACCCTCTCCGCGTGCGTTCATCTCTGCACCGTGGGTCACAAGGAACTCGACTACATCCAGATTGCCCGCGTGCGCGGCGATGTGCAGCGGTGTCGAGCCGTCTTTGACCCGGGCGTTCACGTCGGCTCCGCTCGCAACCAGAAACTCGGCGACGGCCAGATGATCTTCACTGCTTGAAATGTGCAGCGGAGTGACGCCGCCCCGGTCGGTGGCATTCACATTCGCGCCGTGGGCTACCAGGAACCTGGCAATTTCGGCAGATCCTCCCTCGGCTGCCCTGTGCAGTGGAGTAACGCCCGCGGAGGTCTCTGCGTTCACCTTCGCTCCCCGGTTTACCAGGTACTCGGCAACGTCGAGTTCACCGCAGAGAGCGGCAATGTGCAGCGGAGTGCCTTGGCTTCCGTATTGCGCGTTGACGTCTTCGCCGCCGGTTTTCGACGCCTCCTTTAAGTGGTTTGCCAGGCACTTGGCCAGCTCCTGATCGCTGCCCGAGACACAAGTTGCAGTCCAAACCACCTTCCTTGTCTGGTTATCCCGCACCGACAGCGCTTTGGTGAATTCAGGCCGCTGGTTTGCGAGGACGGCTCTCATAATTTCTGACATATCATCGGGTGCAACACACCTGATCGCATAGCCGGCTTCGGATTCATTGTGAACCAGCGTCAGAGGAGCCTTAAGGTCGAGGAGTTCAGATTCAAGGCTTTTGTAGAAATCCTGACCACAGACACGTCCCTGCTGCTTTGCGTTCGGATCTCCAATCTCCCAATGGGCGGTTGCTCCTTGGGGGACCTGGCCAGCGCAGAGGGTGCTGAAAATCAGGACCGAGAGGAATAGTTCCTTGCGCATAGCGAACCTCCATGGCATGTGGCGCTGAACGAGGATCTGCATTCGTCAGCTTTTTATCAGAAATTGTTGAGAGAGGCGGTGTCCGCAGTCACTTTTGTCAGCGGGCACAATGCACTCCTGGGACTATTTAATCTATACATTTGGCAGGGTTGAAAATTTAAGAGAAGAAAATATGGTGCGCCCGGAGAGATTCGAACTCCCGACCTACTGGTTCGTAGCCAGTCACTCTATCCAGCTGAGCTACGGGCGCACACTATTGGCTTCAAACGAAACCATAGACAGAATATCAGGGTTTTTCAGACGGCGCAATGCGCGCGTTTCAGGCCGTGGGCGTCTGCTCAGGAGCGAGCGGTGGAGGCGTCAGGGGCATTTCGGCCTCGATCTCCAGGCCCGCCTGGCGAATCAGTTTGGCGACAGTGGCGGCGTTGAGCCGGGTGGCGTCGTACTCCACGCGCAGGGTGCGGGCAGCGGGGTCGAAGTTGAGCTGGCGGATGCCATAGACCTCGCGGGCACTCGCCAGCGCCGAGCTCATTGCCTCGGTGGGCGGAGCGGCATAGCGAAAGAGCATCTCCACGGCGGTCATAGGGGAATCATAGCAAGAATTTTACAGGCTCTTCAGGTAGGCGCGGATCTCCGGGTTGGACCAGTCCGGGTCGCCGACGACCTTGCGGCGGATCATGCCTTGGCGGTCGATGATGTAGGTCTCCGGCCAGCCGTCGGTGTGGTAGAGATGGGCGGCCTTTTCGGCCGGGTCGCGGACGGTGGTCAGATCCACGCGATGGCGCAGGAGAAACCGTTTGTAGTCGCCCTCATCCTCGTCGACACTGACGGCCAGAATAACCAGATCGGGGCGTTGGTGGTGAAGTTCCATCAGGCCCGGCATTTCTTCGACGCAAGGGCCGCACCAGGTGGCCCAGAAGTTGAGCAGCACCACGCGGCCACGGTAGCTGGCCAGATGGATCGACGTGGAGCCGTCGGAGAGGGTAAAGTCCGGGGCCGGCCGGCCGGTTTGGGCTGGGTGCGCCCCGCGGTCGCAGCCAGTAAAGAGCGCCAGCAGCAGCAAAGCGAACGGAATGAGCCGGGAGAGCCGCACCTCCTTATAATACGGAGCGAAAGGGCACAACGCTATGGAGAGCGAGAGACCGGAGACAAGAGAGGCGGAGAGCGAGCCCGCGCCAGACGAGTTGATCGAGTTGACGGTCATCGTTCCGGCGCGTAACGAGGAGGACTGCCTGGCTGCCTGTTTGCAATCGCTGGTCTGCCAATCCGAGGAGGTCTTCAAACTGGGCCGCGATTGGGAGTTGATCGTGGTTGACGACCACTCGACCGACGGGACGGCGCGGATTGCGGCGGAAGTGGCCCGCGGCCTTGACGGGGTGACGGTAATCGAGGCCGCGAAGCTGGAGCCAGGCTGGACGGGCAAGAATAACGCCGTCTGGACGGCGGCCCGGCGGGCGCGGGGGCGCTGGCTGCTGTTTACCGACGCCGACACCATTCACGAGCCGGGCAATCTGCGCCGGGCGCTGCATGAGGCGGCGAAATACAAGGTCGGAATGCTGAGCTACTCGCCGCGCCAGCTAGCGAGCGGGCCGTGGCAGCGGTCTCTGATGCCGCTGGTTTTTTGCGAACTGGAGCTGGCCTATCCGCCGGCCAAGGTTTCCGATCCCTCCCAACAAATCGCCGCCGCCAACGGGCAATTCCTGCTGATCGCGCGCGAAGCCTACCGGCGGCTGGGCGGCCACGCCGCAGTGGCCGGGAATATTCTGGAAGACGTGGAACTGGCCATGCTGGCCAAGCGGCGCGGGCTGGGATTGCGCTTCCGTTACGCCGACGATGCACTCTCGGCGCGCATGTACCGCTCGACGGCGGCGATGGTCGAGGGCTGGACCAAGAGTCTGGCGCTCTTGTTCGACAATTGCCTGGCGCTGGCCCTCTGGCGTCTGCTCGACATTGGCCTGCTGGCGGGCTTGCCGGTGCTGGCCATCTGGCTGTGGAAGGCTCATTTTGCCGTGCATTCGCTCGAGTGGCTGGCTGCGGGCTGGGTGCTGGCGCTTTTGTGGGTTCGCAACCTCTTCCGCTTCTATGGCCGCGTGGCTAAGTCGAATTTTTCGTTTCTCGATTGTCTCTTGGCGCCGCTGGGGCTGCCGCTGTTCGTCGCTCTGCTGGTGCGCAGTTGGTTCCAGCACCGCATTCTGAAGCGCGTAAGCTGGAAGGGCCGGAGCTACGCGGGGTAGGGCAGCTTCTAGCTGCTAGTTCTTCCTGGCTGAACGAAAGCGGCTGCGCTTTCCTTTGGGTTTTCTGGGCACGGACGAGCTAGAGGCTAGGAACTGGAAGCTAAAAGTTCAGAACAGGCTGAAAGCTCAGAAGAAGAAGCCTTGGCCGGGGCTGAAGCATCTGCTCCAATAAGGGGTCAAAATGGTCTATCTGACGCGGCGAGCCAGCTTCTCAGCCTCGCACTACTATTGGAACCCGGCTTGGACGGCGGAGAAAAACGAGCAGGTCTTCGGCCGCTGCGCCAATCGCCACGGCCACGGGCACAACTACACGCTGGAGGTCACGGTGGCCGGCGAAGTGGACCCGGTGACGGGCTACGTCGTCGATCTGAAGTGGCTCAAGGGCGTGATCGAGCGCGAGGTTCTGGAGGCCTGGGACCATCGCCACCTGAATCTCGATGTTCCTGAATTTGCCGCTCCGGAGCCTGTCGCGTCTGAGCTCGCTTCGTCTGTCAGTGCGGTTTTGATTCCGACCACGGAAAATCTTGTCATTGCGGCCTGGAGGCGGCTGGAATCTGCCATTTCCGCAGGGGTGGCAGCCAGCGGAGCTTATGGAGGCGTGAGATTGAGCCGGGTGCGCGTCTACGAGACGCCGGAGATCTTCGCCGAATACCGGGGGGAGGAATGAGGGCCTACTTTGGCCGCCGCTACCTGGTGAGCGCCAGCCACCGGTTGCACACCGATGCGCTCACGGCGGAAGAAAACCAGGCCGTATACGGCAAGTGCAACAATCCCCACGGCCACGGACACAACTACATGGTGGAGGTGCTGGTCGGGGGCGTGGTGGACCCGGCGACCGGCATGGTCGTAAATCTGGCCGCGCTCGATGAGCTGGTGCGGGCGCGCATCCTCGGGCGTTTCGATCACGCCAACCTCAACCTGGATCCGTTGTTTGCGAATTGCGTCCCGACGACCGAAAATCTATCAAGGGCGGTTTTCGCATTGTTGAAGGACGCGCTGCCCACCGGCGAACTGGAGCAGGTGCGCGTGGAGGAGACGGAAAACAATTTCTTCGAGTGCTGCGGCGAGTGAGTTTCGAGGGTTGTTGAGTTTGAGGGCCGTAGAGTTGATTGAGCTTCGTGGGGTTAATCTGAGTTTCGAATCGAGTTCACGGCCTCCCACCCTGGCCGCAAGAGCAAGAACGTGGCGAGGGTGGAGCACCCAGACTCTATACCTTTAGAAAAATGCTCCAGCTCGGAATGACAGATGAACGGAAAGTAATACGCCCAATTCCCCTGGGCGGAAAGATGAGGACGATGGCGCAGCCAGTGGCAGTGAGCAAGTCAATTCGCAGAGTGGCGGCAGTGAGTGAAGGGCTGAGTGAATTCAGCACCGAAGAGATCTACCGCGAGATTCTCGGCCGCCTGGGCGAGGACCCCAGTCGCGAGGGCTTGCTGGCTACGCCCCGGCGCGTGGAGAAGTCGATGGCCTACCTGACCAAGGGCTATGCCGAGGACCCGGCGAAGATTCTGCATGGGGCGCTCTTCGACGAAGACTACGACGAGATGGTGATCGTCAAGGACATTGAAATCTTCTCGCTCTGCGAACATCACCTGCTGCCCTTCTTCGGCAAAGTCCACGTGGCCTACATTCCCCAGGGCAAGGTTATCGGCCTGAGCAAGATTCCCCGCCTGGTCGAGGTCTTTGCCCGCCGCCTGCAGGTGCAGGAGCGGCTCACGCGGCAGATTGCCGACGCCATCCATGAGGCGATTGCTCCGCAGGGCGTGGGGGTGGTCATCGAGGCACGCCACCTGTGTATGATGATGCGCGGCATCGAGAAGCAGCACTCCTCGACCGTGACCTCGGCGATGGTAGGCTGCTTCCGCCAAAAGGAGACGCGCTCGGAGTTCCTGGAATTGGTGCGGCAGCCCGGAACGGGCGGGATGTGATCGGGCCGGTTGTGATGGGCGAGGCGTGATCGGGCAGGGAAGTCGGCGGCCAGTTCCGTTCCGCCAAGGCTGCCTCGCTGAGCGAGGAAAATTCTCGTTCAGCCAGGAAATGCCCCGTTCGGATAAAGTGAATAGGTGAACGGGCTACTTGTGATCGACAAACCGGCTGGCATGACCAGTCACGATGTGGTGGGCTGGCTGCGCCGCGTGACCGGCGAGCGCTCCATTGGCCACCTGGGAACGCTGGACCCCATGGCCACCGGCGTTCTGCCGCTGCTGATGGGCAAATATACCCGCCTGGCGCAGTACTTTTCCTCGGCTGAAAAGAGCTATTCCGGAAGGATTCGCTTCGGTTTTGCCACCGACACCTATGACGCCGAGGGCCAGCCGGCCGGGCCGGACCGCTCCGCGGTTTTGGCTCCTCCTCTAACATTGGAGCGCATCCGGGCGGCGGCCGCTCGCTTTCACGGCGAAATGCAGCAGATGCCGCCGCCCTACTCCGCCAAAAAAATCGCCGGAACCCCGGCCTACAAGCTGGCCCGCGAGGGCAAGCCGGTGGAATTGAAGGCGGCGCGGGTTCTCATCTCCAGCTTTGAAATCACCGCGCTCGACGGGGCCGAGGCCAGCTTCACGATGGCGATCAGCGCCGGCGGCTATGTGCGCTCGGTGGCCCACGAACTGGGCCAGGATCTGGGCTGCGGAGCGCACCTGAGCAGTCTGCGGCGCACCCAGGCTGGGGTTTTCACGCTCGATGAGGCGCACACGCTGGAAGAATTGCAACCGCTAGCCGGGAATTCAGAAGCTCTGGAGGCCGTTTGCGTCCATCCGCGCAATTTGTTGCCGGAGATGCCTTCGGTGACGGGCGACGCTAGGGCCCTCGGGCGGCTGCGCAACGGCGCGCAGACCAACCTGCCGGAGTTTTCCCGCGCGCCGCTGGTGAAGGTCTTCGCCGGCCAGCGCGAACTGGTAGGGATTGCGCAAAGAGTGGCGGGGACGCTCTTTCAGCCAGTAGTGGTGATGGGATGAACAGCAGCCTCTAGAAAGAAACAAACTCTTGGACAACTTCAAGGTGTGTGCTTTCCCACCCATCCGCAAAAAGCCGCGGATGGATGGGGCACCCAGTTTCGTCCACTGTGGGTCGGCTACACCGGTTCAGATCAAATCACGCGAGGTCGAAGCGGTCCAGGTTCATCACCTTGCTCCAGGCCGCTACAAAGTCGCGCACGAACGCCTGTTGCGAATCGCCGCAGGCATAGACTTCCGCGAGGGCCCGGAGCTGAGAGTTCGAACCGAAGACGAGATCGACTATGGTGCCCGTCCATTTGAGCTCGCCGGTCGCCCGATCACGCCCCTCCAACACGCCTTCAGATGCCGTGGACTTCTGCCACTTCGTCTTCATGTAGAGGAGATTCACGAAGAAGTCGTTGGTCAGTGTCCCAGGCCGCTTGGTGAAAACGCCGTGCGCGGAGTGCCCGAAGTTGGCATTCAGGGCGCGCATGCCACCGATCAGAACCGTCATCTCGGGAGCAGTCAGCGTCAGCAGGTTCGCCTTGTCCAGCAGCAACTCAGCCGCCAATCCCTCGTGTCCTTTGCGCAGGTAGTTGCGGAAGCCGTCCGCAACCGGCTCCAGCACGGCGAACGAGTGCGCATCGGTCTGCTCCTGCGATGCATCCATGCGCCCAGGCGAGAAGGGAACCTTCACGTCGTGGCCGGCCTTCTTCGCGGCTTCCTCGACGGCTGCGCAGCCGCCCAGAACGATCAGGTCGGCCAGCGAGACCTTCTTTCCACCAGATTGGGCGGCGTTGAAATCCTTCTGGATCGCCTCCAGCGTCTGAAGAACTTTCGCTAGTTCGACCGGCTGGTTGATCTCCCAGTCCTTTTGCGGCGCGAGGCGAATGCGTGCCCCGTTGGCCCCGCCGCGCTTGTCGCTGCCGCGGAAGGTGGCGGCCGACGCCCAGGCCGTCGTGACTAGTTGGGAGATGGAGAGCCCGGAACCGAGGATGGTGGTCTTCAGGTATGCAATCTCCCGCTCCCCGATCAACTCATGATCCACCGCGGGGATCGGGTCCTGCCACAGAAGCTGCTCCTTGGGAACCAGAGGGCCAAGATACCGCGAGATAGGCCCCATGTCGCGGTGCGTCAGCTTGAACCAGGCCTTGGAGAAGGCCTCCGTGAGCTCCTGCGGATTCTCAAGGAAGCGCCTCGAAATCTTCTCATAGACCGGGTCCATTCTCAGCGAGAGGTCCGTCGTGAACATCATGGGGGCGTGCCTCTTGTTGGGGTCGTGCGCATCTGGCACCGTGCCCGCTCCAGCGCCGCCCTTGGGCGTCCACTGGTAAGCACCGGCGGGGCTCTTGGTCAGTTCCCATTCATAGCCGAAGAGGATTTCCAGGTAGGTGTTGTCCCACTTTGTAGGGGTGATGGTCCATGCGCCCTCGAGGCCGCTGCCGATCGCGTCACCGCCCTTGCCGCTGCCAAAGGTGCTCATCCAGCCGAGGCCCTGCTCTTCGATGGGCGCGGCCTCGGGTTCGGGACCCACATACTTGCTCGGATCGGCAGCGCCATGGGCTTTGCCGAAGGTGTGTCCGCCGGCAATCAGCGCAACCGTCTCCTCGTCATTCATCGCCATGCGGGCGAACGTCTCCCGAATATCTATTGCCGCGGCGATGGGGTCCGGCTTGCCATTGGGTCCTTCCGGATTCACATAGATCAGGCCCATCTGAACAGCCGCGAGGGGATTCTCAAGCTGACGGTCGCCGCTGTAGCGTTCGTCGGCCAGCCACTTGCCCTCACGACCCCAGTAAATGTCCTCTTGCGGCTCCCAGATGTCCTCGCGTCCACCGCCGAAACCGAAGGTCTTGAGTCCCATCGACTCCAGCGCCACGTTACCGGCCAGAACAATCAGGTCGGCCCAGGAGAGCTTCCGGCCGTACTTCTGCTTGATCGGCCAGATTAACCGGCGCGCCTTGTCGAGGCTCACGTTGTCCGGCCAGCTGTTGAGGGGGGCGAACCGCTGCGCTCCAGCGCCGGCGCCGCCGCGGCCATCGGAGATACGATAGGTGCCTGCGCTATGCCACGCCATGCGGATGAAGAACGGCCCATAGTGGCCGTAGTCGGCGGGCCACCAGTCCTGCGAATCCGTCATCAAGGTGCGGAGGTCCTTGATCACGGCGTCCAGGTCGAGGCTCTTGAACTCCTCAGCGTAATTGAACGCCTCGCCCATGGGGTTGGACAGCGGGCAGTGCTGGTGCAAGATTTTCAGGTTCAGTTGATTGGGCCACCAGGCTGCGTTCGTTGGCGTTCCAGCCGCTGCGCTTTTCATCGAGCTGCTCGATAACGGGCACTTTGCTTCGCTTGACATGGTCCTCTCCTTTGACTATGCACAATGTACAACCGGCATAAGTTTAGGTCTCGGACACCTATCTGGCAACAAGAGAATGTTCACACGCGCGAATCGGCGATGGAGGCAAAGTAGGGAAGGCCCCTGGTGCGCCTCTGAAGCGATCACGGCAAACTGCCCATAAACTTGCCGCATCATCCACCACCTGCTCTCTGCCAGCTAAGAGTACCCCTCCTAAAAGTCCCAGGTGAATTCGACCACGGGCAGGGCGTCGCCTTCG
>Ga0326727_10016313_pt1 | contig 15718 bp, 12 predicted proteins | sample MB2enrmetagenome_FD_207643 | JGI IMG/M metagenome (GOLD analysis project Ga0326727, IMG submission 207643) | Lab enriched peat soil microbial communities from McLean, Ithaca, NY, United States - MB29MY | ecosystem: Environmental > Terrestrial > Soil > Wetlands > Peat | place: USA: New York... | reverse complement strand
GGTGACGTAAATCATGGTGGCGCCCAGCCGGTGATGCTGGCGGATCAACTCGTTGCGGGTGTTGACCCGCAGCGCCGCGTCTAGGTTCGACAGTGGCTCATCGAACAGGAATACCTGCGGCTCGCGCACCATGGCGCGGCCGAGTGCGACGCGTTGCCGTTGGCCGCCGGAGAGCGCGGCCGGCTTACGTGCGAGATAGGGCGACAGGCCCAGCAGCTCAGACACTTGCCGCACGCGCTGGGTGATCTCGGCTTTTGGAACCGATCGGCGACGCAGTCCGAAGGCGAGATTGTCGGCCACCGTCATGTGCGGGTAGAGCGCGTAGGACTGGAACACCATGGCGATGTCGCGGTCCTTCGCGGGCACATCGTTGACCACGCGGCCGTTGATCGAAAGCTGGCCGGCGGTGATCGATTCGATTCCGGCGATCATCCGCAAGGTGGTGGATTTGCCGCAGCCGGACGGGCCGAGCAGCACCATGAATTCCCCGTCGGCCACCGCAAGGTCGATGCGGTCGACGGCGAGCGGGCCGGCGCCGTACGACTTGGATACCGCTTCGAGCTGGACCGTCGCCATCAGGGTGCTTTCGTCATGCCAGGAGCCGGGTCATGCCAGGAGTGGGGTCATTTCAGCGCGCCCGCGGTCATGCCCTGGATCAGCTTTTCAGAGAAGAAGGCGTAGACGACGATGACGGGGATGACCGAGATCATCACGCCCGTGGCGATCATGCCAATGTCCTGAAAGTGATCGCCCATGAATTGCTGGATGCCCACCGGCAGCGTGCGCAGCTCGTCATCGGAAATCAGCACGATGGCGAACAGGAACTCGTTCCACAACAGGATGAAATTCAGGATGACCGTGGTGGCGATCGCCGGCATGCCGACGGGCAGCACAAGGCGGAAGAAGATCTCGAAGTCGCCGTAGCCATCGACCTTGGCGGCGTCGAACAGGTCCTGCGGGATGCGGGCGAAGAAGCCCTCCAGCAGGTAGATGGTCAGCGGCAGTTGCAGGGAGACGTAGACCAGGCCGAGGCCCCAGAGCGTGTCGTAAAGATTGTATTCGACGAGCGTCTGGTAGATCGCGATCAGCACGATCTGCGGCGGCAGGATGATGGAGGAAAACAGGATGAAATAGATCAGCCGGTTGCCGGGGAACCGGTAGCGCGCCAGGCAATGCGCCGCGGCCGCGCCGACCAGCGTGATCACGGCGACCGAGCCGATGACGACCGTTGCGCTGTTGGCGAAATAGGTGCTGAAGGCCGAATCGATCCAGGCGGTGCGGAATTTTGCCCAGTGGAACGGATCGGGCCACGCGTAATGATTGTAGGCGATCTCGGTCGTCGTGCGCAACGACATCGTGCCGACCCAAAGAAACGGGAAGGTGGCGAAGACAGTGTAGGCCACCAGGATCGCCATGATGCCGCCGCGGCTGAGCGTGCGGGAAAGGTCGAACGGCCGCATCAGAATTCCACCCGGTCACGCGCGCGCAGGATCCGGTTCAGCAGCAGGACCGTCAGGATGACGACGGCGAACCAGACGCTGGCGATCGTTGCGGGATAGCCGAGATCGAAGGTGTTCCAGGCGAATGCCCGCTTGTAGACATAGGTCGATACGGTTTCGGTCGACCACAGCGGGCCGCCCTGGGTCATGATCCAGACCAGATCGAACACTTTCATCTTGGCGACGAACGCCAGGATATACAGGTTCAGCAGGGTCGGGCGCAGCAACGGGACGATAACGAAACGTAACTTGGCGCCCCAGCCGCAATTGTCCAGCTCGGCGGCTTCAAGCACCTCGGACGGCAGCGAATGCAGCGCGGCGAGGCAGACCACCATGTTGAAGCCGGCCCATTTCCACACGTCGATGAAGATCAGTGAGGCCAGGGCGATATGCGGATTGCCGAGCCAGGCACTCGCGAGAAAGCCCAGGCCGACGGCACGCAGGCCGAGGTTCACGATGCCCCAGTCGTAATTGTAGATCCATAACCACACGATCGCCACGACCACATAGGACAGCAGCACCGGGGTGAACCAGGCGACGCGGAGGAAGCGGGTGAATGGCACCTTTGCGTAGAGACACAGCGCCAGCAACAGGCCGATGCCCACATCGAGCAACGGGGCGGCGACCGACCAGATCAGCGTATTGGCGACGGCACGCCAGAACGTCGCATCCGTCACGAGCTGGGCGTAGTTGGCGAGACCGATAAACTGCGGCTTGTCCGGATCATCGATGGTGTAGAAGCTGTCGTAGACCGTCCGCACCATGGGGTAAGCGGTCATGGTGGCGAACACCAGCAGGGCGGGGCCGAGGAACAGCAGCAGCACCAGCCAGGAGGCGCCGCTGGTGTCGCCGCCCGTTCCGGATTGGAACAGCGTCGGCGGCAACAAGCGGCGCCACGTGGGCGGTCGGTTCGCAATCGATCCGGTCGCGCCGGCGTTCGTCGCGATAATTCCCGTCAATGGGCTGTCAGGCACGCGGCATCCATCTGATCGGCTGCGTCCTTCACGCTGATCAGTCCCTCCGGGAAGGCGGCGTTCATGACCTGCGTGTAGGTCTCGGCGCATTTGCCCCGATAGTACAGCAGCGGCACGCCGAAGAAATACTTGGCGCCCGCATCGCGCGCATTCAGCTCCTTGAAGTAGTCGGCGTGCGGGCTGTTGATCTTGCTTGTATCGGACGCGATACCGGTCTGCAGCGCGACCTGTTCCATCCACTTCGTGCCGTTCTCGACTGTTGCCATCGAGCGCAGCATCGCGCCGGCACATTGCTTGTGCGGGCTTTTCGAATACATGGTGAAACTGCCGCCGACGGCGAGCGTCTTGCACTCGGGGCATTTGCCGTTGTCCATCGCCGGGTATTGCATGATCCCGAGCGGAAAATTCGCCGGCTGGCCGCCGTCTTCCGGCTTGGCGAAGGCGCGGCCGGTGTACCAGCTCGGGTCGGGGAAGGTCACCGCGCCCGGTGAGCTGTAGAAGTAGAAATGCGATTCGCCGAGCTTCAATGTCGACATGCTCTTCGGGTAGGCGCCGGCGTCGATCAGGCCTTTCATCCAGGTCAGCACTTCGATGACGCGCGGGTCGTTGTACGACAGCGTGCCATGTACCAGCTTGCCGTAATCGTCGGTGCCAAGTTTCCGCAGCAACGATTCGAAGGTGAGGAACGCCCCCGGATAGGGCCGGTCACCGACACCCGCCGCAACCGGCGTGATCCCGGCGGCAACCGCCTTCTTCACCAGATCGGTAAACTGCGACTGGGTAAGCTGATAGCTCGGCGGCAGTTCGACGCCCAGCTTCTTCACCAGATCCTTGTTGTAGTAAAGCTCGACAGTATAGGCCTCGGCCGGGATGCCATAGATCTTGCCGTTATGGGTCCAGGCCGGGCGTGCCCAGTCGGCGATGCCGGCGTGGTCGATATAGGCATCGAGGGGCTCGAGGTAGCCGCCGTCGTAGAATTCGGGCGAGTCGGGCTCCATGTAGAAGATGTCGGGCGCGTGGCCGGTGCGCAGCGTGGCCTTGAGCTGCGTGAAGATTTCTGCCTTCGGCGTGAACGTCAGCTTCACCTTGCATTGTTGCTGGCTGGCATTGAAATCGTCCACGCGCGCGGTGACCCAGGCCTTCTTGGCCGGCTCATCCGGCCAGTTGCTCACCATGGTGATCTGGGTCGGCTCGGCGGCAGAGGCCGCGTGGCCGAGGAACGCGGCCAGCAGCGCGGCGGCGCAGGCTTGTGCCTGACGTTTCATGGTCGTCTCCCACTCGGGTAGTTGCGTTTCCTGGTGGCCTGACTCCGACCATGTCATCGCCGGGCTGTCAATAATATCCAAGGTTGTGGCAATACTATTCAACGTCGTGGAGACCACGTGATAAACCCCATCCGGCCAGCGCGAATTTTTTCGATGGTTCGACGGGTCGGCTGCCAAGCTTGACTCGCCGCGCCCGCTGTCGGTTCATCGAAGCGCCAAACACAGCGAGGCCAACACAGTGAGGGAGGACATGGCCGCACCAACCAAACAGGTCGCGGGTTTTGCCGAGGCGGTGCGCGACATTCCCGACGGCGCGGTGATCGCGCTCGGCGGTTTCGCCATGCCGGGCGTGCCCTACAACCTGATCAAGGCGCTGCACGCGCAGGGTGCAAAGCAGCTCACCTGCGTCGCCAATACCACCGGGGGCGCACAGCAGCCGCGCATGCCCGATATCGGCATGCTGGTGGAGAACGGCCAGGTGAAGAAGGTGATCTGTGCCTTCACCGCGGCGACTCGGGCCTCCGACGTGCTGCCGTTCACCAAATATTACGAATCCGGCGAGGTCGAGGCGGAGCTGGTGCCACAGGGCACGCTGGCGGAACGATTGCGCGCGGCCGGCGCCGGCATTCCCGCCTTCTATACGCCGACCGCAGTGGGCACGGAGCTGGCCGAGGGGCGCGAGACGCGGGTGATCAACGGGCGCGAATACCTGCTGGAATACGCGCTGCCGGTGGATTACGCCTTCGTGCGGGCGACGCGGGCCGACACGTTCGGCAACCTGCAGTTTCATCGCTCGCAACGCAATTTCAATCCGGTGATGGCAACCGCGGCGCGCATGACGATCGTCGAGGTCGATGAGGACATCGTGCCGGCCGGCGCGATCGATCCGGATGCGGTGCATCTGTCCGGTATTTTCGTGCACCGCATCGTGCGCATCCCGCCGCATCCCGAGGGGATCTGGCCCCAACGGCGGCAGGAGCGGCAGCGATGAGCGAAACGAAAGGCCTGACCCGCCAGCAGATGGCGGACCGCATCGCGCTGGCATTCGAGGACGGCTGGATCGTCAATCTCGGCGTCGGCATCCCGACACAATGTTCCAACACCGACATCGGCGACCGCCACATCATTTATCATTCCGAGAACGGCGTGATCGGCTATGGCCCGGTCGCGCCGGCGGGTGAGGAAGACCTGAACCTGGTGAATGCCGGCGGGCAGAACGTCACGCTGAAGCCGGGTGCCGCAATGGTGCATCACGCCGACAGCTTCGCGATCATCCGCGGCGGCCACATAGATGTGACCGTGATGGGCGCTTATGAAGTTGCCTGCAACGGCGACTTCGCGAACTGGAAAGTCTCCGGCGCGAAGGGCGGCGGGATCGGTGGCGCAATGGATCTCGCGGCGTGTGCGAAACGGGTGTTCATTATCCTGGAGCACGTCACGCGCAGCGGTGCACCGCGGCTGGTGGAACGCTGCGCGCTGCCGGTGACGGCGCGCGGCGTGGTGAAGCTGGTGGCGACGAATTACGGCTTGTTCGAGCCGACCGGCGCTGGATTCCTGCTGCGCGAGATTGCACCGGGCTACACCGTCGACGAAATCCGCGCGGCGACCGGGGCACCACTGATCGTGCGCGGGGAGGTGCCGCCGGTTCGCCTGGCCGGGTAACGGTCTCGACTTTGATTTGCATCAATGCCTCGCGCGGGCGAAAAGCGCAGCGGGGTTCAGGAAAATAGCGGGCGTCCCGCCCACGGGGAGAAGCAGCCAATGACGATTCGCGTGACTCGACGCGCCGCGCTTGCCGGCGTCTCGATGTTTGCCATCACCGGACGCGCCCGGGCTGCGACGGTGATCAGATGGGCCACCGTGGTTGCGGCGACGCATCCCGAGGTCACGATGATGAACCAGGTCGCCGCCGACATGAAGGCGCAGTCCAGCGGGGCGGTGGAAATCCAGGTATTCCCCAACGGCCAGCTTGGTGCATCGCGCGACATCATCGAGTCGGCCTCATCCGGCGCCACGCAGATGGTGGTCGAGGGTGCAGCCCAGTTCGGCCAGTTCGTTGCGCCGTTCTCCATCCTCGAGGCGCCGTATATCTGGCGCGACCCGGCACATATCCGTCGCGCGCTGGCCGCGCCGTTGATGGACGGCATGGTGAACCAGTTGATCGCCGAGCGGTCGTTACGGATGATCGGCGCGAATTATTACGGCACGCGACATGTGACCTCGGGAGCGCGCGCGCTGCACACGGTGGATGACATGAAGGGGTTCAAGCTGCGCATCCCCGAGGTCGATACCTATCGTGCGATGGCGGAAGCGTGGGGGGCGCGTCCGACGCCGCTGAACATCGGCGAGCTCTATCTGGCGCTTAGCCAGGGTGCGGTGGACGGCGAGGAGAATCCGTTGCCGACGATCCAGGCCAGCAAGTTCAACGAGGTGCAGAAATACCTGGTGCTGACCGCGCATATCATGACGCCGCGCCCGATCATGATCAACGAACGGACGTGGGCTGGTCTGGACGCCAAGCAGCAGGAGATGTTGCGGGCGGTGATTGCCAAACGCGCGCACGAGCAGGACGACGAGATCGTCAGGCGCGAAGCTGGCCTGGCCGAGACATTTGCCAAGGGCGGCATGACCGTGATTACCCCGGACATCGAGAGCTTCCGCAAGCCGGTCATTGCAAAGATGCCTGTGCTGTTCGAGGCGAAGTGGGGGAAGGGCCTGTGGGACAAGGTCCTCGCGGCCTGACACTGCTGCGCTGGCTCGATCGTGCGTTGCAGGCGCTGGCGTGCGGGCTGCTGGTGGCGCTGCTGTGCTGCGTGATGTGGGGCGTGATCAGCCGCGCCGAGGGCGATCCGAGCATCTACACTGACGAGGGCACGCGTTTTCTGATGGCGTGGCTCGCTGCGACCGGGTGGATGATCGCCGGGCGGTCGCGCGCGCATGTGCGGATTCGTTTCTTCCACAACCTGCTGCCGCCCAGGGCGTGGGAAGCGACGGAAGTCGTGATCCAGTTGGCGATCGTGGTGTTCGGTCTGAGCATTGCCGGTTATGCGATCATCATGTTTCGCAACAATCTTGGGCTTGAGGCGACCTCGCTGCCGGTTTCGATGGTATGGCTGTACATGCCGCTGATCCCGGCGGCGTTGTTGATTGCGCTGCAGGCGGCGGCCGATGCGGTGTGGCATCGAAAGCGCCCGGCGGAACCGGACATCGGGGCGAAAATCCATTGACCACCCTGATGATCGAGATCGGCGCGGCGTGGCTGTTCATCATCCTCGCCGGCGTGCCGTTGTTTGCCGCAATGGGTCTGGCGTCTATGGCTTTCGTGCTGCTGTCGGGCCTGCCCGCCACTATCGTGCCGCAGAAGATGTCGCAGACGATGAACTCGTTTCCGTTCGTTGCGGCGCCGCTGTTCATCTTCATGGGCAACGTGATGAGCTCGGCGCGCATCACGGATCGCATTGTGCGCTTCGCCACGGCGGTGATGGGGTCGCTGCGCGGCGGCTATGCGCAGGCCAGCATTCTGTCGAGCCTGATCTTCGCCGGCATGGCGGGTTCTGCCGTCGCCGACGCGGCCGGCACCGGCGCGGTCGAGATCCGCGCGATGAAGCGTGCCGGGTACCGGGCGCAGACGGCGGCGGCGATCAATGCGTCGGCGTCCACCGTGGGTGCCATCGTGCCGCCGAGCATGCCGGTGGTGATCTACGGCGTCACGTCCGACACCTCGGTGGGCCGGTTGTTCCTGGCTGGGATCATTCCGGGCCTGTTGATGGCCGCCTCGCTGATGACGATGGTGGTGGTGATCGGCAAGCGCCAGGGGTTCCCGAGCCAGCACTTCCCCGGCTGGGCGGAGTTGGCGCGGTCGTTCCGTGATGGATTCCTGGCGATGATGACGCCGGTCATCCTGTTGACGGGCATGTTCAGCGGGCTGTTCACGCCGACCGAGGCCGCCGCGGTCGCGTCGAGCTATGCGCTGTTGCTCGGGTTAGTGATCTACCGCACGCTGCACCCTGCCGATATCGCGCAGATCCTGGTTGATACCGTCGAAACGGTCGGGGTCGTAACGGCGTTGGTGATGGCGGCTGGCGCGTTGGGCTGGTGCATGTCGATCTCCCAGGTGCCGCAGACGCTGGCGCCGATGATGGTGGCCTCGATCCATAGCCCCGCTGCATTTTTGCTGATGTGCGATTTGATCCTGCTGCTGATCGGGTGTTTCCTGGAGACGCTGGCGGGGATGTTGATCCTGGTGCCGATCCTGTTGCCGGTGGCGGTAGCGTTTGGCGTGTCGCCGGTCCAGTTCGGTATTTTGATGATATTCAATCTGGTGCTGGGGGCGATTCATCCGCCGATTGGGGTGGTGCTGTTTGTGGCCTCGCGGATTGCCGAGATCAGTTATGAGTCGTTGGCGCGCGCGGTGCTGCCGTGGCTTATCCCGTTGCTGACGGTGCTGCTGATGGTGACGCTGTTTCCGCCGGTTACCATGTTTCTGCCGACGTTTTTTATGGGGAAATGAGGCGGGCGGAGCAGGATGCTCCCCCTCCCCTTGAGGGAGGTGGGATGGGGGGAGGGGTTGGGGCGCTCTTACCCCTCCCCCCAACCCCCTCCCTCAAGGGGAGGGGGAGTCGCTGCTTACAGTTCCTCGACCCGTTCCACGCCCGGCAGGATCTTCATCGCCTGCGCCAGCTTGGGCGAGACGTTGAAGCCGCCCGGCAACGCGATCTCCACCGATTGTTCCGCCCCCAGCCGCGGCACCAGGAAGACGCGGCCCTTCCCCCTGCCCTCGCGACCGAGCAGGTCGCGGATGTGCGGCACGGCCGCGGTTTCCTGCAGCCAGATGCGCATGCCGGCGCCCGCGCTGGTGGCGGCCTGATCGAGCAGCACCACGTCCTGCGCGGTGATGCGGAAAGCCTCGCCCTGGAACACCAATTCCGCGGTCACCAGCACGTTCGTTCCGTTGGCGATCAGGTTGCGCGCGGTCGCCAGTGTCTCGGCGAACAGCGTCACCTCGGTGGAGCCGGAGGCGTCGGAGATGCGGACCCAGGCCATGCGTTTGCCGGTGCGCGTCATGCGTTCCTTGGTGCCGACGACGTTGCCGGCGATGCGCACGCGCGTGACGCCGGCGCGTGCCCGCGCCTCGACCTGCGCGCAGGGGGTTACGCCGAGGCGCCGCAGCACCTGGACATAGGCGTCCAACGGGTGCGCGCTGAGGTGGAAGCCGACGGCCTCGGCCTCGAACGCCAGGCGTTCCATCATCGGCCAGTCGGGCATCTCCTGCAGGCGCAGCGGTTCCACTTTGCCGGCCTCGCCGAACAGGCCGATCTGGCCGGAGGCGGTCTCCTCGGCCTGCGCCTGAGCGCGGCGCAGGATTGTTTCGGTGCCAGTGAACAGCCGCGCGCGGTTGGGTTCGATACTGTCGAACGCGCCGGCGCGGGCCAGGTTCTCCAGTTGCATCTTGTTGAGCTGGCGCGGATCGACGCGTGCGGCGAAGTCGGCAAGGTCGGCGAACGGACGGTCGCCGCGCGCCGCCACCACCGCCTGCATCGCCGCCATGCCAACCTTCTTCACCGCCGCGAGGGCGTAACGGATCGCCAGCGATCCATCATCCAGCGCTTCCACGGTGAAATCGGCAGCGGAACGGTTGATGTCGGGCGGCAGGATGCGGATTGCGGCGCGCTCGGCCTCCTGTTTCAGCGCGGCCAGGCGGTCGGTGTTGGTCACGGCGAGACTCATGCACGCGGCGATGAACACCGCGGGATGGTTGGCCTTCAGCCAGGCGGTCTGGTAGGCGAGCAGCGCGTAGGCCGCGGCGTGCGATTTGTTGAAGCCGTAGTCAGCGAACTTTGCCATCAGGTCGAAGACCTCGGTGGCCTTGGCCTTGTCGATGCCGCGACCGGTGGCACCCTTGATGAAGGTTTCGCGCTGCGCCTCCATCTCGGCGCGGATCTTCTTGCCCATCGCCCGGCGCAGCAGGTCGGCGGCACCGAGGCTGTAGCCCGCCATGCGCTGGGCGATCTGCATGACCTGCTCCTGGTAGACCATGATGCCGTAGGTCTCGGCCAGGATGTCGTGCAGCTCGGGGTGCGGCGCCACCCATGTCTCGCCGTGCTTGCGCCGGCAATAGTCCGGGATGTTGGCCATCGGGCCGGGGCGGTACAACGCCACTGCGGCGATCAGGTCATCGAAACGATCGGGCTTCATCTGGCGCAGCACGTCGCGCACGCCCTGACCTTCCAACTGGAACACCCCGCCGGCATCGCCCTTCTGCAGCATCTCGTAAGTCTTGGCGTCATCCAGCGGCAACCGGTCGATGTCGATTTCCTGCCCGAGCCGGCTGAGCATGTCCTTGGCGCGCTGCAGGATGGTCAGCGTGGTCAGCCCGAGGAAGTCGAATTTGACCAACCCCGCCTGCTCGACATGCTTCATCGAGTATTGCGTGACGAGGTAGTCGGAGCGCGGATCGCGATACAGCGGCACCAGCTCGTGCAGCGGGCGGTCACCGATCACCACGCCGGCGGCGTGTGTCGACGCGTGTCGATACAGGCCTTCCAGTTGCAGCGCGATCTCAATCAGGCGCTGGATACTTTCGTCCTCATTGCGCAGTTGTTGCAGCCGCGGCTCGCGGTCGATCGCCTGCTGCAACGTCACCGGTGCGGCGGGGATGTTGGGGATCAGCTCGGCGACGCGATTGACCTGGCCGAACGGCAGGCCGAGCACGCGGCCGACGTCGCGCACCACCGCGCGGGCCTGGAGTTTGCCGAAGGTGATGATCTGCGCCACGCGGTCGGCGCCGTATTCGCGGCGCACGTAGTCGATGACCGCATCGCGGCCTTCCTGGCAGAAGTCGATGTCGAAATCCGGCATCGACACGCGCTCGGGGTTGAGGAACCGCTCGAACAGCAGGTTGAATCGCAGCGGATCGAGATCGGTGATGGTCAGCGCCCAGGCGGCGACCGATCCGGCACCGGAACCTCGGCCGGGACCGACCGGGATCCCCTGCCCTTTCGCCCATTGGATGAAATCGGCGACGATCAGGAAGTAGCCCGAGAACCCCATGCCGGCGATAACATCGAGTTCGTACTCCAGCCGCTCGCGATAACGCGCGCGCGTGGGCGCGTCGGCGTCGATCGCGTCCATGCGGGCATCGAGGCCCTCGCGCGCCATGGCGCGGACGGTTTCCTCCTCGGTGCTGCCGGTGCGCACCTTGGGCGACACCGGCAGCATCGGCTTGCGGCTTTCCGCCATCACCGCGCAACGTTGCGCGATCGCAATCGTGTTGTCGCACGCCTCTGGCAGGTCGGCGAACAGCGCGCGCATGTCGGCGGCGGGCTTGAACCAATGCTCCGGCGTGACGCGGCGGCGTTCCTGTTCGGACAGCAGGCGGGCCTCGGCGATGCACAGCAGCGCGTCGTGCGCCTGGAACATTCCGGGGGTGGCGAAGAAGCAGTCATTGGTGGCGACCAGCGGCAGGTGCGCCGCGTCGGCCAGCGCGATCAGGCCGGGCTCGATGGCGTGGTCGAGCGCCAGGCTGTGGCGATGCAGTTCGACCACGCAACGATCGGGGAAGGCTTCGGCGAGGCGCGCGAGCAAATTTGCGGCCTCGGATTTCTGGCCCTCGGCGAGCAGGCGGGCGATCGGGCCGTTGGTGCCGCCGGTCAGCAGGATCAGGCCGGCGGCATGCTCGGCGAGCACGTCAAACAGCAGTTGCGGCTTCTGCCCGGGGTCGGTTTCCAGGAAGCCGCGCGACGACAGGCGCTGGAGATTTGCGAGGCCGGTCGCGTCCTGCGCCAGCAGCACCAGCGGGTCGGGCGGCAGGTGCTGCGCGTCGGCGCGGGGCGCGTCGGTGCGGGCCAGCGCGATCTGGCAGCCGATGATCGGCTGGATGCCCTTGGCGGTGCAGGCCTGGCTGAATTCCAGCGCGCCGAACAGGTTGCCGGTGTCGGTGATGGCGACCGCTGGCATTGCCGCGTCGCGCGCCAGGGCGGCGATTTTCTCCGCCTTGATGGCGCCCTCGCTGAGCGAATAGGCGGAATGGACGCGCAGGTGGACGAAGTCGGTGTGGGGCATGGGGGGGAGTATGGGGATGCGGGCCGAGTCCGGCCAGGGTGGGAGTTCGCGGCGCCCCGGGGAGAGGGTCGGCGTGAAGTGGCGGGTTCGGCTGACGCGGGACGCGCGAACGGTGGGGGCGCGGCCAGGCCCTCACCCGGAGCTGACGCTCCGACCTCTCCCAGAGGGAGAGGTAAGGGTTACGCTCTCCCGGAGGGAGAGGTAAGGGTTACGCTCTCCCGGAGCGAGAGGTAAGGGTTACGCTTGGGGCGGAACGATCGACGCGGTCTCGACCGCTATGCAGCGCGCCATCCGCCCTGGCGCCGGAAAGCGTGGGGCGGGATCGCCCGTCAGGCACTCGGGCCGCCGCCGTGCACAACGCGGGCTGAAGCTGCATCCGGGCGGCAGGCGGCGCATGTCGGGCGGACTGCCGGGGATCGCCACCACAGGCTTGCCGCGCGGCTGGTCGTGCACCGTGGAGGCGAGCAGTCCCGCCGTGTAGGGATGCGCCGGGGCGCGCAGCACATCGGCCACCGGCCCGCTTTCGACCACGCGTCCGGCGTACATCACCGCGATGCGGTCGGCGATCTCCGCGGCGACGCCAAGGTCGTGCGTTACGAAAATCATTCCCATCCCGAGCTCACGCTGCAGGCGGCGCAGCAGGATCAGCACCTGGATCTGCACCGTGGCATCCAGCGCCGTGGTCGGCTCATCGGCGAGCAGCACGCGCGGATCGCACGACAGCGCCATGGCGATCATCGCGCGCTGGCGCAGCCCGCCCGACAACTCATGTGGATACGCGTCCAGCCGGCGCTCGGGCGAGGGCACGCGCACCAGTTCCAACAGTTCGAGCGCGCGCTTGCGGGCGGCGGCGTGATTGCAGCCGGTGTGCCGGCGCACCGTCTCACCGATCTGTTGCCCGATCGTATAGACCGGGTCGAGCGCGGTCATCGGCTCCTGGAACACCATCGACACCAGCCCGCCGCGCAGGTCGCGCAGCGCGCGCGGGCGCATCGCCAGCACGTCCCGCCCGACGACCCGCACCGCACCGCCCAGCCGCGCGTGCCGCGGCAGCAGGCGCATCAGCGCGCGGAGGGTGACGCTTTTGCCGGAGCCTGACTCACCCAGGATGCACAGCACCTCGCCCGCGGCCACGGTGAAGCTGACGCCGTTCACCGCGTGGACGGTCGTTTCGCGGGTGACGAAGTCGACGGTCAGGTCGTCGACCTGGACCAATGGTTCCGGGCTGGCAACGTCCACCTTAAGCGGCCAGCCTGCTTGCCAGCGAATGGCCGGACGCAGGGTCGTGGATGTGGCAGGCGGCGGCGTGCGCATCCCATCCTTCCGCGGCCGTCAGCGCCGGGTCGCGGGCGGAACACACCGCCTCGGCGTACGGGCAGCGGGTGTGGAAACGACATCCCGGGGGCGGATCGATCGGGTTCGGTGGGTCGCCCACGATCGGCGGTTCCTCAATGCGCCGCGCCGGATCCATCGACGGGCGCGACGCGAGCAGGGCCTGGGTGTAGGGATGCAGCGGGCGGGCGAACAGCATGTCCGACGGGCCGATTTCGACCACGCGGCCGAGATACATCACCAGCACGCGGTCGGCGATGAAGCGCACGACGCTCAGGTCGTGGCTGATGAACAGATATGTCAGGCCCAGCCGCTGCTTCAGGTCGAGCAGCAGGTTGAGCACCTGCGCCTCGATTGATTTGTCGAGCGCGGAGACCGGCTCATCCAGCACCACCATGCGCGGGCCCATGGCCAGGGCGCGGGCGATGTTGACCCGCTGCTTCTGCCCGCCGGACAGTTCGTGTGGATAACGCGGGCCGAACAGGCCGGGGTCGAGGCCGACCTGCGCCAGCATGTCCTGCGCGACGCGCCGCGCGGCGGACTTGGGCTGGCCCTGCACGTAGGGACCGAAGGCGACGGAATCGCGCACCGGCATGCGCGGGTTGAGCGAGGAATAGGAATCCTGGAAGACCATCTGCACCTGGCGGCGCAGGGCGGCGACGGCGATGCCGCGCGGGGCCGCGACCTCATCGCCGTCGAACACCAGAACGCCCGCATCCGGAACGATCAGGTGCAGCAACAAACGCGCGAGGGTGGATTTGCCGCAGCCGGATTCGCCGACCACGCCGAGCGTCTCGCCCTTGCGCACGGCGAAGGAGACGCCGTCGACCGCCTGCACCATCTTGCGCCCCTTGGGGCGACCCTTGGCACCCTTGGCGCCCTTCACCGCGAAATGCTTGCGCAGGTCGCGCGCGATCAGCAACGGCTGCTGTGGGCCGCCGCGGTCGCGCGCGTCAGGTGCGGGCAGGCTCACAACCGCACATCCATCGCCGCGCGCAGGCCGTCGCTGACCAGGTTGAAGCAGACCGAGGTGATGAAGATCGCCACGCCCGGCATCGCGCATACCGCAGGCTGCACCCAGATCGCCTGGCGCAGCGTGCTCAGCATCAGACCCCAGTCGGGGGTGGGCGGGCGGACGCCGAGGCCGAGGAACGACAGCCCCGATGCCAGCAGCATGCTGACGCTGACCAGGCTGGAGGCATAGATGAACACCGGCGCCAGCACGTTGCCGAGCACATGGTGGCGGATGATGGTGAGCGGTCCGGCGCCGCTGGCGCGCGCGGCCTCGATGAAATCCAATGAGCGCACCTGCGAGGTCGCGGTTTCGGCGATGCGGCAGATCGGCGGGATGAACACGAGCGTCAGCGCCAGCATGCCGTTGAGGATGCCGCCGCCCATCGCGCCGGCGATCGCCACGGCCAGCAGCACCGACGGGAAGGCGTAGAACACGTCCATCGTGCGCATGATGGCGGTGTTGATCCAGCCGCCGGCGAACCCGCCGACCACGCCGAGCGTGCCGCCGATCGCCGAGGCGATCACCACCGGAACGATCCCCATGAGCAACGCGATGCGCCCGCCGTAGATCAGCCGGCTGAGCATGTCGCGGCCCAGATCGTCGGTGCCCAGCAGGTGGTTGCGCCAGCCAAATGGTTTCAGCCGGCCGATGATGCTGTCCCTGTAAGGATCGAACGGCGCGACCTCGGGGGCGAAGATTGCTGTCAGGATGATCGCCAGGACGATGGCGGCGAAGGCCAGCGTCACCGGATCGTGCCGCAGCCGATACAGCACCGACTGCCAGTAGCTGCGCACCTGCGTCGCCGGGACCGCCTGGGTGTCCAGCGCTTGGGGTGCGATGGCGAGGTCGGGGCTGCCGGTGGCGGCACTCATCCGCGGCGCAGCCTGGGGTCGACCAGCGATTGCAGCAGGTCGACGATCAGGTTGGTGGCGACGAAGATCAGCGACAGCGCGAGGATGGTTCCCTGCAGCACCGGCACGTCGCGGTTGATGATCGCCTTGCTCAGCAGGAAACCGCTGCCGGGCCAGGAGAACACCGTCTCGACCAGGATCGAGCCGCCGAGCAGGTAGCCGAATTGCAGGCCCATCACGGCGAGCGTTTGCGGCAGGGCGTTCTTCAGGACGTGGCGCGTGACCGCCCATTCCGACAGGCCTTTGGCGCGCAGCGTCTGGACGAAGTCCTGGCCGCGCACCTCGACCACCGCGGCACGGCTGCTGCGGGAGATGATGCCGATGGGCACCATCGCCAGCGTAATGACCGGCAGCACGAGGTATTTGAAATCGTTCCATTGCAGCAGATGGAGCTGCGAGGCGCCGTCCGGCCCCATGCCGGTCGCGGGCAGCCACATGATCTCGACCGCGAAGAAGATCACCAGCACGATGCCGAGCCAGTAGTTGGGTACGCTGACGCCGGCGACAGCCGTTCCGGTGACGATCCGGTCGAGCCAGGTACCGGGGAAGCAGCCGGCGATGGCGCCCATCGCATAGCCCAGGGTGAAGGCCAGCGGCACGGCGAACACCGCGAGCAGCGCGGTGTTGCCGAGCGAGCCGCCAACCTCGAGGATGACCGGGC
>Ga0326727_10016312_pt1 | contig 15718 bp, 14 predicted proteins | sample MB2enrmetagenome_FD_207643 | JGI IMG/M metagenome (GOLD analysis project Ga0326727, IMG submission 207643) | Lab enriched peat soil microbial communities from McLean, Ithaca, NY, United States - MB29MY | ecosystem: Environmental > Terrestrial > Soil > Wetlands > Peat | place: USA: New York... | reverse complement strand
AGGTAGCTGTAGAGCCATTCTGGAATAAAATTTGGAGGCGCACACGTACCGAACCCGAGGAACTCGTTATTATGATAGTTGCTCATTAAAGTCCTATCAGCAGTCAACACTACCTCTGCCATAGCCCCTTCGCCCATTTCATTTAAAACCTTTGAATGTTCCATTTCTAGAAAGTGCGAGGCAGATATAACTTTATCGTCCTTGCTCTGTTTGTATTGCCAACACCTGAGCGCTTGCTTTGCCTCATTTTACGCATAGTTTGAGAACCTCTTTGGCTTTCGGTAACAGTGTATAGTTGTTCCGTTGATTGCTAATTCATCATACTTTATCCATCCAGCTTGACCTAACTTTAATATTTCTTCTACAGTGGTTGCTGTTGTGGTTTCAAACTGATCATCCTTAAACTGAATCATGCCGATATACTTCATACTGCTATTGATGTTTTTATGGCCTAGCAGTTTCTTGACGATTAAGACGTTGCCGTTTGTAGCCCATGCTATCATTGTGCCTCCCCAATGTCTAAAGGTTCTAAGTTCTATTGACAATAGCCGGGGATTCTGTTGTGTTTCAGCAAGTCTTTTTCTCAATCTACAGTAAGCGGTGCTCATACTATCATAAGTACATGGAAATATCCGCGTTGTTTTTCTTGGCAAACAACTAAGCATCGAAAGCAGTCGGCTAGTTACCTGGAGCGTTCTTGGATTGTGGCCCTTGACTGGATGATTAATCTTTATCGTTTGCTCTTTTTCTGAAATGTCTATCCATTCTATTCTTAGAACCTCAGAGGGATCGCCAAAAGTTTCTTTCAAGCATTGTAGATACGTTGCTAATTTTTTGGTGTGAGCTGCATTTATTAAAGCATCAAGTTCTGATTCGTCAGGTATGAAGGGTATTATTTCTTCTTGCCGATATTTCGGAGGATTCCAACTTATTTTAAGCATGACCGCAAAAGCAGCGTAAGCATAAACATATTGTAGTTTCATGCCGTCTTTAACTGTCATTCTTCCAATGGTTTCTTTAACGCTTTCACCGTCTAAGAGATTCGCGCCTAATTTTGCTAATCGTCTAATCAAGTTAGGATATTCGGTTTCTTTGCAAAAGCCTTCTTTTTCCAAGTAAGCAAGGAACTGAGCAACTAAACCAGCGGTTTCAGGTGGCAGCTTTGCATCTCTCGCACAGATTTTATATTGCTGTGCAGCCAAATTTTTCACCTTTTCGGCGCCTATTTGGTTGCTTGTACTATTCCCGTCATGGACATTTAAACTAGATGGGTATGTATAGCGGTAGCCACAGCTCCGACAAATATAACGCTGTTTTCGCTCACTATTTGATAGTTCGCGTTTCCCGTCTTTAAATTTCTTCTCAGAGCCACATTCAGGGCAAACAATAGAGGTTTGGGTTTCAGTCATTGGCGCAACCTCTTAATTTTTTGCTCAATCTTTCGGCTCGATTCTCAAATTCTCTAAGCTCCAACGTTTGAATTTCCCGGGCTTCTTGACGTCTTTGCTGAGTCTCCAAAAACCGACACATTAAGAATCCTCTCCCTCTTTCATTTCCAGGTCAGGATAACTTGGTTTGAATAATGCGTTTGTAAAAGTAGCTTTTAGATCGCTAAAACATTGCTCACAACGTCGGATAGTGTCACCGCTAGGTATCAGAATTTCTTTAGTTACTGGGTACTTTCCACAATCACATTTTTCCCCTGCAGGTATATCTTTAACATAAAACACCGAGTTAGAGGCTTCTTTAGGACGTTTTGTTCCTTCTGTTCTCTCTGTTCCCCCCTCACTACTTATTTTTATAGAATTTTGATTTTGTTGTGCGTCTAATAGTGTAGTCCGAACAGAGGGAACACTTTTTCGGATAAATTGGTAAACCTCTGTTGGTTTGCCTAATACCCTTTGTTTTGTTTGTTTTATGTTTGGGAAGTATTCTTTTAATGCAGCGGTAAATTGGCTTTTTCTAACTGTTGGTAAATTATCAGCGTCGCAAAAGGCTATGAAAGAGGCGTATAATTCGGTTTCAATTATGTAGTCTTTTGGGTTATTTGAGGCTTCTATATTTTTTTCTAAGAAGGCTTGAGTTGGATTGCTTAGTTTTAATATGTTTTCCCGTAAGGTTTCTTCTGTTTCGTTTGCGCTAAATCTGCCGTTTGTTAATAGGCGTTTCAATCCATCGAGACACCAATTTAAAAAACCGCTTAATTCTGTTTCAGTGGTTAGCTTTTCCAGTATTTTTGGATCAGCGTTAGCTCCGAGAAAAACGTTAGGACAGTTAAAGATTTTCCAGCGTCGAACATAAGCTAAAGTATCTTCTGTTGTTTGTGGAAATTCGTTGCAACTAAACCACATTTTAGCGGTGTTTAAGAATTGAAAAGCGTTTTTATGTTTAAACTCCGCGCTTACGGTGTCTTTTCCAGTTAGCATTTTGAATCTGCCGCTTGTGGCTATTGCGGTTTTTGGCAGATCAGAGGATATGTTAGCCATTTTTTGATATAGACTAGCAGCTGCAAAACGGTTATAGCAGATTTCTTGGAGTGTTACGTTGCTGTAGTTTTCACGGCCCAATAATGCCTGGAGCAAATTTAGGAAGGTGCTTTTTCCGTTGGCGCCGTCACCGATTAACATAAAGGCTTTTTCAAACAATGGAGTTTTCAGCAATGTGTAGCCTAATGCTTCTTGGAGTGCTATAAGCTGGTTCTCTCCAAATACGTCTATTAGAAACTTTTGGGTTACTGGGCCTAATTGTGTTTTTGGGTCATAGGTCACTGGGAGTTTAGAGATTATAAAGTAAGCTGGGGATTTATCAAGCGTTGTTAGGGTTTCAACGTTTAGGACACAATTTTTAAAGGCTAGTAGGTTAGTGGTTTCTTCTATGTTGGTGTATGTTAAGCCTTTTATGAAGTATTCGGCATCTAACTGGTAATGGGGTTTTACTTCTAAGCCCAGCCGGTTAACTAAGGCTTGATGTATGAATATTTCACCGTCAGGGTCATAGGTTCCATTTTCACTATTCCAAATATAGAGTAGGTCGGTTTTTTTGTCAGTTTTAAAGAAGAATTGACCCGTTAACATATTGGCAAAACTATTAGGGTTAAATCGGTCTGTGTCGTCAGTTGCATAACGGGAACCGAAACCATAAGAGGCAGCTAATTTTTTGTCCTCTACTGGTAGATTAAGGTCTCTGCCTTCAGCGGTGTAATTCTTTTTCATTGGTGTGCTTGTGGTGTGTCCTTTTTCGCATTTATACCACTGAGTTTTAACGTCGTCTATGTAGCTGGGTACTGTTGGCTCTCCGCAAGTGTCACAGATAAAAATTGTTATGTCGCCTATTGGCTTTTCTGGCGTTGGATAATTCATGGCTGTGCCTCTTTTAAATAATTTACTGGGTCTAACTTGTTGTATTTTGGTTCTGAAGTAAGCCCGAGGTAGCATTTACGACCCCATTTTCGCACGCCGTCTATGTCAAAATAAGAGAAATGCTGGCAGATTTCAAATTCACACATGAGCTTTCCAGTTTTCTTGGAGTAATGCCTAATAATTTTAAGACGCCCTGGCTCACCACATTTAGGACATGTATCAATAGCTAAAAGTTTGGCTGTTCTTCCTATGCAACGGCTGTAAGGTTTCCCTGTTTTATCGTTTAAGTGGTTTGTTCGTCCCATGTTTAAAAACTCCGTTTTGCCGTTTTCTCTATTCCCTGAGAACAGCTTATTTTGCCTCCATACCGGGAGCTATCACAACGTACTTTTTGCCATGCGCCGACTGAGTGATGTAACTCTAACTGAGTTAAGTTTTTATAGTTTTGTTGTGTCGTGTTCATTGGGGAGCCTGGCACTCTCCATTTCCTTCTTTAAGCTGGAATCTCTGTTTTCTGGAAAACTTGGGGTCTGAATCCCATTTCTTCTAGTCGGCGTCTTACGGCGTCTCTGACAAATTCAGATTTGCTGCTATGAGAGTCTGAGTTTACGGCTTTTTCTAAGGCATCGTCGAGAGTTTTGGAAACTGGAATATTCCAGTTCGTTTTTCCTTGCTTACTCATATTTTGTTCACTTCTTGCACAAACCTTATATTATGTCCTTGACTATTTAATAGTGCAGAACTTTGCACTATGATGTAAAAATTTAGAAGTGAAAAAACATGGCAAAAACAGGGCCTAAAGACTATTCCAATAAGTTGCTTCGTCTATGGTGGGAAAATAGTTATGATAACGAAATGCGTGCTATATCGTTCTCTGAAATTATCGAGAGAGCAGAGGCAAACCCACAGCTTCATTTCAAAAAAAGAACTACAATAAATTATCTAAATGAACTAGTAGAGCAAGGCGTACTAGTGAAACAGAATGGTAGCGATAGAAAAACTTACTATACCCCGGTCAGTGAGACAGTGATCTTTAGTGAGATTGCAAAACATAGTTTAGAGCGAATAGAGACGCCGGAGCTTGTATCATTCTTAACATACTTCCTTAATTGTTTGTCAGTCTCAGACCCTTCTATTGAATTAGAGAAGCGAATAGAAGAGGCAAAACGTCACGCCCTAGCAATTATAAACGCTAAGAATCAGTGGAATTCAGCGGCTAAAGAAATAGGTTATGATACTAGTAAGTACGATAGAGAGAGTTTACTAAGAGCTGCCAAGATTCTGAATGAGAAACAGTATTGAGCGAGGTTGAAAACTTGAGCGAAAAAGAACCTGAGTATATTCGGGTTGGTCGTGCTAAGTGGTCTCGCTGGGGTACTTACTTAGTTATCACAATAGGCGATAAAGTATATTCTATGCGTAAGAGCGATATCGAAGGTAAGACTTTAGAATCGCCTTTTGCATCAATCCCCGTTTACGCGCCTAACCCGAAATATAAGAACCCTTGAGCTAAGTTTTATTTGGTCGGGTCAGCTCGGTCGGGTCTAGTCGTTTAGTTTTGACGCATTTTTATTCATTCATTCATGCAAACAAACAACCTACATTAAATATAATATAAATTATAGAGAACAGTAATAGTTAACTCGAAGCATGGGAAAAGTTCGTTTGTACTATCTTGATTTCCTATAATATCTTTATCGGAAGTCAGAATGAAAGAATGTTGATTTGGGCTTATTTAATTAGCGTATATATCAATCTATTATACGGTTTTTTACCGTGTTTTGGGGTATTTTGGTTAACATTATATATTGTTTTCATACGTGGAGAGAGAGAAAAAATTACCATATTCCAAATTAAGAATATAAAAAGTGGCATTTCGCAACCTAATACTTAGTTTAAAAAAGAAAAAGGGGAGATAGTATATCTTAGCTTAGGCTTATTGCAATGTCTAAAGTGTAAGTGTTCGGGCTTGTGCCGCTCGGTGTTTCCATTGTTAGATATCCGCTCCAAGTTGTTCCAGGCGCAATTGTTCCTAGACTGAAAGATTGAGGGGTAGAAGAAGCAACAATTAAATAGCCAACAACAGAGCCGTTTGAGTCAACCTCAATCATTGCGGTGTTTGGGTAAGTAGAGGCTGAGGCTGTGATCGTCATGCTTGATAGGTTAGTGTTCCCGGTGTTCTTGAGCGTTAAAGTTTGGTTGCTAATCAAATAGTTGCCACTTGCGTCTAGGGTTAGGGTACCGAAATTAAACGGTGTGACCGTTGCTAAGGGGATTGTTTGAGAGCCTAAAACTAAGGTTGCTGAAGGTGTGCTGGGTACAGTGGCAGAGGTATTGATGTTAAAGATTATGCTGTTAACTGCTAGTGTTCCCGAGATAACAGCACATAAAGCTAAGGCGATTGTTGCAATAAGCGTTATAGTTGCTTTTGTTTTGGTTTTCATTTCTGTTCACCGTCCTTTTTATCTGCTTTTTTGGAAAGTTCGCGCTGTTGCTGCCAATATGAGCTAAGTTTCGGTGTTGGCGTGACTGTATCGGAAAGGATTATTTCCAGTTCCTTGAGAGCTTGATCTCCCGGTATTGGTGCGCATCGGATTAACTCAAGGGCTTTTTTCACAGTGATTCTAAGCTGTTTAAGTTCTAATCGTTCTCGGCGTCTAGCATCTCGATTTGCTTGTTTTTGCTGCTCTTTAGATTTGTAGGGCATGGGTTACTCTCTCCAGTAAGAAGCTCGGCGTTAGGCTTACAGTGTTTAGCCAAAGAAAAAAACAAGTGATTGAGATAATACCGCACGCTATAGCTGCAACTAAGCATAAGAGCGCAATTATCTCTCTGTCCGTTCCGTTTAGTCTGAGTTTGAATCTTTGCTTTTTCGCTGTCATTTTGGCTTATCCTCTGGGTTGTAGTGTGACTTTATCAGTTTAAAAACCCCGAATAATTATAATTACAAGTTGTAGTATATCCGACAAGCCATTTATTACGTCCACAACCTACCCTAAGTGAGTGAAAAATGAAAGAGGTTTCCATGAAGAACTTGAGCTTATCCCTAAACAAAAATTTTAGGCTATACTCCCTGAATCAATAAGGTGCTTCGTGTTATCAGGGCATTGGATAATGTCGCCTATAGAAGCATTTTCGTTTTTCTTGCTACATAACGACTGCATACCGCATCCGTCACAGTCACGGCTTAACATTTTTGCTTATTCACCGTCCTTAAGTTTCAATCTCTCCCGTTTCCAGTTTTGGCACAAAGTCCTCGATGTATCTTAATGCTGTTTCGGTTCTTTCCAAGTCAAGGGTTGTTTTGACTTGATAAGCAGAGTCTAAAGTACGGCCGTATTTCCTAGCCACTTGAGAACCTTTTAGTTTACGATAGAGATGTAACCAGCCTCCAGAAATTATTTTTCCGTCTATAATTACCAGGGGGTCTAACTCTTTGTAAATTGCTAAGAGCTGCCTCCCAGAAATTGCTTTATCAGTTGAAACATAATAATCCGCTCCAAACATTTCTTTTCCACTGGGGAATAGAAACTTTATTTTCCACTGCTCTGTTGCTGGGTCGTAATACTCCGCTTTCATATACTCATAATAGGCTATAATGAGTTTTGCGAATTTGTCACTTAACGGAGTGGCTTTTTGGCGTCTATAAAGTTTGGTTCTTGAGCCTTCTTTTGTTTTATTCCATTCTCTACATTCTGCCTCAAGAACTGGGAGAGGTTTATCTAAAAGCGCTGGATCGCCTTGCTTCTTGAGAAACTTGAGGTATTGGAATAAGCCTCTTTTGCTTTTTTTGCAAATAGTGAAAAATACATAAAGAAACTCTCCCTCAAACGTTAGATCTTTTGGCTCAAGTAAGCCTAGCTCGGCGCGTCTTTTCCCAAAAATCTTGATTAATGCAATTATGGCTTTTGCTCTGAGTTTGAAATATTCAGGTTCTAATTTGTCTGCTTTCGCTAAGATTAAGTCTATTTCTTGCTCTGTTGGCATCGGTCGGTTTTGCAATGCCTCTGTAGCTTCTTTATCAACGTTGATTAACTCGTTTGTTTCTGGGTCACGTTCAAACGTTTTAGGATGGCCTTCTTTGTAAACTCTGGGAAAAGTCAAAATTAGCTCTCCTTAAACGTGAATTTTACTAAGTTGTTTGATTGCCGACAGTGACAGTCAAGAAGCGCGTTGTTATTTTGGACGGCTAAAAGTTCTGCTTTTTGAGCAAGTCGGCTGCATGTTTTTAAAATAATCAAGTTGTCTGTGCCTATGTTATGCGTGCATGGTCGGGCAATCTTGACGCCGTAACTTCTTTCAGGTGCTCCTCTGAAAACTTTAGGATAAATGCGTTGCATGATTGGTTTTTCGTCATAAGGGTTTATCATGTTAGAAACTCCTTATCAAGCGGTCTATTCCCGAGAGGCAATCGTTAACGATTTTAATGGCTGTTGGAAAAACCACAACAACCACAGCCACAAAAATGCAGAATCCGATAAAGAAAACTCCCAGCTTGAAAAGTTCCTTTGTTAATCCCGATGTCTTAAGTTTCTGCATGGTTAATAATTCTTCCATTTTATCGGTTTCGGCTTTGACATTTCGTTATAGACAAAAACTAAGCCAACAACTATAACGATACTTGAGACCCCTACCACAAGGGCAAAATTGTTAACTGAGGTTGGAGTCGTCACGGTCGGCGTGGTTGTGTTTTCTGGGGTCGGCGTTGGAGTAATAGTGATAACTGTGGTTCCGTTTCCATTATGCGGCGTTATTGTTTGCGGAATTAAAGCGGCATAGTTCAAAACAAGGGAGTTAAGTTCATTATTAGAGCCAATGTACGTTAATAAGTAATTTGAGCTATTTGTTTCGGGAGTAAAACTTAAAGTTACTTGTTCTTGGCTTTCAGGTTTCTGTATTGCGTTAGACTGTAAAAGGTAAGCTGGAGAAAGAGAAAAAGAGTTTAAATCTAAAAGATACAGAGTTAAGTTTGTGCCTCCGCTGTTGACTATGAAAAGCGCGTTTTGTTTGGTTGAATAGCTTAGTTGATCGCCGTATCCAGTTTTAACCGTGGGAATTATCCACGAATTAATAACGGCTGTTTGGCTTAACTCAATTAGTACATCGGTCGCTGTGGCATCAACAGCGGGAGTATTTCCTGGGTAATATGAAGGCACTAAAAAGAAAACTTGATTATTCGGCGTTATGATTAGAGCTTGTTCACAAGTCCAAGAATCCTGTATAAAAGTCGTGTTAAATGAGCTAACAAGTGCAGAACCGCTAAAAAGGTATGATTCAAAAACTGATGATCCGCTGGGAGTTACTAGAGTTTGCATGTCACCGTTTGGATAAGCTGCAAGGCTAACCGACCATGAAGAATAATCAGTCGCTCCCGATTCTAAAACATAAGGAAAAATCCCGCCTTGACTATTCCATAAGCCGTCGTTACTTGTTGAATGATCTAAAACTGATTTTTGATTGCCTCCGGTTAAAGGTATTATTGTGTAGCTTATCCATGGACATTGCGAAGCATCCAAAAAGATTTTACATGCTTGCAAATAACACGATGATGTTTCAGTAACAACAGTTTGCCAATTAGTTATGTATGTTAAAGAACCTCCTGCAGAGGGAGAAACAAAGGCATAAAGTAAGGTGCTGTTAACGCCTTCTTCTCCCGTTATTATCGCTAAGTTAAAATCTGATCCAGTTGAAGCAACAGAGACACAGTTCGGAGAGCCTGTAGCGCAATGATAAAGAATATTGTTAGTCCATGTTAAACCGTCTGGAGAGGTCGCATACATAATTAACGGTGCTGTGTTTTCACTATTCATACAGTAGAAATCCCACCATAACCCATTAGCATAAACGCTGTTTCTTTCGTCTAATTGTACCCCAGCTTCTACAGAACCCGCACCGACAGCGACGCCGTTACTGTTTATTACTCCCGTTTGCGATTGTGACCCGGGAGCTTGGCTAGGCCATGTTGGAATTAAAGCAGAGGTACAGCTTATAGTATTGTTAGCTTGAACGTCACTGAAAGTGTAACTTCTTAAATCTCCCTGATTTACTCCGTTAACTATTACGCTGTTGATGCCATACCCAGAATTAGCCGTAAAAGTGAAAGTTTGACTAACTCCCCCTGGAACGGTTACTATGCCACTTGGAGAGATAACGCTGTTTGAATCGCTAGACGCTGTGATTTGGAAGATTGGAGCTACGTTTGTTAAGTAGTCAAAACAAACATTATAAGGGCTAGAACTGTCTGCAAAAAGTACACCTATATAGTTTCCAGCGGTTGAATAAGAAACAGATAAAGGTTCTAGGGAATTGTACAATGTGGAATCAGCTAACAGAACTGAGGGAGCACCCCAAGAACTATTAAACTCTGTATATTGAATTTCAAGGGGAGAGGGATTTATCCAAAAGCAATAAAGAATCCCTGAGTTTGGATTAATTGATAGAGCTGGGTAAACGGCGTTTATTGTGGTTGATATGGAAACGGGAGCACCTACCGAGTTGCTACTGTAAGTATATTTTAATTCTCGCGGGTATTGGCTTGTGGTATTCGACCAAGCAAAATAAACGTTATCTCCATAATTCACTAAAGAAACTCCGTTAGGGCTTACTGGGTCAACCCCGACCATTCTAACGGCAGTATTCCAAGCAGAACCGCTCCAAGATTCTATATATTCGTTATTATTTGTTGTGTTTAAATAAGTAAATGCTATTTGACCGTTAATTAAAGGTACAATTTGAGCAGCAACAGCGGTTGAGGCAGAAATCGAAAGGGGAAACCCGTTAGCTGTAGTCCAAACACCATTATCGGTTGATGATTTAAGAACCATGTAAGAATAAGGACTAGTGGCTTTTGTTATAGCAATCCAGTAAAAACCGTTACTATCTACACAGATAGAGGGATAACCATAACTAACCCCTGAAACCCCAGCTATAACGACTTGTTCCGTTGCACACCAAGTTATTGAGCCGTTACTGTCAGGTGTCCCCATCCTAAAAACTAATCCGCCTCCAGCGCCGTTAGCTGCTGCATAATAAAGGAAAGTGCCATTGTACCAAACGCTTATTCTTGTTCCGCTAGTGCCGTTTACTCTTAGAGTGTTTGTTGTCCAAGTGTTAAGGTTCGGGCTAGTTGCATAGTCTAAGTTAGTTCCATCAGAGTAAAAAGCCCAGTAAAGCCCGTTTGCGTAAAAGGTTTTACGTTGACACATGTAAGAAGTCGGGGAGCTTGTGCTTGTCGCTATTACGCTTTTTGTGCCTATTGTTGGTTGAGCGTGAACGCTAGAAATATAGTTTATTCCAGCTACCATGCTGAAACAGAATAGTGCAACCAAAACGATTGCTAACGTTCTTTTTCTGCTAAGTTTACTGAGTAACATTTTTGTTAATCCGTCCTTTATGGCTGGGGAGTTTCCCTAGCTTTTTTTGATGCTCTTTCCTTTGCCTTATGCTCTCTCCAATAAGCACGAAGTTCTGGAGAATTCTTAAACTGCCTATTCGAGTCCATGACTGAAACGTTATAGGAAATAGCTTAAAAATACCCCATAATTATAATTACACAAACAAAACTAAGAGCCAACAGCCTTTTCCAACTCCATTAAATCAGCTATAACCTTATTCGTTAAAGTGTTGAACCGCTCAGGGTTACGCTTCTTAAAATTGCTTATTTGGCGCCTTGTTCTCATATACTTATTAACGCCCCTTTGGTTTCCATATTGAAATGTACCGTTAATTTTTTTGGCGTGGTTACTACAATCATCATCTATAAGTAAGGAAGCCAAATTACGCTTAACTCGGTCAGCGTTAACCGTCCTTAGAAACCTCCAAAAAAGAAAAAGGGGAATTTTGCGCGGGAGATGGATTTTGGTGACAGCAAGTATAACTTTATTGCTAACTTGGTGGTCTCAATCCAAAAATTTTAATTAACTATCCTATTAATAATATCTGCAATGACGACTTTGTCAACTTTAAAAAGCGCAACTTTTACATTCAACGAGAAATTTGATAGTTTTATTAGAAAAATATATCAAGGTATTTGACTATTTAATGAGAAAAACACGTTCGGAGAAAAGGATTATTTGAAAAACATGATTGAGTTCAGATGGCATGGTCGAGGCGGTCAAGGAGCATGGACAGCAAGCGAGTTACTTGCAAGAACAGCCCTTGATGAAGGAAAATACATTCAGTCATTCCCTGAATTTGGGCCTGAACGAATGGGTGCGCCAGTGACTGCTTTTACAAGAATAAGCACTGAACCAATAAGGTTACATTGTGCCATTTACGACCCAGATGTTGTTATCGTTTTAGATAACACTCTGCTGAAAACAGTTCCAGTTACAGCTGGATTAAACGATGACGACGACATCCTAATTATTAATTCCGCCGAGGAACCGGCTGTCCTAAAAGAAAAACTTAAGGTGACAAAAGGCAAAGTATGGACGGTTCCAGCAACCGAAATTGCCATCAAAATTTTGGGAGCACCAATAACCAATACAGCAATGCTGGGCGGTGTCGCTAAAGCAACCAATATAGTTACTTTAGCGGGCATAGAGAAAACGTTGAAGGGACGTTTCAGACAAGACTTAGCGGAGAAAAACTTCGCGATTATCAAGGAAGCGTATGAGGAGGCAAAATCCGAATGAGTCAAGAAAAAAACTGGAAAGAAATCTCTATAGCTGGAGTATGCTCAAAATCCAGTGTTGGATTCTTAACTGGGGACTGGAAAACTTACATGCCCGTGCGAGACCTGGAAAAATGCACACTCTGCTTAACATGCGTGATGTTTTGTCCTGAAGGTGCAATAAAGTGGGTTCCAGAGAAGGGTCAAATCTGGTTTGACATGGATTTCTGCAAAGGCTGCGGAATATGCGCTAACGAATGCCCGACTAAAGCAATAACAATGAAAATGGAAAAGGAGTAAACAATATGGAAAAACAGGTTAAACAGGAAACTATGGCTTATAACGGAGATGAAGCCGTCGCCTTCGCCGCTAAACAATGCGATGTTGACGTAGTTGCAGCTTACCCAATTACACCCCAAACAATCATAGTTGAAAAATTCAGCGAATACGTCGCAAACGGAGAGGTTCAAACAGAATTCGTCTGCACAGAATCAGAACACAGTGCCATGACCGCTTGCCTTGCTGCTTCACTTACAGGAGCAAGAGCTTTCACTGCCAGCGCCTCTGCAGGTTTAGCTTTGATGCATGAGATGCTTTTTGTTACGTCTGGTTCTCGAGCGCCAGTTGTGATGGCGATTGCTAACCGCGCTTTGTCTGCACCGCTTAACATTCATGGAGACCAATCAGACAGCATTGCAGAAAGAGACAGCGGCTGGATACATATTTACGTAGAAAACGCTCAAGAAGCATACGACTCCATTATTCAAGCTTTCAAGATAGCGGAAGATGTCGGCGTTTTGTTACCCATCATCGTGGGTTTAGATGGCTTCACGATTAGTCATACGCTAGAAAGGGTAGATGTGCTTCCAGAAGACGCAGTAAAACAGTACGTTGGAGAACGACAGCTACCAAACGTAGTTACACAAGAGGGAAAAACGGTTCCTTTCAAACTTGACCCACATAACCCGATGACAATGGGGCCAAACGCACTGCCAAACTACTATTTCGAGTTTAAACGTCAACAGGAAGAAGGCATGAGGAACGCGTTAAAGAAGATACAGGAAGTTAACAGTGAATACGCTAAAATCAGCGGCAGAAGCTACGGCAACGGACTAATAGACGCATACAAGCTTGAGGACGCTGAAGTCGCAGTTGTCTGCATCGGCTCAACCGCTGGAACCTTAAAAGTTATAGTTGACCAGTTGAGGCAAGAAGGCGTTAAAGCTGGGCTTCTACGGCTCCGTACGTTTAGACCGCTGCCAGTCGAAGAGCTTCGAAATGGACTAAAAAACATAAAAGCCATTGCAGTTATGGATAAAAGCATGAGTTTCGGCGGCTTCGGCGGTCCAGTTGTCAACGAAATCCGACATGTGATGTACGATGCAGGGGAGCATCCGCTAATCGTCAATTACATTTACGGTTTAGGCGGAAGAGACACGAGCCCGCGTGACCTGCGAAGAATCTTCGAAGACTTAATGCAGATCGCCAAAACCGGGCATGCGGAGACTCAAGTGCAATATTGGGGATTAAGGGAGTAAGGAGGAAAAAAAGTTGACAACTCAAGAATGGAAATTCACAGCAAAAGATATTGCGTCTACACCCGACCTGTTTCTTTCAGGTCACAGAGCATGCGCAGGCTGCGGACCAGCATCGACGCTACGTTTAATATTGAAGGCTACTCGTGGCCCCACGATTGTGACTGAAGCAACCGGCTGCATGGAAATCGTCGGGTCAATATACCCGTACACGTCTTGGGCGTTGCCGTGGCTGCACACAGCTTTTGAGAATGCCGCTGCAAACGCTTCGGGCATCGATGCTGCGTTGAAAGCTATGGGTAGGAAGGGCAAAGTGAAAGAGCACATTGATATTATTGCGATAGCTGGTGACGGCGGAACCTACGATATCGGCTTGCAAGCTTTGTCTGGCGCTGTTGAACGTGGACACGACTTCCTGTTTGTGCTGTACGATAATGAGGGTTACATGAACACGGGTATACAGAGAAGCAGTTCAACACCGATGGGAGCAGCAACAACAACTACTCCTGCTGGCTCGGTGATTCCAGGCAAACTTCAGATGAAAAAACCGATTGATGAGATTATGTTGGCTCATGAAATGCCGTACGTAGCAACTGCAACAACGTTCTACTGGAAAGACATGATGACAAAAGTCCGCAAAGGCTTAGAAGTAGAAGGACCAGCTTTCCTGCATATATTTGCTCCTTGCCCAAGAGGTTGGCGTACTGACCCAAGCAAAACCATGGAGTACTCCAGACTGGCAGTGGAATCGTGCGTGTTTCCAGTCTGGGAAGCAGTAAACAGCAAACGGCAGCTTTCAACGCCAAGCAAACTGATTGCTCTGGCACCGCAAAAGAAGAGGCCGGTTAAAGATTACCTTGCAGGTCAAGGCAGATTCAGGCACCTGTTCACGCCGCAATTCCAGCACATAGTGGGTGAGATGCAACGTTTCACCGATGAACATTGGGAACGGCTTCTTAAAAATTGCGAGCCGAGCAAATAAATTCTTTTTTTTATTTTTGTTAGATTTTTCGGGTAAAATTCATGATGATTTTAGTGGCTGTTGTTTTCTGGGAGTATTTTTAGTATTCGGAGGATTTTTTTGAATTCTTCTTCTTTCAATGAGGCTTTTCTGCCGTTGGCATAGATGTCTTTTACTCTTTCTACTACTATGGCTACGGTTTGGTCGTCTGGAGTGTTTCCTGCAAGCTCGGTTATTTTGTGTTTGATTATGCCTTTTCCCGACTGCTTCCCAATCGTTAAACGCCGTTCGTTACCGACCAGTTCAGGCGGATAAGGCTCATAGGTCCACGGGTCAACTAAGACGCCGTGCGTGTGGATTCCTGACTCATGTGCGAACCCGTAGTCGCCGACTATTGCTTTGTTAGGCGGAACCACGTAGCCGGTGGCTTTGCCGATGTAATCGGCGGTTTCCTTCAGCTTCTGGGTTTTGCCTTCAAACTTTTTGATGCCGTAATGCAGGTACAGGTTCAAAAGTACTTTTTCAGTTTCAGCGTTGCCTGCGCGTTCGCCGATGCCAAGATACGTGGTGCTGGCGTAAACTTTGTCCCATACGCCGGAAGCTGCCTTAATTGCCGCCATCGTGTTTTCAACGGCGTTTCCGAAGTCGTCGTGTGCATGAATCTCTATGGCGGCGATTCTGGTTTGTTTCTTTATGGCTACTACTTTGGCTGGTACACCGTTGGGTAAAGGCGCTTTTGGGTCGGATAAGCCTATGCCGACTGTGTCGCAGATACGGTAGCATTCGGCGCCTGCGTCTGCAACGGCGTTGATTAGTTTTCTTTCAAATTTCCAGTCTGCACGTGTGCTGTCTTCGCCGTGGACGAAGGTTCTTAATCCGCAGGTTTTAGCTGCGTATTCAACTACATCAACGATGTTGGCTAAGATTTGTTCTCTGGTTTTTTCAGGCCATTTAGCCTTAAAATGCAGGTCGGAGACAGGGTGAGAAATGCCGACTTCTTTAAATCCGCATGCAACGGCGCTGTCAATGTCCTCTTTTAATGCTCTGCACCAGCCTGCGACGCGTAAGTCAAGGTTCAAATCTGCGATTAGTTTTGCTGCTTTCTTGTCTGGTTCCTGATAATGGAATAGTTCGATGCGTTCGACGCCGATGTCGGCTAGGAACTGGGCTATTTTTGCGGAGTCTTTTGGTCCAGCTGCTAATCCGGGCATTTGAATGCCATCACGCAGTGTGGTGTCGTCTATGATGG
>Ga0326727_10016311_pt1 | contig 15718 bp, 13 predicted proteins | sample MB2enrmetagenome_FD_207643 | JGI IMG/M metagenome (GOLD analysis project Ga0326727, IMG submission 207643) | Lab enriched peat soil microbial communities from McLean, Ithaca, NY, United States - MB29MY | ecosystem: Environmental > Terrestrial > Soil > Wetlands > Peat | place: USA: New York... | reverse complement strand
ACTTCCACTGTGACTCAACCTCGCAAAGATGCCGGCAAGCCGTTTCCGCCGGCCGACCGGCCCTTTGCGCCGGGCTACGGCATCGTCGGCCCGAAGGACGGTCAGGGCCTGCTGCCGTGGACGTGGGCCACGAAAAAGCTGGACCGGTGCCGCACGTTCTGGCTGGCGACGATTCACTCCGGAGCGCAAAAAGCAGAGGCGCGCCCGCATGTGATGCCGGTCTGGGGAGTGTGGGTGGAGGACGCCTTTTTCTTTTCGACCGGCCGCAAATCGCGCAAGGGGCAAAACCTGGCGGCCCATCCGGCGTGCACAGTCACTAATGACGATGGCGAAGAAGCGGTGATCATCGAAGGCCGCGCAAGCGCGGTCGAAGACGCTTCCCTGCTGGAGCGTGTAGCAGCGGCTTATAAGAAGAAGTACAAGATGGATCCGCGCGGCATGGGGGAGCCAATCTTCAAGGTCCAGCCGTCAAAGGTGTTTGCGTTTATTGAAAAGAGTTTTCCGAAGTCGGCGACGCGGTGGAAGGTTGCGCCCGCATCTGTGTAAGAATCGTCGAGTATCGGCCCTTCGTGGGCATTTGCGTTTCCGCTCCAATTCCCGATCTCCCGGAGATTGCCGTGTACGTTCCTGACGTTCAGCGCTATGAGTCAATGGAGTACCGCCGTTGCGGCCGCAGCGGCATCAAGCTTCCTGCTGTTTCTCTTGGCCTCTGGCACAACTTTGGCGGCGCGGACAACTTCGAAAAAGCACGCGCCATGCTGCGCCGCGCCTTCGATCTCGGCATCACGCACTTCGATCTGGCGAACAACTACGGTCCGCCGTATGGGTCGGCGGAAGAGACTTTCGGCAGCATTTTCAAGAAAGACCTCCAGCCTTACCGCGACGAACTCATCATCTCCACCAAAGCCGGCTGGGATATGTGGCCCGGGCCCTACGGCAATTTCGGGTCGCGCAAGTATTTGCTCGCGAGTCTCGATCAGAGTTTGAAGCGCATGGGCCTGGAATATGTAGACATCTTTTATCATCACCGTCCCGATCCCGAGACGCCGATGGAGGAATCCATGGGCGCGCTCGACACTGCCGTCCGCTCCGGGCGAGCGCTCTACGTCGGCATTTCCGCATACAACGCCGAGCAAACGGCTCAGGCCGTAAAGATACTGCGTGGCCTCGGAACTCCTTGCCTGATTCACCAGCCGCGCTATTCGATGTTTGATCGCACTCCCGAACAAGGCCTGTTCGACGTTTTGGGGAAAGAGGGTGTGGGTGCGATCGTATTCAGTCCGCTCGCACAGGGACTGCTCTCCGACCGCTACCTGCAAGGAATCCCGTCCGACTCGCGCGCAGCCCGCGATTTCTTTCTGAAGAAGAAGAATGTCAACGAAAGCATGCTGGCCAGGGTTAACGCGCTGAACGAGATCGCGCGCCAGCGCGGACAATCGCTGGCCGAAATGGCGGTGGCCTGGGTGCTGCGCGACGCTCGGGTAACCAGTGCGCTGGTGGGAACAAGTAGGGTTGCACAAATCGATGACAATGTTGCGGCGCTGAGGAATATGAAGTTCTCGGATGAGGAGCTCAAGGGAATTGAGGATGTGCTGCGGAGGGAAGCGTAAACGACTGTTCTCGGATTGTGGCGGATTCGTCACATAAAGCGCGTGATGCGGGTCATGGAAAATGGGTGACGCGATTGGATAACTTCGGAGCGTGGGCCTGTGGTGTAAATGGAAACATGATTACCTGTCACGTAATGCGATGCGGGTTCGAATCCCGTCAGGTCCATCGCTGGAAACCCAGGCGGTAGGGAGGTTGCCAAGGACAGGTGGAGCCTCCCCTTTTGTGCTTGACACCGTACTTTGCATTGTCGAGAATTGTCGTGACAGGTAATCAAGTTTCCATGACGGCCCCGAGGAATCGGGGCCGTTGTGTTTTCTGCGGCAAGGCGTTTTGCTCAATTTGACTAGGTTCTAATTTGATTGAGTTGTTCTGTTCTCTGGTAACCAGTCTCCTCCGCCGCCGGGCTAGGTTCTGAGGCTCTTTTCCGCCGACAAATGTGCCCCTGTCAGCAGCAGCATGCCCGTGAGGAAGGCCCAGAACATCAGGCTGACGGAGATGGCGAAGGGGCCGTAGATTTCCCCGAAATTGAGGAAAGGCAGCGCGAAGATGTAAACGTATTTGAGCGCTTCGGAAAGCAATCCCATGATGACCGCCGAGGGCAGAACGCTCTTGGCCGGAACTTTGCCATTGGGCAGCAGCCAGTAGACGAGAAAGAAAATGGCAATGCTGGCGGCGATGGAGAATATTTTCATGGTAATGAAACCCACCAGTTGCACATACCAGGCTCCGTAGCCGTGCAGAGCGCTCTTGACGATGGCGACGTTGCCCGCCGTCAATCCCACCGAGAGCAGCGCCAGCGATCCGCAGGCAAAGGCGAGGCCAAGCGCGAGCAGTTGATTGCCGAGGTAGGAGCGGTTGTTGGCAAATCCCCAGACGCGGTTGAGCGCAACTTCGAGCGGCATGAAGATTCCGGTGGAACTGATGAGCAGCATGACAAGCGAGAACACCTGGGCGCGATGATGCGAGGCCACGAGCGCGTTGAGATTGCGAATAACGAAATCCTGACCGGTGGGAAGATAGTCGCGGAGCAGATTTTCGACGACGGTGTACATCACCTGTGAGTGGATGACTTTGCGGATCAAGGTCATCAGCAGAAGCAGGAATGGAAAGAAGGAAAGGATGGCGTTGGCAGCCACTGAAAATGCGAAGGTGTGGACATCGGTGCGGAGCAGATAGACCAACGTGGAACGGACCAGGCTGGGGCGTGGGCGCAGGCGAAGGCCGCCGCGCGTAGGATCCGCAAGCTCAACCGGAGTGATGGAAGACACGCTTATTCAAATCTTATCAAACAGTTAGCAGATTTCGAGGAACGTGAGGACGAGTCGCGGCGCTGGCCGTGTGGGCAGCGCGCATTGAGCATTGCGACAAAGAGGACTAAATAAGTCTTCTTTTAGGAGCGATTGGTCAGGGTGACCGCCGGCTCGGCGCCGTCCGCCTTTTTTCCATAATTCTTTCATTTCTCGCTTGCCAACTTCCGACTTCCTCACTATTATCTGGTGCTCGTCAGCCGGATTGGCTGGCAAGTTGTTCAATGGTTGGCGGTTCTGTGCGGTTGGTTCCTGATAGCGTCATTGTATTAACGGCCCCGTTACGTTTGGTCTCGGCTCTTTCGGCCGAGCCAGATGAGCGGGGCCGTTTCCGCTGATGGAGGAAACCTCACCGGATGTCATCCGAAAGCCCGCATCCCTGGAGGGGGTGTTCCGCATTTCGCAAACGAAATGCGGGGCAAACAGATTTAAGGGACGCCGGGCAATTTTAGCTGATAAGGCGAAAGGAGCTTTATTTGTGAGAGAGAAGGGTACTGTGAAGTGGTTCAACGGGGCGAAAGGATACGGATTCATCCAGCGCTCCACGGGTGAAGACGTGTTCGTACATTTCTCCGCCATCCAGGAGAACGGCTACCGCTCCCTGAACGAGGGCGAGACGGTCGAGTTCGACCTGCTCAAGGGACCGAAAGGCTTCCAGGCGGGCAATGTGGTGCGCGCCGCGGCTTAACGATTTCTCCCACGGGGTCTCCGGCACGCCTGGTTTTGGCGTGATGGGGCGGAAACCAATTCGCAAACCCTCTCGCGGTCGAGAGGGTTTTTTGCTGCATGCTCTTCGTATAGACTTGCGGGCACCATGGGGTCGAGAGCCGATGTGCCGCAATTGGCCGGACGAGCCATCCGGTTAGAACCACTAACGCGGAGCCACATTGACGGACTGGTAGCGGCGGCTGCCGGCGATCCGTCTCTCTATCGTTGGAGCCCGGTCCCGCAAAGCCGAAGCGAGGCGCAGCACTATGTCGAGACTGCTTTGGCTTGGCAGGAGGCCGGTACCGCGGTTCCCTTCGCGACGGTACGGTTGCGCGACGGCGCGGTCATTGGCTCGACGCGCTTCTTCCTGCTCGAGAACTGGGCGTGGCCGCCGGGACATCCGTTGCATGAGCGAAAAACGCCGGATGCATGCGAGATAGGCTACACCTGGCTGGCGAGCAGCGCGATTCGAACGGCCGCGAATACCGAGGCCAAGCTGCTGATGCTGACCTACGCGTTTGAAACATGGCAGGTGCTGCGTGTGTGCTTTCACACGGACGCGCGCAACACGCGGTCGCGCGCGGCGCTGGAAAGAATTGGCGGAAAGTTCGAGGGCGTGCTGCGCGCGCACCGGATGGCGGCGGATTTTATTGCGCGGGACTCGTATCGCTATTCGATCGTGGCAGCAGAATGGCCAGAGGTAAAGCGGCGCTTGATAACTATGACGGTCCGCGGTTGACATTTTTTCTCGGGCGCTTTGACTTACCAAGGAATAAACCCAGCGATACCAGTGCGGTTCGCAATTGCCACCACTCGAAGGATTATTCGCGGGCGGGGCGCCCGCGCCACCAACCCGTCCAAAGTGACCTCTTCCCTGCCCTCACTTCCAGGTCAGCTTGATTTGCTGGCGATAGAGCACCCGCACGTAGCAGCAGTTATCGTGCCATCCAAGCTGTAGAAGGAGTCGAGCCAGGTCTGGTCGTTAAAATCCGCGGGATTCGGATCGCCGTATGAGGAATGGTCAAGAGTGCAACTATGGGTGAGGGTGTTGAGCGTAAGGCCCCAGATTCTAGTAGAGGGACGGGAGCCGGCACCGTGCATGTGATCAGCGCCAGCTCACAAATCCCGCAATGCCCTGTCACAGGATAGCTCTCTCCCCGATAATGCTATAGTTCACTGAACGGAAACGCTCGTCTCACTTATGGCACACGAACTCGAACTGGTCTCGCCTTTCGACATCGCAAAAGAGTACGTGATTTCGGTACAGGAATACACGCAGCTTTCGCTGCAGTCGGTGGGAAATTTCTTCCGCCGCCCTCTTTACATGGCCGACATGATGCAGCAGGCCGATCTCATTGGCGTAGGCTCCCTGCCGATTGTGGTCCTTACCGGTCTGTCTGTCGGCGCGTTGCTTGCTCTTAACTCGGCCAGCACGCTGCAACGTTTCGGTGGAATCACGCTGATCGGTCAACTCGTTTCGCTGGGTATGGTCACCGAACTCGGCCCGCTCATCACCGGCCTGATGGTCGCCGGCCGCAACGCTTCCGGCATGGCCAGCGAAATTGGGTCGATGATTGTCACCGAGCAGATCGATGCCATGCGCGCCCTCGGCACCGATCCCGGCAAAAAGCTCATCACGCCGCGCGTCGGCGCTACCGCCTTCATGCTGTTTTTCCTCACCATCATTGCCGATCTGCTCGGCCTCACCGGCGGCTGGGCGGTTTCCCATCTTCTGTTTGGTCTCGATTCCCGTCAGTATTGGACCACCGCCTGGGAGATTCTCGTTTTCCGCGATGTTTTCACCGGCCTGATCAAGCCAGTCCTCTTCGGCTTTATCATTGCCACCGTCGGCTGCTATTACGGCATGTCGACGCGCGGGGGCACGCAAGGCGTTGGCCGCTCCACCACCCAGGCGGTCGTAGCTTCGTCCGTTCTGATTCTTGTGACCGACTTCTTCGTCACCAAACTGATCTTCGCCGTGTTCGGAGTCCGCTAGGCATGTCCGCTCCGACCGTGCCACAGGACCAGCGCGCGCCCGATGCGAGCGACCGCTCTGGCTTCGCCATTGAATACGAAGATGTATCGATAGCATTCGACGAAAAAACAGTCCTCGACCGCATTTCGCTCCGTCTTCCGCACGGTGAAACAAAGGCGCTGTTCGGCGTCGCCGGCTCGGGCAAGAGTATTCTCCTGAAGCTCGCCATCGGCCTGCTCCGGCCCGACAGCGGACGAATCTGGGTATTGGGCGACGAAGTCACCCGCATGTCGGAGGAGGAGCTTTTCGCGTTGCGCCGGCGAGTCGGAATTGTCTTCCAGGAAAGCGCGCTGTTCGATTCACTCAAGGTATGGGAAAACGTCGCGTTTCGGCTCGTCGAAGAGCACGTTCCAGACAGTGAAATCGAAAGCCGCGTGCGCGAAGTCCTTCGCTTCGTCGAACTCGAACAAACTTATGACATGTTTCCGTCTGAGCTCTCCGGAGGCATGCGCCGCCGCGTCGCCATCGCCCGCGCCATCATCACCCAGCCCGAAGTCATCCTCTACGACTCGCCCACCGGCGGTCTCGATCCGGTAACTTCCAATACAATTATTGACCTCATCATCAAACAGCGCGACGTCTCCAAAACCAGCGCCCTCATGGTGACGCACCGCCTGCAGGACGCTTTCACCATGGCTACCCACCAGTTCGATCCAAAAAGCAATCAGGTCGTTAAGCTTCCCAAAGGCCGGCGCGGCGACGTTCCCATGAGTTTCCTGATCCTGCGCGACAGTCACGTAATCTTCGATGGCGACGCTCACGAACTCGCCACCTCGCGCGACGACTACATTCGCGAATATATTTCCTAGCGCGCTGCGAACCAGTTCGGCTTGCAGCTAGCACAACCCGGCCGCTCTCCGCTTACTCCGCCTTCCTCCCGCCCACCTTATCCGGCTGCTTGCCAGGCAACCCCACAGGATTTTCGTGCGTGCGCTCCCGAAACCCGCCCTTCATGCCGGTAGCAAGTCCGATCGCCGACTCCCCAAACTTGTCCCGCACATGATCCGCCGCCGCCAGCACTTTCTGCCAGCGCTCGTCGCGCGCCGGGTCCAGCAGGTCAAGCTGCACCGCGCGCTCGTCGAAGTTCGAAGTCTGCACTCCCAGCAACCGCACCGCCGCACCTTTCTTCCAGTTGGCCAGAAAAAGCCTGCGCGCCTGCTCGAAAATTTCGCGGTCAGTCTGCGTCGGTTGCTCCAGCGAGTGCGCCCGCGTAATCGTCGTGAAGTCCGTGTATCGCAGCTTGAGTTGAATCGTGCGCGCGAAGTAGCCTCCTTCGCGCAATCTTCTGCCCACCATCTCCGAGAGCCTCATCAACGTGGATTCAATCCGCTCCACACTCGCCGTGTCCTCGTTGAACGTGTGCTCATGGCTAATCGATTTCGGATCCGAATGCTCGCCCACCTCGGCATCGAACCATCCCCCCGCATCTTCCCCCTGCGACTTCCCCGCCAGCGCCAGCCCCCACTTGCCGAACCGTTCTTCCAGATCGCATTTCTCGAGCGCCGCCAAATCCCCCACGCGCCGAATGCCCATCCCGTTCAATTTCTGCTCCATCACCTTCCCAACGCCGGGAATGTCGCGCACATCAAGCGGAGCAAGAAACCGCGCCTCCTGCCCAGGCAAAACCCAAAGCACGCCGTGCGGCTTGGCTTTAGCGGAAGAGACTTTAGCGATGAGCCGCGAACTGCCAATGCCAATCGAGCAATTCAGCCGCGTCGATGCCTTCATCTCGGCGTGCAGCCGGTCCGCGCAGCGCAGCGGAGGCCCATGCAGACGTTCGGTCCCCGTCATATCAAGGTAGGCCTCATCCACGGAGGCCATCTCAACCAGCGGAGAAAAATGCCCCAGCACCTCGTGCACCCGCCGTGAATATTCGCGATAACGCTCCGGATGCCCGTCCACAAAAAGGGCTTGCGGGCAAAGCTTGGCCGCCGTTCGCAGCGGCATGGCCGAATGCACGCCAAATTTACGCGCCGCATAAGAAGCGGCCGACACCACGCCGCGTTCATCGCGCTGTCCGCCCACAACTACGGGCTTGCCCTTCAGCGACGGGTCATACAGTTCTTCCACCGACACAAAGAACGCATCCATATCGACGTGGAAAATAGTTTGCTGTGAGATGGTCCGCTGCATGACTCAACAAATACTTATCCCTGGACCGTAACCTTTTCCGCCGCCAACACCGCCGCTCGCATCTGCCGGACCCGCTCGTAGATTTTCCCGTACTCCCGCGCCGAAACTCCCCAGGAAAAGTCACGCGCCATGCCATTGCGCATCAGCGTTTGCCATGACGTTTGGTCGCGGTACGCGGCCAGCGCCTGCTTGATCGTTGCCAGCAGCGCCGCTCCCGTGTACTCGGCAAACTTGAACCCAGTTCCCTTCCCCGTGCGCGCATCCCAAGGCTCGATCGTATCGTCGAGTCCGCCCGTCGCACGCACAATCGGCACCGTCCCGTATTTCAAGCTGTAGATCTGGTTCAATCCGCAAGGCTCATAGCGCGACGGCATGAGGAACATGTCGGCCCCTGCCTCAATCTTGTGAGCAATCGCGTTGTCATACGCAACCTTGATCGCAATTTTCTTGGGAAATTGCTTATTCAGCCGCACGAACATGTCTTCGTAAAGTTTGTCGCCCGTGCCCAGCAGCACCACGATCATTTCTTCGCGCGCTAGCCGGTCCATGATCTGCGCAATCAGATCGAAGCCTTTCTGCGCGGCAAAGCGCGACACGATTCCAATCACCGGCAGCTTCGAATCCGTTTCCGCAATGCCAAATGCCGCCAGCAAATCCTTTTTGCATTTCTGCTTTCCGCTCAAATCCTGTGCCGAGTATTTGGCGGCAATGAATTTGTCGGTCTGCGGATTCCATTCTTCGTAGTCCACTCCATTCACAATCCCCGTCACCGTGGAACTACGGCTCCGCAAAACGCCTTCCAGCCCGAATCCATACTCCGTGGTCTGAATTTCCTGGCTGTATTTCCGGCTGACCGTAGTTATGTAATCGGAATACATCAGCGCGCCCTTCAGGAAATTGACCTGCCCGAAAAATTCCATCTTCGTGATTGTCAGCAAATCCCATGGCAGCATCAGCAAAGGCAAAATCTCCGAAGGAAACAACCCCTGATAACCCATATTGTGAATCGTGAACACAACCCCCGCCTCGCGAAACGCAGGATCCTCCGCGTAAAGCGTGCGCAGCATCACCGGAACCAGCGCCGTTTGCCAGTCGTGACAATGGAAAATATGCGGAACGCCCAGCACCTTTGTGGCCTCAAGCACGGCGCGCGAGAATAGCGCATACCGCTCGGCATTATCGGTGTAATCGCCCAACGGCGTTCCATACAACGCCTCGCGGTCAAAGTACGGTGGGTAGTCAACAAAATAGAATCGTATGCCCGCGCTCATTCCCGCAGTTACCACCGAACAAAAGCGGTATTTGTCGTCAAAAGGAACGGTAATGCTGCGCACCACCGTCTCCGGGTCCTCCAGTTTCGTCTGACGGTAACGCGGCAAATAAACACTGACCTGGTGCCCAAGCGCTGCCAGAGCCTTCGGCAGCGCGCCCACTACATCGGCCAGCCCTCCCGTTTTTGAGTAAGGAACGCATTCCGACGCCGCAAAAGCGATATGCATAGAATGACAAGCCCTCCGGAGCGCCCGGTTTATCCCGTTCTGCTCACGTTATGATGATTCCGGCATCCCTTTCCTGGAATTAGGCCTCGGCCGGGCCCTTGCAATTGATTCCCGGTCTCGGCAATTCGTTGCATTCAGATTGCGGGGAAGCACCCAGGTAAGGAACCTAGCCAGTCTAAGCGTGAGGAGAAAGAGAATCAACGTGCCTAAAACTGCCACACGTCCAAAGCCGTTGCGCAAGCCGAAACTGGGCCAGCATTTTCTGGCCAGCGAACCGGCCGCATTGCAGATCGTCGAAGCCCTCGGCGATATCTCGCAGTCCACCGTGCTTGAAATCGGCCCCGGACGCGGCGAAATCACTGCCATGCTCGCTCAAAAAGCCCAGCGCCTGATCGCCATCGAACTCGACCGCGTGCTTTCCGCCCAACTGCGCATGCAGTTTTCGCTCGATCCCAAGGTCGAAATTATCGAGGGCGACATTCTCAAGATCGAACTCGACACCGTCTTCGGGCCGAAGCCCGGCACTCAGCGTCCCGGCCTCCAGTTTTCGCCCGGACTCGTGCGCGTTGTCGGCAACCTTCCCTACTACATCACATCCGACATTCTGCTGCGCCTCTTCGAGTATCGCCGCTACTTTTCCACCATCGTCATCATGGTTCAAAAAGAAGTCGCCGACCGCCTCGCCGCATCCCCGGGATCCCGCGACTACGGCTTGCTTTCGGCGACGGCTCAGCTCTACGGCCGCGTCGAAAAATTATTCACTCTCCCGCCCGGAGCGTTCTCACCCCCGCCCAAGGTCCACTCCGCGGTGGTCCGCATCAATCTCTCGCCGCGCTTTGAGTCGCTTCGTGTCCCCGAAACTGAATTCATCGCCTTCCTAAAACTCTGCTTCGGACAAAAGCGCAAAACACTGTGGAACAATCTCAAAGCGCGGTACCATGAAGGTGTCCTGAAAGCAGCGCTGGCAGAAAGCGGTATCAAACCGACGATCCGCGCAGAAGCCCTGACGCTCGAGCGAATGGCCTCGCTGTTTCGCGCTCTGTCAGAAAGAAACAAATGAAACTCGGCGCGCGCATTCTGCCGCGAAATAGCTCCGCTGAACGCAGCGGTATCCGCTTTCCGAATTTCCGAGGAGGTCAACTATGACTTCTCTTGTCCGAGCTCCCGCCGTCGCGGGCCACTTCTACCCAGGCCGGCGCGAACAGTTGTTGCGCGACATTCGCGGCTACACCGCATCCGACCAAGCCTCCCGCATCACAGCCCTCGGCTGCATCGTTCCCCACGCCGGCTACATGTACTCTGGCCACGTTGCAGGCGCAGTGTTCTCGCGCCTCGATATTCCCGAGCATTGCGTCATTCTCTGCCCCAATCACACCGGACGCGGCACTCCGCTCGCAACCATGACCGACGCTGCCTGGCAAACTCCGCTGGGCGAGGTTGCCGCCAGCCGCGAACTCGGTTCCGAGCTACTGCGCAGCTTCCCGCTGCTCCATGAAGACAGCGCCGCCCACCGCGCCGAACATGCCATCGAGGTGGAGCTTCCCTTTCTCCAGCTTGCGCAACCCAATCTGCACATCGTTCCCATCGCCGTCGGCACCGGCGACTATGAAATCCTGCGCGGCCTCGGCGAAGCCATGGCGGACGCTATCTCCGCGTTTGCGCACAAGGTTCTGATCGTCGCCTCCAGCGACATGAACCACTATGAATCCGAAGCCGTTACCCGCATCAAGGATCGCAAAGCCATCGAGCGAGTTCTAGCGCTCGATCCGCGCGGCCTCTGGGAAACCGTGACCAGTGAGGACATCAGCATGTGCGGCTACGGACCCGCCGTCATCATGCTGACGGCGGCAAAAAAACTAGGCGCCACTTCCGCCACACTAGTCCGCTACGCAACCTCGGGCGAAATCTCCGGAGACTTGGAACGAGTGGTCGGCTACGCGGGCATCTTAGTCGAGTAATTGCGCCGCCACCGTTTCCCCCGCGGGAAGGCCGGGCGCAGATGTTTCTGTTGCAAGCCTAGGGGGACGCATGCATGGCAAGCAGGCGCTCCGCCCGCGCCCGCGCCACATTGATCACCGAGGGATCGGCCACAATCTGTTCGAGAACAGGTTGTACAGCCTTCACCTCCGCAAGCAAATTGCTATCAGCCATTTCCTGCATGCGTTTGAGTTCATCATCGAGCGCCAGCTTCTGATAGCGGTGGTCGTAGTCCAGGTGGTGCCCAAATTCAAGGGTCATCGAAAGGTTCTGGAAAAGCGCCGTTAACTCCTGGACCGCGGGGATTGCGGAGTAGTTATAAGTCTCCTCGCCGCTGTTCGCCGTGCCGGCATAGCGCAGCGTCTTCTTCCCAGTAAAGGCTAGTTTCTTGCTGTGCGAATCGAGGTCCTTCTGAAAATATCCCGTTTTCTCGGCAAGCGCGAAGATTTTCGCCCGGCTTTCGTTTGAGATCGAGAAATCATAGGCGAAATTGTCCGTGACGTCGGAGTCGCTGCTCAGGCGACCGTTTGACTCATAGTGGGCCGCACCTTCGGAAGGGATACGAATCAGGTAGTGTTCCGGCTGCGAACCCGGAAAATCGAGAATGAAAGTAACCTCTGCCCGCTCGCGGTTAGCAGCCGAAATCTGAGCCGCCAGAACCATAGGCACTACGTGAGTGCAGGCAAAAAGCACGCAGTATGCAAGGATGGCGCGGAATGTTCGTCGCAGCATAGGCCGCTGTAATCATTGTGGACAGCATCGGCAGGTGTCAAGCCGCAGCCGCTGGGGGAGAACCCACCCCTACTTGCACACCGCCGTGAACCCGAGCGAGTTGTTCCGTGTGATGAAAATCTGCCCTGAAATGACACCGTTATTGTTGATGCCACCCGCGGTCGTGGAAATGGCGCCCTCATACACAATGTTCTTGAACACGCCGTTCTGATAGATGAACGCAGCTAGAAAGTCCGGAAGCAACCGGTTGCCAACCATCACGCCCGCGTTGTTCACTCCGCTGAGAGCGGCTCCAAAGCGTCCCTTAGGCGAACTCACCGCGCTGATTTTCCCGCTGCTCCAGACAAAGCCGTTGCTCATGTTGCCATTCGAGTACACGCCCACCACGGTTCCGTTGTCGCTTACTGCCATAGGGTAAGTGCCATCGGCATTTGGGTACGTGATCTCGGTGTACTGGCCGCCGGCAAGCATGAATCCCCGCACCGAAGACCCCGCGGTGTAGCTGCCCGTCGCCGCTCCCACTTTGTTCACACCGAAAAGCCAGGTATTTGTAGCGTTCGGATAGTTGACCGCCGTAAAACTACTCCCGCTCAGGAAAAATCCATGTACCTTGGACGTGCTCTCGTCGATATAGTAGCCCGCGCTCGAACCGGTTCCGCTCTGCCCATACAGCCATGTCATCGAGGACTTCGGCGCCGAATAAATCGTGATCGCTCCATCCGGCGCGCGCATAAACCCGGCATACATTTGCGTGCTGTTTTCAATGACCTGTCCCACCACCGTGCCGTCATCCCCAATCCCCTGCACCGATGACAGGGTGTAATTCGACGGAACACGGAAAGTGTCGAACGTGCACGATGCAGTTTCGATGACGGTTGCGCTCAGAAAAGACGAAGAAAGAACGGACGAACAAAGAAGGATAAGAAGAACGGCAAGAACAACCTGGCGGGGAACCATGAAGTCTCCTGTGAATTATTTGTGTTGCGATTCGATATTTTCAGCATAGCGCCGCCAGCCCAGGGAAAATACGGACCATGCACTAACGAGTGTTCCTGTGGAAAAACGAGTCCGGGCAGCGTCCCAGGTAAGGTAATCAGCCTTGATGATTGAGCAGGACGGCCTTCTCTGCCAGGTAACCTGCACAAGAAACCAACATCGGAACCCGAGCAAGTCCAAGCAGGCCGCGGAAAAACTCGCAGATGTAAGCGCTACCGTGGAAGAGCGGCCCTTTAGAACCGCGTAAGTCGCCTCACATCAGTCGGGGCTTTCAGCCCCTGGGGTAGACAAAACCTTCCTCGCCTTGGCCCGACTGAATCAACGAACTTCCGACTGAGGGCACTACCGCGCCGCCGTTCTTCCCACCGCTTGCCGCTCGAGCGTCGCCGCCGTATGCAAATGGCAGATGGCGATAGCCAGCGCGTCGGCGGCATCCGCAGGTTGGGGAATCTCATCGAGCCGCAGCAACTGCGCCACCATTTGCTGCACCTGATGCTTCTCAGCCCGACCGTACCCAACCACTGCCGACTTGATAGACAGCGGACTATACTCGGCGACTTCGAGTCCCGACGAAGCCGCCGCCAGCATAGCCACACCGCGAACCTGCCCCAGCTTCAACGCGGACTTAACGTTGGCGGCATAGAAGACATCTTCAATGGCGACGCGGTCGGGATGATGAGTGGCGATAAGCTCCGCCAGCCCGCGCGAAATGCGCGATAAGCGGGTCGGCATAGGCTCGCGCGGAGAAACGCGAATAGCGCCGCAAGCAACGCAGACCAGGCGGTCTTTCTCCCGGCAACCCGCTAGCTCCCGGCCATCCGCCGCGCCGTCGGCCAGCAATTCAACAATGCCGTAGCCGGTATATTCCGTGCCGCAGTCAATTCCCAGCACACGCATGCAGGAAGTTTAGCACCCGAAGCTTGCGGCACTTCAGCAGCACCCCATCTTCACCTCACCATTAGCGGTAAGCGGCGGACCAAAGGCCTCCTGCGGAACCGGCGCGCCATGGAGCACGCGGTACCAACTCCACGCCGCGTTGCATAGCACCAGAATCACGCCCACGATGAACATGCCCATCAGCACCGAATCCAGATATCCCGTAAACTCGAATCCCGGCTTTCCCGTCAGCGGCCAAAAAATGTTCTCGATCGACAGCACGCCCGCCGTCACCGTGGTCACGCCCACAAAGCACATCGGCACCGCTGTAATCCACGCATACCTTGCCTTCCCCATATTGATGAGGAACGTGGTCGTCACCGCCAGCGCAATCGTCGCCAGCAACTGATTGCCCGTTCCAAATAGCGGCCAGATTGTGCTGATACTCCCAGTGTAGATCAGGTATCCCCAGCTCAAAACGACTGCCAGGCTGGCGATCACATTTCCGGGCAGCCAGGCTGTGTCGCCGAAGGGCTTGTAAACTTTGCCCAATAGTTCCTGCAAGACATATCTCGCCACGCGCGTGCCCGCATCAATGGTCGTGAGAATAAACAGCGCCTCGAACATGATGGCGTAGTGATACCAATAGCCCATCAGGCGGTCCATGCCCGGCAGGCCGCGAAAAATCTGCGCCATTCCTATCGCCAGCGAAACCGCGCCTCCGGTTCTCCCCGCCAGCTTCTCCCCCACCTCACGCGAGAACATATCGAGGTTCACCGTCGACAAACCTAGCTTCTGAAACACCTCGGGAGCCGTGTTGATAGCAAAATAGTCGCCCGGATGCATGGAGCAGGCGGCGATCAACGCCAGCACGCCCACCAGCGACTCGCAGAGCATCGCGCCGTATCCGATCATGCGCGCATCCGTCTCCTTGTCGAGCATCTTGGGCGTTGTGCCCGAGGAAACCAGCGAGTGGAATCCCGAAATCGCTCCGCAGGCAATCGTCACAAAAAGGAATGGAAATAGCTTGCCTTTGATAATCGGTCCGCCGCCAGCCGCAAACTGCGTGACGTTCGGAAATCTGATATCCGGATGAACGACGAAGACGCCCGCGACCAGAATCGCGATCGTGCCCAGCTTGACGTAGGTCGAAAGATAATCCCGCGGCTGCAGCAGAAGCCAAACCGGCAGCACCGAAGCCACCAGCCCATAGATTGCCATCAGGATAGTGATCTGATGCGGCGTAAAAGTCAGCGCGCCCGCCGCTCTGCTCAGCGCGAACCAGTGCCCGGCAATCACGCTCGCGAGTAGCAGCAACACCCCGAAAATGCTGGGGCCAGTGACCATAACCTTCCCGGCATGGCTCTTGAACATCCAGAAGCCCATGATGAGCGCGATGGGAATCGTCATGCCGATCGTGAAAACTCCCCAGGGACTATTCGAGAGAGCGTTCACCACTACGATGCCGAGACCGGCCAGCGTTACCAGCAGAATGAAGAGCACGGCAATCATCGCCACCAGACCGGCAAAGGGACTGATTTCTGTGCGGGCAATATCGGCCACCGAGCGGCCCCGGTGCCGGATGGAGGCCACCAGCACGGTGAGATCCTGCACACAGCCGGCGACCACCGCCCCAATCAACAGCCAGAGAAATCCGGGAAGAAATCCAAACTGCGCCGCCAGAGTTGGACCAACCAGCGGCCCCGCGCCGGCGATGGCGGCGAAGTGATGTCCAAAAAGAACCCAGCGCGGAGTCGCCACATAGTTATGGCCGTCGGCAAATGCGTGCGCGGGTGTGGTGCGCCGGTCATCGAGCGCCATGGCTTTTGCGGCAATGAATGCGC
>Ga0326727_10016310_pt1 | contig 15719 bp, 12 predicted proteins | sample MB2enrmetagenome_FD_207643 | JGI IMG/M metagenome (GOLD analysis project Ga0326727, IMG submission 207643) | Lab enriched peat soil microbial communities from McLean, Ithaca, NY, United States - MB29MY | ecosystem: Environmental > Terrestrial > Soil > Wetlands > Peat | place: USA: New York... | reverse complement strand
GTTTGTGGACGAGGTAATACCCCTGCGTATGGTAAAAATGTAAAGGATAATAAAATTCCCATTTTCAGGCGAAAATGGGTAATTTCAAAGATGGGCAATCCGCAGCTAAGCACCTAGTTCTCTTGCCCAACAAGAGAATTAGGTGTGAAGTTCAACGACTAAACGGCAGTGGGGAGGAAATCTTTTCCTTCCTAAGATATAGTCTAGTCCCCGTTGAAAGACGGCTCATCCCATGAGAAGAAACCCCTGTTAAATTACCCATTTCGCAAGCGAAATGGGATTCTTGTAACGAGGGATTTTCTAGGAAAGATGAAAACTCATGATCCAAAGAGGAAATGCTTTGGGGAAGTTGGTATTAACGATCTTACTCGAAGTTTATCGAAATATCTGGAAGACGTTAAAACAAATATGTCGGGAAATATAGTTAATCAAGCAGATCAGATTGTGTCTCTGGATTTTGGATACGATGCGAGTAGAGGGTTGGATACTGGAAAATGTATTATAGTAAATAATGAACCACAGTTTACGGATGTGAAGTCACTCGTTGATAAAATTAGAGCAAATAAACAAAGAGGATCGAGAATATAAATTAAAAAAAGATTTAAAGGAATAAACATACGAAAAATGAATTGTCCTTGTCAAATAACATTATCAGAAAGAGGAAAGAAATGTAGGAAATGGCAATCAGAGCACATGACAAGAAAGAATTTGAACTTTTTGGAAAAGATGCGAATCTCAATCTGAAAGATGATTTAGAAAATACTTTGACTATGGATATTCCTGAAGTAAAAAGAAGAAAAAGTACAAGTGTATCTTTCGATCCAAGCCCATAAGATATAATCTTTATCTTGAGATAAAGAATTGAAAATGGTTCCTCTAAATTAAAATAGTGAGTAGGGGGATGTAAAAATACATTTTTGCCAATATCTATTGGTGCTATAAAATGTTTCTCCATTTCATCGCTGTCTATATCTCCAAACGTTAAAATGAGAAACCTTTAGAAATCCTTATGGAAACCATGTATCTCCGAAGTAATGTCTTTTATTATCCACATAGAAGTCATCATACCAAAATCCAACAACTCTTCCATTAAAATGTGATAAAAGATACTGCACAAAGTTGTTTATTCCTTCCCTTCCATATATATGAACTAATTCATTTCCCAAACAAATCATATACACTTTTTTGTTGTTGTCCATGAAATAATAACACATTCTTCCCTCATAATTAAATTCACAATTACCAAATACTTTGTTTAGTTCATCAAAATCAATAGTCAAATAAAATGTATGTAGGTAGTGTCCGTCCCCGTCTCCATACTCTCCCCAGCAAAATGGTTCCCCAAGTTTCCCCTGTTTATATTTTACTTGAACAAACTCTTCATCATATACAGGAGACACTTCTAATAGTTCCAATTCGGATGGAATAGATACAGAATAATTCTCGGGTTCAAATTTGTATTCGTTTCTTCCAGTCATAGGAGTAAAATTGTCTCTAACCCAAAAAGTAAAATTGCCACCAAGTTCATAAATGTGATCTAATTCAAACTTAACGTCTATTACAACACTTAAAGGATAATTATATCCATCAATCATCTGTGATAAGCACATAGGAAAGAAGTCATTAAGAATTTCTGTTCTAATTGAAACATCACGTTTCCAATTATCAATAACAGTTTTGTTATGAAGTGCTCTTCCAATGGCAACAAAATATCTTTCATGATTAGTCAATTCAGGAGGTTTAAAATATTTATAATAAGCTTTATCTTTGTTATGATGAAAAAGAACCACATTTGTGGGAAAATAATAATCGAATTTTGCTCGGATCAGCGGAACTACTTTATGTGCTTTATCAATAACTTCGACTTGGTTTTTTGGTAAAAACAGGTCTATTTCCTCCATTACTTTATTAGTTACTGTTTAAGAGATAGCTTATCTTTAGAAAATCTGCAGTTTCTATGCGGACATAGAAATAATGTAAATCGAGGAAATTTCATGTAGCCAATTGAGTTTCGAATTTCTTAAACGTATACTCTCTTCCTAATTTGATATACATCCTCTATATCAGTCTCGCACACTATGGGAATGCCTTCAAATTTGTTTAAGAAGTATAAGAAAGAGAAGAAATTATCTTTCCAGATCTCTCCTTGACAATTAAAAGCGTGCCTATCTTTGTGTTTTCCGAATTCACATTTAGAATCGTTTAGATGTATTAGGGCTAAAAAGAAATTGAATTTCCCAGATACCTAATTCTTTATCACATTTGATAAAGAATATTGTCATCGTATCTTCTCTTTCTGTTAAGAAATGAACACACTAAAAAATGACAAAAGTAGTGGTAATAGTAGTAGTTATCATTGTCTTAGTGTTGTTGATATTTATTTTGATTAGGTCAGATCGCCTGAGGAGTTCTATTCAGGTTACTCCTCAGTCTAGGAATGTTCAAATACAAAGCTCTCCTCCAGAAATAAAGCCAAAATCAACACAACTCTCACCTTCTGTAACTCAATTATCCGAAATTATTAAAAAAGATAAATTGAATAAGCAACTGAAACAACAGAAATTGGAAAGAGATGCGCTAGCTTCATTAAATTTTTTATCAGATGACTTTATGATAAATAAAAATTTTGATTCTATCGTGGCATTAGCTGATATATATGCAAAAGGTGTTTATCCTATTTTTGTCCCAAACATAAACCTTTCTACGATGTTATACAGTGTAGTTCAGGCATATTGTCCATATATCGAAACATCAAGAATTGCCAATCTCAAACTAATAGAGACAGAGACTTACGTAATCGATAAAAATGATATAAGAGGAAAATCACTTCCAATTGAACCAGCAACAAGGATATTAGATTTCTTTAAAAAGGAAGAAGAAAAACGTGCCAAAAATACACTAAAAGCTCCATCACGACCTCCTCCTGCTGTTGTTCCTCCTCCACCTCCTCCTCGTCCGATTCCAGCTCCTATTCTTCCCGCTCCAGCCCCACCTCCTCGATGGAAACATGATGCCCAGAACGTGCATGATTCAACAGTAGTTAATTCTTTTAAGAATACAATTCACAAATTGCTCGAAAAATATCCTAACTCAAGAGGACATAATTCAAGACCAGAAATAAGAGAATTCATAATGAATAACAGAGAACTCAAAAAAGAGGATAGGGATAATGCTATATATGCCTTAGACTGGCTTTCTGATGATGAAAATCGTGCTTTGGAAAATGTTTCCCAAAATCAAATTGTCGAAATCGTATGGAAAGAAATAAATTCGAAACCTGAACCTCTCAGGGAGAATATGAAGTTCACGCTTTCAAAGCAATTAGCATCCATAGTCGAAAATGGAAACTTAAGTTGTTCCATGGGTCGCATTGAAAGAATAGCACAGACTTTGGAAGGAATTGATGATAAGAATATAGTAACTTCAAAACCAACTTTTGTCCTTCGTGAAGAAATTGCTGGAAAGGCTTCCAAGATACGAGATGAAGCGGAGGGTTTAGGTTATGAAAGTAATGTTGCTAAAGAAAAATTTAGAGAAGAAATCACCAAGGAGTATATTGTTAATTTAAAGATGTCACCTAGAATAATCAATCCCATTATTGATGAATATTCGGAAGGATTTTAATGTGTCATGTAATAAATAAAAATGGGGAAACTTCGTTACAACATATGAATCATCATATGAATCATCATATGAATCATCACATCCATGAATCTCTACCCAAATATTATGACTCCTGTTATATTGTCAATTTGGATACTGACTTTATGAATATTGTGCTAAGAAATCGACAAATATCAACGAACTAGTATAGTATAGAAGAGTAAGAGTAACCATAGAATATTTCAATTTAAAAATTTAAAATAAGGAAAATAATGGCGACTTCTTTTTATTTGAGTATATCTCGTCCTTCTTCAGTATCACGAGAAGTTATAATTGACAACCTTAAAGATAGGTTGGTTGAATCTAAAAATAACCTTGAAATTTTGATATATGTTGAAAGTATCAGATATATACTTAGTCGGTATGCTTGTGAAAGTGATAAAGGAGAGTTATTTTTGTTTTGTGTAAAAAGAGTCGGTGGTGAGAATGTTCATCCTCCAGCTCATCATCTTATTGGAGATATTAGTAAGAGTTATATTAGGCTTGATACAAATAGATTTTATATCAACTAAAAGTCTTTATCGTACGATAAAGAGGACTATATTCTGTTTATTCTTCAATAAGTCCTTCTCGCAAGGCAAGTCTTTGTATGTGAGGTAATGCTTCGGGAAATAATTCTTTTTGAAACTCTTCGGGAAGTTTTGAAAATCCCGCAACATAACCCAAACAATTTTTAGCCCCACACAAACACTTAAAAGGGTTCGCCATTTTCCACTCCGTGAGACAATAATTGAAGGTTATTTGTTCTCCTTTTTGAATATCCCTTAAAGCAATAAGAACAAGTTCTTCATCATTTTCTAATTGAAATTTTGCATTAGGATCACATGAAGCACACGTGTACTCACAAGTTCCTTGAGTACAATTAACATGTTTTGATTCGTTTATTTGTACTGTAAATAATGTTGGGTGATCAAGTATTTCTCCAATACATTTATAAATTCTTGTTCCTTTAGAAATTGGTTCTCCTGCTACAACCGTCTTACCATAGTATGGTGTCTCGTGGACAAAGCATCTTGGTCCGAGTGTGGGAACCCAAATCTTATTCTCTATATCGTCAACATCTATAGTACCAACTTTAGTAGTATGAGTAGTCTTATCAACTCCACAACTGGTAGTTGAAAAAGATTTTTGCCTACTATCAGAGATCACAAGTGATGTCTCTCGAGAAGAAGAAATCATAAATTTGTTATCAAGAGAAAAATGTTTTATTTTTTCATTTGAATTTATACCCATCCTCCGTTTTTGAAAAATTTTCTCTATCAAATGATAAAGAAAAAATGTACCATAGGTTATCTATTCTACAAATATTATTTTCGGTCTTTTAAAATCCTTAATTTGTTCAATTGTATTATATTTTAAAAGTCTTAATTTTAACTGATTCTTCGACATCGAATGAATAATTAAACTTCTCAACCAATGTTTTGGGTTTTCTATTTCTTCGAGCTCTTTTTCGAAAATTAATGAAACCAAATCATCAACTTGACGGTATTGTGATTTGAGGTAATATAAATAATCAAGTCTCATAATTTCCCTATGATCATTGAAGAAGTCAACTTCCTCAATCTTTTCAGATTGTTTATCAGTAATTCTCCCTTCAGTTGTGAAAACATATCTCAACCTACTTCCTGTTACCACTTCTTGACCGCGTTCTATCATTCTTTTAGCAAGAGCAACGTGTGCAGGAATTGTTACTCCTGTATATTCTCCAATACTTTTACTCATACTTTTTGTTACAATGAACTTTTCAGTTGGATATTGTCTTGTAAATATTTTCTGATATTCATCTAAAATATAATCAGGAATTTCTTGTTTCCTATCATTAAAAAATAAATTGATTATCCCTCCATAAATTGATTTTACCACAAGTGCAAAATCTCGCTTAACTAACAACGTACCTTTACTCTTTATATCACTGAGATTCCCATTTTTGTCAATAAGAATCTCCGCATATCGTTTTTTCGATAGTAAGAGAAACTTTTTATGAAATCCATCGAATTCTAAACTCATAGGTTCAGGGAAAATTGTTTTCATGTGTTCAACAATTTTTTCCGCCTCTGTCAAATATTCTCTTACTGTCATTTTTTGGTCTTCGAACCGCACGAAGATACTATCGGTATTATGAGCTATAATATTACCAACACCAGCCATAAAATGACCACATTCAGTCTCTAAATCATATACAAAATCTTCCTCAATTCCGAGATCGTATATCTTTTTTACTTTTCCTCCTGCCTTCCTTTGTTTTGCTTTCGTTATCGTCACTCTATATATATCCATTTTGTCGTATCTCGTATTGACAGAGCATTTATATCCAAGTGACAGAGCCAAACAATACAATTGAAATGAACCTATTTTTCCTTTACAATCAAACCTCTTACATATCCCATCCTTATCTCCGTCTCCTTCATAATATCCATCAAAAAATGCTTGCCTTATACCAATAGAACTATTCAAAATTTCGTTTGGAACAATCTTATGCTTCTCTCTATAAAATAAATTTCTGTATTCCTTCACAAAATTTAAAACTACACCATGCTCCTCACCAGATGTAACACATAGTTTATATACATCACTACTTTCCATTGTTTCGTAAATTTTGAATACATATTTTGGATATTTAGAATTAAGTATATCCCTGCATTTTTTGAGTAATTCTTTGTCCTGATTATTTATCGCCCAAGATGTCTTTTGACCAGAAGGACAATCATAATACCCACAACTACCTTCTGCCATAAACATTCCCATTACATATGCCAGTTCTTCATCTATATCAGATTTGATATCGTTTTCAGGAATTTCTGGTGTACTCACCATCAAAATATCTCCCACTTTAATATCTTTTGGTTTTATCTCCACTCCATCCATAGTCAGCAAACTGTGATCCTCTGTTGTGTCTAAGACTCCGGTGTGGCAACATATTCTGAACATTCTTTTACTTGTCTTGTGCCGAATGATTCTTCTAATTTTAGTCCATCCAACATCTGACCATACTTCTTTATCGCAAATTGCCTGTTGTTTTTCTCTTCTCGTTTCATCACCAAGAAAGAATTCTGGGTATTCTTCCCATCTAGAAGCAAGATCTTCTATACATTGAATCTTTATTATTCCATTTCCATTTTTAATTAGGATAGGAGTGTCCTTTGCTACACTATCTCCGTATATAACCGATATTTGTTTATTTTCTTTTTGAACTTTTGCTATACTCGTACGTCCTATTCTGGTTATAGTCATAGCTCCAGGAATGAAGCTTAAATATGATTTTGAAGAGCCCATCGAACCATACATACTATTTGCCATTACCTTCAAGGCTAATTGTCTTGAATTGAGAATCATCTTTTTTATCTCAAGTTCTTGACGTTTGTCTTCTTCCATTTTTTCGTCAAAACAAATATCTTCCATTTCCTTCTTGACTTTTTTCCTCTGAGTCAATATATCAACAATGATACTAGGAATGACACCTTTTCCATATTCAGGCATCAAAAATCTATACCTATATTTACCACATATAACTTTCTTCTTATTTCTTTTTCCTCTGAGTTCGTCGTGACGACAGTTGATGTGTTCTTCCCATTCAAAAATATTACACTTCGAGTCTGGAATATCTGTATTAAAAATTCCTTTACTTGCGAGATAAGGATCATCTGCTAAAGTTGAATAGTCAATATTGTAGGCAATAATTATAGAGGGATATAAGCTGCAGTTATGGGTCACAACACCGTTTGAAAGAAAACTATGAGCAATATCAACTTCTATATCATAGACTTCTTGAGGTAAGTCTTGTTTTACGTCTATCACTTTTTTTCTAAAAGTTGGGATCGAAACATCTTCTCTTCCTACAGCATGTCCACCTTTATCGAACCAACTGAATGTCTGAGTTTCTACTAAATAATCAAGGGCAGAAGGGAAAGTTCTATTTCTGGGTTTGCCTTTAAATTCTTTTACGATTTCTCCCATTTTTATATCATTGACATTTTCTGAAGATGAGAGAGAGTAGGCGTTGATGACTGGTTCTTCTTCAAAAATTTCTTTTCTTGCCATCTCCAAGCAAATTCTCCTCGGTAATTTTTTTTGTTCTTCTAATTCAATAGTGCGGGATGCTACCCTATAACATTGTTCTTTTGTCTTATGAGACATTTTTAGATATGATGAAACAACACTCAGACGGCAAGATTTGTTAATACAGTAACGAAATCCAACATTTTCCTTAAACTTTATAATTTCATCTGCGGAAATTGCTAGTCCATAGTTCCAGCGAGGATTTTCCTGATAATCTTTTGGTCTAATATCTCCTACTCTGTAATTTACTTTTAGAGGGATATGAAATATTGAAATTATGCTAAGTCTATTCAATAATTTGAACAGGGAATTGAAAACATCCTCCATATTCTCTTTATACTTTTCTGTGGTTGTCCATACAAATCTTATTTCACGAAATTGATTATCACTGGAAGAGAAATATGGAGATGAACCATCTCCACCAAACATTCCACCTAAAAATTCTCTCACTATTGAAGTGGGACATTTCTCATCAAGAATAAATTCAGGAAGTCTCATTGGTTGTGTGCTCCGCTTTCCCACAATTATATTTGGAATTTTATGAATAATAATTGCCAATTTTTGAGGAAGTTTGATTGCGTAAGTTATTCCCTTAACATCATTTTCTCTTTTAGTAATTGAAATGTCTGTATTAACTTCTTCAGAGATTAGATCAGAATTAGTCGGATCTGTAGTAATAAAATGTTGTATGCATTTATTCCAGTCTTTTTTGTGTGTAATTCCTCGTGAACATATTATCTTGCTATTACATCGTATATTTTTATAATCAAAATAATTTTCACTTCGATATTCCAACGGATGACCGAAATCAATGATGACATGAGAATGGGGGTATGGATTCTGAGTATCATTGTTTTCATGTGATATGCGAATAAATTTTGGAATTCTCTTGACTTTTTTTGTTAACCAATTTATGTAGCAAACTTTGTCAAGATGCGTTTCGTATGTAAACAAATATTTTTGGTAATACCAACAAATTTTTCCACGTGGAACATTATCTACACAGATAGGTTCTTTTTCAATAAATCGTAGAATGTCTTTCTTGAAGTCATTGGCGTCCAAAATTGTTCCAAAACAGGAAAATACATATTTTCGTCCATTGGATACAAAAATTGAGCCATCAGTTAAAATATAACCAAGAATTCTTGCAAAAGCTAAAGATTTTTCTCTATTCTCATAATCTTTCATATGTAAAGTCATCTCCCCCAATCTCAATTCCCAATCATTCTCCAAATCACATACTCTATCCTCAGGATATTCAGGACCACACATAACATATTTATCTCTCAACTGATCTGCTCTACTCCACATTTCATCGTCAAGCAAGAATTTATGTTCTGGAGTTGAACATATAGTTGTCCCATCTTGTAACCAAATTTTTACTGTATCTTTTTTTCCTTTTACTTGTAATCCATTGATAGTGGAATAATTACCCACTCCCCAGTTTTCATATCCCAAGACCATTTCATTGTTCATTAAAGTTCCTATTTTCCTAGAACATCCATTTGAGAGAGAGACTAAAGTGTCTCCAGTCAAGCAGAAATCAAATGAAAGTACGTCCTCCCAATACCCAATTTTTGGTGTTATAACACTTGCACCTGAAAATTCTAAGTCAGAATGGATTAAGTAATGTTGATTTTCCATTATTCTACCAGTCTGCATACAATACTTGTGAATTCCCGGAATCATACGTATGCCTTGACCGCGCACATACACGTACGAAGCAGGAACATGAGCAATATTTGCAATTTCTGAAAGGTCAAACCAAATATTAAGAGTCTGGTACAACAATAAAGTAGAGTAACTATCTTGGACACAATACATCCCTATACGAGCAATATCATCTGGATTTCCGATACTGTAGAGTTCAAACATATCACGAATTTTAAGAGTGTCTTTGACTAAATCTGCTTTCTTCAAAATTTGGTCAGTTACATACCTCAATGAATAATCTGGAAACTGTAATTTCTTATCAGGAGAAGCACGAACAACATGTAAAATATCAACATAAAGTCTTCCTTCTGCCTCAATATAATGAAATTTCTTTGGACCATAAGCGGACGAACTCCATTCTTTCTTATATATTTGATCATAAGATGAACCATCATCTTTAGGACAATAACAACCCCACCAACAAAAATCGGACTCACAATTCAATAGTTTAGATCTGTTTATCATGTATTCAATATCCCATGTTAGAATGTTATATCCAATAATAATATTTGGATTTTCTTCTCGAATAAATCTGGAGAACGAACATAGCAAATCAGTTTCAGATTTATATTCTTTAATCTCAATACCATCAATAGGGGAACTATGTTTTAATGTGAAAAGAATTTTCCTATCGGGATCTCTCTTGTATTTTGGTATTACAACACTGATCTGAAACACACAATCTGTTGGTTTCGTAGCGTCAGGCATTGCCGAATGAACACTCGAATACGCCTCTATATCCATAGAGAACATTTTGGGGAACATCATTGGAAGCACTTTACTCTCTTCAACAGAGACAGGAGAAACATCTATTGCATTACATTCATATTCTTTATCAAATGTTGTAAGTTTAGCATTTGCTCCAAATGTTCCTTTCCTTTCATTAATTGGACGAATTTTAATCCAACCAATTGATGGAAGTTCTCTTGAATTGATTAGTCTGATAACAGGAGTCAAAGAATAATCATTTTCATGAATTTTTAGATTAATTGTTCCATAAGAAGGAATCATTATACTTGATGAGGAAACACTCGTCAAGTAATTAAGTGACATGTGAGAAGGAAGAGAGAATTGGATGCATTGAATTGTCTTGTCTGACATATCTGGATTTTTATGGACATAATACAGTTTCTTCCTTTCTACAAGTTTGCACTGAAGAGGTTTTAGGTATCTCATTTCAGTGTTCTTATAGGTAGATTCGTCAGGAAAAAGTTTTTCTTTTATGAGTCTTGCATGTTGAGTTGCCCATTTCTTGTCCGAAGGCAATTCAATATATACTATTAATGGAGTACATCCTACTAGTACGGTCACTGAAGAGTAATTTTCGTCAAGACAGTACAAATTAACTACGGACGTGCGATCAAAAGGCGAATCACGCCAACTATAATGATATACGAACAATTTCTTGACATTATCCTCCATTTTTTTCTGAAGAGAAATTTGCGAAGATATTTTCAGTTTTAATAACTCTGTCATTAAATAGAGTATCCTAAGTCATCATACACTCTTCCATTAAGAGAGAATGATGAGCCAATAATTGTTCATATGTCTTCCAGTTAGGTTGTCCAAAAACGAATAAATAAATTATACCAAAAACAAAAAATCAATTTTAATTTATAAAAATTAAACAAAGAGATGAATACAAACATATCAATTGTGTTCCTATTTGTGTTACTGATTGCAGTAGTAAATGGCTATTGCACAGGTCCCGGAGATATAAGCGATATGTGTCATCAAAGAGGAGTATGGGCACCAAAATCAGAAACTTATAAATCGCCGTCATGGACTCCCGTTACCACCCAACAAACCACTCAGCAAACTACTCAACAACAGAGACTTGCAACTCCACAGTCTGCCACAGTTTCTAACTATCAACCAGTTCCTCACAACTACAAACATGAATTTCCTGAAATCCGGGTTATCAATCAAAATCTTGGACTTCCAGCAAAAATGATTTAAGAGATTGAGTTAATCTTCCCCTTTCATGAAAAAAGATGGCAACTACAAATTTTGCATTCCCTTTTAGACTTGGCAATACCTTGAGAAAATCATCTTTCCTATCTCGATAGGAATTCATTTTAATTTTATACATAGACCATATTTTATAACGAGAAAAACAAAAAAAAGTATGGAAAATTAGAATGTACTTTGGTCGAATACGCATTCTCTGAAATTTCAATTATTGAAGCGTAAATTTATAAATACTGAGAAAAAAAGATATTTTTGTTTTTAAAAAAAGGTATCTCGATATATACAATGCAAGGAAAGAAAATAAAGAAAGCGGTCACTGCCGAAAAAACCTTTCCTAATCGAAAAATTAGCTTGTTCGCTAAAAAAACGGTTTCTCTTGGGCATGGTACAGAAAAAATCACTACCACAGTTAAACGTGTCGACCCTGTTGCTATCATTGAACTCAGAAAAATTGCAAATGAATACACAAAAGCAATCGTTTCAAAAAGTGCCATAGTAATGAAGGCTTATAATCGTGCTTTCAGCCCTGCAGTTATTAAACATATTATTCAACATGTTGGAATGAAAATCCACGGATTAGGAGAAGGTGGTCAAGAAGCAGTAGTTTTCCCTCATACTCTTTTTCACCGATATGTGAAACAACTCTTTGCCAAAGCTGGGATGGAGGAAAAAAGAATCGGAACTGCTGGATCTAGGGCTCTTCAATACGTTGTTGAAATGAAACTTACTCTTTTGATTAACACCGCTTTGTTGTTTGTCTTGGTCTCAAAAAAGAGTACTCTCAAGATGATTCACGTCATCGCTGCCGAGAAAGCTAAGGCAACTTGTGCTGCCACTCTCATTGCAACTTCTGCATCTAAACGTAAGTCAAAGTCGAAGAAGTCCTCGAAAAGTTCGAATAAATCTGCATCCAAGAAGAAATCTGCATCCAAGAAGAAATCTGTATCCAAGAAGAAATCTGCATCCAAGAAGAAATCTGTATCCAAGAAGAAATCTGTATCCAAGAAGAAATCTGTATCCAAGAAGAAATCTGTATCCAAGAAGAAATCTGCTTGTCCAGTTTCTCTCTCTAGGAAGAAAAGTCACCATCACAAGGGAAAGCGTTAAAGCGTTATGGAGGTCCAGGTCAGATCAGGTCAGTGCAGTTACATTTAAACGGTAAGTAGTTGTTTTCTAAATAAAATAATTAATGAATGATTCAAAAAACCTATTCCGCAGGGTGTATCAGAGATGACCGAAAATGAATTTTATAAGAGGGATTCGAACCCTCGCTCTTCTGCTCCGGAGACAGTCGCAGAAACGTCGATATCAGGGGACATTTTTATTGAGATTTTGTTTTTGGATGGCTAGGTCTTCATATGAAGTTCTAATATGAAAGAGAAAAAAAAGACTTTTTTTTTGAACAATAAAGTGCGCGCAATGGTGAAGATTGAGTTCACGTATAAAAATATAGCAATAGTATTGTTTTTATCTGCTGGGATAATTGCCCTAGTATATTTGTTAATACGCAGATCAAACAAATTCATGAAACTGAAATTGAGAACTTCTTCAGTTCTGACAGCAGGCGCAGCATCTGGTCCTTCTTGTCTCTTTGCATCTGGTAAAACTACGATACAAGGCATTCAAACCCAAATAGCGACAATGCAGGCAACAGTTAAATCATTGAGTCCAGCCCCAACATCAGATGTATTAAATACTTTCAATACTACTGTAGCGAGTATTAATACGCAAATAACTAATTTACTCTCCCTTCCAATTTGTTGTTCAGGGCTCAATCAAGTATATAATTCTACCACCAATACATGTCAATGTGCAAGTCCATATGGTCTTGATCCTACTGGAGTTTGCTCTATTTCTTGTACTTCCCCTCAAGCAATATGGACAGGAGGACTTTGTGGATGTAATACTGGATATACACTTCTCACTGATTATAAAACTTGTGACAACGCATCCGATGATACAATTAACAATACATATATTCCGCAACTTGCTCAATTTGTTACAACTCTTAATTCTCTTACCCAAAACATTCCAGTTCCTGCTGTACCTTTGATTGGGGCATACGGTGGTTACACTTTGAACAATGGTAATGCTCTCTCTATAGATAATACTAGTTATGGTAGTCCTGCAGTACCTGGAACAGGTGCAGACAAAGGTTTAACTCCATCTAGTACTATTACGATTTCTCAAGGACAAGGATTAAAATCTCCTGATGGAAGTCACATTTTTGTTATGGAGGCTAATGGGGAAGCTGCCGTATTCAATATTTTGAACGGTAACAAGACATGGAATTCAGGAACTGCTGGTAAAGGAACTGCACCATACTCTCTTGTGTGGGGAAGTAATGGAGGTCTGTCTGTGGTTGACACTACAGGAACTTCTTACTGGACAACTGGTGCCGTTCCATCATCAGGAACTCCTCCTCTTCCTGATATTTTAACTATGCAAAATGACGGAAACTTAGTACTATATTCTGTATTAGGAGTGAATTTATGGTCAACTGGTACAGCTGGTACTTAAAAATATTTAATACTAATCTATACTAATCCATGTTATAGTAAGTGACAGTACAGATTGATTTTCGTTCTGGAGAAAACCAAAAATCTTTATCATATGATAAAGAGTTAAAGGAATCCATAAAATATATTGCCAGCAGAATTTACACCATATAACTGTCCATTGCTAATGGATACGTTTGCCAATGTTCCTTGAATTTGAATCCAGTTTGGATTGGTTTTGACATTACCTGTTGAATAATAGATATTACCAGATGAATCAACACCACATGCTTCACTTCCATCGAAATTTACTTTGACCAATATTGGTCCTGAAACTTGAACCCAATTAGAAGTTTTATATGATGCATTATAGTAAATCGTACCAGAAGAATTAACACCATATAACTGTCCGTTGCCAACACTTACGCAAGTCAATGCTCCTGAAAGTTGAGTCCAATTTGGAGCACTATTAATATTAGTATCTGCGTAGTAAATATCACCAACAGAATTAACTCCTACGACGACACTTCCATTGAAATCTACTTGAACCAATAACGGTCCAGAAACTTGAACCCAATTAGAAGTTTTATATGATGCATTATAATAAATCGCACCAGAAGAATTAACACCATATAACTGTCTGTTGCTAACACTTACGCAAGTCAATGCTCCTGAAAGTTGAGTCCAATTTGGAGTACTATTAATATTAGTATCTGCATAGTAAATGTCACCAGCAGAATTAACCCCAACCACAATGCCGTTATTTATACTAACTTGTTTCATATTACCAGAAATTTGAATCAATCCTATGTTAATAGCACACATGTTTGTCGAAGAATTATATGAGGTTCCATAAGGACAGTAAGATGAACATGCTATAGTACTATAACTATTAATAAGATTTTGAACATTTTGGATCCCTGTGTTAAAATTACTCAACACATTTGATGTGGGAATGGGATTCATTGTTTTTACTGTAGTTTGCATTGTGTTTATTTGATTTTGTATAGACTTCACCGTAGATGCACTATTATTGCAAGAAGTACTAGTAATTCGAAGAGGATATGGAATATTCCCCATCTTCATCTTCAATCCAGAGTTTTTGGTTCTTGAAAATATGACAATCACAGTTATAATAATAGCTATGGAAATAAACACAATAAAAGTCTCCAAATCCATGTTTGTTCTTTTCTGTATTAAAAATTTAAAAATCAGAATACTATTAAAATTACATATGATGAGAAGGATTATCGGTTACTTAAATTTTTGATACACTCCCAGTTTCTTTCCTTGTTGCCTTTTTTCTTTTGAAATCATGATTTATCGTTGCTCGTAATCATTGCATAAATTGTGATTCACTCACATACTCACATTTAAATATCTAAAAAACAATATTAACTCGAAATATTCTATCAGTGATCTTAATCATCTTCCTCTTCTTCATCAGAAGAATCATCCTCTTCAGATACATTGTCGTCTACAATACTCATTTCTTTCTTCATTTTTGAACGAAGCTTAGGGTCACCGTTTACGATAAGAGGTGGGTCAGAAATTCTAAATGTTCCGTCCAAATATCCCAAAGGATTTGGAGGACTAGAACTGTTACTGCTATTATTATTATCCTGTTCTTGTCTGTTGCGATCTTTTAATGCTCTACGAACAACCATTTGACCTATAATTTCTAATTTACTCTTAATTGCTGCTTCATCTCCTATTTCTACTCCTTTTTTTGCACACCACTTGCAATAGTTGTCATACATATCTCTAAAAGGTGAGTTGGATATACTTTCTTCCGTACATTCTTCAATAAACCTATTG
>Ga0326727_10016309_pt1 | contig 15720 bp, 10 predicted proteins | sample MB2enrmetagenome_FD_207643 | JGI IMG/M metagenome (GOLD analysis project Ga0326727, IMG submission 207643) | Lab enriched peat soil microbial communities from McLean, Ithaca, NY, United States - MB29MY | ecosystem: Environmental > Terrestrial > Soil > Wetlands > Peat | place: USA: New York... | reverse complement strand
CATTCGAGTATTCAAAAAAACCATTCTAACTTCAACCTTCGTTGATCGACATTCGAGTATTCAAAAAAACCATTCTAACTTCAACCTTCGTTGATCGACATTCGAGTATTCAAAAAAACCATTCGAAATTCAAACTTCGTTGATCGATATTCGAGTATTCAAAAAACAGACTTACTTCCTCCCAAAATCCGCCGGAATCTCCCCCCAATACGCCGTCTCCCACTTCAGGATTTTATTCTCATATGAATTACTCTTTAACCAATTCACCGCCCTCTCCACAAGCTCAAAAAGCTGTTTGCTCTCCTCCGTCTGCACCAGATTCGTCTTTATCCGTTTCGCCCTGATCCACGCAATCGCCGTCCTCGAATCCGAATACACCGGCCAATCCGAATCAATCTTTTTCAGCAATGCAAGCGCATGAACAATAGCCAGAAACTCCCCGATATTGACCGTCCCTTGCGGGAATGGCCCCTTCCTGAAATATTCAGCCCCCGATTTAGTATCCACCCCCCGGTATTCCAGAATTCCCGGATTCCCCTTGCATGCCGCATCGACAGAAAGACTGTCAGGAATAGGATTCCCTATCAGCGGATTCGAACAAACAATCCTCTTCGGCGCATTCAGATCCTTCTTCAGGTACTTCTCAAAATCATCATCCCACGCCGCCTCCGCCAGCTCCACAGTCGGAAACCCTTTATATTTAGCCCCCTCAACCCCCTCCACCTGCTCCTTACAATCCTCCCACCGGCTATAGATCCCCGGCTTCCTCCCACACCACACAACATAAAATTTATTCTTCGGCATCTCTGCAATGAATATAATTTCTCTCCGGTGAAAATACCACTTTCACCTAACATGTCACGATTTTAACTATTCTGAATTTCGCTCTGACTTCAAAAATCGTTGATCAATATTTGAGTACTCAAATCAAACTTCAGGCTTCTATAATTCTACTCATACTTCAAACTTCGTTGATCGATATTCGATTATTCAAAACCTTTCACCCACACATCTCATCACTCACTTATCACAATTCTAATTCATTTTAATCATGAATGCATCGCACTGAGAAAGCATTAACACGTGAAGATGGATAAATGCTCACACTCGGATCCGCCTCATTCATTCCATGCCCCCATGCCTTATACCCCCCATAAGAAGTTGACGACCAAAAGAAAGTAGCAAACCCCTGGAAATCCCAGCTTTTGTCAATATGTCTGACTCCTGATAACAATGCATTAAACCCTGAAAATCCGGAATACTTCAGCGGACTGCCTGCAAATCCATTGTTGATGTAATTGGAAAACAACGTATTCCATTCGTTTTCTGTCGGTATATGCCAGGCAGGAGGACAAAAACCCTGATCACCGGGGGTATCATCATACTGCATAACTTCATCCCACTGGTAAAGCCCCCCCTGGTTTGTGCAATTGACCGGATTATCACTGTAGCAATATTTTTCCGCTATGCAGTTATCCCTCTGATCCTGTGAGGATGCAAGAATAGTTCCATAATTAAGGTTCGATGCCATCCAGCATTGCGATCCAATCTGAACCGTCGCATATACTTTAGTATCACGAATATCAGTAAGGTCATTTCCACAGGTGAACGCCGGTGCGGCTTCGACAATAATATGAATGCTTTTACTTGCCATGCACAGAAAAACATTGGTATAAGAATATGTGATCGTCTTTGTCCCTGTCCCTGCTACTGATGGTGTGAAGACACCGGTCAGGGAATTAACTCCTGGCCCCGAATAAGTTCCACCCAGTGGGATTCCTCCTTTGAGTAAGATAGGTTTGGCATTAACTGTAGTGATGGTATCGAAACAGGAAGTAAAAGTTACAATTGGCGCCGGATTCCCGCTCATGATAAGAGTATCTGATGTTGCAGGATTGCCTGTAACACATGCCAGGTTGGAGGTCATCACACAGCTAACACTATCGCCATTTAAAGGATTATAGGTGAAGGTATGTGAATTTGTTCCGGCATTGCTCCCATTTACTTTCCATTGGTAAGAGGGTGCCGTTCCTCCGTTTGTCGGTGTTGCCGTGAATGTCACCGGACTTCCCGGACAGAAAGGATTACTGGACGCTGTAATACTGACTACTGCCGGGAGAGTGCTGTTTTCAACCATTGTGAGGATGTTGCTGGTTGCCGGATTACCCGTTGTACATTGTGCCTGTGAGCTTAGAACACAGAGAACCTGGTCGCCATTCGATGGAGTATATGTATAATCCGGACTATTGGTTCCAACATTTACTCCATTGACCTTCCATTGAAATGATGGGGTAGGGGACCCGTTCACCGGCGTCCCGGTAAATGTTACCGGAGACCCCTCGCAGAATGGATTAGCCGAAGCAGATATTGTTATACTGACAGCCAGATTTGGATTTACTGTCATTGTTATTGCGTTACTGGTCGCCGGGTTACCGGAAATGCAACTGGTCAGGGAAGAAGTAAGCACACAGGTAACAACATCCCCGTTATTCGGAATATAGGTATAGGTTGAACTGTTCGTCCCAACATTGATCCCGTTGACTTTCCATTGAAATACCGGCGCCGGACCACCATTGGCGGGCGTGGCCGTAAACGTCACCGGATTCCCTGCACAAACCGGGTTAAAGGAAGCATTGATAGTAATACCTGCCACCAGTGCATTGTTAACAACCATTGATATCGGGTTGCTGAATGCAGGATTACCGGAGATACAATGGGTCATGGAAGCAACAAGTTCACAGGTAACAACATCCCCGTTGTTCGGAATATAGGTAAAGGTCGGACTATTCGTCCCGGCAATGATACCATTGACTTTCCAAAGAAAGACTGGGGCAGGGCCGCTGTTCACTGGTAGTGCCGTGAAGGTGACGGAAGTGCCCACGCATACCGGGTTCGCGGAGGCAGAAATGGTGACGCTCATCAACTGGATGGGATTGACCGTGATGGTCACTGTATCCCTTCCGTAACAACCATTGCTGATGGTAGCCGTAGCTCTGAACTCACCACTGGTCTTTGCAGTATATGTCTGTGCATTTGAAATGTTCATCTGGTTAGTAGTGAGGTCGTCCCAAACATAGGTACAACCTGAACAGCTCCCCGCATTAAGAACAACCGAATCTCCCGCGCAAATGGTACTGTCAGGTCCAAGGTTTACAGTCGGTGCCGGAAGAATCGTAATGTCTTTGGAGGTTGTATCGACGCGGTTATCAGTATGCCTCACGAACAGGTTTACAAGGTAAGTGCCTTGACCGGTATATATGTGTGTAGCATTGATGAGAGTTGAAAAATTCGCTCCTCCAGAGCCGGGATCACCAAAATCCCAATGAACGCTGTCAGCAGGAGGCCATGTAAGGGGCGTGAATTGTACAGTCAATCCCTGGCAATACCCTGTATCATGTATATAAGCATAATATCTTTGGATGAATTGAGGAACGCCGTTCTGAGCGAGTCTTCCACTGAGAGATACCGCATTGGGTTGGAAATTACATCCCATGCCGCCTGTACCTGGATTATTTATAACCGATAATGAATCAATCCCGGCTTCCGGACCATAGATCTTCTCATCCGGACCCAGTTGCAGATGAATCCCATGGCTGGAATGACCGACATGTGTTTCACTCGCCTTGAATTGCGCATAATTCTTTTGAGTGTTGTCGTATTGATAAATATCTGAAGCATTCCATGTCCAGTCGCCCGTCGAGAGATACAAGTATTTCGAATCCCATGAAAATTCCATATATGCCCATAACCCATTCGCGTACGTTCCCACGATGAACTTGAATAATGGCGTCACTTGTCCTGTCAGGGAGTTGAAATTGCAATACTCGATGGAGTCCATATAAGGATAAACAAGCGTCGTCCCGTCTGGGGAAACTTTCATGTATCCGCCATTCTCGACAGGAGTTGTCTGTACTATTAAACATGGGCTTAATACAGGAGTAGTCGAAATTCCGGATGCCGTTACAAGATAAGCCGCATAATTATTGCCACCAGTGGTATTTCTTACGATTACCCACGCATCCTTGTTGTTCTGATGTCGTGTTGTGGTTAGCATGGATGGACAATAACTTGTGGTCTGGAGTGGCACCTCCTTTTCCCCCGCCTCAATATCACCAAGACCTCCGTCCAGTCTCATATTTATGATAGAATAATGTAACCCGTCATAAGGTTGTGGTGGAGGGGCAATATGTCTTATGGTGAACAAATAATACGAGCTGTCATCGCCAACCACCTGGATCTGATTCACTGACTGATCAGCAGATGTATCTGCGTGCAGACCATGTCCATTTGGCATGATCTGGCCATTCCTGTTCCACACAGTCGCACCATTTGAATAAAACTGAACATTTCCAAGCGAATCAGACACAGAAACAGTCGTCCTGATCGTACTCATCATGCCATTAGTCAAAGCCTGCGGAGCCCCAAAATTAAAAGTCACCCCTGCATGCGTCCCAAAATACCAATTATTCCACTCCCCCTGCGAAATCCCAAGCAAAGGCAGAATAATCAATAACCCTATAAAGGAAAGGTGCTTCACATTTTATTTCAAGGAAGTAAAAGTAAGCAGAATTTCGCTCTGACTTCAAAAATCGTTGATCAAAATTCGATATTCAAAACCCTTCACCAGTTCGCCACCTCATCCCGTTCCCACCAAGGTTACGATCTTTACTCGGGCGTCAAAACAACTAATGAATTACCCCAGCCTTCAAGCTGGGGGTAAGGAAACCCGCAAAAATATTGGACTTTAGTCCAAAACAAAAAAACTTTTGGACTAAAGTCCAATTTGATATGCACCTTTGTACCCCCCGCGCTAAAGCGCAGGGTAATTCATTTTCGTCTTAGCACATCAAAATAAGATTTAGCCAGAACCAAAGAGAAAACACCGAAAGTCACAGCGTTTCCATTTTTAACCGCTTGCAGGGGCGACCGGTCCGGTCGCCCCTCCATTTGTTTCCCGGTCGCTCCTCTCCCCTCCATCCTCCATCTTCCATCCTCCACCATTTTTTGCCATTCTTAACTCCTCTCATACTTCAAACTTCGTTGATCGATATTCGAGTATTCAAATCAAACTTCAGACTTCTATAATTCTACTCATACTTCAAACCTCGTTGATCAATATTTGAGTATTCAAATCAAACTTCAGACTTCTATAATTCTACTCATACTTCAAACTTCGTTGATCAATATTCGAGTATTCAAATCAAACTTCAGACTTCTATAATTCTACTCATACTTCAAACCTCGTTGATCGATATTCGAGTATTCAAATCAAACTTCAGACTTCTATAATTCTACTCATACTTCAAACCTCGTTGATCAATATTCGAGTATTCAAATCAAACTTCAGACTTCTATAATTCTACTCATACTTCAAACTTCGTTGATCGATATTCGATATTCAAAACCCTTCACCCTCACATCTCATCACTCACTTATCACAATTCTAATTCATTATTATCATCCATAATTCCAGATTCAACCTCATAATTCATAATTAAAAAAACTCACCACATCACCACGTCACCAGTTCACCACTTTTCTATATATTTGCCCCGATGAATCCCTTCAAACGTCTTGCCGGCCAGACTGCCATCTACGGGATCCCAACCATCCTGGGACGATTCCTCCAGTACCTGCTGGTCATCCTGCTCACACGCGTCTTCAGCAAAAGCGAATACGGCATCATAAGCGTATTCTATTCCTATGCCTCCTTCCTCATGGTCATCCTCACTTATGGGATGGAAACGACCTTTTTCCGCTTCAGCGAAACGGAAGTAAGAAAAGACCGTGTCTTCAGCACGGCAATGTTATCTATCGGTCTGACCTCCGTCGCCTTTCTCTTTCTGTCAAATGTCTTTGCAGGCACACTGGCCACCTGGATGGAATATCCCCTCCATCCTGAATATGTCATCTGGTTTGCCTGGATCCTTGGACTGGATGCCCTCTCGTCAATTCCTTTCGCCCGTCTCAGGGCGCAAAATAAAGCAAGGAGATTTGCTGCCATCAAACTCATCAACATTCTCACCAACATAGGACTAACATTATTTTTCCTGCTTCTCTGCCCCTGGCTCCTGAATCATTATAATAATGTACTACTCGACAATTGGCTATTCAGCCTTATCTACAGAAGAGACTGGACCATCGAATATGTATTTATTGCAAACCTGCTGGCAAGTATCCTCACTTTTGTCCTGTTGCTGCCCCAGGTCCTTGGAATGAAGTTTGAACTTCACAAAGAGCTGTGGAAGAAAATGTTACTGTACACTTGGCCCCTGCTATTTGCTGGAATGGCAGGCATCGTGAATGAAACCTTCGACCGTCTCCTGCTCAGGTACCTCCTGCCAAAGAACATTTCAGAAGCTCAGGTTGGCATTTACAGCGCCTGTTACAAGATATCGATCCTGATGACCTTATTTGTCCAGGCCTATCGTTTTGCCGCCGAACCTTTCTTCTTTGCCCAGGCCAAAGAAAAAGACGCAAAGCTGGTCTATGCCCGCATTATGGATTTTTTTATTCTCACCGTCTCTTTTATCTTCCTGCTGACTATGCTTTACCTGGATGATGTTTTCATTCACTTCATAGGCCCGAAATTCAGGATCGGCAAGAATGTGATCCCAATCCTTCTGCTGGCTAATCTCTTCCTGGGAGTTTATTATAACCTGTCAATATGGTACAAGCTTACAGCCCAGACCATCTGGGGTGCTTGGCTTTCAGTGATCGGCGCTGTTATCACACTGATCCTTAATTTCTGGTGGATACCACTGAGCCCAGATCATCTGATTCACGGATACATCGGCTCAGCCTGGGCAACATTCATCTGCTACGGCAGCATGATGATCCTCTCTTACCTCATCGGACAAAAATATTTCCCAATTAATTACAACCTCAAAAAGTTCTTCGGCTACCTCGGCCTCGCCATCCTCCTGTATGCCATCAGCACTCTCGTCCCCGTCCACACCGCTATTCTCCGTATCGCCTTCCACACCCTCCTGCTCTTAATCTTTGCCGCCCTCGCCCTCCGCATCGAAAAAATAAAAATAACCAATATCCTTGGCTAAATCTTATTTTGATGTGCTAAGACGAAAATGAATTACCCCAGCCTTCAGGCTGGGGGTAAGGAAACCCACAAAAATATTGGACTTTAGTCCAAATTTTAACCGTTAAAAGTTTCGGACTAAAGTCCGGTTTTATATGTCCCTTGATATCCCCGCGCTAAACCCCAGGGCAATTCATATTGGTCTTAGCACATCAAATGATGATTAAGCCTCCGACCTCTGACCTCTGACCTCCATCCTGCATCTTCAATCCTCCTTCTACCTTAAGAGGATAAAAGTTCCTACCTTTTTTTTAGTCTTACCGGTGTTGTCCGTCTCTCCATACGTGGCAATAAAAGTATAAGTATCTGCTGGACAAAGAGTGCCTTTTACTTTACCATCCCAACCTGCTTCCATATCTTCAGTTTCAAAGAGAAGCTGTCCCGAGCGATTGTATATTATCATGTGGAATGTGGCTATATTGAAACCTTTTGGTCTGAAAACATCATTCAATCCGTCGCCATTGGGCGTAAATGCCGATGGAAACCAAAGTTCACCTGAGCAATCCGTTATGAGAATGGTATCTCCTGCGGTACAACTATCATTAGTAATATGCACCCAATAAGTCCCTGGTTCGCTTACAACGTAAACAGAGTCAGTACTCGAATCCTGCCAAATATAGTTTGAACCGGTCAGTGTGGCATTCAAGGTGATCTTTTCTCCGGGACAGATACTTCTGTTACCCCCTAAATCAACTGGGATTTTTGGTTTTACTGTAAGATGAGTGACCTTTATACTATCACAACCGGCAGAGACGCTAAGGGTATCAGTGTAGGTTCCTGTTTTGGATCGAAATGCACCTCCGGCGAAATATGATTGGCCAAAACAGATAGTTGTGTCAAGAGAAATATCTGTAACAGTCCCGATCAAGACGGGAAAATTTGTCGGGATTGGAGTAATGCAGCCTTCTGGCGTAATGTAATTGATATTTATAAACTGACTTCCCCGGGTGTTCCATTTCACTTTAATCTGGTTTGTTCCTGCTCCTGAAACGATCGATCCACCATCGGAAATGTTCCATGTATAATTACTCATGCCCGGTTGTGTTGTATAATTGTAGAATAAAGAATCAAAACATACTTGAGAAGTCCCATTTATCGTGGGTATGGGAACAGTATTAACGGTAATGTTAAATGATGTTGAAGATGGACCGTTGCAGTTTGTGTTGTAAGCATATACGGAAAATGATCCTGAAACGGAAGTTGATGTAAATGTCACTGTTATGATGTTGGTGTTGTTCCCCGAAGTGATGATAACACCGGGAGGCACACTCCAATGATATCCGGTAGCGGAGGCAACGGGTGTAACTGAGTATATCTTTCCGGTATCTCCTTGGCATACAGTGGATGGACCTGAAATAGAGCCGGATAATAGCTTGCATTGTCCTAATTTCGCTAAAAATATATCAAAATCACCAACATTCGTTAATGTAGTGGAACCAAAATTTATTGTAGAGCTGGTAAAAGCACCAGTAAAATATGCATCCCCAGCAGAATCAACAGCAACAGAATACCCTTCATCCTCATATGTTCCTCCTGCACTTTTTGCCCAAATCACATTACCCGTAGGGTCATATGCCACAAAAAATATATTCTTGTCCCCAATATTCTTTAATGTGTCATAATCAAAAATTATTATGGGGCTATTGAAAGTACCTGTCATATAAGAATTCCCAACAGCATCAACTGCAATAGCGTTCACAACAGCATTGTCTGCTCCAGTGGAATTTTTCGCCCAAAACACATTTCCACTAGCATCGTATTTCACTAAAAAGATACTTAAACCACCAACATTCTTTAATGTATCGGAGCCAAAGATTATTGTCGAACTAATACACCCACCCGTTAAATAGGCATTTCCTGAAGCATCAACGGCCACAGATATTCCTTGAGCTTCATCTGGTCCTCCCCCGGCACTTTTGGCCCATAGCACATTTCCATTGGGATCGAATTTTGTCAGAAAAATATTGTCATAACCAGCATTCTTTAATGTATCGGATCCAAAGATTATTGTTGAACTTTGGAAAAATCCTGTCACATAAGCATTCCCGGAAGCATCAACTGCCACGGAATTCCCAACGTCAGCATATATTCCTCCGGCACTTTTCGCCCAAAGCACATTTCCATTGCCATCATATTTTGCTAAGAAAAAATTTCCACCACCTGCATTCGTTAGTGTATAGGGGCCAAAAGTTATTGTTGGACTAGTAAAGTATCCTGTAACATAAGCATTCCCGGAAGCATCAACCGCGACAGAATTCCCAAAATCATAAGAACTGCCACCTGCACTTTTTGCCCAAAGCACATTTCCGTGAGTATCATATTTCGTTAAAAATATATCGGTAGAAGTATGAGACCCATCATTAAATAACGTATAGGAACCAAAGGTTATGGTGGAACTCTCAAACCACCCTGTAACATAAGCATTCCCGGAAGCATCAACAGAAACTGAATAACCCTGATTAACATATGTTCCCCCGGCACTTTTGGCCCATAGCACATTGCCATTGCCATCATATTTCGCTAAAAAGACATCACTACCATAAGACTCATTATTTGTTAAAGTAAAAGAGCCAAAAGTAATTGAAGGGCTGACAAAATTTCCTGTCACATATGCATTCCCGGAAACATCAACCGTAACAGAATATCCGTAATCAGCATTTGTTCCACCTGCACTTTTTGCCCAGAGCCAGTTGGGAGTCTGAGGGTATGAAACATTGTTTAAAAAACAAAAGAAGATAAATGACGCTGACACTAAGTGCAATTTTGTCATAAACCCTGATTTCATAAGTCTTGATTATTGAATAACAATATATTACTTCTATTATCTATAATCTAACCTTAGATACAAATTTAGAAAAAAAAGTCCAAGAGTCAATGTTTCAACTACATTTATTTGAAATTTTTTTTCATCTCTTTCTTTTTTAGTCGGTCAACTAAGCCTTTAGTATAGTATAATCTGTAATCAACTTAAAAACTTTGTAAATATAATAAAAAAACACAGTTTACAACTTGTAAGACAGCTCTTTCTACCAGTTGATTGAGTTTCTTCATCCTCCATCCTCTATCACTCCTACTTCAAAACTCGTTGATCAATATTCGATATTCAAAACCCTTCAGCCCCTCACCAAACTCCCCTCACCCAAGAGGGAGGGGGCCAGTAAATGGGGTAGGGGCTGATCCAATATTTTTCTTACTTTTGCGTTACTAATCGCAACTATGAAGATCAGGATTGTGAACCGTTCCCGGCATGCCTTGCCATCATACGAAACCCATGCATCTGCAGGGATGGACCTCCGTGCAAATTTGGCAGAAGATGTTCTGTTGAAACCACTGGAAAGAGCACTCATCCCGACAGGTCTATTCATCGAACTGCCAATTGGTTATGAAGCCCAGGTGCGACCAAGAAGCGGCCTTGCAATAAAAAAAGGAATCACCGTTCTGAATACTCCCGGCACCATCGACGCCGACTATCGCGGAGAAGTAATGGTCATCCTGGTCAATCTATCCGCAGAAGATTATAAAGTTCAGAACGGCGACCGCATCGCCCAGATGATCATCTCAAAACATGAACAAGCCGACTGGCAGGAAGTCGACGATCTGAACGAAACATCAAGAGGTGCCGGCGGCTTCGGCCACACCGGACTGAGCTAATAACATTAAACTAATTACCAATACCCAATACCTAATACCCAACACCCGATACCCAATTACAGATTACGAATGACGATTTTGCAATGAAAAAGTTAATAACCATATTAATCGCCCTGCTTTGTTTTTTCCCTGGCTCTTTTGCCTCACCAGGCCATAAGCAAAAGAAAAATCATAAGACCGACCAACCAGGACAAAAAGTCGCCTCGAACATCTCAATGCTGATCGAGGCAAAGAAAAATGAGATCACCGGCAATGAGGATAAAGCGGAAGACCTTTTCAAACAATACACAGAGAAGTACCCGGATGATGCAGTAGCCTGGTTTGAGCTCGCCCGTATCGAAGCCAACAAAAAGCAGGTGAATGATGCAATTGACCACGCCGGCAAAGCCGCAAAGCTTGATCCTTCAAATATCTGGTACCAGCTTTTTTATGCAGAGGTGCTTCAGATCGATGGCAAATACAAGGATGCCATTGCTATTTATGAAAAGATCACCTCAAAGAATCCCGAAAACCTCGATTATTATTACCAGTTAGCCGCCCTTTACCTGTCCACTGAGAAGTATATTGATGCTGTGAGGATATATAACGAGATCGAAAATAAAACCGGCGTTTCGGAAGAGATCAGCGTTCAGAAAGAAAAGATCTATCTTATTCTGAACGATTTGCCAAAAGCTGAACATGAACTGCAGGCACTTGTTAATGCCTATCCTGACGATACACATTATTTATCGATCCTGGCTGAATTTTACATGAACAACAAGATGCAGGATAAGGGGCTCGAGACCTACCGGAAGATCCAGGAAGCCGATCCGGGAAATCCTTACGTGCATATGTCCATGGCCGATTATTACCGGAAGAACGGTGAAAAACAAAAAGCCTACGAAGAACTGAAACAGGGTTTTCTGAATCCGAATCTTGATATCGACACGAAAATAAATATCCTGGTCTCCTTTTTCAATATCGACCAGTTGCCGGATGATTCCAAAGCAATGGTGGCTGAATTGAGCCGGATCCTTACCACCGTTCACCCAAACGACCCCAAGGCGCATTCAATTTATGGTGATTTTCTGGTTCAGAATAAACAAAATGCAGAGGCACGCGACGAGTACCTGAAAGTCATCACCCTCGACAGCAGCAAATTCGTGGTTTGGGAGGAGGTCCTTCGCCTCGACCTTGTGCTCGAGAAATACGACCACCTGGTCCAATACAGCAGCCGTGCCAAAGAATTGTTTCCCGACCAGCCAATCCCCTACTTTTTTGAAGGTATCGCACAATATGAGCTGAAACAATACGAGAATGCCGTTAAAGACTTTAATACCGGGGTTAAACTGGTGGCGAATAACGATGAATTGCTTTCCGAATTTTATATGTACCTGGGCGACACGTATCACTCGTTAAAGGATACCGCTGAGTCGGATAAGGCCTACGAGAAATCGCTCTCCCTCAAGAATGACAATGCCTTTGTTCTGAATAATTATGCCTATTATCTTTCCCTGCGGAATCATGATCTTGAAAAGGCAGAGACAATGTCGAAAAAAGCGGTCACCATCGATCCGAAAAACTCATCTTTCCAGGATACCTATGGGTGGGTGCTTTACAAACTTCAGCGATATGCCGATGCAAAAACCTGGGTTGCCAAAGCCCTTGAAGATAAAGACTCGGTAAGTGCCGAAGTCATGGAACACTATGGCGACATTCTTTATAAGCTGGGCGATACCGGCCAGGCCCTCGAGTACTGGCAAAAGGCTAAAGCAAAAGGTCCTGGCTCGGCGCTTCTCGATAAAAAAATTGCTGAAAAGAAACTCTTTGAATGAATGATATTTTCTAACTTTACTGCTTCAGCAATATTTCTTTATGATGACTAAAACCGGCCGTTCCTTTTTTATACTTCCATTTCTCTTTTTTTTATCACTCCTCCTCTTCGATTCATGCACTACACAGCGTAAGATCATCAAGGCTCCGCTTAAAGAGGAAGGAGCCGATTATCTTTTTAAAAAGCTGAAGGAACATGAACTTAAGTATGAATGGCTAATGGCAAAATTCTCGGCCGATTATAAGAATAAAGGACAGAAGAATTCTTTTAATGGTCAGATCCGTATCAGGAAAGACAGTGTGATCTGGGTTTCTTTTTCTCCAGCACTGGGAATCGAAATCTTCCGGATGATGCTCACCCAGGATTCGGTGAAATTTATCAACCGGATGAATAATACTTATTTTGCAGGTGATTATAATTTTGTGAATCAATATCTGAATACGAACATTGATTATGACATTATTCAGTCTTTCCTTACGGGAAATGATCTTTCCTTTTATGAGAATGAAAAGTTCAGGGCAGGTGTCGAGAATGGGATCTATAAATTGGCGACTGCAAATCGTATGAAACTGAAAAAATTCGTGAGGAACAGCCAGGAAGATCTGAGGGTACTGATCCAATCCATCTGGATCGACCCCGGGAATTTTAAGATCACACGGGCTGTCGTTAAAGAAATTCGTGAGCCGAATATCCAGTTGGAAGCATACTATTCTTCATTTGAAAAGATCCAGGACCAGCTCTTTCCAAAGGATATGTCCTTCGATATCTCTGCTGAAAATAACCTTTCTGTTAATGTCAGTTTCAATAAGATCAATATCAATACAACCCAGTCGTTTCCGTTTAAAATTCCGCAGAGCTATCACCTCGTAAAGTGAACCTGCACAGTATAACCGATATCCATGATTAAATTTTGTCACCCTTTCCGGCAGATTTTTTCACTCCTCATCATGGTGCTTATCCCCGTCGTCTTTTTCCATGTTTTATGTTTTTCGCAACAATCAAAAGATAAACTCCAGAAAACAAAGAATCAACTGGAGGAAGAAATTCGTTACACTACCAAATTACTGGAAGAAACCCGTCAATCAAAGGAAAATTCACTCCACAAGGTCAACCTGCTGAACAGGCAGATCGACAGACGGCAATCGCTGATCAACACTATTTCAGGGGAGGTTAACGATATCCAGGCCCAGATGGACCTTCAGCGTGCTCATATCTCATCTTTATCGGAAGAGTTGAAGAAGATGAAAAACGAATATGCCCGGATGATCTATTATGCCTACAAAAACCTGAATGCTTACAACCGTCTGCTTTTTATCTTCTCTTCCGAGGATTTTAACCAGGCCTACCGCCGGTTGCTTTATTATCAGCAATATTCTGCATATCGCCGCACGCAGGCGGAACTGATCAGGGATGCTCAGATGAATATAGATAAGAAACAAAAAGAACTCGAAGAAACGAGAACGCAAAAATTAAACCTGGCACGCTCGGAGGAGGATCAAAAGGGTCAATTGACGCTTGAAATGCAGGAAAAAGATAAATCTGTTCAGCTGTTGAGTAAAAAGGAAAAAGAGCTGGAAACCTCGTTAAGGGAAAAACAACAGGCAGCCCAGAAACTCGAAGACGAGATCAATAAGCTCATTGCTGCCGAGATCAAGGCCGCTTCCGACAGGGCAAAGAAAACCGGAAACCGGAATCCAAAAACTCAAATGAAAGCTGTAAACACTGAGATTATGCTAACCAATGATGAACAGGTACTTTCAAGTTCTTTTGCTTCCAATAAAGGGAAACTACCCTGGCCTTCCGAGCATGGGGTCATCACAAGTTCATTCGGCGAGCATCCCCATCCGGTGCTGAAATACGTGAAAGTGAAAAATAACGGGATAGATATCTCTACTGAAAAGGGAGCCTCAGTCAGGACAGTCTTCGATGGAAAAGTGAGCCGTGTGATGTCCTTCCCAAATCTTAATAAGGTAGTGATCATCAGACACGGCGAGTACCTCACCGTTTATTCCAACCTCGAGGAAGTCAGTGTGAAGGATGGCCAGACCGTAACAACAAAACAAATGATAGGCAAGGTCCATACCAATCCGGATGATTCAAGGACCGACCTTCATTTCGAAATCTGGCTTGGAAAAACCACTCAGGATCCCCAGGAATGGCTTTCAGGTGTTAATTAAGATTGCATGTTAAAACATTCCGGAGAACTTGCTGCATTACTGACCGCCATGTTCTGGACGGTCACAGCCCTGGCATTTGAAGCCGCCAGCAAGAAGATCGGATCGTTGATCGTCAACCTGTTACGCCTGATCGTCGGTTTTTGTTGCCTTAGCATCTTTACCTGGCTCTACCGTGGCTACCTCTTCCCGGTAGATGCATCCGGCCGTACCTGGCTGATCCTCATCCTTTCAGGACTGGTAGGCTTCACTTTCGGTGACCTCTGCCTGTTTCAGTCATTTGTTGTCATTGGTGCCCGGATTTCCATGCTCTTGATGGCACTGTCACCTCCCATGGCTGCCCTTATCAGTTGGATCATCCTTGGTGAAAAAATGACCGGGTTGAGCATACTCGGAATGATAGTAACCATTACAGGCATTGCACTGGTAGTGCTCAAAAGGGAAGATTCGCCAAAGGAACCCGAAGGCCGGCGAAAGTTCAGGTTTAACTATCCATTCTGGGGCATCCTCCTGGGCCTGGGCGGCGCATTCGGACAAGCACTCGGTCTCGTCCTGAGCAAGCTCGGCATGCGGAATCCTAATTCACTCGCTTCAGACGGGATCCACAGGGTCCTGCAAAATTATAATCCATTTGCATCGGCACAGATCCGTGTTATGGCAGGGATCATTGGATTCGTTATCCTCTTTACCATCCTCGGCAGATGGAAAACCACTTTCCAGGCATTATCGAACCACAGGGCAATGATACAGTTATCCCTCGGCGGCTTCTTTGGCCCTTTCCTTGGTGTCTCTTTCTCACTCCTTGCAGTCCAGCTCACCAACACAGGTATCGCCTCCACAATCATGGCCATGGTCCCCGTCCTGATCATACCCCCATCAATAATCTTATTCAAAGAACAAGTAACCCTGAAAGAAATTGCAGGCGCCATACTTGCAGTTGGTGGTGTAGCGTTATTCTTTTTGTAATAATTATCTTCAATACCATC
>Ga0326727_10016308_pt1 | contig 15720 bp, 7 predicted proteins | sample MB2enrmetagenome_FD_207643 | JGI IMG/M metagenome (GOLD analysis project Ga0326727, IMG submission 207643) | Lab enriched peat soil microbial communities from McLean, Ithaca, NY, United States - MB29MY | ecosystem: Environmental > Terrestrial > Soil > Wetlands > Peat | place: USA: New York... | reverse complement strand
GATCGTGCCGTTGGGATCAGATGAAACACCGCCGAGGACAATTCTTGTTCCGTCGGGCGACCAGTTGGGGTCCCAATGGTTCTGGAGGTCTTCGGGTATCATTTCGCGCGGCGTTCCACCATCGGTCGAAACCGTATACAACTTCTGCTTCTGGCCGGGCGAAAAGTCATAGAAAACGATCTGCTTGCCATCGGGCGACCAGCGAGGCAGCACGACATAGGAGAGCGGCGGGTAGCTGAGCTGGAGTCGCTGGCTGCCGTCCAATTTGCTTATCCAGAGTGCTCCCTCCGGGTAGCTGACATAGGCAACCCACTGCCCATCTTTAGAGAAGCTGACGCTATCCGCCGAAATTCCGGAAAGAAATGGAACGAACTTTGCGGACTTCACATCATAGCGAGCCAACTCCCCGTGCGCCAGTCCTCCCACCACGAACAGCTTCTTGCCATCCTTGCTGGGCAGAGGCGAGAAGAAAGTCATCGGCCCGGAGGTCAATTGCATGGGTTGAGCGTTGGCTTTTCCAAACCAATTCCCCCGTTCCGCAAGGGCCCAGATATTGCCTTGCGACTGGAAAACGAAATATTTCCCGTCGGGAGTCCATTTGCCGCAACATTCGTCGGGAGGAGTGTGCCAGGCGGGGAGCAGGGGACGCAGGCCTGTCCCGTTGACCGAAACTTGCCAAAGCGAGCTTTGAGCAGTCGTATAATCGCCCCCAACGGTGAATCGAATCACCGTGCCGTCCGGCGACCAAGCGGGATGAAAAGCTCGATCGGGCGCGGAGACAAGCTTGTGGGGGTCGGCGCCATCGCTCTTCGCCAGGAATAAGTCGTGTCCGTTGGCATAAACGATCATTTGGCCGTCGGAAGACCAGGCAGCGGCCTGTCCAACGGCTTCTCCCAGTCTGCGGGGCGACCCGCCGAGCACAGGCAATGCCCAAAGCGGTCCATTGTATGCTGTGCCAGCCTCGTCCGTGACGAGCAGTGTTGCCCCGTCGGGGGAAACGGCGAGCAGCCACATGGTTGGGGCGGGAACCGGGACGCGCACCACCTCTCCGCCGGAGCCGGACACCTGCGCGATGCCCAAAGAATCGTTGAAGTAAAGCCGTGCCCCGTCCGTCGCGATGAGGCGTTTCTGACTGCCGTTGTGAGTGACCTGGGCGTAGGCTGATACTTTGGGTGGCGGGAGGGGACGCGATTGGAAATAAATGAGCAACGCGATGACCACGAGACCCAAGCCGCCGACAGCGACTGTCCACCCTTTCCATCTAGGCCGCCCAGGTTTGGAGACGGCCGCCGCAGCCGCAGGGCCGCCTGTCCCCGCCGCTCGTGAAAGTTCAGCACTCTCCGCAAACATTCTGGCGGACCGCCCCGAATCCGTGTCGCGCTTCAGGCGCTTCAGGTCGGCGCGCAATGCTGCGGTGCTCTGGCAGCGCAACTCGGGGTCCTTCTCCAGAGCCTCGTTGATGATCTCTTCCAGCTTGACGGGCAACTCCGGATTCAATTGGAGGGGCGAGGTGGGCGCTTTATGCAGGATGGCGTCGAAGATCGCCGCCGTGGTACTGCCCGAGAAGGCTTGCCGTCCGGTGGCCATCTCGTAGAGCACAACACCCAGACTGAAGATGTCCGTGCGCGCGTCGAGTTCCTTGCCCAGCGCCTGCTCGGGCGACATGTAGGCGATGGTCCCCATGGCCATGCCCGGGCTGGTGAGATGCTCGGACTCGATGGAGAAGGTGGGCAGGCCAGAGGCTCCCCCAGCTTCCGCCACCCGCCTGGGCCTTGGCGCCAGCTTGGCCAAGCCAAAGTCCAGGACCTTCGCCTGGCCTCGCTGGGTCACGAAAATGTTCGCTGGCTTGATGTCGCGATGGATGATCCCCTTCTGGTGCGCCGCGTCCAGCGCGTCGGCAATCTGTATCGCCAGTTCCAGCACTTCGTCCGTCGGTATGGGCACGGCGCGCCGTGCCCCTACGGCGATCCGCTGCTTCAGGGTCTGCCCCTCCATAAGCTCCATGACGATGAAGGGCTGACCTTCGTGCTCGCCAATCTCGTGAATGGTGCAGATGTTGGGATGGTTGAGCGCCGAGGCGGCGCGCGCCTCGCGCTGGAAGCGCTCCAAGGCTTGATGGTCCTTGGACATCTCTTCCGGCAGGAACTTGAGCGCGACGAAGCGCTGGAGCTTGGTGTCCTCGGCCTTGTACACCACACCCATTCCGCCGCCGCCGAGCTTCTCCACGATGCGGTAATGGGAAACCGTCTTGCCCACCAGGCGGGCGGCAGCCTCGTCGGACCGAGTCGCGGTCGGCTCACTCGAAGCCTGCGACCGGGCCGCCTCGTCCAGCGCCGGGGCTTCGATGAAACTTCCCGCTTGCTGGTGAAAACTGAGCAGCGATTCGACCTCGCGGCGCAGCGCTTCGTCGCCCCCGCAGGCTTGCTCCAAGAAACCAGCCCGCTCCCCTTCCGCGCGCTCCAGCGCGGCGTGATACAACTCCTCGATCTGCTTCCAGCGTTCAGGATTCATCGCCCCGTTCACCGCTCAGTTCGCGCAACAGCCAGGCCTTGGCCAGTTTCCAATCGCGCAGCACCGTCTCGGGCGAAACCTTCAGAACTTCGCCCGTTTCCTCCACGCTCAGTCCCCCGAAGTAGCGAAGCTCCACCACCCGACTCTTCCGCTCGTCAACCGCGGCCAAGCGCTGGAGCGCGTCGTCCAGCGCCACCAGATCGGCGCGCGGCTTTGGAGAAACTTCTGGAGCTTCATCGAGAGATACCACCTGCGCTCCCCCGCCGCGCTTGGCGTATTGACGGGCGCGCGCATAATCGGTCAGGATGCGACGCATCATCTGGGCGCTGAGGGCGAAGAAGTGAACGCGGTCCTGCCAGCGCATCTCCCGCGCCTTCGCCAGCCGCACGTAAACTTCGTTGACCAGCGCCGTGGTCTGAAGGGTGTGGCCGCGCCGTTCTCGGGCCATGTAACGGTGCGCCGCCTGGCGCAATTGCGCGTAGACCAGCGGCATCAACCTGTCGAGCGCTGCCTGATTCCCATCGCCCCACGCTCGCAGCAGTTGCGTTATATCGTCCCCTGACGGCGACACCATGTTGCCCTCTGAGCCGACCCGCTTAAACCGTATATTTCAATCTTATCACAGTCGCGGGAGCGCGGGCCGGAGCCGTCGAGCGATGGGGCCTCGGGGAGTGTGGACGCCTGTGTCTCCGAAGGGCAATCGAGACGTCACGGCACCGGGATGCTGTACAGGTTGCGGTGGACGGAGGTGCGCGTGAAAGCGTAGACCGACGTCGTGGGCCCCGGCGAGATCACGGCATCAATGACCTTCACGCCGGGCATACGTCCAACATCCTCTGTCGAGTTGATGCCGGAAGGCGGGAGTGGCGGGAGGTCCCTGCCGTGCGGCAGGGGAAAGACTAAAGTCCGCGCACGACCGCCGCGACTGCCCATCTCGATAAGCGCCAAGTAGAAGAACTTTCCCGCGCGATCCCACCGAGCATTGCAGTCCCCCGCGCATATCCTAGCGCGCGTACCACCGTGAACGGGATAGGCCCATAGGGCAGCAGAGATTTCTTCATTGGGAACCGGCGCAACGGCGATCAACCATTGGCCATCCGGGGCGACGCCGTAAAAGTCCAGAATCGGATTCGGCAACACTTTCTGGCGCCCAGTCCCGTCCTCCTTCACGCGGTAGATGAAGTTGGAACCGCCCTCCGCCGCGCGGAAGTAAATGTCGCCGCCGGGCCCGAAGCTCGGGCTGTCGTCGTTCGTGGAGGAGGGAATCTGCCGGGGAGGGAACCGACGGTCTGGAGAGGCAATCCACAGACGCGATTCGCCGTGCGGGTCCCGTGCGGCAAACACTATCCGCCTGCCATCAAGTGATATGTCATACCCGGTGACCGCGAACCCTGGAAGAGGCTGCTCGGAGCGCTCTCCTTCTAAGTCGACAGCCCACAGCACCCCGTTGGTGAACATGCCCGTGGCCCCCCGAGGACGCACCAGGTAGAAAGCCTTCGTACCGTCGGGAGAAAGGGAAGGCGCTTCGGCGAAGCCTTCCGATGAGATCTGGCGCTCCCCGTTCGAGTCACGGATCCAAACAGCGCTCTCTTCCATACCTACCGACGCCACGAGCGACCGCCCCTGGGGGCCTATCGCAATGCCTTCCTCTTCCGTGGGGCCGAAGGTTAGTTGCTCCGGCTTGCCATCGGGAAACCGCTGCCGCCAGATATGGAATCGGCCTCCGGCGTCGGAGCTGAAGTACATCCACTTGCCGTCGGGTGACCAGGCGGCGCTGGTGCAGCCGGCGCCTGGCGGCCCCACTTGTTTCCCGGACGAAGTGCCATCGAAGGGGACCAGCCGGCAGGGCAGCCATCCGCCATTGTCCATTTCAGCGAGCAGTACCCATTGGCGGTCAGGCGAAAGATACGAGCGGTGAGCCATGCCTCTTTCCCGTGGAGGCACATAAATGTCCCGCTGCCCGGCGCGGCTCTCGGCCGCTGTGACCACGGCCATGTGGAGGCCGCCTTTGATCTCTGAAAACAGGAGATGCTGGCCGTCAATCCATGTGAGGCCGGAAGCGTTGGCCAGCAAGCGGCGCGGCTCTCCGCCCAACACCGGTACCACCCACGTGTCAAATGGAGGGGCCACTGTGTACGCGATGCGCGAGCCGTCGGGAGAGAATACCGGGCTCATCTTCGCTAGGCTGTCATGGGTGAGCTGCACGGGCTCGCCCTCCGGAAGCATCTTCACATAGATCTCTCCCGGCCCAAAGAAAGTGTCTGGCCCGCGGATGAATGCCAACATGCGCCCGTCGAGCGAAAATGCTGGCGAGGTTGCTGAATCGGTGAAATTTGTGAGCTGCAGCCATTCGGAAGGTGCGGCTACACGCGTTTGCCGGGAGCGGTAAGCAAAAAGACCGGCCAGCAGCAGGACAATTACCACTGCCGCCACACCCAATAGCAGGTGAACCGGACGAAAGCGCGCAGGTGGAAAGGCTGACCGTTCGGCGCCGGCTTCGAGACGCCCTGTGATTCGTCCGCTTTCGGTGCCGCGTCGCAGGCGCTTCAGGTCCGCCCGCATCTCTGACGCATGCTGATAGCGCACGTCGCGATCTTTCTCGAGCGCCTTGTGGATGATTTCTTCGAGCTGGGGTGGCAAATCAGGTCTGAGGCTTAGGGGTGGCGTTGGAGCTTCGTGCAGGATGGCACCAAATACGGCCGCCGCAGTGCTTCCGCTGAACGCTTGCCGGCCCGTCGCCATCTCGTAAAGCACGCCGCCGAAACTGAAGAGGTCGGTGCGCGCGTCCAGTTCTTCGCCCCGCGCCTGTTCTGGTGACATATAGGCCACGGTACCGATCACCGTTCCCGAGCCGGTCAGGCTCTCGGGATCAAACAACAGCGCGGGCGTGTGCGCTAGAGGCGAGGTTAATTTCGCCAGACCGAAATCCAGAATCTTGGCTTGGCCGCGCGTCGTGACGAAAATATTGGCCGGCTTGATGTCGCGATGGATGATGCCCTTGGCGTGCGCCGCGTCCAGCCCGTCAGCAATCTCGATCGCCAGGTCCAGCACCTCGTCCGTGGGTAGGGGCACGGCACGCCGTGCCTCAACGGCGATCCGCTGCTTCAGGGTCTGCCCCTCCATAAGCTCCATGACGATGAAGGGCTGGCCTTCGTGCTCGCCAATCTCGTGAATGGTGCAGATGTTGGGATGATTGAGGGCCGAAGCCGCATGAGCCTCGCGCTGGAAGCGCTCCAGCGCCTCCGAACTCTCCGCCAGCACTTCCGGCAGGAATTTCAGGGCGACAAAGCGCGGAAGCTTCGTGTCCTGGGCTCTATAAAGCACCCCCATGCCGCCGCTGCCCAGTTTCTCCACGATGCGGTAATGCGATACCGTCTTGCCCACCAAGCGGGCGCCAGCGTCAGCGGATTGGGTCGAGGTGGCCGCGCTCGAAGCCAGCGACCGGGCTGCCTCGTCCAGCGCCGGGGCTTCGATGAAACTTCCCGCTTGCTGGTGAAAGCTGAGCAGCGACTCGACCTCGCGGCGCAGGCCTTCGTCGCCCCCGCAGGCTTGCTCCAAGAAACCAGCCCGCTCCCCTTCCGCGCGCTCCAGCGCGGCGTGATACAACTCCTCGATCTGCTTCCAGCGTTCAGGATTCATCGCCCTGTTCACCGCTCAGTTCGCGCAAGAGCCAGGCCTTGGCCAGTTTCCAATCGCGCAGCACCGTCTCGAGCGAAACCTTCAGGACTTCGCCCGCTTCCTCCACGCTTAGTCCCCCGAAGTAGCGAAGCTCCACCACCCGACTCTTCCGCTCGTCAACCGCGGCCGAGCGCTTGAGCGCGTCATCCAGCGCCACCAGATCGGCGCCCGGCTTTGGAGAAACTTCCGGACCTTCATCGAGAGATACCCTTAAACCGTATTTACGTCAATCTTATCACACCCGCTTGAGCCTTTGCAGCCACCCCCTCCGACGCACTCTGTCATCTCGCATTCAGCGCACCTCTCCACACCCGGCGGGAGCGGGTCGCGCGCCTGAGGCGGGAGAATGAAGCGTGCTTGTGGCAAAGATTCGACACCGGCTCTGCGCACCTAACGCGGGTATCACCGGCGCTCAACGCGGCGCAGGATCAGAACTGGGCGCCGCACTCGGAGGAGGATTGGGTGTGGCTTTGTCGCCGGCAGGGGAGGAGGAGGGTTTCGTTTTTGTCGGAGCGGGCAAGGCTTCGGGCTTCGCCTTGGCGGGCGTAGCCGCACCTCCGCTGGGCGTAGAGGGCAGTGGCGTTACCGCGAGGCCAGAGGCGGATGAGGTTGAACCTGCCGCAGGTGGCGGAGCGGCGGGTTTTGGCTCCGGTTGGCCAGCCGCGTGTCCCGCCGGCTCTGATGCAGGCTGGGCGCCGGCTGCGGTCACGCTTGGCGAGCTCCCGCCCAGCAATAGCTCAGGCCCGGAGCTGGCGAGGATTTCCTTCACCTGGCCGGGGTTGGTCAGGAGCGGTGAGTGGGGGAAGTCCTCGACGCGCCGCTCCTTCAGGACCTCGCTCATAAACTGCATCCAGATGGGCAGCGCCACACGCGCTCCTTCTTCCTTGTCGCCAAGCGTTTGGTGGTCGTCAAAGCCCACGTATACGCCGCAGGTGAGGGAGGGCGTAAAACCGAGAAACCACGCGTCGGTGAAATCGTTGGTGGTGCCCGTCTTGCCCGCCATGGGGTATTTCTGGGCCAGCGACCTGGCCCGCACGGCCGTGCCGGAGTTGAAGACCTCCCGCAACATCGAAACCATGAGGCGCGCGACAGAAGCCGGAAGAACGTCCGTGACTTCCGGCTGGAAATCGTCGATCACTCGCCCGTCGTAATTGGTCACACGGTAGACCATGCGCGGCGCGATGTGGACGCCATCGTTCGGGAAAGTGGTGAAAGCGGAGGTATGCTCGAGCAGGGTCAGATCCGAGGCCCCCAGCGCCAGCGGCAGGTTGGGAACCAGCCGTGAGGTGATGCCAAATCTGCGGCACAGTCTTATGACGCCATCAACCCCGATTCTCGCCAGCAGGCGAACGGCTGGAACATTGCGCGACTCGGCCAGCGCGTGCAGCAGGGTGATGGTCCCCTCGTACTTCTCATCGTAGTTGTGCGGCGCCCAGAGGCCGGAGGGAGTGTGGTAGCTGATCGGCGCGTCCAAGATGGTGTCAAAAGGCGACATGCCGTCGAGCATCGCCTGCGAGTAGACGTATACCTTGAAGGAAGAGCCCACTTGCCGTTCCGCCTGGGTAACCCGGTTATATTTACTGTCGTTCCAGTCGTATCCCCCCACCATCACTTTGATAGCGCCGGTGGGATTGTCAATCACCACCATCGCCCCTTGGACGCTGGGATACTGGTCGAGGGCCACGTGAAGCTTCGACCCTTTGATTTCCTTCACTTGAAACAAGTCCAGGTCGCCGGGAGCAAAGAGGTCGGTCGCCTGGGTCTTCTTGGTCCAGGCAAAATCCGGAGGGGTGACGCGCACCGTGGAGTCGCCAAACCGGACCATGGCGTGGTCGGTGCTCGCTTGCATCACTAATCCGTGCACCAAATCACCCGGCTGGAAGGCTAGCTTCCAGTCGCTGTCGGTGTAGTTTTCCAGGGTCACGGGTTCACCGTTGGCCAGGGTGAGGGGGTTTTTCAGGATGTTCTTCTCGGGGCCTCGCCAGCCCCGGCGCTTGTCATCGTCGCGCAGGCCCTGCCGCAGGGCTTCCTCAGCCATCTTTCCCATGTTCATGTTGAGCGTCGTGTAAACGCGCAGACCCTGTTCGTGCACCGCCGCCGGCCCGTACTTCTTCTCCAGGAATTGTCGGAGTTCTTCCACAAAGTAGGGCGCCACGGTGTAATTCCATTTCTGGATATTCAAACTGAGGGGGGCATTGGCTGCCTCGTGGTACTTTTGCAGCGAGATCTTTCCATTCTCGAGCATGGCGACCAGCACCTGATTGCGGCGCCGGCGCGAGGCTTCGGGGTGCAAGATGGGCGAATAGGCCGTAGGTGACTTGGGGATTCCCGCCAGCAGCGCCGCTTCCGGGAGCGTTAACTGGTCCAGGTGCTTGCCAAAAAAGAATTGCGCGGCGGCCTCGTAACCAAAATTCCCATGCCCAAGATCCACTTGGTTCGCGTACATCGCAAAGATCTGGGACTTGGTGAAGTGCCGCTCAATTTGAATGGCCATCAAGGCTTCCTGGATTTTGCGCCGGAAGCTCTTCTCCGGCGTCAGGAACAGCTTCCTGCTAAGCTGCTGGGTGAGGGTGCTGGCCCCCTGAGCTCTCCGCCACTCCATCAGGTCCGTAACCGCGGCGCGCACGATGCGCAGCACATCAATGCCCCAGTGGCTTTCGAAGTGGCGATCCTCTATGGAGATGACGGCGTCTCGCATGACCGGGGGAATCTGGTTGTAGGTCACGATGACGCGCCGCTCCAGCGCAAAGCTTCCGATGACGGTGCCGTCGTCCGCGTAGAGGTCCGTCATCACGTCCGGCCGATAATCTTCCAACTCGCGAATCTGCGGCAGGTCAGACGAATACACAAAGACCAGCCCGGCCAGCGCCCCCATTCCGGCAGAAAGAAGCAAGAGAACCAGAAATACAAACTGGCCGAAGACCTTGCGGCTGCTGACCTTGGGCGGAGAGGGCCGGCGAGGCGGAGGCGGCGTGGTTATGGAAAGAAACGTGTCAGGCATGGTCCATCGCTCTAAGCCATTGTAGGTTGGCCGAAGCTCGCAGTCAAACAAGTCGAGGAGTCAAGGAGTCAAGAAGTCAAGAAGTTGGGAGTGAAGGATCAATCTTCTCACTGACTCGAGTTTTCGATCCCACTCAACTCTCACCTCTCAACTTCTCAACTCCTCGACTTCTCGACTCCTCGACTTCTCGACTTCTCGTCTCCTCTCAGACGGCCAGGATCTTGCGGCAGAGGCGGATAAGGCGAGTGTGGGGAATCGTCTGCTCGGCGTTCAGCATCACCAATTCACCCTCGCGGAAGCTGCTGTAAAACCAGCGCGCCAGCAGGCTCAAGTGCTCCCAGGGCGGCACCGCAGGATCGAGTTCGACGCCATACCCCCGCGGGTAATTAGGCGTGGCCGTGAGCGGGGGGGCGGGACTCTGCTCCCTCGCATCGACAATCGTGACCGCAGCGGGCGGATGGGGCGACGGCAGCAAAGGGGTTTTGGCGAGAATTGCAGGCGGCGAGTCGCCCGCGAGGGAATCCAGCAAGTTATGGAGTTGCTGGTCAAGGGGGACAGGCAAGGGCACGTTCTCGTCCAGCGAAAGCAAGGCGGGTCCGCGCAATTCGCCCCGCCACACGCGGAAGAAGAGCACGCTCTTCTCTTCCGCGCCCTTCTGCATGACCAGCGCGTGAAGCTCACGCAGGTTGCGCGCCAGTTCGGACTTCTGGCGCAACACTCCGTTGACTTTCTCGATCTTGGCATGGATCTTCGCCGCCTGTTCGAATTGGAGCGTTTCCGACGCCTGGCTGCGCTCCTCCGCGAGCGCACGGAGCAGCGGCTGGCCCTGCGCATCCAGGAATTCCACCACACGCCCCACCTCACGCTGGTATTCGTCATCGGTGCAACCGGCAAAGCAGGGCGCAAGACACATCTTCATCTGCGAGTAGATACAGCCGGGGTGGGAAGGGTTGGGGTCCAACTCTTCGACACAGCGGCGGATCTTGAAAAAGTCGAGGAATTCCGCCGCAAAACGCTCGGCGGCAACCTGCGAAGGAAAAGGGCCGTAGTAGTAAGCCCCATCTTTCACCAGTCGCCGAGTGGGATAACAGCGCGGGAAGCGGTTACGCAAGTTGAGCTTGAGAAGTGCCGGGGGTTTAAGGCGTAGCCGGAAACGGTATTGCCGTTGGTAATACTGTTTGTTCAGAAGATAATTCAGCCATTGAGCCTCAAAAGCAGACCCAACAACCTGCCACTCAACTCGGCGAGCGAATCCCCGCAGGTTGAACATGCGCGAGATTTCGCGCTTTGGGGACAACAGCCGGCTCAAGCGTCGGCGAAGGTCCCGCGTGCGGCTGAGGTACGGCGAGGAAGCAACCCCGGAGTCAGACGGGAAAAGGGCAAAAACCGCGGGGCGCGAGGGGAACGACTCAAAGAAAGATTCCGGCTCGTTGTTCGGATCGAATGGCGCCGAGAATTGAAGCCTCATATCCCTCACCGGCTGATTCAGATTCCAGTGTAGCGCGTCTAACACTTCTTTACATTTGGGAGGCTGGCGCGGAGCACAAGTGTCATTCCGACCCTGACCCCGAGCGAAGCGAGGGGGAAGGGGAGGAATCTCGCTCTGGTTCTTTCTTCCCAGGGAGCCGCGCCAGAACCAGAGCGAGATTGCTCTCCTGCGACTGCGGGACCAGAATGACACAAACTTTACGCTTCCGCGGATTCCCAATGCCGGGCGACATCAAGTTCGCTACTCGTGTAGCCCCCCTTCGCTCGCCCAACCGCCGGAGCCTTTCAACTCGCGAATTTGACTTCGATTCCACGCGAAAGGCGGTTTTTTGGCCCCTTTTTGGGGTTTGATTTGGGTTCGTTTGCACTCAAAAGCCAGTTCGTTTTTGGTCCCGAAAAACGCCAACTCCTTTCTTTTCAATAAATCATTAGGTTCGTTCCCACTATTTAGTATCTTTTTTCATTTTCCGCGCCTCTTTCCCCTTTGCCGGGTCCCTTTGGCGTTGCCTTGCCGCGTCCGCTTGCCGGCGCGCTCTTGCGACAACCAGGATAGGCTACCACGACTCGGCTCGCCTGTCAAGTGCGAAGCGCAGGCGTCTCAGATGTAGCGGCGGCTTCACGCCGTCAGTCGGGGTCGAGGGCACTCAGGTTATGGCGGGGTAAACCCTCCGCTACAGCGCCTCCGACCCCTTTTTCAGCAACCTGCTGAGCCAAGGCCCTGACCGGCGGCACAAGACGTAAGTTACCACGACGAGCATGGACCTATCCGCCCTTTGGTTGTGGGAAGGGCTGTTCTCAACAGTTATGAGTAAACACCAGCGCAGAGGGTCCGCGAGGAATACACGAAAGTGCGCGAGTTTGTGAAACCGCATCGGCGTGTGTTTCGTCAGAGAAAATGAACACTTCCTTCAGAACGCGCAGCGGGTGGAAAGGAGGAACCATGAAACGACACTCCCGTCTAGCGCTCATCGCATTCCTACTTCTCATCTCTGCCCGACCGGCCTCGCAGGCATTCTCCCAGCAGGGCATTATCACCACGTTTGCTGGCGGTGGGCCGAATAGTTCCACAGCGCTATCAGCGGAGATTCTCCCTGCGGCCGCCGCGGTGGACGCTCACGGCAACATCTACATCGCCGGCGAGTCGATGGACCAGGTATTTAAGGTGGACCCCGCAGGCAATTTCAGCGTCGTGGCAGGCAACGGGACGCAGGGTTTTGGCGGCGACGGCGGGCCAGTCACGAGCGCCATCCTGGCGAGTCCTTCCGGCGTGGCCCTGGACACTCAGGGTAACCTGTTCATCGCCGATGAGTCCAACCAGCGCATCCGCCGCGTGGATGCCGTGACAGGGATCATCACCACGGTAGCGGGGAGCGGACAACTGGGCTTCAGCGGCGATGGCGGACCGGCCACCAGCGCCAAAATGTACAATCCCATTAGCGTGGCTGTGGACGAGCAAGGCAATCTGTTCATCGCAGACAATCTGAACTATCGCATCCGCCGCGTGGACGCGGCAACTGGAACTATCACCACGGTGGCCGGGAATGGCCAGGACACCTATAGCGGGGACGGCGGACCCGCCACGGCCGCAGGCCTTACGGGCCCGCTGGGCGTGGCCGTAGATGCCCAAGGCAACCTGTTCATCGCCGACTGGAATTTTGTTCGTCGCGTGGACGCCGCAACGGGAATCATCATCACCTATGCCGGGAATAGTACCGCACAGTCTCTCGGCGATGGCGGGCCGGCCAGCAGCGCCAGCCTTAATGGTCCTTGGGGAGTGGCTGTAGATGCTCACGGCAATCTCTTCATCGCCGATTCGGGCAACGGCAGCATCCGGCGCGTGGATGCCGCAACCCAAATCATCACCACGGTGGCAGGCAATGGCGCTGTGGGCCAGCCAAGCGGCGACGGAGGACCGGCCACGAGTGCGACCATAACTTCGCCCCAGGGGGTGGCGGTCGACTCTCAGGGCGACCTTTTCATCGCGGACACCTTCGGTGGGCAGATCCGGCGTGTAGACGGCGTAGGCGAAACCATAAGCACGGTGGCGGGTGGTGGAAGCGGCGGGGACGGAGGACCAGCCACTAGCGCCATTCTGATCTACCCGGCTGGGGTTGCCATCAACGGCTCTGGCAATGTATTTATCGCCGACTTCTTCAGCCAACGTATCCGTCGCGTCGACGCAACTTCGGGGATCATCACCACGGCAGCGGGCAATGGGATTCTTGGCTATCTCGGAGACGGCGGCCCGGCTACCAGCGCCAGCCTCAGTTTCGCCTACGGTGTAGCCGCCGACGGGCAAGGCAACCTGTACATCGCGGATACGAGCAACAATCGCATCCGCCGCGTGGATGCTGCGACAGGGATCATCACCACGGTAGCGGGGGGCGGGCAGTGGAATAACCTTGGCGACGGGGGACCTGCCACCAGCGCCTTCCTAGCCGGACCTTACAGCGTGGCGTTGGACGCGCAGGGCAATCTTTTCATCAGTGACCCAGGTGACAATCGCGTTCGACGCGTGGATGCCGTAACCGGCATCATCTCCACCGTGGCGGGCAATGGGACGATGGGGTTTAGCGGTGACGGAGGACCGGCCACCAGCGCCAGCCTCAATCTCTCGATCTTCGGTGGCATAGCGCTCGACGCCGAGGGCAACCTCTTCATTGCTGATTGCTACAACAACCGCATCCGGCGCGTCGATGCCGCAACAGGAATCATCACTACAGTGGCGGGTACGGGCGACCCGAGTTCAAGGGGCGATGGCGGACCGGCCACAGGCGCCGGCATCGCCTTCCCGGAAAATGTGACTGTGGACGCTCAGGGTAACCTCTTCATTTCCGAATTGCGCATTCGCCGCGTGGATAGGGTGACAGGGATAATCACGAGCGTGGCTGGAAACGGGAGCCTAAACAATGGGAACGGGAGCGCGAACTTTGGGGGCGATGGCGGCCCTGCGACCAGCGCCAGCCTCAGCTTAGCCTTGGGACTGGCGGTGGACGATCAGGGGACGCTCTTCATTTCCGATACCGCTTACAACCGCATCCGGGCCGTGCCGTTGCCGCCCTTTGTTGCCCTGACTCCTGCGGCCCTGTCATTTTCGGGCCAGTCAGAGGGAACGACGAGCACAGCCCAGATCATTACGCTTACCAACACCGGGCTCGTGCCACTCACCATTTCCAGTATCGCGATCGCTGGAACGAATGCCGGCGATTACCTGCAGACGAGCGCCTGCGGTAGTTCGCTGGGGGCTGGGGCAAGCTGCGCGATCAGCGTGACCTTCACGCCCACTGAAACGGGGTCGAGCACGGCGACGCTGACGGTTACGGACAATGCGCCGGGAAGCCCTCAGAACGTACCGCTTTCCGGAACAGGTCAGGCCCAGGCCCCGGACTTCTCCCTGGCGGCGGCTTCGGGTTCCTCAACCTCGGCAACCGTCACCGCGGGCGGGACAGCGACTTACAAACTCAGTATCACTCCCCTGGGGGGCCTCTCGGGAACGGTAGGCTTCACTTGCACTGGCGCCCCGCTCGAAGCCACCTGCACGGTGAATCCCGCGTCCATCAATCTGAGCGGGTCCGCGTCTGCGCCGATCACCGTGACGGTGAGCACAACGGCGCGCTCCGCAATCTGGCCGGGGCCGAAGCCGCCCGAAGCGCCGTGGATATGGGTATGGTTGTTGGCGATGCTGTTAGCGCTGGGAGCGATTCTCATGCGCGGGCATCGCCCGGCGCGGAGGCGCGCATGGATCCTTCTGGGGTTGGCGATGCTCGGTCTCGCGCTCAGTGCGGGCTGCGGCGGCAGCGGAGCTACTGGAGGAGCAAGCGGCACGCCGGCAGGAACTTATACCCTGACGGTGACCGGGAGCATCAGTTCAGGAACGAGCACGTTGCAGCATAACCTTGCCTTGACATTGACCGTTAACTGAAAGGCTGGGGCAAGCCGCATTCCCAAGTACGTGGTGTTTTCAAATAAGCCGCCGACGTTCGACACAACGACCGCAATCAGGACGAATGCGATCGCCGCGCTCACGGAAACGCGCCAACCGGACGTATACCATCTAACATGGGAAGTGGCGAACGGGGGATCACCCCGGTCAGCGCCCGCAGTGTTTACCGAGGATATCGACCGCAGATTAGTGGTGATAAATCCCCTTGTCACCACTCTCGTAGGGCTCTTTCATCCCCTACAACATGCCGGTTTATCCCAGCGCTCTCCAAGTGCCCCGTCATCCGCCCGGAGTCCGGCCCAGCGTGTCGGAGGCCCATCGGGTCCAGTCCCTGGGCATCTCGGAGCATCTTCACGGCTGACCCGCGCCGGACTGCGGCTGCGTTCCACTTTCGCCGCGCGTTTGTCGAGCTCGTCCCATATCCATTTCGGATTGAGTCGTGATATTGTTCGGGGGGCTGCGGCGCAAAGCAACGCTGCCGTCGCTTTTCCCGCAGCGACCCTACGCAGGAGGAAACCACTACGCCGGCATCGCCCCCGGCTATCGAGAAGAGCATTCAGGATACACCAACGACGCGCCATACCTGGATGTGGCGCGCGCGCTGCTGCGCGGCACCAAGGCGATGCTGGCAAGGCAAATAGGATAAACATGAAAATGAGAATCAATCTTGTGCTAATGCTCACACTGGCGCTCACCCTGATCGCCCCCACTTTAATGACGGCCCCACCGGCCGGGGCGGGAGCCAATATTCCTCCACCCAGACCGCAAGGCCCATGTGACATCTACGCCGCCGGCGCTCCCTGCGTGGCCGCCCACAGCACCACGCGCGCGCTGTACGCCTCCTATAACGGTCCGCTCTACCAGGTTCTGCGTCAGTCGGACGGCAAGACCCTGGACATCGGCGTCGTCCAGCCTGTTGCGTCGCCGGCGCCGGATGCGGGCGGATACGCCAAGGCGGCCGCGCAGGACGCGTTCTGCGCCAACACGTACTGCTGGATCACCACCATCTACGACCAATCCCCCAAGCACAACGACCTCATCCAGGCGCCCCGTGGGGGATTCAGCGGCCCGGCCATGGGTGGATTTAACAACCTCCCGA